>Ga0207690_10001927_pt1 | contig 12715 bp, 9 predicted proteins | sample KBSC23metaG_FD_184315 | JGI IMG/M metagenome (GOLD analysis project Ga0207690, IMG submission 184315) | Corn rhizosphere microbial communities from Kellogg Biological Station, Michigan, USA - KBS C2-3 metaG (SPAdes) (version 2) | ecosystem: Host-associated > Plants > Roots > Rhizosphere > Soil ...
GTACAACTCGAGCTGGGCGAGCACCTGGTTGGTGAACGAGTTGCTCATCACGAACGACGGGTGCCCGGTGGCGTTGCCGAGGTTCATCAGGCGCCCCTCGCTGAGCACCAGGATGCTGCGGCCGGTCGGCAGGCGCCACTCGTGCACCTGGGGCTTGATCTCGACCTTGACCGCGCCGGCCAGCGACTCGAGCCCCGCCATGTCGATCTCGTTGTCGAAGTGACCGACGTTGGCCACGATGGCCAGGTGCTTCAGGCCGAGCAGGTGGTCGAGGGTGATCACGTTCTTGTTGCCGGTTCCCGAGATCAGGATGTCGATCTCGTCGATCACGCTCTCGATGCGGGCGACCTGGTAGCCGTCCATCGCGGCCTGCAGCGCGTTGATCGGGTCGATCTCGCTCACGATCACGCGGGCGCCCTGGCCGCGCAGAGCCTCGGCAGCGCCCTTGCCGACATCGCCGTAGCCGGCCACGAAGGCCACCTTGCCGCCGATCAGCACATCGGTCGCGCGGTTCAGTCCGTCGGGCAGTGAGTGCCGGATCCCGTACTTGTTGTCGAACTTCGACTTGGTCACCGAGTCGTTGACATTGATGGCCGGGAACAGCAGCTCACCGCGCTGCGCCAGCTCGTAGAGCCGATGCACGCCGGTGGTGGTCTCTTCGGTGACGCCCAGGATGCCCGCGGCGACCTTGGTCCAGCGGTCGGGACTCGATGCCAGCGAGCGGCGGAGCACATCGAGGATGATGCTCCACTCGTGGCTCGCTCCGGGCTCGGTCGCGGGGACGGAGCCGGCCAGTTCGTATTCGCGGCCGGTGTGGACCAGCAGGGTGGCATCCCCGCCGTCGTCGAGGATGAGGTTCGGGCCGTCGAAATCGCCCGCGTAGCCGGCGGCCGCCGACCAGTCGAAGATCTGCTCGGTGCACCACCAGTACTCCTCGAGGGTCTCGCCCTTCCAGGCGAAGACCGGCACGCCGGCGGGCGCGTCGACCGTACCGGTCGGGCCGACCGCGACGGCGGCGGCCGCGTCATCCTGGGTCGAGAAGATGTTGCAACTGGCCCAGCGCACCTGGGCGCCGAGCGCCACCAGCGTCTCGATCAGCACGGCGGTCTGCACCGTCATGTGCAGCGAGCCGGCGATGCGAGCGCCCTTCAGCGGCTGCGACGGCCCGAACTCGGCGCGCAGAGCCATGAGCCCCGGCATCTCGTGCTCGGCCAGCCGCAGCTGGTGGCGGCCGGCCTCGGCGAGCGAGAGGTCGGCGACCTTGAAGGGGAGGGTGGTCTGCGCGGTGTCAGGCATGCCTCTATTGTGACAGGCCGGGCGGCCGATCAGGCCCGGACGGCGAAAGGCGGACCGGCGGCCTGCGACTAGGCGCCGAGCTGATCGAGCACGGCATGCCGCACGACCTGCCAGCCCTGCGGGGCGGAGAGTCTCTCGGCATGACGCGCGCAGAGGTCGTAGCTGTGCGGCTCGTGCCGCGTGCTGAGCGGGCCGAGCACCGCCATCGCATCGGCGTAGTCGTAGGTGAGCGTCGCGACAGCCTCGTTTCCGCAGGCGACCTTGCTGCACGGGCGGGGCATGCCGCCACGATAAACCCGGGGGCCGACGGCGCCGCGCAGCCACGCTTAGACTTGCCGCATGGCCCGCTCGACCCGACGCGTGTCCGCCCGTTCCGGGCGCCGCGATCGGCACGGGCGCGGCATCCGGTCGGCCGTGACCGGGCCGGTGCTCGAGCCGATCCGCACCCGCGCCGACTTCTTCGACTCGTGCGTCGCGTCGGCGGTCGAGTACGTGCAGGACGAATGGCCAGATGAGCTGGCCGGCGTCAGCTTCGAGGTGGCGGGCGTGCCGCGCGGCGAGCCGGGGCCGTCGGGAGTCGACCGGTGGCGGGTCAGCGTCCGCGAGCGCCGGGTCGTGCTCTACCGGCTGCCGATCGAGCGACTGGCCCACCTGCACAAGGACGACGAGTGGCACCGCAGATCGTTCATCGAGAGCTGCGTGTTCCGCGCCGTCGCCGAGCTGCTCGGCAAGGACCCGTGGGACATCGCGCCGGAGCGCTACCGGCACTTCTGAGCGCCGCGCCGGATGGTTCCGAGCGATCGATCAGGGGTGGATGACGATGGGCCCGGATACCGGACCGGCCGACGCAACCGGGTAGTGCGCCAGTCGGGCGCTGCCGGCGTACGAGACGGCGGCGTTGAGGCCCCTCGCCTGCCTGAGCAGATAGACCGTGTCCGGATCCACGGCGATCGACGCCGAACCGCCCGCCGGGATGGTCAGCGAGAGGTTCCCGCCTCCCCCCTGGGCGTCGAGGGTCACCGTGACATCGGCCCTGGTCGGGTTGACCACCGAGAGCATCGGGGACGGACCGCGCGCGATGGCCACCGCCGTGTCGCCGTTCAGCACCGGTGACGGGCTGAACCAGGCGAAGTCCGAGGGCGGCGCGACGGTGTCGCTGACGGTCGCGCCCGCGCCGCCCGGTGACGGGTCCACCGCGGTTGAAACCCGCACCCCGGCGACCACCGGCTGATCGGCGTCGATCACGACCGAATACAGACCGTCGGGAATGGCCACGGTGCCGGAGTCGGTGCCCGCGGCCGAGTCGAGACCGAGCTCGGTGACCTGGCCGGAGCTGACATCCATCTCGAACGACAGCCCGTCGAGCTTGGCCTCCTGCGGCACCATGCTCACCTGGACCTTGGCCGCATGGGTGCCGGGCACCGCGACGCGGACGGCCGCCACGACATCGTCCCAGTCGGAGAGGGCCAGGGTCTTGTTGACCCCGACGGCGTCGAAGATCCGCACCCCGGCGATGACCAGATGCTTCGCGGGCGCGCCCGCTGCGCCGATCAGGTCGATGCCGCCGGCATCCAGTCCCCGCACGATCGACTGCTGCAGAGCGGCGACCACCTGCCCGCCGCGCGAGACGACGTGGACGACCGGCGTCGCGACATCCGGCGCGTAGCCGGCCAGCGGGATGACCCGCTGAGAGCCTGCCTTGACGATGATGCCCGACATGCCTGGCGCGTTGACCGGCCCGTCGGAGCTCAGGATGGTGAGCGCGACCGTCGCGTCGACCGGCGACGGGTTCGTCAGCGTCAGGAGAGTGGTCCGGCCGACCGCTGTCGAGCCACCCACCAGCCAGATCGATCCGCTCGGCTCTGCGCACGAGGAGGCGGCGAGGCCGGTGTAGTCCGAGGCGTCCGCGACCTGGGATTCGGCGCCGGCCAGCGTCGAACCTGCGGCGGCCGGGATGGTGAACTGCCGGGGCGCGTCGGCGCCTCCCCCGGTGCCCGCGTCGCTCTGCCCGATCGGCTGGCCGGTCAGCTCGGCGCCGATCCCGGCCGCGGTCACTGCGGGCGCGCCGAGTGCCGAGGGGGTGTTGGCGTTCTGACCGGACTCGTCACCCAGCCGCAGCAGGCCGCCCGGACACACGCGCACCTGGTCGGCCGGTCGGGGGGTCACCGTGACGGTCGGCACCGCCACGCGGTGCGACGGAATCGGCACCAGCCCGACGACGGCGATGACGACGACCGAGGCGAGGATGCCGGCCGTTCCGGCCGCGACGCGGAGTCCGATGAGTGCGGCGCTCCGAGCTCGACCGGCGCGCTCGGGCGAGCGGCCAGGGTCGTTCGACTCGTTGGGGTCGTTCGGGTCGTTCGGGTCAGACATCGTCGTCCTCGCGGAAGGTGTCTGCCGGGTCGTCTCCGGGCTGGGCGGTTTCGGTGACCACGCGCCGCCGGCGGGCGGTCGGAATCGCGAGCAGTAGGGCGAGCGCGACCACCAGGCCCTGCCCGATCAGGATGCCGATCGCCGGCCTGGTGAGCGTCGTTCCCGGACTCGGAGCGCCCGCGTAGCTCTGCACCCGCCAGAACGTCCCGGCCGGGGTATCGCTGACCGGGGTGAGCGCCGGCGCCGCATCCAGCGATTCGGCAAGGCGCTGACGCACCGCGACCGCTCCGCCGTCGGCGGCCGGAAGCAGCACGAACTCCACCCGGAACGCGGTAAGGGCGGGCACCGCGTCGAAGCCGCTGCGCGACGACAGATTGCCGGCGAGCACCGCAAGGGTGTGTGCGGAGTCATTCACCGACGACCGGGTCGCCCACAGCGTGGAGGTCTCGTCGAGAGTCGTGCCGACTCCGCGATCGAGCACGGCCGCCACCGAACCGTCCTGCTGGGGGTCGAGCACCAGCGTTCCGACATCCGGGTGTGCGGCGGCCTCAGCGGTGATCAATGCCGGGAGCAGGCGCGCGTCGCTCTTCGTGACGGCCGAGGTCCCCAGTGGCGGGGCGAGCAGAAGGGGAGCGACAGCCGCGACCGCGGTCACCAGCACGGCGATCCCGACGACGGCACGAGCCGTGCCGAGGGCGTCGAGCGCGATCACCGCCGCGCCGATCAGGCCGAGCCAGTACAGGCTGAGGCCGGTGCCCGGCCAGGGCGTGACCAGTTCTGCGCCGCTCGCCGCCACCGCGAGGTGGGCCGAGGCGACCGCCGTGATCAGCCCCAGCAACGCGACGACCATGGCCGGGATGGCCCGCCGCGACCCCGGCAGGAAGATCGCCAGCAGCGCGATCGCCGCGAGTGGCGCGAGCAGGAGCGCCGGAGCGAGCACGCCGAGTCCAGCCGGCAGGCCGAGGGCTGCGGCGAGCGCCGCCCACCCGTCATCCGCTGCGGAGGGCAGACCCAGGAGCAGGTGCCAGCCCGAGGCACTCGGAAAGGCCACCGGGGCCCCCGGATCGGCGAGCAGCCCCAGGGGAGAGCCGCGCAGCACTTGGGAGACCACCAGCGGCGCGAATAGGGCGACGGCGGGAATGGGGATCCCGATCACCCGCACAAAGCCGCGGGGCCGGGCGAATGCCCAGGCCACGACCGCCACCAGCAGGGCGGGAGCGAGCACCGGCGCGCAGGCGGTCGCCGCCGCGAAGAGCAGAGATGCGGCGGCCGATGCGCTCCACGAGCGGGAGCCCTCGATGCCGGCGAGCACCAGCCACGGCAGCAGCAGGTGCAGCAGCACAGCGCTCGGCCGACCGGCCGAGAGGGCGGCGAGCAGCGGGGGTGCCACCATCCAGAGCAGAGCGGCGAGCACCGGTGGCCAGCGGCGCTCGGTGAATCGCGTTGCGCACCACCAGGCGCCGAGAGCCGCGAGCGGCAGCGCGGTCAGCCAGAGCAGCACGAGCGAGAGCGAGGGGTTCCACGGCGTGAGCGAGCCGAGCAGGGCGACGACCACGACGAAGGGATCCGATGGGCCGGTCAGTCCGTATCCGACGCTCCGGGCGCCCCATGCTACGTGCGACCAGAGCGCACCGAGGTCGCCGGTGAGCGGCAGCAGCGCCCCGCCGGCTATCGCACCCGCACCGAGGAGGCGCCAGAACAGTCCGATCCCGACCACCGCGGCGATCAGCGTGACAGCCGCCCCGCCGCCGCCGAAGAACGGCGCGCGCACCAGGTCCGGCTCCCCTTCGCCCGCCGCCCGGTCCCGGGCTGCCGCGCGCAGCTGGCGCACCTGATCCGCGGGGATGCGCAACGGGGCGATGGCGGCCCACCCGAGTCTCTTCTCGCGCCTCAGTCGGGCACGGGCGGGCGGCACGGTTCCGTCGAAGGCGACCCGGAATGCCGCGGCGAACTCGCCACCGATCGCGCCCGGGCGCTTGCCGAGCAACTCACCGATCGACCGCAGCACGGCAAGCGGCACCAGCGAGAGCCAATGGATGAGCAACGCGCCGGCCGGCGCGTACACCATCCTGCGGTGCAGCTGCGCCGTTCGCGCGACCCGGGTGCGGCCGCGTGCCGACAGCGGACGGCGGCGCCCCAGGTCTTCCGGCCGGAGCCCGCGGCTGACCCGGGCGCCGGCCACCCGGATGACGCGGAAGCCTGCGAGGCGGGCGCGGATCGACAGGTCGAGCCCGGCATCCACCGAGGCGAGACCGCGGTCGAATCCACCGAGCCGCTGCCAGACCGCGCGCTGCACGAGCATCCCGGACGAGGCGACTCCGAGCACGTCGCCGTCCTGGTCGTGCTGAGCCTGGTCGAGTTCGTCCTCGACCAGCTCCACGGTGGCGCCGAAGCGCGTCAGGCTCTGCCCATAGGAGTGGACCAGCGCGCGGTCGTCGGCGCTGACCACCTTCGGCCCGGCGATCGCCACCGAGGGAGCCACCTCGACGGCCGCGAGCAGCCGCTCGAGGGCGTCGCGCTCGGGAGCGGTGTCGGCGGTGAGCAGCCAGATCCAGTCGACGGTCTGGCCCGGTGACGCGGGCGGCGACGCCTGCGCCAGTCCGACGTCGATCCCATCGGCGATCGGCAGGTTCGCCGCGCGCAGGTAGCGCGCCGAAGCCATCGCGCTGAGCAGTCCGGCGCTGGCATCGGTCGAGGCGCAATCGACCAGGATCAGGTCATCGGGCGCCCGGGTCTGCTCGGCTACGGCCCGGAGGGTACGGTCGAGCCAGGGTTCCCCGTTGCGCACGACGAGGATCGCGGTGACTCGCGGCTGCATCGTTCCGAGGCTAGGCGCGCCTCACGGCGCGACCGGGAGGGACACGCCCCGAGCGGAAAGTCGTCAGGCGGTCTCGACGACCCGGGACGGGTCGCCGCGCGAACCGCGTGAAGGCCAGAAATGCCTTCGCTGCTAAGCGGTTCGCGCCTTGCGCAGGCGCCGGCGCTCACGCTCGGACAGTCCGCCCCAGATGCCGAACCGCTCGTCGTTCTGCAGCGCGTATTCGAGGCACTGGCCCTTGACCTCGCAGGTGGTGCAGATCTTCTTCGCGTCGCGAGTCGATCCACCCTTCTCGGGGAAGAAGGCCTCGGGGTCGGTCTGGGCGCACAGCGCATCGGACTGCCAGGCGAGGGGGTTGTCCGGGGCTTCCGTGTCGGCCGGGCGCAGACCGGAGATGCCGAGGCGCACCGGGTCGACGAACCAATCGCCGGGAACCGACGGACGGTACTCGTTCCGCGTCATGTTCCACTCTCCCTTTCGCACCTTCATGCCCCATTACATCTGTGTGGGGGCGTCCCCCGACGAAACGCCGTGCTTCTGGGTAATTACACCCGTGTAGTTCCTCCCGCGTCAAGTCGGGAATGGTAATTCTTTTTCCGGACTCAGCCCGGGTACGACGCGCCCGCGTTTCGGCGAGCCTCCCAGGCGCTCGCCACCATCTCGTCGAGGGTGTGCCGCATCCGCCAATCCAGGTCGCGGGCGGCCCGCTCACCGCTGGCGACGATGCGCGGCGGGTCGCCGGCGCGGCGCGGCGCGATCCGGGGGGTGAAGGCGATCCCGGTGACCCGGGCGATCGCCGCCATGATCTCGGCGACCGAGACGCCCTCGCCGCTGCCGAGGTTGTATGCGGCCTCGACCGGTTGCCCGGCATCCAGCCGCTGGGCGGCCACCACATGAGAGCGGGCGAGGTCGGCGACGTGCAGGTAGTCGCGCACATTGGTGCCATCGGGGGTCGGATAGTCGTCACCGTTGATCTGCGGGGTGCGCCCCTCGACGAGGGCGTCGAAGACCAGCGGGAACAGATTGTGGGGACTCGTGTCGTAGATCGCCGGGTCACCGGAGCCGACCACATTGAAGTAGCGCAGGGCGGTGTGCCGGAGGCCGGTCGCGACCCCCTGGTCGGCCAACAACCACTCGCCGATCAGCTTGGATTCCCCGTACGGCGACTGCGGTGCTTTCGGCGTCTCCTCGGTCACCAGGTCGACGTCGGGAGTCCCGTAGACGGCGGCGCTCGACGAGAAGACGATCCGGTCGACGCCCCGGTCCTCCATGGCGCCCAGCAGCACGGCGGTGCCCGTGACGTTCTGCTCGTAGGTGTGCAGCGGACGCTGCACCGAGACCCCGGCGTACTTGAATCCGGCCACATGGATGACGCCGGTCACCTCGTGCTCGTCGATCGTGCGCATCAGCAGATCGCCATCCAGGATGCTGCCGCGCACGAACGGCGCCCCGACCGGCACGAACTCGGCGTGCCCGCTCGACAGGTCGTCGACGACGACCGCGCGCATGCCGGATTCGAGCAGCGACCGCACGACGTGAGCACCGATGTAGCCGGCGCCGCCGGTCACCAACCAGGTCATGCCCCGAGGCTATCGGGGTCTAGTGACTGCGCGGCACCTGACGATAGCCATCCGTGACCACCGCGTGAATTGTCGCCACGATCGCGGCGAGAAGGCCTGCCACCAGCAGGACCGCATCCATGATCTCCATGGCAGTAAATCTACGAGTGGCCACCGACAGCCAAAACTGGCATGATCGACACCGTCCCTCGATTTCCTGCCAGGAGGCCCGCGCGTGCTGAAGAACGTCGTCCTGATCGCCCTTCCGGGGGTCGCGCCCTTCGAGTTCGGAGTGATCTGCGAGGTGTTCGGCATCGACCGCAGCGACAGCGGCGGCCCCGAGTTCGACTTCTCGATCGCCACGGCCGAGCCGGGCCCGGTGCGCACCAGCCTGGGCTACGACATGGTCATCACCCAGGACCTGTCGGTCGCCGCGGATGCCGATCTCATCGCGGTGCCGGCCCACCACATCCGCGGTTTCGGCGACGAGGCAACCGATGAGCGGGTGCTGCAGGTGGTGCGCGATGCCCAGGCCCGCGGTGCCTGGGTGCTGAGCGTGTGCAGCGGCGCGTTCGTGCTGGCCGAGGCGGGCATCCTCAACGGGCGCACGGCGACCACGCACTGGATGCACGTCGACCGGCTGCGGCGCAGGCATCCCGAGATCGAGGTGGACGCCGACGTGCTCTTCGTGCAGGACGACAAGGTGGTCACCAGCGCCGGAACCGCCGCAGGCATCGACGCTGCGCTGCACATCGTGCGCACCGAGCTCGGGGCCGCGGCGACCAACGTGATCGCGCGGCGCATGGTCGTGCCGCCCCAGCGCGACGGGGGCCAGTCGCAATACATCGAGTCGCCGATCCCCGAGTGCCGCACCGACTCGCTCGCGACCGTCACGGAGTGGATGCTCGAGCACCTCGACGAAGACCTCACCGTCGATCAGTTGGCCCGCCGTGCCCTGATGTCTCCGCGGACCTTCGCGCGCAAGTTCCGCGCCGAATCGGGCACCACTCCGGCCGCCTGGCTCAACCGGCAGCGCATCCTGCGCGCGCAGCAATTGCTCGAGCAGAGCGACGAGGGGCTCGAGCAGATCGCGCAGCTCACCGGATTCGGCACGGCGGCCGTGATGCGCCATCACTTCCTCAAGGTGCTGCAGACGACGCCGACCAACTACCGGCGTGCGTTCGGGGAACGCGTCGCCGGCTAGGCGGGCGCCCTCCGCGGCCTCAGTGCGGGGTCGCGGCCAACAGTGCGGCGATGTCGTGCGTGAGCTCGTCGAGACTGCTGATCCCGTCCGCCTCGACGGACATCCAGCTTCCCGCCACGGCGAGGTCGGCCTGGCAGGTTTCTTCATTGCAGAGCGCGAGTGCCGAGGTCGCCCCGGAGATCGACGTCGGCGCCAGGGTCCCCGTGTAGTAGCTGGGCGGCTGCGCCAGTTCCTGTCCCAGGGCCCACGCGCCGCCCTGCACGAACTGGATCCCGAACAGCGTGAGGCCGGAGGAGGTCTCGCGCGCCCAGCCGCACTGCTGGAAGCCGATCCGGGCCAGGGATGCCGAGGCCGCGGTCAGCGGACCCTCCATCGCGTAGTCCGTCTGCGCGAGATCGGGGTGGCCGGTCGCCGTTCGGACCCGCGTCACGGCGTCGTCGGTGCAGAGCGACGCGCCGTCCCATGCGGTCGGCGGCGTCCACAACGGACGACTCGATCCCGCGGCTTGGACGCGAGCCACGACCCCGCTCAGCAGGGTGTGGAAGCGTGCAAGCGATCCGGTGGCCGGCTCCCCGTCACCCCCGAGCGAGTTGTAGTCCAGCTCGATCCAGGTGGTTCCGATCAGCACCTGCGCGAAGCAGAAGAACTGCGGATCGCCCTGGCACATCACGTCGGATGCCGTTCCGAAGGTGTTGATCTCATCGCCGTCATTCGCGACGACGTTGTCGTGGTACGCGCCGGCGGCATCGCTCAGCACATCGAGGCTGATGTAGTCGACGTAGCCGTTGTCTTGCCGGTCGTTCCCGCCCCAGAGGCAGTGCAGCCCCCCGACCTGGCGCGCGCCGACCTCGATGGCATCCTGAGGGGGCGTGCTCTCGGATTCACGCACCGCGACCCCCGATGCCGCGGGGAACGCGGCCGCGGCGGTGGCGGACGGAAGCAGTTGTGCGCAGGTGGCCGGGATCGCAGACCGCGGCGCCGTCAGCGCCGCCGCGGTGGGAGTCGCGCTCGCGGTCGCGTGGTGGCCCCCGGACCCGGTCGGATGAGGGCTGGACGGGAGACCGCATCCGGCGAGGACGAGCAGAAGGGCGCCCGCCGCCACGGCGCCCCTGGCGGCCGACACGATTCGCATGGCGCCGAACCTATCGGGATCGACGCATCAGCACCATGGGGAATCCCCCATCGCTCACGCCGTGGCACGCCCCGTCGAGGCGACGAACAGCATGCCGTCGCCCGAGACGGCGAGCGACGGCTCGTCGGCCACGTAGACGGCGTGACCGCGCTCCAGCTCGTGACCGTCGATCGTGACGGCCGCGCTCGTGCACAGCGCGATGGCCGGGCCGGTGAGCGGCAACGTCAGGCCGGCGACCGCGGCATCCGGCGACACGACGGTCAGCACGAAGTCGGGCACATCCGGCCGGTACACGGCGACGCCCGGCAACGGCCGCTCGGGCTCGAGGAAGGGAACGGGCAGCGCCCGGAAGTCGAGCACCTTCAGCAACTCGGGCACGTCGACGTGCTTGGGGGTGAGCCCGCCGCGCAGCACGTTGTCGCTCGCCGCCATGAGCTCGATGCCGGTCCCCTCCAGGTAGGCATGGATGTTGCCGGCCGGCAGATAGAGCGCCTCACCCGCCGACAGCACGGCTGTGTGCATGAGCAGCGAGATGGCGATCCCCGGATCGCCGGGGAACGCGTCCGCCAGCCGCCGGACCGTGTCCCACGACACGTCGTCGTCGACCGCGCTCGCCTCGACGACGGCGGCGATCAGCTCGTCGACGCCCGCGCCGCGCGTGATCAGCCACTCGAACACCGGCTTCAGGGACGAGTCGTCGACCAGGCGCTCGAGCAGGGGTGCCATGCGTTGATCGCCGGAGACCGGCAGCAGCAGCGCCCGGGTCTCGGCCACCGGGCGGAAGCCGCACAGGGCGCGGAACGGATCGCTCAGCGCGTAGATCAGTTCGGGCTTGTGGTACGGGTCGCGATAGCTCCGATCCGGCGAATCGACCGGAATGCCCGCAGCGTTCTCGGCCGCGAACCCCGCCTGCGCCTGCGCGGTCGACGGGTGCGCCTGCAACGACAGCGGGGATGCCGCAGCCAGCACCTTCAGCAGGAAAGGCAGCCGCCCGTGCACCACATCGGCGAGGGTGCCATCACGCCCCACCAGCCGAGCCGGGGAACCCGGGTGTGCTCCGAGCCACAGCTCCGCCTCCGGGCCGCCAGACGGAACGGTGCCGAGCAATTCGGGGATCGCTGTCGTCGAGCCCCATGCGTAGTCGCGCGGAGTGTTGGTGATTTCGACGAACATCCGGCAGATCCCCTTGTGCGCTTGTCGACCCAAAGTACCAAGGGGCCGCCCATCCGGCTCGAGACAGCGGCCGCTACCCTGAAGCCATGAGCCGCAGAGAGGTCTACCAGCGAGTCCTGGCCACCCTCGGCTTCTTCACCATGACCGCCGGCGACCTCTGGCGCGACTTGCTCAGCTGGTGGGGCTGGGGGGCCATCTGCGTCATCCTGCTGATCCTGGCGATCTTCGAGATCGTGCATGCCCGGGTGGACCTGCGACGCCTGCCCTTCGCCCTGATCGGCTTCCTGCTGCTCATCGTGGTGTCGATCTTCTGGTCCGATTATCCGACCGCGACGCTGGCCGGATGGGCGGCGACCTTCTCGGTGGCGTTCTTCGCCATCTTCCTCGCGACGGTGATCGACCTCGAGACGATGCTGCGCACCTTCGGGGTGGCGCTGCGCTGGATCCTCGGCCTGTCCTTGCTGTTCGAGTTCGTGGTGTCGGCGTTCATCCGGCATCCGGTGCTGCCGCTGTTCGTCGACTACTCGAAGCTCGACAAGATCCCGCCGGCCTTCTACTGGTCGCGGGATCTGCTGTTCCACGGCGGGCAGATCCAGGGCATCCAGGGCAACTCGAACCTGCTGGCGCTCTCGGCTCTGCTGGCGCTGATCGTGTTCGCCGTGCAGTGGGTCTCGGGCACCGCGTCGAAGGTGTGGCTGGCGTTCTGGATCGTGGTCGCGCTCGCGACGATGGCGCTGACCCGATCGTCGACGGTGCTGATCGCGCTGGCCGCCGTGATCCTGGTCGGCGTGTTCCTCTGGCTGGTTCGCTCGACATCAGGCGCACGGCGCGGGATCGTCTACGCCGGAGGAGCCGTCGTCGCGCTGGCCATCGCCGCCGTGGGGATCTTCGCCAACGGGGCCGTGCTGAAGCTGCTCGGCAAGAGCGCTGACTTCACCCACCGCACCGAGATCTGGCAGCGGGTTCTGCCGCTGGCGAATGAGCGGCCGGCCGCGGGCTGGGGCTGGACCGGATGGTGGGCGCCGTGGGTCGAGCCCTTCAAGCATCTCGCCGTGTTCAAGGGAGTCACCTACCTGCAGGCGCACGACGCCTGGATCGACATCTACTTCCAGCTCGGGGTGATCGGCCTGATCGTGTTCGGGCTGCTGGTGCTCACCACG
>Ga0207690_10001931_pt1 | contig 12705 bp, 11 predicted proteins | sample KBSC23metaG_FD_184315 | JGI IMG/M metagenome (GOLD analysis project Ga0207690, IMG submission 184315) | Corn rhizosphere microbial communities from Kellogg Biological Station, Michigan, USA - KBS C2-3 metaG (SPAdes) (version 2) | ecosystem: Host-associated > Plants > Roots > Rhizosphere > Soil ...
TTGGCGGGGTTATGGAAATCTCACCTGCAAACGGGCTACTGGCCGTGTTGCGTCGCGTTTCGCATGGCTTGGGAAGTCCGTTGGTGTATACAACCGACAAACATCCGCTGACGCAATCGTTGGCCATACGACATTTACCAGTGGTTGAATTTGCTTTATTCTACCGTCGGAATCGATTGTCAAGCGAGGCCTCATCGGAAAAACATGACGGCTTCGTTCTTTTTGATCAGGCGAAATGGAGAATAATATTCCAGCCAAAAATCATTTTTCAAACCGTCGAATTTATACCTTGCCGCTTTGAAAGCGAACGACTTTGTATGGCACACATCCGTCCCGTTTCCGTTTTCATCGCCCTGGTTGCCGTTGCGGTTTTCCTGGCCGCGTGCGGAAAGAAAGGTTGCATAGACCCGTCGGCGTATAACTACGACCCGAAGGCTAAAAAAGACGACAATAGCTGCACCTACTCGTCGGTCCGATTCAACGTGGATGCTTCGGTTTGGCTGGCGGCGGGAGTGGATTCGCTGGTCACCGAGATGCGCGTGGACAACCGTTTGATCGGGGTGATCCGCAACAGCGGTTCGGCGCAAAAGACCTTGACGGACGGGGAGTGGCATCAATGGCGCTCGACCGTTTATATGTATATCGGCGGCGGCGCCTCTCTTTATTCCGCCGCGGCTTACTTCAGAGCTTCTCCTGCCAACCCTGTGGTGAACATTGACGTCTTTTATTAGCGATCCCGGCCGACAAGTCTTACATCGGGACGTGGTGCCTTGCAGGCCTTCAATGAGAAACGTCGATGCAATGACAAATCCGGCTATCGGTTTCGCCGAACACTGTAGTAATAACGGCACTGCATCTAATATGAGGCGTCAAATGATATCGGTTGCATTTTCGGTTGTTTAAATCGCTTCCGCCCGGCCAACCTTGTTGAATGTCGCGCACCTTGCGAGTGCCAAAATGGTAAAGCGTGCGCATCGGATTCCGTTGTCGTGCATCGCTTTGGAAGGCAATCGAACAAGAAGCGTTGCTGTGTAAAACATTTGAAAATCAACTGTCAGACGCTGACCCCCAAGAGCTATTTTAGCGGCGTGACGCGTTACGAAGAAATATTTGAGCACAACCGGCAGTGGGTCGAAAGCAAACTGCGCGAAGACCAGCATTACTTCACCAATCTGGCGGCGGATCAAAAGCCCGACTATCTCTACATCGGTTGCTCCGACAGCCGCGTGCCGGCTAATCAGATTATGGGCCTAGCTCCGGGGGAAGTTTTCGTGCACCGCAACATCGCCAACCTGGTTTGCAACACCGACCTGAACGTGCAGTCGGTGATCAATTACGCAGTGAGAATACTCGGTGTCAAATACATCGTGGTCTGCGGCCACTACAATTGCGGCGGCGTGAAAGCCGCGATGGAATCGAAAGACTACGGTTTGCTCAACCCCTGGCTGCGCAACATCCGGGATGTTTACCGTCTGCACCACACCGAACTCGACGCCATCAAAGACGACCGGCAACGCTACAACCGCCTGGTGGAACTCAACGTCACCGAGCAATGCATCAACGTCATCAAAACAGCGTCCGTGCAGCAGTCCTACGTGAAGAACGGTTTTCCAACGGTGCACGGCTGGGTGTTCGATTTGCACGAAGGGCTGTTACGCGATCTGAAAATCGATTTCAAGGAAGCCCTTCGCAACATCCAGCAGATCTACAACCTGACCGACAGCGACTTGTTTTAAAAAGCGCCCTGGTGGCTAACCTTCGTCGTCGTCCTTGCCGCGCTTCAGAATTTTACCGTCTTCGTTCAGCAGCAACACGAGCGCTTCCTCGCCGCGTTCGATGTGCACGTTGTACAACCGTCCGTTGTCGTTCGTATCGACGAGTTCCGCGTCGGTGATCAGGTAGCCGTCAAATTCCTTCGCCAGTTTTGCTTTGACGGCCGGCGGCAGGTCGTCGTTCTCGATGCCGCTTTCGGTTTGTACCCATTTGCCATCGTCGGTGAACGTGGCGGTGTACGCCGTGGCGCCGGATTCGAAATCTGCCTCGTAGGCTTTTTTATCCGTCGCGCTCCACTTCACGTCCTTCACGTCGGGGTATTTGGCTTTGAAGGCCGCGAGGACGGAGGCCGGCGTCTGTGCGTTGGCAGTCACCGACATCAACACGACGATGAATGCTGCGATAATTTTTCCGACTTGCATGAGTTAGTGTTTTGCGTACACGCATGCAAAAAACGTACAACAATCTTTGTAGAAGGGACTCGTGTGCGTCCGGTGCGATGACCGCGTTACGTTCCGAAAATGTTTATTTTTAATGGAACCTACGCGATCGCTGTGGCACTAAAAAGGCGGATCGCGGTTTACATGCCAATGCGCAGGAACGCTTTCCCCTTTCTCCTGTTTGCCTTGCTTTTTACAGCGGCGCGTCCCGCGTTGGGTCAAAAATATTTCAACAACTGGTTCTTCGGTGGGTACGCCGCTATCGATTTCAACACGTCGCCTCCTTCCAAAATTCTCAACAGCGCGATGCTCGCCGACGAAGGCTGTTCCTCCGTTTCGGATCCTGCCACCGGCACTCTTCTTTTTTATACAAACGGCGACACGGTCTGGAACCGCAACCACCAGAAAATGCCCAACGGCATTGGCCTCGGCGGTCACCGTTCCAGCACGCAGTCTTCGCTCGTGGTACCGGATCCCGGTAACCCGCAGCGCTATTACATCTTCTCCGTCTTCGCACAGGCCAACGAATACGCCGCGTTTTGCTGCGGCTCCGGCGGCCTAAACCTCAACACCGTGGATATGACGCTGGACGGGGGGCTTGGCGACGTGGTGGTCAAGGACCAGCTTGTGCTCACGCCAACCACCGAAAAGCTCACGGCGGTTAAGCAGTGCAACGGTCACGATTTCTGGGTCGTAACGCACGAATGGCACTCCAGAAAATTCTACGCGTATCCCCTTACGGACGCGGGAATTGGAATGCCGGTCATCAGCGACATCGGCATGTTGCACACCGACGTTGGCTCCGGCAACGCTTTCGAAACAATCGGGTACATGCGCATTTCGCCGGACGGCAAACGCATCGCGCTCGCCGCGAGCCGCGAAGCGAACCGCGTGGAGATGTTTGGCTTTGACGACGCGACGGGTCAGGTGGGGCCGGTGATTTTCTCCGACGGTAACTACCCCAATCTCTGCGGTTACACCGGACCGTACGGCGTGTGTTTCTCACCCGACGGTTCGCGTCTTTACGTCAGCGTCAGCCTGGGTGGATGCAACACGATGGCCACCGACTACAACCGCCTGTTCCAGTACGATCTCACCTCCGGCGACAGCACTGCGATCATCGCTTCGCGCGTGGAGCTGCAAACCACCAACTCGAACGCACCGCCGCTTGCGGCTATTCAGATCGGGCCGGATGGCCGGATTTACGTTGCCAAAGTGGGTTCCCTTTATCTCGACATTATCCAGAACCCGAACGCGGCCGGCATGGCGTGCAACTACACCGTGGACGGTTTCCTACTCAACGTGCCTGGAAGCGACAACACCTCGAAATACGGCTTGCCCAATGCCGTCGAGTCCTGGCTGGCGCCGCGGCAGCAATTTCAACTGACGTTTGAGGGTTGCGTTCAATCCGATACGGTGACGTTTCTCGACACCGTTCTTTCTCAGCCTTATACGGTGCAATGGGACTTCGGGGATCCCGCGAGCAATGCCGCCAACACGTCGAACAATCAGCATGCGTTTCACGGTTTTACCTCAATCGGCCTTTTCGACGTGACGCTGTCGGTGTTTCTGCCATGCGACACCCTGGTGATCGAAAAGACGATTCACTCGGCCGGCTCGGGTCAGGTGTTTGCCGGACCGGATACGACCATTTGCAACGGGGATTCCTTTACCGTTAACGCAAACGGCGGCTCGGACTACACCTGGTCTCCCGGCGACGGGTTGAGTTGTACCGACTGTGCGCAACCGATCGCTTCGCCGTCTCAAAGCACCACGTACATCGTGACCTCAAATTCAACTACGCCAGGCTGTTCGCTTAGCGACACCATGGTGGTGACCGTGCTTCCGGCACCGCTTCTGCTAACCTCCGGCGACGTCACGGTTTGCGGAAACGCCGAAGTCCAGCTTTCCGCATCCGGTGCAACGACGTACCAATGGTCTCCGCCGGACGGCCTGAGCGATTCCGCGATTGCCAACCCCGTCGCGCACGTAACCGCGAGTCTCACTTACACGCTGGTCGGATATAGCGGAGCCTGTGCTCCCGATACCGAAACGGTCGCCGTCACCGTTGCGCCGCCGGCGTCCGTTGACGCAGCCCCCGACACGACCCTCATTGCGGGGCAAAGCGTCCAACTCGTGGCTACGTCACTGGCGACGACGTTCACCTGGCTGCCGTCCGAAAGCCTGTCCGACCCGCACTCGGGTCACCCCGTTGCGACTCCGGCTGCCGACACGTGGTACACGGTTACGGTAACTGACGTTAACGGTTGCAGCGCGGTGGATTCGGTTTTCGTGTCCGTGAAGCCTGACGACGGCGTGGTGATCGTACCCAACGTGTTCAGTCCGAACGGAGACGGTATCAACGACGAACTGGTTTACTTCTCGCACAACGTGGAATCGATGGACTTCCGAATCTTCAACCGCTGGGGCGAGAACGTGTTTGCGACGACCGCAATGAACGCGTTCTGGGATGGCACCTATAAAAACAAAATCCAAGGAAACGGTGTCTTTGTATACGAATTGACAGCGTTGACGTCGGCCGGAAGAACAATTCACCTGCGCGGAAATTTCACCTTACTTCGCTGAGGCCCGGCACGGTTTTTCCAAATCCCGTCAACACCAATTGGTCTTCATGATGTACCGCGTTTTCGTTGCCTGCGTTATTTTCTCCATGTGTTGCAGCACCGGGTTTGCGCAAAAGCATGCCAACGTTTGGCTCTTCGGTGACAAGTGCGCGCTTGACTTTTCGGACGGTAAACCTTCCGCCGTCAACGGCAGCGCGATGACGGCTTCCGAAGGCGGGACCAGCATCTGCGACGCGAACGGAAAATTGTTGTTTTACACCAACGGGATCCTCGTGTGGACACGGGAACACAAGCAGATGCCGAACGGCAAAGGCCTGAAAGGCCATGACTCCTCGACCCAGTCCGCGCTGGCCGTGCCGAAGCCCGGCGATCCGAGTATTTTGTACCTCTTTACCAGTGACGCCGGTGCGTACGACACACCGCCGAACAACGGCATTCATTATTCCACCGTCGACATGAGCCGGAACAACGGGCTTGGGGATGTGGTCGAAAAAAACAAGGACCTGTTGCCGCTTGCCGCCGAAAAACTAACCGCTGTCAACCACGCCAACGACACCGACGTCTGGGTGCTGGCGCACGGGTGGAACACGAACAACTTCTACGCCTACCTCGTTACGAAGAACGGCGTCGCGCACCTGCCGGTTGTGAGCAACGTGGGCTCCGTGCATGCCGGCGGCAAAACGAACGCATCGAACTCGATCGGCCAGATGAAATTTTCGCCGGACGGCAAGCGCGTCGCGGCGGCGATGTTCGACATGAATTATTTCGAAGTGTTCGACTTCGACGACCGGACCGGAAAGCTGTCTTCGCCGCGCATCGTTTATTTACCAACCGACAACCCGCGCGACGAAATGTACAGCGCGTACGGTTTGGAATTTTCGCCGGACGGCAACAAGCTTTACGTGGACGAATACTGGAAGAGCAAAGTCTATCAGTTTGACCCGACGCTCGCTTCCGGTGGACAGATGATGAGCGACGCCGTGGTGGTGGGGCAATCGAAAGAAAAGAAAATGGCGTCGATGCAACTTGGGCCGGATGGAAAAATTTACATCACCAAGGAAAGCCGTTACTTGTCCGTGATCAACAATCCAAACGCATCCGGTACGGAATGCGGTTTCGAAGACCGCGGCGTCGACGTGAAATACGGCATGCCGCAACTTGGATTACCCGCGTTCAACCAAAGCTATTTCTACAAGCGACCTTAAACAACAAGCTTTGCTCTTCCATTCCAGTCAGCGCGTATAGGCTGACTTGTTGCGCGCGAGTTCCCAGCGCTTCAGGAGCTTACCGTCTTCGCAGCAAGTTGCAACACCGCAGGGATACCTTGCCAAACATTAATTTAGCGCACCCCTATGGATTTGACCTTTAACAAAAACGAAGACCACAACCGGCTGCTGCTGTCGAAAACCCAATCGCTCCTGCAAAAAATTCACCTCGGCGGCGGTAAGAAGAACATCGAAAAGCAACACGAGAAAGGCAAGCTGACGGCGCGCGAACGCGTGGACGCCTTGCTGGACAAAGGCTCGCAGCGTTTCGAAATTGGTGAGTTTGCCGGTTATGGTATGTACGAAGCCGAAGGCGGTTGTCCCGGCGGCGGCGTGGTCGTGATGCTCGGCTACGTGAGCGGACGGCAATGCGTGGTCGTTGCCAACGACGCGACGGTGAAAGCCGGCGCATGGTTTCCCATCTCGGGCAAGAAGAATTTACGCGCGCAGGAAATCGCAATGGAAAACAAGCTGCCGATCATTTACCTGGTTGACAGCGCCGGCGTTTACCTGCCGATGCAGGACGAAATTTTCCCCGACAAGGAACACTTCGGCCGCATCTTCCGAAACAACGCGCGCATGAGTTCCATGGGAATCACACAGATATCCGCCATCATGGGAAGCTGCGTCGCCGGCGGCGCGTACCTGCCGATCATGAGCGACGAAGCGATGATCGTGGAAGGAACCGGTTCGATATTTCTCGCCGGGCCGTACCTCGTGAAAGCCGCCATCGGGGAAACCGTCGACCAAGAGACGCTCGGCGGCGCGACGACGCATTCCGAAATTTCAGGCGTAACGGATTACAAAATGCCGAACGACGCCGCGTGCCTCGAGCGCATCCGGTCCATCATGAGCAAGCTCGGCGACAACGATAAAGCGGGCTTCAACCGCGTTGAACCGCAGGCGCCGGCGAAAGAACCGAAAGACATTTTCGGCATCCTGCCGGACGATCCTGCGAAGCAGTACGACATGCACGAGATCATCGAACGTTTGGTGGATAAGTCGGAGTACGACGAATACAAAGCCGGCTATGGAAAATCGATCGTCACGTGTTACGCGCGCGTGGACGGCTGGGCCGTCGGCATCGTGGCCAACCAACGCAAGGTGGTGAAGAACGGCAAAGGCGAGATGCAATTCGGCGGCGTGATTTATTCGGACTCGGCCGACAAAGCCACGCGTTTCATTTTGAATTGCAACCAGAAAAAAATTCCGTTGGTGTTCCTGCAGGACGTGACCGGTTTCATGGTGGGGTCCAAGTCCGAACACGGCGGCATCATCAAGGACGGCGCGAAGATGGTGAACGCGGTTGCGAATTCCGTGGTGCCAAAAGTGACCGTGATCCTCGGCAACAGCTACGGCGCGGGTAACTACGCGATGTGCGGCAAGGCGTACGATCCGCGCGTGATCGTTGGATGGCCGTCGGCAAAAGTGGCGGTAATGGGTGGCGCGCAGGCGGCGAAGGTGTTGTTGCAAATTCAGGTGTCGTCGCTCAAAGCAAAAGGTCAGGAGATCACGCCGGAAGACGAAAAGAAACTGCTCGACGAAATCACGCAACGCTACGAACAGCAAACGTCTCCGTACTACGCCGCGGCGCGGCTGTGGCTGGACGCGATCATCGATCCGCTGGAAACGCGCAAAGTAATTTCGATGACGATCGAAGCAGCTAACCACGCGCCGATCACGACGGCGTTCAATCCCGGCGTGCTTCAAACCTGATGGCGCGCATCGTCATACTCGGTTCGGCACATCCGTTTCGCGGCGGACTCGCGGGCTACAACGAACGTCTGGCGTTGCAATACCAACGCGAAGGCCACGAGGTGATCGTTTACACGTTCTCGTTGCAATACCCGTCGTTCCTCTTTCCAGGCAAAACGCAATACAGCGAATCGCCGAAGCCAAACAACCTCGACATACGCATCCGCGTCAATTCCATCAATCCGTTCAACTGGTTGAGCATCGGCAACGAAATCAAAAAGTTGAAACCGGATTTGCTCGTCGTCAAGTTCTGGTTGCCGTTCATGGGGCCTTGCTTCGGTACGATTTGCAGAATCGTCCGGCGCAACCGGCACACAAAAATTGTGAGCATTCTGGACAACGTGGTGCCGCACGAAAAACGTTTCGGCGACGTCGCGTTCACAAAATATTTCATCGGCGGCATCGACGCGGCTGTTGCGATGTCGCGAAGCGTGCAGGAGGATTTCAAACGCTTCACCACCAGGCCGGTGTTGCTTTCCCCTCATCCGGCGTTCGACAATTTCGGGGAACGCGAAACGAAGGAACAAGCGAAGCAAGCGCTTGGCATCGACACCCACCAACCCGTTCTGTTATTCTTCGGCTTTATCCGGGACTACAAAGGACTCGATTGGCTGTTGCAGACCGTTGCCAGAGATGACGTGCGTCGACTGCCGTTCAAACTTTTGGTTGCGGGAGAATTCTACAGCGACTCCAAACCTTACCTCGACTTAATAAAACAACTGCAACTAGACGACAAAGTCATTCTGCACACGCATTTCATAAACGACGAGGACGTCAAACATTATTTCTGCGCGGCCGACATGGTGGTGCAACCGTACAAGCACGCGACGCAAAGCGGCGTGACACAAATCTGTTACCATTTCGAACGGCCGATGCTTGTGACGAACACCGGCGGGTTGCCCGAGATCGTGCCGGACGGCAAAGTCGGTTACATCGTGGAGCCGAACGTCGACGCCATCGCGAGCGCCCTGGTGGACTTTTACGCCAGCAACCGCGAAGGCTATTTCGCTACCAACGTGGCGTTGGAAAAAGAGCGTTTCGGTTGGGATAAAATGACGGCTGCGACGTTACAGGCCGCGGCGCTTGTCAATAAAAAACCGTAGCCTTCTTTCGTCGGCTACGGTCTTCGTTTTCGGCACAGCGGTGTTGCTCGCCGCTTATGGTTTTTTCTTCTTCCGCGATTCGTTGATGGCGTCGACGGTTTTCTTCACGTCGGCTTCGTCCGGGCTGATGGCCAGCACGCGGTTGTAGTACTTCATCGCTTCGTCGTAATTCTCGTTCAGCGTGTTGAGGTTACCGAAGTATTTGAGCGCCTCGATCATCTCGCGTTTGTATTTCACGGAGTCGGTCGCGGCGGTCTCGATCACTTTCTGGTAATACGGCGAGGCCAGCCCCTGCGGCTTGTCGGGATTGTCCAGACTCAACGCCGCGCGGGCCCGCCACACGTAACCCACGGGCCAGGTCGGGCTCAGTTCCGTCACGCGCATGAACGCGCTGTCGGCTTTGGCGAACGCGGAGTCGAAATAGTATGCGCGGCCCAGCGAGAAGTAATCCTGTATCGCGGGCTTTTTGCTGTTGGCGATTTTGACGTTGTAGTACTTCGCGGCCTGCGTGTAATTCTTCTTGCCGTAAAACATGGTGGCCAGAGTGTCGTACAGCGCTTTGCGCGACGTGTCGAGGCGAATGGCGCGTTCGTAGCTGAGCGCGGCCAGCGAATCGTTACCCTGGCGACGCTGGAATTTGCCCAGGTATTCGTAGTCGGACGAGATGATTTTGCTCGTGTCGGAGCGGCGCAGGAATGTGCTGAGCTGGTTGTAGCCCTGATCGTAGCTGCCGGTTTCGTAAGCGGAGTAAGCGAGCAAACGGCGCATCACGAGCTTGGACGAGTCGCGCTGCAGCAAATCGGTGGCCTGCGTTTGCACCGTCGCGTAGTCCTTGTTCAGGAACGAAAGAAGAATCTGGCGATAACGCATGTCGTCGTTCATTTCTCCCACTTTCATGTATTGCCCGAATGTTTCCTTCGCTTTGTCGTACTGCGCCGTCATGTAATACAAATCGGCAAGGCCGCGCAGCGCGGGTGCGTAATTGGGATCGGCGGCCAGCGCCTTCTGGTACGCGGCGAGCGCTTCGGCGTAACGGTGCGCGTCGCTCCACACGTTCCCGATGCGCACGTTCGACTTGATCAGCGCGGGGTTGTACTGCAAGGCCAGATCGTAGTTGTTCACCGCGTCGCCGCCTTTGGACATTTTGTAATAAGCTTCGCCGAGCAGGAAATACGTGTTGCCGTCCTTGTAGTTGATGTCCTTGCCTTTGTTCAGGATGTTGATGGCTTCCTGCGGGTTCGGGTTCGCGCTGTTGACCCACGCTTCGCCGAGCCAGTTGTAATAGTTGACGTCCTTGTTCGCGTTGGTGGTGGATTTGGCCATGCCAAAATATTCCTGCGCCTTGGTGGTGTTGTTCTGGCTCAGGTACGCCTTCGCCATGCCGGCGTAGTTCGGACCGTACTTCGCGTCGGCTTTGATGCCCAGGTCGTAAGCCCACCGCGCGGAATCCCATTTGCCGAGGAACCCGTAAGCGTTGCCGAGGTAATAATAATTTTCACCTGTGCTTTCGGTGGCAACGAGCGTTTTGAACGCGTTGGCCGCCGTGCGGTAGTTCTCGTAGTTGTAGGCTTTGACGGCTGCGTCTTTTTGCGCGAACGCGGCTTGGATAAAGCCGCAACACACAGCGATTGCTATTTTGATTTTCATAGTGTCTTTCTGGTCTCTTGCTTATTGGTCAAACGATTTACGCGTCTCGATCACCCGAACCGGATCCTTGTAAGCCACCAGGCCCGACCGCTCGATGAGGGTCATGCCCGGATCGGACGCCAGGTACGAGGCAAACCCCGTGCCCAGACCCGTGCGGCCTTCGCCGTTGATCATGTAAACGCCGCGCGTGAACGGGTAACGGCGTTCGCGGATGCTGGCCCGGTTCGGCTTGTAATAATGGTCGCTGTCGGGAGGATTTGAGACGGCTAACACGCGAACGCCTTTTAACGTTTCCACCACGTTTGGATCGTTCGCGTCGCTGATCCAATTCAACGCCACAACGCCAAGCGCGCCGGGGTGCGTTCGGACGTAATCCAACACTTCGCGGTGCGTTTTGAGCGCGTAACCGTTGGCCGGCAACGGCGTTCCTTTCAACACCGAGTCGCGGATGTACGTCGCGGTGCCGGAGTTGTTTTTCTGAAACACGATGCTCACGTCGCCCGACGGGTTGGTGGACGACAGCCGTTGCCAGTTGGTGACGCTGCCGTTCAGCAAGCCTACGGTTTGCTGACGGGACAGCATGCTGTCCGGGTTGCCGGGGTTCACCACGAACGCCACGGCGTCCGTCGCGATGCGCAGTTGCTGCACGCGGAAGCCGCGGTCGCTGCGGTCTTTCAATTCGGCGTCGGTGAGGCGTCGCGCGAGAAACGTGACCGGTGTCTCGTAGTTCAAAAAGCGTTGCACGGCTTCGGCTTCGGTCACGTAACGCATGTCGACATGCGCGTCGGCGTACTGGTGTTCAAAAACGGTTTTGGCCGACGACAGCAACGGTTGAAAGGACTCGTCGGCGTAGATCGTCACGTTGCCGGAGGTCGAAAGCGACGGCGCCGCTTCCGCGTTTGATTCATTTTTACGGTGACACGACGCAAGCACCAACGCCGCCAACGCGGCGCCACCAAGGCGTTTGCAAACGCTTTCCCAGTCAATCCACATCGGAGCTCGACGAATACTTTTTATACACCGTGAACAAACGGTAGCCGGCGTAGGCCAATAAAATTATACCAAGCCCGGTGCGCAACGGGTCTTCGAATTTCGCCTTGAACGCCGGATGCAACAGGACCATAAAGCCGACGGCGGCGTACAACAGCGCAAAGCCCAGTTGCACAAAAAGATAAATGCGACCGGGCTTCACGAATGTCTGAAAACTATGTTACTGGCTGCTGAGCTGGAAGGTCACCGGCAGGTTAAAGTAAACCGGTACGGCAACGCCGTTGTTGTTGCCCGGCGACCATTTCGGCATGTTCTTCACCACCCGAATGGCTTCGTCCGCGCAGCCGCCGCCGATGTCCCGTAGCACCTTGATGTCGCTGATGGAGCCATCCGTGTTCACCACGAACTGCAGCACCACGGTTCCTTCGATGCCGTTCTCGCGCGCGGCCGGCGGGTATTTGATGCTTTTGCCCAGGTACGTGCGCAACGCGTCTTCGCCGCCAGGGAAGGCCGGCATTTTCTCCACGAACATCACAGGCTTTGTCGGCGCGGGTTCGTCCACGGTTACGGGCACGTTGCTGAAATCCACGTTCGCGTTCGGGTCGATGTTCGTTTCCGTGGCCGGTTCGGCTTCCTTCATTTCCTCAACTTTCGGAGGCTCCTGTTCCGGTGGCACTTCCTCGTCGGGCTTCACCACCGGCGGCGTGAACTTGATGGTCTTGGGCGGAGGCGGCGGCAGATCCGGCGGCGGCGGCGGTGGCAACGTTTTGTCCAACGGTGGCGGTGCGGCCAGTTTGGTCACGTCCACCACGGCGATGGGTTTCTTCGCTTCCGCTTTGTCGAACAAAGCCTTGATGTATGGTATGCTGAACGCCAGCAGCACGCCGGCCACGGTGACGGCGAGCGCGGTGTTGACGTGTTTGCTGTAACGCTTGCGCAGATCGTACGCGCCGTACTCCTTGTTTCGCCCCTCGAAGACCATGTCGTCCCAATCGGCGGTCAATATTTTTTCGTGTTCCATGGAGCCTGTTTAGCTGATTTGTGATTGCAAAAACAACGCCGTTTACATCGGCGGGATCATGCCTTTTTCTTCCGGCGTGATGTCCACGATCGCGTAACGCTCGATGTGGGAGATTTTCATTTCGTC
>Ga0207690_10001936_pt1 | contig 12689 bp, 15 predicted proteins | sample KBSC23metaG_FD_184315 | JGI IMG/M metagenome (GOLD analysis project Ga0207690, IMG submission 184315) | Corn rhizosphere microbial communities from Kellogg Biological Station, Michigan, USA - KBS C2-3 metaG (SPAdes) (version 2) | ecosystem: Host-associated > Plants > Roots > Rhizosphere > Soil ...
CGCTGCTCGTTGCCGCGACCGTGTGGGGAGCGCACGAATTGGGGAAGAATCCCTCTCCCCTGGGAGAGGGAGGGAGCAGCCGCAGGCTGCGGAAGGGTGAAGAAGAGGACTCGCCCCCACCCGGCGCTTGGCGCGACCCTCTCCCGTCGGGAGAGGGTCGTTGAGCGTCGTCTCGGTCTATGCCGTCTTCGCCAGCGCCGAGGAGGCGGAACGCATCGGCCGCACCGTGATCGACGAGCGGCTCGCCGCCTGCATCAACATGCTCGCGCCGATCCGCTCCATCTATCGCTGGAAGGGCAAGATCGAGAGCGCCGACGAGGTCGCTGCGATCCTCAAGACGCATCACTGGCGCGCCGACGCCTTGATCGCGCGGATTGCCCAGCTCCACAGCTACGACACGCCCTGCATCGTCAATTGGCCCATCGACAAGATCCTCGGCAGCTACGCCGACTGGGTCGAGGACAGCGTTATCCGCGATCCTTCTTCTTTCGCTTGAGCTGCCGCCGGGCGGCGATCATCCCCGGGACCAGCGGCACCCACAATGTGTAGCCGCGGAACAGCAGGGTCGCCGACAGCGCCGCCTCGAACGGCACGCCCGTCGCTCGAAGCATCGCGATGCTGACCGCCTCGAACGAGCCAAGCCCCATCGGAATCGGCCCCAGCGTCACCACGATCGAAGCCACGATGAAGGCGCTGAACGCCGCGCTGAACGACGCTTGCACACCGAGCGCGAACAGACAGAATTGCATCGTCAGCCCGTCGAGCGCGAAGACCGCGCCATTCAGCAATGTGCACTCGGCGATCAACCGCTCGCTGCGCACCAGCCGCGTCGGCGCTTCCTTAATCATCTCGAACAGCTCGCAGACGGTCCTGACCCGTCTCAGCCACCCCGGAATGGCGCTTGCGCCCTTGCGCTGGAGCCAGAGCGCAAGCGCGGGCACCGCCGCCGAAAGCCCGAGGGACGCGCCGATCAGGCCGATCACCACCCAGCTCGTATGGCCGTGAATCCACAGGAGGATCAGCGCGATGAACGAGACCACGCCGTAGGATGCGTAATAAGCGATGATGGCGATGATCAGCGTCGCAAGCGCCACCGCGCGCGATGCCCCGATCCCCTGAAGCCGGTCGACCACGACGACATTGCCGCTCACGCCCGCGGTAGGCACCATCTGGTCGGCGAAATGCTTGGAGACCGTCAGACCGAGCAACTTCCCGAGCGGGGCACGGCAATCCGCGGCGCGCAGCACCTGCCCCCACTGCAGCGCGAGCGCGATATAAGTGAGAAGCTGCGCGGCCGCCGCCGCGAGCAGCCACAGCGGCCGTGAATGACTTACCAGGGCGGCGAACTGCTTGACATCGCCCCAGTGCAGAACGGCCACCACCACGCCTGCGACGAGGAGCAGCGCGAGCAGCCACGAGCGCCAGTTGGCGGCGAAGCCGGAATTGCTCCGATCGTCGGCTTCGGTGCGGCTGGTGCTTGCCATCGAACGGCAACGCGGGTCCGGCGCCGCTTGTGCCATCGCCGCTCGAAATTGCGGGCGCTAGAGGTCGATCCGGTCGAGGTAGAGGTAGCTTGGGTCGAACTCCGCGATGCCGTCGAGCCCACGGCGGTCGAGGATCGTCAGCCGCCGGTTGCCGAGCTCGATCAGGCCGCGCCGGCGAAGCTCCTGTAGCGTGCGGTTGGCGTGGACCACGGTGAGCCCAAGGCATTCCGACAGCTCGCGCTGCGTGAGCGGGAATTCGTAGCCGTCGTCGCTGACCTTCCCGACCACATCGAGGCGGACGAAGAGCTCACAAAACAAATGCGCCATGCGCGAGATCGCCGAGCGCTGGCCGAGCGACAGCGCCAGCTCGCGCTGGATCGCGGCGTCCATGTTGGTCGAGAACCAGAAGATCCGCGCCAGCCGCGGATATCTCTCCGTGATCTCGCGGATGGTCTCGTGCGGGACGACGCCGATCTTGCAGTCGCTCAGCGTCGCGACATCGTCGTCGAGCCGCTTCAGGGTGAAGCCGTGCAGGTCGGCGAAGTCGCCCGCGACGTGGAGCTGCGTGACCTGGCGCTCGCCCCCCGCGAGGTCCTTGATGCGCGCCAGCCAGCCGTCGAGCAGCATGAGGCTGACGCTCAGCTCCTGTCCCGAACGGACCACGAGCTGGTCCGGCCCGACGCGCTTCGTCTCCGCCACGGAATCGCGGATCACCCGCTCTTCTTCGGCGCTGATTTCCACGCGCTTCCGCAGCTTCTTGAGGTGCACCGCAATCATTACGCCACGCTTTCTGCAACGGTGCCCGCGAATTGCGACCAACCTAGGTTACACCTCCGTTACATTCGAAAAATGCAGCGATTACAACAAGAAAGCGAAACGCCGTTGTAACTTAGGTGAATCCGGCAGGAACGAGAAAATGCTAGGCGGAACTTCGACAACCGGGGGAATCGGGCTTGCCGAACTATCGTCTCTACCGGCTCGACGGAGCCGGCAGGATCAGCACTGCGGACTGGATCGACGCCGGGGACGATGACGAGGCGCTCTCGAAAGCGGTCGCGCAATGTCCCTCCGGAGGCTTCGAGCTGTGGCAGCGCAAGCGGCTGGTTCACCGCACCGATGGAGCGGCCGGCTAGCCTTCGCCTCAACGCCGCTTCGAATTGCCGACCTGGTAGGGGACATCGTCGAGCTTGCGCCGAAGCCGCTCGATATTGGCCGCTTCCTCCTCGCCGCCGTTGTACTTGGACTCGATCTCGGCTTCCTCGGGCGTCTGCTCGCGGAAATAGCTGATCGTCAGCCGGCGGCCGAATACGTCGTCGCCGCGGATCTTCAGCTCGGCCTGGTGCTCGGCCGGGAGGTTGTCGCGGATCGCCTCCAGATAGCGGATCAAATCGTCGAGCGAGGTGTACTCGCTGATGTCAATGAAATCCTTGACGCGTCTCGGCACTGGCGATTGCTCTCCGGTGGTCGGGATTGGTGCGAAGCTCGAGTCCGCAGCGGGACCGGCAGTAAAACCCCTCACCCGTGGAGGCAACGCCCGATCGGTCCGAACTTTCCGCCAGGAGCGGCGACATGCGCCGTTGCCTCGATCAGGTGCGGTTGACGGGACCGCTCGGCGTCTGCGGAGAGTCGCCGCATTGGCCGCTGACGTTCGATGTCACCTTCGGCGGCTTGCCCGCGCCTTGCGACACCATTTGCGTCGTCCGGGTGCAGGTCGCGCCGCCGTTGCTGACAGACACGACAGTCGTGCTGCTGCTCTCTCCCGCCGGCATGTCGCCGAACGAGGCGATATAAGGCGCCGCGACGCCGGGACGCCGCTGCATTTCCTGCGCTCGCCGGATCATCTCCTGGCTCTGGCGCTGCATCTGCTCGATCATCCGGTCGAAGCCGGCGAAGGACGGGAAGGCCATGCCCCACGGCAGGTCCGCTGCCGTGGCCGAGCGCGGAGCGATCGTCACCTTGGGCGCGACCTCGCCGGCATATTCGATATGCGCGACCGATCCGTCCGGCAGGGTGACGTCCATGCTGTGGGTCTTGGGCGTGGCGGCGACCGCGGCTCCGGCGAGCACTGCAGCGGCAACGCCGCCGAAAGCGAAAGCGGGAAGCTTCCTCACGAAAACATCCTCCGGCTGGTTGTTGGACGCGCGAAAACTATCCCGCCATCCTGAACGGCAGATTGCCACGGCTGCGGATTGATTTCGGTCAGGTCGCGCCGCTGCGGCCATGTGTCGGATGCACACGAGGGAAGGGCCGCGGATGCAGCCCTTCCCTCGCGAAAGTCGTCTGGTCCTGTCCTTTAGATGACGCCGAGCAGCCACAGGATGAGGATCAGGATCAACAGTCCGCCAAGTCCGATATACATGACACGCTCCTCTGTTTGGTTTTGCGTCTGAAACGACGAGCGGGCCCGCACCGTTCCAGTCGTTTCGGCTGCGGCAGGAACGAGCTATGGGTATTATTTTACCCGTCCGCAAAGTGCCGGATTTGCTTGACTTTCGGGCCTTCGCCGGCAATTAGCGCTGTCGACGGCGGCTCTTCCGGGAGCCGCTTTTCTCGTTAGAAAGAGGTTCCCGCCATGAAGGCGCTGATGAAGACGACCAAGTCGGCAAAGCCGGCCGAGGTCGAGAAGAAATGGCATTTGATCGACGCCGACGGCCTGGTCGTGGGCCGCGTCGCGACGATCATCGCCAACATCCTGCGCGGCAAGCACAAGCCGAGCTTCACCCCGCACGTCGATTGCGGCGACCATGTCGTCGTGATCAACGCCGACAAGGTGCGCTTCACCGGCCGGAAGCTCGAAAACAAGATCTACTACAAGCATACCGGTTACGCCGGCGGCTTGAAGGAAGTCACCGCGGGCAAGATCCTCGAAGGCAAGTTTCCCGAGCGCATCCTCGAGAAGGCGGTCGAGCGCATGATCCCGCGCGGTCCGCTGGGCCGCGACCAGATGCGCGCGCTTCATCTCTACAACGGCACCGAGCATCCGCACGGCGGCCAGGATCCGCAAGTCCTCGACGTCGCGTCGATGAACCGCAAGAACAAGGTGGGCGCATAACATGGCCGACAAGAAGTCCCTTTCCGACCTCGCCGAGCTGACCAAGGAGCCGGCCGCGGCTCCCGTCGAAGAGACCGAGACCGAAGCATCCGCGCCCGCCGAGGAAACCCCTGCGGCTCCTCCGCCAGTCGAGGCCGCGCCGCTCCGCGAGCAGCAGCTCGACAAGTACGGCCGCGCTTACGCGACCGGCCGCCGCAAGGACGCCATTGCCCGCGTCTGGCTCAAGCCCGGCTCGGGCAAGATCGAGATCAACGGCCGCGAGCAGGAAGTCTATTTCGCCCGCCCGACGCTCCGCCTGGTCATCAACCAGCCGTTCGGAGTTGCCGGACGCGAAGGCGCGTATGACGTCGTCGCAACCGTCGTCGGCGGCGGCCTCTCGGGCCAGGCCGGCGCGGTCAAGCACGGCATCGCCCAGGCCCTGACCCGCTTCGAGCCCGCGCTCCGCAGCGTCGTCAAGCAAGCCGGCTTCCTCACTCGCGACCCCCGCGTCGTGGAGAGGAAGAAGTACGGCCGGGCCAAGGCGCGCCGTTCGTTCCAGTTCTCGAAGCGCTAACCGATCATTCCTCCCTGTCCCCGCCGACGCGGGAATGGGAGGGGAACCATCCAGCGAAGATTGGATGGAGGGGTCATCCTCGTATACGGGCCGAAGGGCGGTTGGGACCGATCCCCAGCCGCCCTTTTCCTATGCCCCGCTACTGTCGCTTTACCTCAGGCGTCTCGCTCGAAGCGCCTGATCCGCGCTCCGGCGCAAGCCGGGCAGCTTCTCGGGATCTTGAATGTCACCATCGGCAAGGCTGTCCGCATCGATCGCGGCAAGCACCTGCATCGCGATGTCGAGGTTCTGGAGCGCGGGCCCGTGCCGCGCCACCACCTCCGCGTCCCCGGCCAGCACTTCGACCAGGTCCTCGAGCAGATCGGACACGCGCCGAAGGTCTGCCGAGCGCTGCGCGGCGGGGCCGGTCATTTCATCAAGCTCGCTCGAATGGCCAAGCGGCGGGACTGGCAAGGGCACCGCGCCGGCCCTCACCAGCCGCACCACTTCATCGACTCTTTGCTGTTCCATGTTCAACGGAGTCGCGCGCCATTCCTGAACGTCGACGGATCCCGAGAACTTGAGACCGCATCGCCCTTCCAGCGCCCAGATCACGAGCCCGTGGACGATCAGCCGCCCGCGGACCAGCTGCACAAGCGCACCGACGCTGGGGACGACAGCGCTGTCGAGCAGTGCGCCCGTTGCCGAGATATTCCGAATCTTCGCCGGGGACGCGCATCCGTCACAATAGAGGGTCGCCGCCAGATAGATGCTCGCTCGGCCAGCGGTGCGCGCGTCGTCGGCACGGCATTCAGGTGCAGTCTCGGCCACGCGGATCGTCTTCCTCCGAAGCATGCGTTCTTATGCTCGATATCGATTAACGACTTTGCCCGTCTCATCCTTCCTGGAGGAATAGGCTGCGAGCGCCCTTGGCGGCTCCGCCTTTTTCATCCTACGCTGCCGCCATGCGCCGCCTGATCCTCCTGCTGCTCGCGGTCCTGATCGCCGCGCCCGCTGCGGCCGCCGACCGCGGCGCGATCCTCATCTATTCCGGCACGACCGGCTACCGGCACGAGTCCATCCCCGCCGGAATCGCCGCCGTCACCAGCATCGCGAAAAAGCGCGGCCTCGCCGTCGAGGCCAGCGAAGACCCGAACGTCTTCTCCGCCGACAGCCTCAAGCGCTTCCGCGCGATCGTCCTCCTGAGCTGCACGACCGACCCCAAGAACCCCGCATCCGAATGGCTGACCGGCAGCCGCCGCGACGCGCTCCAGCGCTTCGTCCATCGCGGCGGCGGCATCCTCGCGATCCACGCGGCGGCGGACTCGCATTATCACTGGCCGTGGTACGGCAAGATGATCGGCGGCCATTTCGCGCGCCATCCGCAGGGCACGCCCACGGGCACCGTCCATGTCCTCGCGACTGGCGAAACCCGCAGCCGCACCGACGAATGGTATTATTTCGACGATTGGGACCCGACCTCGCATCTGCTCGTGACGCTCGACCCGCAATCCATCGGCGAGAAGGACGTCAACCCGAACCCGATGAGCTGGACCCGCAAGGTCGAGGGCGGGCGCGTCTTCTATACCGCGATGGGCCACACCACGGAGAACTATTCCGAGCCTTGGTTCCTGGACCAGCTCGCCGGCGGTCTCGATTGGGTCCTGGGACGAAAATGAAGTGTCTTCGCGCGCCGCTCTCGCTCAGCCTGCAAAGTCAGAGCCGGGGAGCCGTGTATCCGGACCGACCCCCCGCTGCCGCCAGTAGCGCGCTAATCCAATCTCCTCGCACAACGGCCCGAAGCGGGCGTCGCCACGGACGGCCGCGAGCGGAGGCATGAACAGCCACTGGGTGCGGCACCAGCTGGGCGAATTTGCGACGAAGCTGCGCGGGCTGATCGGCCGGTTCGCCACCAACGGCCCCTTGCTCAGCAACAGCCCGTCGATCACGACGAACGCGGCATCGATTTCACCAAGCTGGCTGAGCGCCATTGCAGCATAGGTCGCCTGGCCGGGGTTGAGCTGCGCCGCCGCCATGTTCGCCTCTCTAGCTCTGGCGATGCGCGCGGGGCTCGGATCGGCGAAAGCGTCGAGCGTAGGCAGCCATTGAGCAAGCCGGACGGGATGCGCGTTACCGGGCGCGGGCGCGGCGTCCCTGAGCATCGCCGCGGCGGCGCGAGTCCGACCGGTGAACGCAAGGATCATGAAGCGTGCGTTCCACACCAGTGCGTGCCTGGGCCACAGCGGCAGCAACCGCTCGCTTAGATTTACCGCCTCCTCGTTGCGGCCCGCCGTCCAAAGCCGGAGGGCCCGCCGCCATTGGGGCGTGGGCGAGGTCGGAGCGGCTGCCGCTGCTTGTTCATTGTACAACCACGACTTGGATGTTCGCCCTGCGGCCTGAAGGAACGATGTCAGGCTGCCGAGTACATGCAGGTTAACCGGCGCCGACGCGCGCAGAGTCTCCAACCGGTCCTCCACCTGAGACCAATCGAGACTGGCCGCCGTGATGTCGATCATTGCGAGGCGCGCATGCGGTTCACTCGGGTCACGCTGCAGCGCCGCCCGCGCAGCGCGTTCCGCAAATCGTATCGTGTCTCCCGCGTTGCTCGACCCGCCGTTGTTGGCGCTGATCTCTTCGGTCAGTGCGAGAAGCCCAAGCGCCCTCGCATCGGTCGGGTCGATTCGGAGCGCTGCCCGAAGCGGCGGCACCGCCTCGCCGGCCTGGAGCGGAACGGCGTCGCGCAGCAGGACGTCACCGCGGTCGGTCCAGCGCTGTGCCTCGGCATGCCGGGTTTGCCCACGCGCGCGCCACAGCCCGGCGCCAAAGAGGGTGAGCAGGGAAGCACCGCCTGCGATGACAGCCCGGCGTGCGAGCCGCCGGTCCGGGATCATCCGACCATTCGCGGACGGAACCCTGTTGCCGTTCCACCGCGGTCCTGCATCACGGCCTGGCCGCACGAGCATTCGGTAGCCGACCTTGGTGATCGTCTCGATCGTGAAGGCGCCGCCGCCGAAATTGATACCGAGTTCACGGACTTTCGAAATGGCGCGATGAACTGCGTTCTCGCCAACGATGCGTCCGGCCCAGCAACGGTCATTAAGCTCGTCGAGCCTGAGGATATTTCCATTCGCCTGCCCAAAGGCAACGAGTACCTGCATGATCCTGGGCTCCAGCGTTTCGCTGAGGCCGTTGCGCACGATCTGGCGTGTAGCGGGATGAACCTCGATCTCGCCGAGATTGAATTGCGGTTCGCGATTGAGCTGGATGGCGATCGCTTCTGCAGCATCATGCGCCATCCCGTACCCCCAATTTGAAGAGCCAAGCTCAAATATCAGAATTTCATCAGCAATTCATCAGAATCGCACTGTTGGGCCCCTCGGCATCGAAGTGCGATGCGGGGCAGGACGTCGCGCGTCAGCGGCGGACGCGGCGATCTGGCCGCAGACGAAGGAGACCCAACATGTTGAACAGTACAGGTTCGTCGCTCCGTATTTATGCCGGTGTCCTGGCAATCGCGGCGGCATGCGCCGGTTTGAGCCCCGCGGTTGCGGGCGAAATTACCGGCAACGGCAAAGATCTGATCATCAATGGTCAGTCGTTCTGCGCCTATTCCGGCCAGAATGACACGCCCGATGGGCTATGGCTGCCGATCGGTCCCGGGGGCGCGCTCGTGCAGGTCGATCCGGGTGGCGATATTCAGTCGTACGGCTACTTCAAGTCGCAATCAGGCGCTTACCCGAATCCGAGCGATCCTGCCGCCCGCAGCGTGCGCAACTTCCCCGGCGTCGGTTGCAACCCGAATTTGGGGGGCAGTCCGACGGAGCGCCTATAGACGGTTCGTGTGGACGCGAGGGCGCAGCCGAACGCGTCCTCGCCACCTCCCCCGCAACTCCGGACCGGATGGGTGAGCATGATTGATTTCATCCTATTTGCGGTGACGGCCGCTGTCGCCGGACCAGCTGTGGCCGGGGACATTGACATCTCACCGGCCACCCGGCTCCGCCATGAAATCTGCTATGCACTGGCGACCGCTCCGGCGTATCCCGCGAATCTGACAGATTGCTTGGGCTTCAGCCGCGCGCCAGAGGCTGCATTCACAGCGCAAGTCTGCAACTTTCTTCGCGATACCGACCAGCTCGAAGACTTCCGTTTCGCTAACTACTCGGCCTGCGTGCGGGATCTGTTGGCAAGATGATTTCCGCAGTCAGCAACTTTCGGGGCGCGTCAAATTCGCCCCTTTCCTACCGGCCCATTTCTGTGTTCCACAGAGCGGATGAACCGTAAGCGCGCATCCGTCCTTCGTCGCAACCTCGTTCGACTCGCCCGCACGCGCACGCGCGGGATCGCTGCAATCGCTGCGTTTCGCGGCTGCGCAGGCTTGCTGGCGGCGCTCTGTCTTGCAACGCCGGTGCTCGCCGAGCCGATCCTCCTCAGGCCCGCGCAGGTCTTCGACGGCATGAACCCGCAGCCGCATCCCGGCTGGTCCGTCCTCGTCGACGGCGACCGGATCACTGCGGTCGGGCCCAACATCGCCGCTCCCCCCGGCGCCCGCGTCATCGACCTCCCCGGCGAGACCCTCGTCCCCGGAATGATCGAGGGCCATTCGCACCTGTTCCTCCACCCGTACAACGAGACACTCTGGGACGACCAAGTCCTCCACGAGCCGCTTGCGCTCCGCACCGCGCGCGCCGTGGTCCATGCCGAAAAGACCCTCGACGCCGGCTTCACGACCGAGCGCGACCTTGGCACCGAGGGCGCGGGCTATGCCGACGTCGGGCTCAAGCAGGCGATCGACGAGGGGATCGTCCCCGGCCCCCGCCTGCTCGTCGCGACCAAAGCCAACGTGGCGCGCGGAGCCTACGGCCCGAAAGGCTTCGAGCCCGGCGTGAAAATCCCGCAGGGCGCCGAGGAAATCAGCGGCGCCGACGAGATGACCAAAGCCGCGCGCGACCAGATCGCGGCGGGCGCGGACGTCATCAAGATGTACGCCGACTATCATTACCGCCCGCACGAGCCGAGCCGGCCCACAATGACCGAAGCCGAGATGGCCGCCGGAGTCGCCGTCGCCCACGACGCAGGCCGGCTCGCCGCCGCTCACGCCACCACAGCCGAAGGCATGCGCCGCGCCGTCGCCGCCGGCGTCGACACGATCGAGCACGGCTACGGCGGCACAGCCGATATCTTCAAGGCGATGGCGGCGAAGCATATCGCGCTGTGCCCGACCATCGCCGCGTCCGAAGCCTACGCCCGCTATTTCCAGAACTGGAACGGCCAGGAGCCCGCGCCCGAGAGCGTGCAGGAGAACCGCCGCTCCTTCCGCCTCGCGATGCAGGCCGGCGTCCCGATCTGCATGGGCGGCGACGTCGGCGTGTTCGCGCACGGAAAGAACTGGCTCGAGATGGAGGCGATGCAGCGAGCCGGAATGCCGGCGGCGCAGGTGATGATCGCCGCAACCTCGGGGAACGCGCATATCCTCCACCTCAGCGACCGCGGCGCAGTGAAGCCCGGCCTTCTCGCCGACCTCGTCGCGGTCGAGGGCGATCCCACCCGCGACGTCGCCGCGGTCGAGCATGTGCGCTTCGTCATGAAGGGGGGCCAGATTGTCCGCCAGCAATGAGTCCGGCTTCGGCCGCCGCACCTTCCTTGGCAGCGGCCTCGCGATGATCGCCGCCGCGGCCGCCGCGCAGGACTATAAGGACCCCGCGCTGGTGGCTGCCGAGCCGGGAGCGCCCTTGTGGCCGTCGAAGGAGCATTTCCCGCTGTGGCCAGGGACGCCTCCCGGAGCTCCCCACGCGCTGCCCAGGCCGCAATGGGTGATGTTCCCCGATCCCGCCTACCCGCAGCTCTGGATCAAGGGGATCGCCATCCCTGAGGTCAGCGTCTTTCGCCCTGCCCTTCCGGACGGTTCCGCGATCCTCGCCATCCCGGGCGGGGGCTACGCCTTCCTCGCCGTGCAGAACGAAGGGCTGCACCCCGCAGAGCGCTTCAACGCCGAGCGGACGACCGTCTTCGTCCTGACATACCGCCTGCCCGGCGAAGGATGGGCCGACCGCTCGGTCGCTCCGCTTCAGGACGCGCAGCGGGCAATGCGCCTGATCCGATCGCGCGCCGCCGAGTTCGCAATCGATCCGGCGCGGCTCGGGGTCCTCGGCTTTTCCGCCGGCGGCCACCTCGCGTCGGACCTGGCCGTCTCGTTCGATGAGCCGGTCTACAAGCCTGTCGACGCAGCCGACTCGCTTTCCGCTCGGCCCGCCTTTGCGGGACTCATCTACCCCGTCACGACCATGGCGGCGGGCCTGACCCACGGCGGCTCGCGCGACAGCCTCCTCGGGCCGAACCCCTCGCCGCAGCTCATCGCGGCGCGCTCGCCGCTGCAGCACGTCAGCGCCTCAACGCCGCCTTGCTTCCTCGTCCACGCCTTCGACGACGACACGGTCCCGATCGCCGACAGCCTCGCCTGGATCAGTGCCTGCGAGAAAGCGAAAGTGTCGGTCGAAGCGCATCTGTTCGCGCAAGGCGGCCACGGCTTCGGCCTCCATCTCCCGCCCGCCGACAGCGGCTCGCTCTGGCCCGACCTGTTCGCGATCTGGGCCCGCAAGCACGGCGGATGAAATGAGGGCCTTCACCCGAGCGGTCAGCCCGCGGCTGCCCGAATGCCAGCTGACCCACCTCGACCGTATTCCCATCGACGCCGCAAAGGCCGCGGAGCAGCACGCCGCCTACGAACGCGCGCTTTCCGATGCCGGCTTCGCAATAGTCCGCCTTCCCGAGCTGGTCGACGACCCCGACGCAGTCTTTGTTGAAGACACCGCACTCTTGCTCGGCGAGCACGCGATCATCACCCGCCCCGGCGCCGCCTCGCGCATCGGCGAGACGGACTCGACCGCGGCCGGGCTTGCTGCAGAGTTCGAGCTTCACCGGATCGAACGCGGCTTCCTGGACGGCGGCGACGTGCTCCGGATCGGCCGCACGCTCTACGTGGGATTGTCGACCCGCACCGACGCCGAGGGGATCGGCAGCCTATCGAGGCTAGCCGCACCGCTCGGCTACCGGGTCGTCCAGGCCGAGCTCCGCGACTGCCTCCACCTCAAGACCGGAGCCACCTTCGCCGGCGCCGACGCATCCGGCGCGCAAGTGCTCCTCTACAGCGAACAGTCCGTCGATCCCGCGCAGTTCGCCGGCGTCGAACCGTTCGCCGTGGCCGAGCCTGCCGCGGCAAATTGCGTCCGCGCCGGGGACCGCCTGATCCTACCCGCCGGCAACCCTCGCACCGTCGAGCCCCTGACGGACCGCGGCTTCCATGTCGTGGAAGTCGACGTGTCGGAGCTCCAGAAGGCCGAGTCCGGAGTCACCTGCATGAGCCTGATCGACGACCGGCGATAGCGCGTCCTTGCATCAGCCCGTCAGTCGGTAGCCGACGGCAGGCTCATTGATGATCAGCGTGGGCTGGGCCGGATCGCGCTCCAGTTTCTGCCGGAGCGCGCGCACCGCGACGCGGAGATACTCGGTTTGGGTTTCCTGTGCGGGGCCCCACGCGGTGCGCAGCAAATGCGCGTGGGTGAGCACCTGCCCCGGATGCTTCGCGAGTTCGGCGAGGATCGCATATTCCTTTGGCGTTAGA
>Ga0207690_10001939_pt1 | contig 12686 bp, 12 predicted proteins | sample KBSC23metaG_FD_184315 | JGI IMG/M metagenome (GOLD analysis project Ga0207690, IMG submission 184315) | Corn rhizosphere microbial communities from Kellogg Biological Station, Michigan, USA - KBS C2-3 metaG (SPAdes) (version 2) | ecosystem: Host-associated > Plants > Roots > Rhizosphere > Soil ...
CATGATCGCTGCGCGGTCTTCCTGCCACGCAAGTTCAAAGTCGCGATCAACGGCGCGCAAGAAGACCGCGCAGCGATCATGGTGCACGATATCGGCTTGTCGATCGTGAAGAACGAGCAAGGCGATATCGGTTTCCGCGTGTTCGTCGGCGGCGGCATGGGCCGCACGCCCATCCTGGGCAGTGAAATCCGCTCCTTCCTGCCGTGGCAGCACATGCTGAGCTACATCGAAGCCATCCTGCGCGTATATAACCAGTACGGCCGCCGCGACAACATGTACAAGGCGCGTATCAAGATTCTGGTAAAAGCCGTCGGCGTCGAAGAATTCGCACGCCAGGTGGAAGCGGAATGGGCCGACTTGAAAGACGGACCGAGCACACTGACCGAGGAAGAACTCAAGCGCGTTGCAGCCTACTTTACGCCGCCTGCTTATGAAAGCCTGCTCCCCGTCGACTCCAAGGTCGAGCAGCTCAAGGTGGAAAACAAGGCTTTCGCCAACTGGATCAAACGCAATGTAAAACCGCACAAGGTGCCAGGCTACGTCTCCGTCGTGCTGTCATTGAAGAAGACCGGCGTGCCGCCGGGCGATGCCACCGCAGAGCAGATGGATTTCGTCGCCGACCTGGCCGACCGCTACAGCTTCGGCGAACTGCGTGTCACGCACGAGCAGAATCTGGTGCTGGCCGACGTCAAACAATCCAGCCTCATTGCACTGTGGGAAGAAGTCAAGAAGCAAGGCTTGGCCACACCGAACATCGGCCTCTTGACCGACATGATCTGCTGCCCGGGCGGCGACTTCTGCGCCTTGGCAAATGCGAAGTCGATACCGATCGCGCAGGACATCGCCGAGCGCTTCGACGACCTCGACTTCCAGCATGACATCGGCAACATCGAATTGAACATTTCCGGCTGCATCAATTCCTGCGGCCACCACCATGTCGGCCATATCGGCATTCTTGGCGTCGACAAGGATGGCAGCGAATGGTACCAGGTGTCGATTGGTGGCGCTCAAGGCAACCAGTCGAGCATCGGCAAGATCATCGGCCCGTCATTCTCCGCGCCCCAAATGCCGGAAGTGATCAACCGCATCCTGCAAGTGTACGTACGCGAGCGCATCGAAGACGAACGTTTCATCGATACTGCACGCCGCATCGGCATCACGCCGTTCAAGGACTTTGTGTACGCCACCCCGATCAAGATCGAACATCTCGCTGGAGAAGACGCCCATGCGTAACATCATCAAAAACAAGGCCGTCGTCGCGGATGACTGGATCGTATTACGCCCGGCTGCAGAAGATGCGCCGGAAGCCGTAGCCGTGCCGGAAGGCAAAGTGATCGTGTCGCTGAAAGTCTGGCAGGCACAGCGTGCCACGCTGAACACACGCGCTGAACTCGGTGTATGGCTTGCCAGCAGCGAGCGCCCGGAAGAACTGAAAGATGACCTCGGCCGCTTCAAGGTAATTGCGGTCGACTTCCCGAAGTTCGTCGATGGCCGCGGCTATTCGATTGCATATAACCTGCGTGCCCGCCTCGGCTACACCGGCGAGCTGCGCGCTATTGGCGATGTGCTGCGCGACCAGTTGTTCTACATGCAGCGTGTTGGTTTCAATGCTTTCGCTGTGCGCGAAGACAAGAACATCTATGATGCGCTCAAGGGCCTGACCGATTTCTCCGAAGTCTACTCAAACTCCTGGGATCAGAAATCGCCCCTGTTCCGCCGTGTCCAGCGTGGTGCAGGAGCCGCTGCATGAGCAACTTCAACGCCTTGGTCGAAAGCACGCAAGCCACACTCAGGCGTATCGCCAGTGAATTTTCGCCGGCGGTGTTCGCCTCCAGCCTTGCTGCCGAGGACATGGTGATCACCGACATGATCCTGCGCGCGAAACTGCCGATCGGCATTTTCACGCTGCAGACCGGCCGCCTGCACAAGGAAACGCTGGACATGCTGGATCGCATCAAGGGAACCTACGGCTACGAAGTCGCCCGGTACACGCCGGAACAGGCTGCCGTGGACGCCTATGTGCAGCAAAACGGTCTGAACGCCTTCTACGACAGCGTGGAAATGCGCAAGGAATGCTGCCGCATCCGCAAGGTCGAGCCGCTCAATCGCGCCCTCGCCGGCAACAAAGCCTGGATTACCGGCCAGCGCCGCGCGCAATCGACCACCCGCACAAGTCTGGAAGTGCAGGAAAACGATGAAGCGCACGGCATGGTCAAATTCAATCCGCTGGCCGACTGGTCGGAGGAAGATGTCTGGAACTACATTCGCAGCAACAACGTGCCGTACAACCTATTGCATGACAAGGGTTATCCCTCGATCGGCTGCGAACCTTGCACCCGCGCCATCCAGCCAGGAGAGGATATCCGTGCCGGGCGCTGGTGGTGGGAGAACCCGGAATCCAAGGAATGCGGGCTGCACGTGGTCGACGGCAAATTGGTCAGAATCAAGTCAGTGACACAATAGCAAAAAGGAACGCAACGGTCGAAAAATGAATACACCTGTCGAAAAACTCCTTCTGGACTCGGCCAGCAACAGCCATCTTGATTGGCTGGAATCCGAGGCGATCCACATCATGCGCGAGGTTGCGGCCGAGTGCACCAACCCTGCCCTGCTTTTCTCGGGCGGCAAGGATTCCGTGGTTCTGCTGCGCATTGCAGAGAAGGCTTTCCGCCCTGGAAACTTTCCTTTCCCGCTGGTGCACATCGACACCGGTCACAACTTCCCGGAAGTGATCGAATTCCGCGACCGTCGCGCCGCTGAACTGGGCGAACGCCTGATCGTACGTTCAGTGGAAGATTCCATCAAGCGCGGCACCGTCCGCCTGCGCAATCCGCAAACGGATTCACGCAATGCAGCCCAGGCTGTAACACTGCTGGAAACCATTGCCGAGTTCAAGTTTGACGCTTGCATCGGCGGTGCACGCCGCGATGAAGAAAAGGCCCGCGCCAAGGAACGCATCTTTTCCTTCCGCGATGAATTCGGCCAGTGGGACCCGAAAGCACAACGTCCCGAGCTGTGGGATCTGTATAACACCCGCGTCCATCCCGGCGAGAACATGCGCGTGTTCCCGATTTCGAACTGGACCGAACTCGACGTGTGGCAATACATTTCCCGCGAAAAGCTGGCCCTGCCGTCGATCTATTTCGCACATGAGCGTCAAGTGATTCCGCGTAACGGCTTGCTCGTGCCGCTGACCGAGTTGACACCTGCTCGCGAAGGAGAGCCGATTGAAACCCGCGTCGTACGCTTCCGCACCGTAGGCGACATCTCCTGCACCTGCCCGGTGTCCTCCGACGCGAAGACGGTTGACGAGATCATCGCCGAGACCGCCGTCACTCAAATCACCGAACGTGGCGCGACACGCATGGATGACCAGACATCCGAAGCATCGATGGAAAGACGCAAAAAAGAAGGATATTTCTGATGAACGCCGTGGCAGAACAAGCAATCATGGACAAAGTAACTGCAGAGCGCGGCATGCTGCGCTTCATCACCGCAGGCTCGGTGGACGATGGCAAGAGCACGTTGATCGGTCGCCTGCTGTTCGACAGCAAGGGCATTTTTGCCGACCAGTTGGATGCGATCTCGCGCGCCAAGCACAAGCGCACCGTTGGCGATACCGTCGACCTGTCGCTGTTGACTGACGGCCTGGAAGCCGAGCGTGAACAAGGCATCACCATCGACGTGGCCTATCGCTACTTCGCCACGCCCAAGCGCAAATTCATCATCGCCGATACGCCGGGCCACGAGCAATACACCCGCAACATGGTGACGGGCGCCTCGACCGCCGATGCAGTCATCATCCTGGTCGACGTCTCGAAGGTGAAACTGCGCGACGACGGCAGCGTGGAACTGCTGACGCAGACCAAGCGTCATTCGACCATCGCCCACCTGCTACGCATCGAGCATGTGATCGTTGCAGTCAACAAGATGGACCTGGTGAACTACGATCAGAAGGTGTACGACCGCATCGTCGCCGCCTACGAACAGTTCGCCAAGCAACTCGGCCTGAAAGATGTGCGCTCCATCCCGCTTTCCGCCCTCGCGGGCGACAATGTCGTCGAAGCCAGCGACAATATGCCGTGGTATCAGGGGCCGACGCTGATCAATCTGCTGGAATCGCTCTCGGTCTACGACGACGCGCACGACGAACCGCTGCGCTTCCCCGTGCAACTGGTAGCACGCCACAATGGCCATGAGGCAAACGATTTCCGCGGCTACATGGGCCGCGTCGAAGCCGGCAAGGTGCACAAAGGCGACAAGCTGGTGGTGCAACCGAGCGGCAAGACGGCGACAGTGAAGGACATTCTGGTGCTGGAAGGTTCCATTGAATCGGCAAAGGCTGGTCAATCGGTCACGATTCTGTTGGAGGAATATGTCGATATCTCGCGTGGCGATATGCTGGCGGCAGCGGATAAATCTCCGACCCTCCTGAAGAATGTCAATGCCGATATCTGCTGGCTGTCGGAAGAGCCGCTCGACATGCGCCGCAAGTACTGGCTGAAGCACACAACAAAGCAGGTCGCGGCACGTGTGACGAATATCGACACACTGTTGGACATCAACACGCAAGAGCGCCGTCCTACCGACACGCTGAAGCTCAATGACATCGCAGCTGTATCCCTCACGGTGCAGCAGCCGCTGGCAGCCGATGCCTATGATGCGATCCGCTCCACCGGATCCTTCATCCTCATCGATGAAGTGACTCATCAGACGGTAGCGGCCGGCATGATTCGTCTTGCCTGATCGGCAACGCTGCATGTCATTTCACAACACCGATAAGAAGACCACCGGCAAGGTGGTCCTGCTCGGTGCAGGCCCGGGCGCTGCCGACCTGATCACGGTTCGCGGTGCTCGCGTCCTTGCCCAAGCCGATGTCGTGCTTTACGACGCTCTCGTGACCGAGGAGATGCTGGCGCTCTGCCCGCAGGCGATCAAGATTTCCGTCGGCAAACGCTCCGGGCAACGCTCCACTGCACAAACGGTCATCAATCAGCAGCTTGTCGCGTGCGCGAAGAAGTACAAGCTGGTGGTGCGTCTGAAAGGCGGCGACCCGATGATTTTCGGCCGTGCCGATGAGGAGCTGCGCGCACTGGAAGCGGAAGGCATCGAAGTGGAAGTAGTGCCAGGCATTACCGCCGCCATCGCCGCAGCAGCATCCACCCGACAGCCGCTCACCAAACGTGGTATCGCTCGCAGCATCGCCTTTTTCACCTCAAGCACGGCACCTGATCATCCAGATCAAACCACGCTTCCCGACTGCGACACCCTGATCCAGTACATGGGCGGCAAGGAAGCGATTGTCACCGCGCAAAAACTGCTCTCTCAAGGGCGCTCGCCAGACCTGCCGGTAGTCGTGGTGGAAAACTGCAGCCGTCCCGACGAGCGCGTGCAACGCTTGAAGCTGAGCGAACTGGAAAATGGCCTTGCAGGATGCAAAGGACCTGTGCTGGTGATGCTGGGCGAGGCTTTCGCACCGAGGGACTAGAGTGCGTTGATGCAATAACGCGCTATCGCATTCAACACTTCCTCATTTTCCCCCACGGCCTTAGCCACCTTCAGCGACAACTGCGGATATTCCATTCGGAGTTGTTCGATCATTGGCGGCAAGTCACGCAACACGTGGCCGCCTTGTCCGAAAAATACCGGCACCACACTTACATCAGCACATCCCTGCTGTGCAAGTTGTTCCACCAATTCCGGCAGACGCGGCGTCATCAATTCGAGAAAAGCCAGCGATACCGATACGTCCGGCACCTGCGCCTGCACGATCTGCTGCAGCCGCTGGAAAGGCTCGGCCCACTGTGGATCGCGAGCGCCATGAGCAAAGAGGACGAGTGCATGTGTCATGATCAGTGCCTTTCCACCCATAACAGAGCGCCGATCGCGATCAGGAGGAAGGTCGCACTGGGCAACGCTGCCGTAGCGAATGCCGGCCAAGTGTTCAACAGACCGATGTGCGAGAACAAACTGTTGAGCAGTTGAAAACTCACGCCGATCATGATGCCGATGAATATCTTCAGGCTCACGCCTCCGGCACGGAAATGCAGATAGGCAAACGGCAAGGCGAGCGCCATCATCACCAGCACCGCGAATGGATACAGCACTTTTTTCCAGAACGCGATCCGGTAAAGATCGGTATTCTGGTTATTCTCGGCCAGGTGTTTCATATAAGCGGACAAATCGAACGCGGACATGCGATCCGGATTCGTGCGCAAGACCGACAGGATATCTGGAGTGATCTCGGATACGAGTTCACGTGTGGGCACATTTTTCGTCGTCACCGCAGATGAAATATCCGGCGCAGTGGTGAAGAAACTTGTCTCCGATACCTGTGACAGGCGCCATATGTTTTTTCCCTGATACTCCGCCTGCTTCGCGGTCACTAGCGCAGTCAGATGCATGTCGCGATCGAATTCGTAGAGCTTGATCCCCTTCAAAATACCGTCTGGTGTAACTTGAGCGACGTTCAGGAAACGCGAGCCGATCGTTTCACCCTGCAAACCATTCTCGCGGATCACATCCTTGGTCCACACTCCCGAGCGGAACTCCGACGAAATCGCCGAGCCTTGCACCTGCAACTTGAGCTTCTCTGCCATCGCGCTTGAAGCCGGTCCGATGAATTCGCCGAACAGGAAAGTAATCAACACAAAGACAAAACCCACCTTGGCAAGCATCCAACCTGCAGCCCGGGTCGATAATCCGGAGGCACGCATGATGGTGAACTCCGAACGCGCGGCCAATTGCGCCAGCGTGTAGATGGTGCCGATCAATGCAGCAATCGGCAGCGTGAGATAGGCATCGTCCGGCAACCCAAGGGCGACGTACATGAAAGCATGCTGCAGTTGATAGCCGTTGCGCCCGACCTGGGGCAGTTCTTGCATCAAGTCGAAAAATGCAAACAGGGAAAGAAACGCGATCAGTACGAACAGCACCGCACCAACGATCTGGGCCGATATATATCGTTGCAAAACGCTCATGCCGCCACCTTCCTGGACAAAGAAGCACGCTTGAACGCGCCCCACAGCGCTGCCGGATGCCAGGGGCTATTGAGAAACAAGCGCCACGAAAACAGGATGACGAGGAACGCAAATGCAATGAAGTGGATCGGCCACCACGCTACCGCCAACGGAAGCCGCTGCTGCACGACAGCGGCCTGGAAGACGTTAACCATGTTCAGGTAAATGACGAAGACCAGCAGCGCGACCATCAGGTTTGCCGAACGTCCGCCACGCGGATTGACAAATCCCAACGGAATGGCGAGCAGCAACAGCATCATGCACATCAGCGGCAGGGATACTCGCCACAGCAGTTCTCCCCTGTTGGAAGGAGACATGTCGGCAAGCAAAGCCGGCGTCGACAAGGAGCGGGCCGACTTGTCGCCCGCCACTGCTTGCGACTGGTGCGATACAAGCACGCCGTAGTGTTCGAACTCCATCACGCGAAACTCGGGCTCCCCCCCTATGTCGTCGTAGCGGCGTCCCTTGCTCATGACAAGGAACTTGTCGCCATGGCCGTCAACGACAGTTGTGCCCTCCTTCGCCACCACCACACTGGTGCGGCCATTCTGCACGCTGTTGACAAAGATATTCTTCACATGCGCAGCATTGCCATCGACACCTTCAACGAAGAAGATGCGATCCTTCGCGGCGAATTCCTGGAATTTTCCAGGCGACACCTTGGAAAGGTCTTCGCTCTTTTCGTAACGTTCGCGAAACTCGGCGCTCTGGCGATTGGCCCAAGGCGCGACGAAGAAGGCCAGCACTGCTGTCAGCAGCACCATAGGCAGGCCGAAAGACAGCACCGGCTTGATCCAGCGCGCAAGGCTCAACCCGGAGGCAAACCACACTACCATCTCCGAGTCCTGATAGCTGCGAGTGACAACCATCAGCACCGAGATGAAGCAAGTCAGAATAAGAATCACCGGCATGTAATTCAATGCCTGAAAGCCAAGTAGTGCCACCACGTCCTGCGATGCGATCTTGCCGTTGGCCGCCTGGCCGAGCGTCTTCATCAGCATGAAGGTGATGGTAATGGTGAACAGCGTCGTGAAGACAGCGCCTGCGGCACTAACGAGTTCGCGTCGAAGAACACGCTGGAAGATCATGGATATTCAAATGCTGGCGGGGAATAATAAGAACTTGTTCATGGTCGCGTCGATAAGCGCACTCGTACAGGAAGGTACAAGCATCGTAGTGCGAGATTGGCCGGTTTGGCGAGACCCTGAACAACTTCTAAGACTATAATTGCGGCTTGCACAAGGAGAGATCATGGACTTTAGCATAAAAACCATCGAGGCAAAAAACGGGCTCTCCACTCTGAAGACCGGTTGCCTCGTAGTTGGCGTATTCGAAGACAAGAAGCTGTCGAAAGCCGCACAGGAACTCGACCGCAAAGGCGCTATCGGCGCTGCGCTGAAATCCGGCGATATCACCGGCAAGCCAGGCTCCACTCTACTGCTGCGCGGCCTCGAAAGCATTGCCGCAGAACGTGTGCTGCTGGTTGGACTCGGCTCGGACGAGAAACCGACCGACAAGAATTTTATCTCCGCCATCCAATCCACGGCCCGCATTTTATCCTCCATCGGCAGCAGCGATGCACTGGTGGCATTGCCGCTGGACGGTATCAAGGACCGCGATGCCACATGGGCTGTACAGGCTGCCATTCTCACCCTGCGCGATAACGCATATCGCTACGATACCACCAAGAGCACAAAGGAACCGGCGCCAAACGGCGTGAAGAAAGTGGCATTTGCGACAAGCACAGCCGACTCTGCCGCCGCCAAAGCAGCCATCGCACAGGGGATTGCCGTTGCGAACGGTATGGACCTGACCAAAGACCTCGGCAATCTGCCCTCCAATATCTGCACACCGACTCACCTCGCCAACACGGCCAAGAAACTCGCGCGCGAATTCAAGTTCGGCGTCGAAGTGCTCGACCGCAAACAGATCGAAGCCCTGAAGATGGGCAGTTTTCTCTCTGTCACGAAAGGCAGCGATGAGCCTCCGAAGTTCATCGTGCTCAAGCACATGGGCGGCAAGCAGAAAGATGCGCCCGTGGTCCTGGTCGGCAAGGGCATCACCTTCGACACTGGCGGCATTTCATTGAAGCCTGGCGCCAACATGGACGAGATGAAGTACGACATGTGCGGCGCGGCCTCGGTGCTGGGAACCTTCCGCGCCATCGGCGAATTGGGTTTGAAGCTCAACGTCATCGGCGTCATTCCGACCTGCGAAAACATGCCGTCCGGCCGTGCCTCCAAGCCCGGCGACATCGTAACCTCGATGTCCGGCCAGACCATCGAAATCTTGAATACCGATGCCGAAGGCCGCTTGATCCTGTGCGATGCCCTGACCTACACGGAGCGCTTCAAGCCGGCTGCCGTCATCGACATCGCCACGCTGACCGGGGCCTGCGTTACCGCGCTTGGCCATCACAACTCCGGTCTCTTCACGCGGCATGACGCGGAGCACGACGCGCTGGCGAACGAACTGCTCGCCGCAGGCAAAGCAACGGGCGACACGGCATGGCGCATGCCGATTGAAGACGCCTACCAGGAACAGCTCAAATCCAACTTTGCCGACATGGCCAACATCGGCGGCCCACCGGGAGGCAGCATCACCGCCGCCTGCTTCCTTGAGCGCTTCACCCGCAAGTACACCTGGGCGCACCTGGACATCGCCGGCACCGCATGGAAAAGCGGCGCAGCCAAAGGCGCAACGGGACGCCCGGTTCCGCTGTTGACCACTTTCCTCATCAACCGGGCAAGTGGCAAGAAGGCTGCATAAGGCAATTCGCTTGCTCTTCAATAGAAAGAAGTAGGGTGCGCTCTGCGCACCAGCGCCCTTGCAACGAATATTGATGCGCAGGGCGCCCCCTTGTGGTTCGCAGGTCGCATTAGCAAACTGCTCCAGAAATCCGCCAAGGAGAGACAGATGATGAAAAGACATATCGTGGCATTGTCTTTAATTACATCAAGTATTTCCACACCCTCGCACGCAATGCTAAACGGGAACGAGTTGCATGAACTTTGCAGCTCCGGATCGGATGCTTCATGCGACTACTACATCATGGGCAGCGCAGAAGGTCTAAGCTTGATGAATCTGATTGCCTCCGAGGCGGCAAAAAACATCAAACAAACCATTTGCATGCCAAATGGCGTAACGAACAGACGGCTCATCGATACCGTTAAAAAGTACATCCAGGACAATCCCAAGAAGCGGAACCAACCGGCAAGCGGACTTGTATTCCTTGCATTAACCGATGCTTTCCCGTGCAGAAAATAATGCCGGTCTGCTGCTCGCCATCCAGACTCGCATGAATAACAGCTCTCAGCAAAAATGAAGATAGCCACTTGGAACGTCAACTCTCTGAAAGTCCGTCTGCCGCAAGTATTGCAATGGCTGGCTGACAACCCCATCGACATCCTCTGCCTGCAAGAGACCAAGCTCACCGACGACAAATTTCCCGTAGCCGAAATCGAAAAAGCCGGCTATCAGGCAATCTTCACCGGCCAGAAAACCTACAACGGCGTTGCGATTCTGTCGAAACACGCGATGAGCGAAGTAGTAAAAAACAATCCCCGCTACGAGGATGAACAGCAACGCATCATTGCCGCCACCATCGAAGGCATGCGTGTCGTATGCGCGTATATTCCGAATGGGCAGGCCATCGACTCGGACAAATACCAGTACAAGCTGAAATGGCTCGACGCCCTCCATGACTGGCTGGCGGAGGAGTTGAAATCGCACGAGAATCTGGCCTTGCTCGGCGACTACAACATTGCGCCGGAAGACCGCGACGTGCACGACCCGGCAGCATGGCAGGGACAGGTACTCGTGTCAGAGCCGGAACGCGCTGAATTTCGCCGCCTGCTCGACCTCGGCTTCAAGGATTCCTTCCGCCTGTTCGAACAATCGGAGAAGCTGTATAGCTGGTGGGATTACCGGATGATGGCATTCCGCCGCAACATGGGATTGCGCATCGATCACATCCTGTTATCACCGCCGCTCGCGACACGCTGCAGCGCTTGCGTCATCGACAAAGTGCCCCGCAAATGGGAGCAGCCATCGGATCATACGCCGGTGGTAGCGACCATCGACTGACGTCCCCCCCTCTTCATCCAACCGTTTTGAAACCGCAACGGCATATGCTGCCGTTGCGGTTCTTCTGGCGTGATGGCACCGTGCCTCAGAACGCATCGCCGGGCACGCGCACCCATCCCTCCATCAACACCCGCGCGCTGCGGCTCATGATGGCCTTCGTCACACTCCATTCACCGTTGACTTGGCTAGCTTCCGCACCAACCCGCAAGGTGCCCGAGGGATGGCCAAAGCGCACTGCATTGCGTGCTCCACCGCCAGCAGCGAGGTTCACCAGCGTGCCGGGTATTGCTGCAGCAGTACCGATGGCAACAGCTGCCGTACCCATCATGGCGTGATGCAACTTGCCCATGGAAAGGGCTCGTACAAGCAGGTCGATATCGCCAGCCGCCACCCGCTTACCACTGGAGGCGGTGTAATCGGCTGGTTTCGCGACAAAAGCGATCTTCGGAGTGTGCTGGCGCTTGGCCGCTTCATCGATGTGTTTGATAAGACCCATGCGTAGCGCACCATAAGCGCGAATCGTCTCGAACATGGCCAGTGCCTTGGCATCGCTGTTGATGGCATCCTGCAGTTCGGTGCCGGTGTAGCCGATATCATCTGCATTCACAAAGATGGTTGGGATGCCTGCATTGATCATGGTGGCCTTGAGCGTGCCGACACCAGGGACATCAAGATTGTCGACAAGATTCCCGGTCGGGAACATCGCACCGCCTGCCCCCTCCTCCTCGGCTGCCGGGTCCATGAATTCGAGCTGCACTTCCGCAGCAGGGAAAGTGACGCCGTCGAGCTCGAAGTCCCCGGTTTCCTGCACGATGCCGTTAGTCATCGGTACATGCGCGATGATGGTCTTGCCGATGTTCGCCTGCCAGATCCGCACGGCCGCCACGCCATCCTTCGGAATACGGCTGACATCGACCAGCCCGTTGCTGATAGCGAAAGGTCCCACGGCGGCAGAGAGATTGCCGCAATTGCCACTCCAGTCAACAAAAGGTTTGTCGATGGACACCTGACCGAACAAATAGTCGACATCGTGATCAGGCTTGCTGCTCTTGGACAGGATGACTGTTTTGCTTGTGCTGGAGGTCGCCCCGCCCATGCCGTCGATCTGCTTGCCATAAGGGTCCGGGCTGCCGATGACACGCAACAACAGCGCATCGCGCGCTGTCCCCGGTACTTGCGCGACCTCAGGCAAATCCTGCAGACGAAAGAACACGCCTTTGCTGGTGCCGCCACGCATGTAGGTGGCGGGGATCTTTATCTGGGGTACGTGGGCCATGGGAATGTTTAAGCAGCCTTTGACGATTCAAGGAAATCCTGGGCGAAACGCTGTAGCACGCCGCCAGCCTCGTAGATTGTGACCTCTTCCGCAGTATCAAGGCGACAGGTCACCGGCACTTCCACGCGCTCGCCATTCTTGCGTGTGATGATCAGCTTCAGCGTCGCGCCAGGCTTGCGCGCCCCGATTACGGCAAAGATTTCGCTGCCGTCGATTGCAAGCGTCTTGCGATTGACACCCGGCTTGAATTCAAGAGGCAGTACACCCATGCCGACCAGATTGGTACGGGGAATGCGTTCGAACCC
>Ga0207690_10001941_pt1 | contig 12675 bp, 6 predicted proteins | sample KBSC23metaG_FD_184315 | JGI IMG/M metagenome (GOLD analysis project Ga0207690, IMG submission 184315) | Corn rhizosphere microbial communities from Kellogg Biological Station, Michigan, USA - KBS C2-3 metaG (SPAdes) (version 2) | ecosystem: Host-associated > Plants > Roots > Rhizosphere > Soil ...
AATTTTTTCGAAGATTGGTACATTTCCCGAAGAAAGGATTTATCAAGTGTTATCTTGTATACTTCCCAGTTTAACCACGAATACCATGGAGCGGATGAAGTAAGTTGCCCTTTTTCCTCGATAACCTCATCCAGATAAGCACCCGTTCTGTAATTAATATATCCGCCAGAGTGCTGTCTGTCTGCAAATACTCTTTGCGAATTCATCGCACTTACCGGGTCAATATATGCATAAGCCAGCATCGAAATACTTTCGTGAAATACCTGTCCTCCATGCCCCCATCCCCAATGAGGCTCTCTCGAAAACACATAATAATTGTGCTTTAAATTTCCTTCAGGGGGATAGAAAACCTGTCGCATCATATTACAGGCACTCCAATAAAGGGCAGAAGATTCGGAATCTTTGAATGGCGAGGAGGGAGTTCGTGAAAATAACTTTTCATTGGCCTTTTGATAACTTAGAATCTTTACTCGCGAAAGGGAATCTACCAACCGTTCAGCGGATGATCTGTTTTCGGTTACTGACTTCATAACCCGGAAAATGCGGAAGCTGTCAGAATGGTAAGGCATTAATGAAAAATCCTTTCGAAAGCCAACCAGCTTTGCGCTATCTGAAATACTTTCTGCTTCACTAAAAATTTCTTTAGCTAAGTTGATTCTATTTGATTTTATAGCCAACGTATGACTGCCTGTAATACAAAACAAATTCTGTAACAGGTCGGAGTATGGAACCTGGTGGCCTACAGTCCAGCTATCCGGAACTTCTGAATGTTCAAAGTAAATCTCTCCAGCACCACTATTTAATTCTATTTTTTTAAATTTATCTCCTTTCTTTTTGCACATATAGGGTGCAAAAGAAATACTGATATCATGATCACTTTCATTACTAATTTTAAATTGCCAGAATGTAGCCACAGAACTATGCACCACCATAGATACTTCTACCCTTATATTCTTCTTAGGATAATAATAAAATAAAACCATATCCGGATACGACATGGTAATCACCGGTTTTTTATACATCGTCCCAACCCGATCTTCCCATTGGTTGCCAGCCTTAATTCCCCAGCTCATAATCCCTGATTGCTCGGTCAAAAAACATATCCCCAGTGAATCTTTGTCATATTGCAATCTCCAACCCAGGTCAGGTGTAAATGTAGACCTATCTATAGCTGCCGCATAACCTGTATATATTGGGGCATGCTGTCCTGCATGCAGCTTAGAAAGATAAGGAATGCTGGTTTGTGAAAGAGAAAGTGCCGCATACAATGTTGCAATAAGTATTAAAGAAAAATATTTAAACCTGGTTCCCATTTTTTATTGCTGTTAATGATACTCAATTGTAATTATGCTGAAGATGAACACTAAAATATAAAAAACCATAGCCCCCATACTGTGCCTGTTCCAAGACAATAGTATGTTTTCCTTTCAAAGACACGGACTTCTCATGATGATAATCGGCATCATAAACCACTTTATCTGGATCCCAGGCATCTATGAAAAGCTTACCATCAATATAAATTCTCACCATCTCACCAGCACTCACACCAATAACATAATTCCCTTTCGGAAAATCCAGTATTGCAGATGCCTTCAAAGCCGTTTTTGAAACCGGAAGTCTTTCATTTGATCCCTGCCAGAAAGAATTATTAATTTCATGCACTCTGGTCTCCCTGATTGGGGTAGAAGATTCCAGCATTTTCCTAAATCCTTCCGGCTTTTTCAAAGGATCAGTAAGTTTATCAAAAGAAAATAATTTTACATTCCAGTTTTGGATCAGGTTAGCTTCATTGTATCCAAAAATATAAGGAGCTCCTGCAGGATATTTTTTTCCAAAAGGAGACATCACTTCCTTCCCATTGTAAATCAATTCAACCACTACATTTTCACCTGATTTTTTTACAAATGAAAGTTTTCCGGGAACTGTTCCCTCCAAAGAAGAAATATTTTTAATTCCTTTAGCAGTCTTTACTTCCCACTTTCCGGCAGGACCTAATATATCAAAATGCATGAGGGAATCGTCAGTTCTGTTCCACCACAAAATCGGAGACCTGAAATCATAAGGCCCCCATTCAGTCATCATGAGATACTGTTTACCCCTCAGATGATCTTCGGGAAGCATCGCGTTTTTTGCTTCAATGATTTTATGGGGAGCTAATTCCAAACCGGCGAGAGAATCATTCAATTTTACATCAATCCCATTGTTTCGAAACACTATATTTTTTACAACAGGATTTAAATTAATCACTTCAGAACCTGCCAAAATCCTGTTGTTGCTTATTTTTAAATCCTCACTATGGCTAATAAAGATGCCTTTCTTAACATCAGAAAACAAATTATTCTCAATATCATACTTCATACTCCGCACATCTCTAAGAGCATCGTATTGCCCTTCCATTCTCCGCCCAGGAGTTGCCCACAAATGAATACCAGTTCGTCCACCCAAAAAGCTATTCCCTGAGATTACGTTCTGCTGCCCCTGCTCAATCGCGATCCCCGTATTATTATCCTTAAATTCGTTGCCCTTAATAATTGTTTCATAACTGTATCCAGCCCAAATTCCATTGTCACATCCTTCAACTTTATTTCTAACAATCTTATTGCGGCTAAAGGTAGCTTCTATACCATTCGTTGGTGCAAAAGAAAAATCGTTCCCATAAATCAAGTTATCATTACACCCCCCTTTTCCCGTTTGTAATGTAGAACTCCCTGCCCATAGAAAAAACCCGTCTCCACTATGAGTTGCCGAGTTATAGGCAAAAACATTATGTGAGCTTTGTTCATACACCAAGATTGCAGCGGCATCCTGCCCCCGGTAATAATAACCATAGCTTACACCCCTTATATTCCAGTCCAACTTATTGTTCATGATACGGTTATTCGAACTCCTGTACAGACCGATGCCTATTCCGGAATTAAACGAAAAATTATTGTTATAAACCGTTCCGCCATTACAATTAGTAACCATTAAACCACATTGTCCTCCATTTACTTTATTATTTTTTATATCAATACTATCACAATTTCTGAGATAAATGGCAGCACCAAAACGCATCCATTCATCCTTTTCATTTTGATGATAGCTTTGCCAGTCACTGGGGTCTTCCCAAAGTCTTGTGCTACCCAAATGTTGACGAAAATTATAACTCAGATCACAATTTTCAATGATCAAATGGTCAATACCTTTGGCGAGTAAACCTATCTTAAACCCTTTAATTACTGCGTTTCTTATCGTAATATGTGATCCCTTCACTATCTGAATCCCAATGCCAGAAAATTTATCCGGTCTCTCTTCATCGGAATTTCCCTCAAGTACAGCCCCATTAAAATCTATTTCAATGTTACTGCCTCTTATTTCAATAACAGCTGTTTTATTACCATTCGGAAGGAAAGTATATGTACCTTTTTTTATGAGAACAGAATGATCAATCTTCATTCCTTTGGTTAGTTTCACCTGTTTCTGGGCAAGTGAAATTTCTGGTAAAGAAACTATACAGGCCAGTAACAAAATGGCAAATGTATTAAGGGGCCTAAACATAATTTGGGTTTTAAATTTTACTCCTGATTTTTTATCTTTTGAGGGTAATAGTTATTGTTTATTCAACAGTAGGAAATTCCGCTATTCTTAAAGTTGTGCATCCATACGGTATTAGAGTAACAGAAACTGGCTTCCCATTTTCAGGCATTGGCAACGGACTATACGGCAAAGGCCCCGCACTCCCATTGTACATCGTCCAATCTGGTAAAAGAACTGCCTTGGCCTCAATTTCAATGGGTGCACTATTTATATTCCAGGGCTTGTCTGAAACTGAATCTTTTTTAACTACCTTAAATGCTTTTTGCCAGTCCTCCTGCTTCACATTCATCAATGCATAATTCCAGGGTGATTGGGGTAGTACTTCAAAATAATCCCCATAAGAATCATTGTTTTTGACTTTTTTCCATTCTTCCTCAATTTTCAATGCATAGGTAAGAGGACCCCTTTCTATAGATACAGCATTTTCATTCCAGTTCTCAACTGAAATCTCCATGGGAAGAGTAAGCGTTACTTCGTCACCATCCTTCCATATCCTGTCAATCCTTACAACTTGTCCTCCCTTTGCCTCCTGCAATCTTTCGCCATTAATTCGAATCTCACCTTTCTTGCACCAGGCAGGTATACGCAGATGAAAAGGGAAAGATAGTTGCGGGCCTTTATTTTTATAAGTGAAATGAATAGCTTCATCAAAAGGATATTCCGTTTGTTCAATAAATTCCACTAAAGTTCCATCTGCAACTTTCAGCCGAACTGATGATGGGGCAAACAATAAAGCAGCTACACCATGATCGGCAGATGCCATCCATAAATTCTGAGTAAATTTCGGCCACCCCTGATGCATATTAGAAGTACAACATGGATATCCTGTCAACAATCCAAAGCATTGATCTGTTCCCTTATAGGTTGTTATAAAATTTCTTGGCTGTCGGCTGATCATTACCTGATTGGGCTGTTGATAATACTGACGGGTCATGTAGTCATCTGACGCCTGGGTAGGTAACGCATTAAATGCTATTTTTTCCAGGTGATCCATAAACTCAACATCACCAGTTATCTCCATCATGTTTTCCAGTGAAAACATCAGCTCCACTGCTGAACAAAACTCCGACCCTTGAGTAGGCGAATTTCCATGAGTCAGCTCATCTGCTCCATACATTCCCTGCGGCTGCCCTAGAAATTTACGGATGTCTTTTAACCCCTTCTGAACTGATTCCTTATATTTTTCATTTTGAGACTGCTGGTAATATATGATCGGCTCTTTTATACCTTGTGCCAGATTAACTCCATGAAATGTAAAAGGTCGCGAGATCCGATCACTATTTAATAAAGTATCGGTCCAGTCATAAGTTTGCTTATGAATCAACTTGGCAAGCTGCAAAAGCGAATCATCTCCGGTAATATTGTACAACCAATAAACGACCATCAAATTATCGCCACCTCTCTGTGCCCCCCACCAACTCCATTGATTCAGTGGTGTGGTGGGAAGTTCTTTGAGCTGATAATGAAAATAACGGGTCATAAGTTCAATAACCCTCTTATCTCCGGTGGCACTATAATATTGTTTTAACACCTTTAACATTACCATTTTTGGCCACCAGTCCTGAGCCCTGTCCTTCTGTAATCCGGGTTCGGGAACTGTTTTGTTTTGCGTTGGTTCAGGTCCAAAATATCCATCTGCCCGCTGATGCCTGATTGACCATTCTATCCAGGGCTTCACCTTATCTATAAGCTGTTTATCATCCAAAATATAAGCCAGGGGAACCAGGCCATCCAACCAGTAAGGTCCCCGCTCCCAGACATCCCCATCTCCCCCAAGCCAGCCATTCCTTTTACCCATGACCTGATTATAGAGACTATCCAAATGGCCTGTAGAGCCATTTTTCATAGTAATAAGTTGTGTACGTAGCCATCCGAGCGGTTTTATTGAACCAATGGGTAATTCCATAAAAGGTTTCTGAACCAAAGGCGCTCTGTTTTGTAAATAACTGGTCTTAATTCGATCGTCTGCGTTGTTATAATGTTTCAGTTGACCCATAGTCGAAGTATAATAAAAAGGTAAAAAGCAAATGAATGTAAATTTTAATATTGATGCCCTATTTTTCATAGAATATTTTTCGATCTTTAGAATGTAACTTTGCATTCAAATGTATCTAACAATAAAAGAAGAAAACAACATTTAAAAGGATTTTTAGAAGAGAAATACAAAATAACGTTTCCGGTAACGCTTGCATTAATTGTTTTTGGATTTTAATTTTTCTTACTATTGTAAAAATGAGTAAACAACAAGCCACAATAAAAGATATCGCCCGGAAACTGCATGTCTCTGTTTCAACAGTTTCCAGAGCGCTTCGAAATCTCCATGATGTAAATCCGGACACGAAAAAAGCTGTGCAGGAACTCGCAAAACAACTGAACTATGAACCCAACTACATAGCACAAAGTCTTATCAACAGGAAAACCAGAATTATTGGAGTTATCGTACCCATAATAGCTTCTCCGGTTTTCGGGCGTATATTAACAGGGATGAATGATGCTGCCCGTCAACACAATTACCAACTTATGATCTGTCAGTCTAATGAGAATGCCGAATTGGAATGTTCACTGATTAAACAACTGGCTTCCTTCAAAATAGACGGTCTTCTGATTTCAGTTTCAGGGCAAACTAAATGTGACGACTCTTTTGAAGTACTCAAAAAAAAAGGAGTACCAATTGTTTTTTTTGACAGGGTACTACCATGTACTGATATTTCCAAGGTTGTTGTCGACGAATTCCAAAGTGCCTTTACTGCAGTGGAACATCTAATTAAATGTGGACATAAAAAAATAGCTCACCTGGCTGGACCTTCCAATCTATCTATCTCCAAAGATAGAATGAATGGTTATCTGTCTGCTTTAACAAAACATGACATTCCTATAGACAAAAACTTAATTATTACTTGCCAGAATTTCGAAGAAGATGCTCCAAAAGGTATAAAAAAACTTTTCGCCCATAAGCCATATCCTGACGGAATCTTTGCCATCAATGACGCTTCGGCAGTAACTGTAATTAAATATCTTAATAAAAAGAAAATCCGGATCCCGGAAGAAGTGGCCGTAATTGGATTTAATAACGATCCAATAAGCGAGATTGTAGAGCCTTCATTAACGACCGTTTACCTGCCTTGCTACGAAATGGGACAAATTGCGGTTGCCCAATTGATAAACCGAATAAATAACTTTTCACTTCCTGCGGAAACGATAACATTGCATAGTAAACTGCTAAAAAGGAATTCTTCAACAAAATAAATACCTTTTCAAAAGAAATTAAAGAACAAAAGAATCAACGGAAGTAAATTTTTCAAACTAATTATTTTGGATTTCTATCAGCTCCATTAATATTTAATACAGGGACAATACGCATAAAATGAAGCCCTCAAAAAAACTTACTAATTTTGATCTAACTATTATCGTTGTCAGCTTTGTAATTGGAATGGGAATTTTTCGAACTCCAATAAATGTCGCCCAGGCATCCGGCACACCCATCCTTTTCTTTGCTGCATGGCTTATTGGTGGGGCAATAGCAATTTGTGGCGCTCTAACATATGCGGAAATAGGTAGTAGAATGCCTGGTACCGGAGGTTATTATCAGGTTATTGCTTATGCCTATCACCCTTCAATAGCCTTTGCGGTAAATTGCGTTATACTTGTATCAAATGCGGCATCACTTGGCGCGGTGGCATTGATCGGGGGTGAATATGTAACGAGCATGATTATGCCACAATCGCAAAATCAACTCTGGTTACTAAATTCAACTAATTCCGAACGCATCCAAACAATTCAAATTTTCATAGCTATTTCTTCTATTGTGTTCTTTTATGGAATCAATTTACTAGGACTAAAAAAAAGCGCTCGCGCCCAAAATTTGATGACCATAGTGAAATTATTGATGATTCTCTTATTAATAAGCCCCCTTTTTTTTAGCAGCAAAAATATACACACTTCTATACTCTCCCCTCCTTCATCACCGGTTTTCAAAGAATATTTAAAGGCATTTGGCATCTCGCTTGTAGCCGTATGTTTTACTTATGGAGGGTACCAGCAAACAATTAATTTTGGAGAAGAAGTCATCAAACCAAAAAAGACGATTCCCAAATCCATCTTTTCAGGAATTTTTATCATTCTTATTTTATATATCCTAATCAATTTTGCCTACGTAAAAGTCATCGGTTTTGAACAGCTAAAATCTTCCAAAAATATAGCTGCAGTCATGGCCACCAAAATTTTTGGTATAAATGCAGAGCGCATGGTTACAGTCCTGCTTTTTTTGAGCGTGCTGGCATACGTAAATGTATTACTCTTAAGCAATCCCCGAGTAATGTCAGCTATGAGCAATGATAATATATTGCCAAAAGCATTTGGAAAAAGAAATATTAAAAACGATGTCTTAACCACCTCCCTTAGTGTCTTTTCTGCAATCAGTATATTGATCATATTTTGGGCAAAAAAATTTGATACGATTTTAAGTTTTACGATATTTCTGGATTGTTTTGGAATGGCTCTTTCTGCGGGTAGCATTTTTAAAATTCGAAGAAATACCTCCTACCTCAATAAAAGTGGTATTTATATGATCAAATTCTACCCCTGGTTACCCATAATATTTATTGCGGCATATTCCTTTGTTGCCATCAGCCTACTTATAACCGAAATCAAAATATCATTAATCGGCCTGGCAGTTTTGGCAGGATTTATAATAATTTATTTTTGGGTTTCCTTCCTCCAAAAAAGAAAGGAATCCCCCAAATAGCTTACTCTATTTTACAGGTTGTTCTTTAACACATATCCTTGTTCACAGATAACCATTCATGGACGAATATTAATGCAGCAACATCCCCAACTTTAAACTATACACCATCAAATACAGGTGACAAACTCAGGTGTTTGTTAGCTATCAATCCAGTATGTGTTTTGGCAACAACTACCATAAGTACTGACATTTACTTTAAGCGAAGGTGGAACGCGTGTCTATCTGTACCCTAATCCTGTTAAGAGCAAGCTGACTATAGATAGTTTAAATATTTCTGATGAATGGCAAACACTTACTATAATTAACACAACAGGAACAAGCAGTTATTTTTCAAAAAATATTAGGAGACAAACAAAAATAGAATTAAATGTGGCTAATCTTCCTTCAGGATCATACATAGGTATTCTTAGAAATAAAAGAGAAATTTTCTTACTTCTCACTTCTCTTCTCATCGATCGTTGATATAAGAAGTCTTTTTCTTCATCAAATTCAGCCATTCAGTTTTAAAATAGCTACTTATCAATAACCCTTTCATTTTCACATTTTCTAATTTTCATATTTTCACATTCACATTCATTCCGTTCTCAAACTCTCCACAGGGTTTGCCAATGCCGCTTTTATGGATTGAAAGCTGATAGTTGTTAATGCAATCAGCATCACTAACATTCCTGCTAAAGCAAACAACCACCAACTTATTGAAATGCGGTATGGAAAATTTTGCAACCATTTATTGGCAATGATATATGCAAGCGGAGATGCAATTACCAACGCTATTACGACCAACTTTATAAAATCGGTAGAAAGATTGGTTACAATGCTTTTTACTGATGCGCCAAAAACTTTTCGTATGCCAATTTCTTTCGTTCTTTTTTCCGCAGATAAAACTGATAAACCAAATAAACCGATGCCGGAAATAAAAATGGTTAGTATGGCTCCGAACAAAATAATCTGCTTCCATTTTTCAACCTGGGCATATTGATTTCTGTTATCATCATTTTTAAATGTGTATGAATACGGACTTAACGGATAAAATTGTTTAAATTCTCTTTGTATCCATTTCAGACTTTCGGTTGCAGAATTTGGTTTTATTTTGATGTAATAAGCTCCATACAAATTATCATTCTTCATGGTGAATAATTGAGGTCCTATTTTTTCATTTAACGAAGCAAAATGATAATCTTTTACAACGCCAATTACATGATAGATTTTATTGTTGTCAAAAGAGAATTTTAAGGTCTCACCAACCGGGTTTTTCCAGTCCGCCGCTTTTACAAAACTTTCATTAACGATTACGGATTGGGAAGGATCGGCTGGAAATTTTTCTGAAAAATTTCTTCCTGCAACCAACGGAATTTGTAATAAAGGCAAATAGTTTTCATCAACAGTTTCATAAGCAAATTGTACCATAGAATCAATAGCATTCCTCGCTGCTGCTTGTTCATAGCCTGGATTCTTTGCGCTAATGCCGGCAATGTTTGGGTTTTTAAGCAATTCATTTTCAAAAACGGCAACATCGGCATGTTTCATTCCATCTTTATTCACGACAATAAGATTGCTGTCATCGTATCCCAACTTTGTTTTGGTCAAAAAATTAAATTGAGAATAAATAATAAGTGTGGCAATAATTAAAAAAGATGCCAATGTAAACTGTAGTACCACCAACGATTTTTGCAAATAATTTTTACCTGCTATTTTAAAGCGGCTGTATAATGTTTGCACAGGATTATAACCTGATAAAACAAAAGCAGGATAAAAGCCTGCAAGCAATCCTGTAAGAAGATACAACGTGATATATCCTGCAACCAATTTTGCATCGAACAAATAAGAAAGCGACAATGCTTTGTTGGAAAGAGTATTAAATAAAGGCAACAACAAATGCACTAACACAATCGCCAATAAAAAAGCAATGGTGCATAAGAAAAACGATTCGCCGAGAAACTGCATAATCAGTTGCTTCCTGTTGCCGCCAATCACTTTACGAATGCCTACTTCTTTTGCGCGTCTTGCAGAACGTGCAGTGGTAAGGTTCACAAAATTTATAGACGCAATCAATAATACAAACAACGCAATACCTGAAAGCAAATAAGAGTATATCGGGTTGCTTGCATTGGCGTCATTTGCAGGAAGTTCGGTGCTTAAATGCATTCCAAGATATGGCTGCAAAAAATAGGTAGTACCCATTTTAACATTAGCTCCGAAGCCAAATTTTTTTGCCAATTCTTCGTAAGTCTCCTTCGCATCTTTTATATAAAAAGCCTGCATTTGATTTTCCACTGTTCGCAGGTTTGCTTTATCATTCAATACTACAAATGTGTTCAGAAAATTACCGAAGAACCAATTTGCAGTATTATTGGCATCTTCATCAGATTCTTTGAAAGGTAACAACACATCAAACTGAATGGAAGAATTTTGGGGACAACGTTTTGCAACAGCCGTTACTTTGTAAGGAACAAAAATACTGTCATCTTTTACCATTATAATTTTGCCCATCGCATCAGTTGTTCCAAAATATTTTTTTGCAGCATCTTCGCTCAATACAATAGAATGCGGTTCTGATAAACAGGTTTTTGCATTGCCGCTTAACAAGGGGAAACTGAATATGGAAAAGAAGCTTGAATCAACATACAACAAACTTTGGGATTGTACTTCAGTTCCTTTTTTTATATCTTCTGCGCCATTTTGTACACGTACAAAAGATTTTATCCCCGGTACATTTTGAGTGAAACGAGGCCCTTGCAACAAGCCTGTACTGCTCATTTCCTGTTCTTGCCCTTGCTGCTCCGACTTTGATACTACGCGATAAATGTTATTTACATTTTTGTGAAACCTGTCAAAACTTACTTCATCTTTTACATACAACATAATAAGCATGGCACAAGCCAAACCAAGGCTTAAACCAGCGACATTTATAAAAGAATAAACCTTGTTTCGTGTAAGATTTCTGAATGCGGTTTTTAAATAGTTTTTAATCATTTTATTTTCGTTTATACATACCTGTTATATACCAGTAAACCAACAAATACTTCAAATTTTTATTTTTAAAGTAGCACATTAGCTAATCATCATAACATTACTCACTTTTTAAACTCTTTACCGGGTTCGCCAGCGCTGCTTTTATTGCCTGGAAACTTATTGTTGCAAGTGCAATAACTATCGCGGCAATTCCACCAATGAGAAATATAGACCAACTAATCTTGATACGATAAGCGTAATCCTGCAACCATTGGTGCATGAAATACCATGCAATGGGTGTAGCAATCGCAAAGGCAATGGCAATGAGTATGATAAATTCTTTTGAAAACAGATAAACGATATTGCCTGCAGTAGCACCAAGTATTTTACGAATACCCACTTCTTTAATTCTTTGTGCAGCCATGAATGAAGCCAAACCATACAACCCAAGACAACTAAGAAATATAGCGATTGCAGCAAAAATTTTATACAATTGTGATAATTGATTTTCTTGTTTGTAAAAACTTGCAATCTTATCATCAAGAAACCTGTATTCATAAACAAAATCCGGAAATGTTTGCTGCCATATTGCTTTAACAGATTGCAGTGTAGAAGAAATGTTTTTGGTTTCAAGTTTTATTCCTGCCTCGCTGTACATAGTGACGTTTGTGGTAATGAGCAATGGAGCAAGATCATTACGAAAAGATCTGTCGTTAAAATCTTTCAATACTCCAACAACAGGACATTTTATTTTATCACCCCAGATACTTATTTCCTTGCCCAGTATATCTTCCGGTTTTTTAAATCCCAAACTTCTCACAAGCGATTCATTCACCAAAAATTCCCGTGTCATTTCAGAAGGCTGCAGATTTCTTCCGGCTATCAATTGTAATTTATAAGCCGGCACATACCCGGTGTCAGCGAATTTGGTAATAACTTTAAAATCTTCATCTTTTGTTGCATGGTCAAACTTGAATGTGCTCCATATATCATTAGCATCTTCAACCGGCGTATTGGAACTGAAGCTTACTTCCTGCACGCCGTTTACTGACAATAACTGTTGCTTTAAATAATCTGCCTTGCTGAACCAAACACTATCTACACGAAAAGGAACATTTACAATTGCATCTTTATCGAAGCCTAAAGGCTGATCCATAAAATAATTCATTTGCTGTACAATGATGAGTGTACCGATGATTAGTGCCTGTGCAATGATGAATTGAAACACTACCAATCCTCTTCTTAATGAAATTCCCTTTGTTGTATTTATGATGAGTTTACTCTTTAAAGCATTCACAGGATTGAAACGTGATAAAACAACAGATGGATAAAAACCAGCAAGTGCCGTTACAACAATTGTTACAGTCAAAAGAAATAAAATAACTGCAGGATTTTTGAGTATG
>Ga0207690_10001943_pt1 | contig 12670 bp, 10 predicted proteins | sample KBSC23metaG_FD_184315 | JGI IMG/M metagenome (GOLD analysis project Ga0207690, IMG submission 184315) | Corn rhizosphere microbial communities from Kellogg Biological Station, Michigan, USA - KBS C2-3 metaG (SPAdes) (version 2) | ecosystem: Host-associated > Plants > Roots > Rhizosphere > Soil ...
ACAGGCCGGGCAACGGTCAGCTCCCGATTCGACCAGGGTTCCGTGGTTCCTTACGCACCCATAACGTGCAAAAGGAACCACGGGTTCAGCGCTATCGGTGAGCTCCCGCTTGCGTGGTTCTTTTGTCGTCCCTACGGCGACTAAGGAACCACGACCCGGTTGGCTTGAGGCCGCCGAGGAGGGCGGCTAGGGCGACGAGCATCAGTAGCTGGAGGGCTAGGCCTAGAGGTGAGGTGAGGGCGTCCAGGGCAAGATTGCCGAGGTTCTTCTCGGCGACGGTGGCGACGCTGACATAGATCGAGTAGGAGACGAGGCGGCCAGCGAAGAAGACGGCGGTGAGCGGCAAGAGGGGAACGGTCATCAGGCCGGCGCCGACGAAGAGTTGGCCGGAGGGCACCGGCGAGAGGGCAAAGAGGCCAAGGCCAGCGGCGGTGCGGCGGCGGTCGGCGCTGAGCGCCGTCTGGGCGCGGTCGACGCTCTCGCGCCGGGCGGCCGAGAGCCGCGGCCGCAGCCGCCGCGCGCCCTGGGCCAGAAGGAAGCGACCACTCGCCGCCGCCAACGCTCCACCTAGCACCAGCGGCACCGCTGGCAGGTCGAAGTCAAGGCTGAAAAAGACGAGCACGGCCCAGGTCGGCGGCCCGAAGGCGGGCAGCAGGTTGACCGCGAAAACGACCGCCAGCGCGATCACGAGATGGGCGAGCGCCATCGGCGAACTTTAGTCGCGCTCACCCACGTGAATTAGGGAGAAATCCACATGTAGAACGCGGTTTTTCCCCGATGGGAAAACACCCTGTTAAGGGAACACTTTCTGCATGAACGGCGCAGGGTCAGCCAAGGTCTTGGTCGTCGGCGGCGGCGTCGGCGCGCTCGAGGCAGCCCTCGCGCTCAAGAGCCTGGCCGGCGACAGGGTCGAGGTAGAGATGTGCGCCGCCCGCTCGGACTTCGTCTACCGCCCCTTTGCCGTCGGCGAGCCCTACGGCGCCTCGCGCGTCCTCCGCTACGACCTTGAGCAGCTGAGCCACCGCTTCGGCGCCGAGTTCCGCCTCGGCAACATCACCGCCATCGACCCGGCACTCCGCTGCGCCACCACTCACGACGACGAGGAGATCCCCTACGACTATCTGATCGTCTCCTGCGGCTCGCGGCTGCTCTGGTCGATCCCAGGCGCCACCACCTTTTGGGGCGTCGCCGACGAAGCCGAGGTCGGCGAGGTCGTCGGCCGTCTACGCGAAGGCCGTCTACGGCGCCTGGTCTTCACCATCCCCGGCGGCCACGGCTGGGCCTTGCCCGCCTACGAGCTCGCCCTGCTGGCGGCGACCGAGATGGAGCGCGTTGGCGCCTCCGGAACCCGGCTGACGATCGTCACCCCCGAAGACGGGCCATTGATGATCTTCGGCCGCCGCGCCTCCGAGCAGGTTGGCGAGCTGCTCGCCGACCAGGGAATCGAGGTCATCACCGGCACCACGCCGGTCAAGTTCGAGCACGGCGCCCTAACCATCGTCCCTGGCGAGGAGATCGAAGCCGACGCAGTCATCGCCCTCCCCCGCCTTGAGGGCCGGCGGATTGGGGGCCTGCCCTACGGCGCCGACGGCTTCATCCCAGTCGACGACCACGGGCGGGTCGCAGGGCTGACGAACACCTTCGCCGTCGGCGACGTCACCAGCTTCCCGATCAAGCAGGGCGGCATTGCCACCCAGCAGGCCGACGTAGCCGCCGAAGCGATCGCAGCCGAGCTCGGCTGCGACGTCGAGGCCAACCCGCTCGACCCGGTCCTGCGCGGCATCCTCTGGACCGGCGCCAAGCCGCGCTACCTGTTCGGCTGGCTGGCCGGGGGCCACGGTGAAACCTCCGTCGCCAGCGAGCGGCCACCTTGGCCGGTCGACAACCCGAGCAAGCTGATCGGCCGCTACCTGACGCCCTTCCTCTCCCAGGTCACTACCGGCAACGGCAACGGCCAAAGCCAGAGTGACAGCGCCCAGCCGGCGCCGAATCTCACCGAGACCGACTAGGGCTCAGTCGACCTTCTGCAGCCGCACGGTGAGGGAGCGGCTGTTCGCCATCCCCCCGTCGGGCGCGAAGGTGACCGTGACTCGCAGACGCAGGCTGCCGTGGCGCCGCAGCCGTCGCCGCTTCGCCGGCCCGGGCACGATCCGCAGGGTGACGGTTCCCGCTCCTGCCGCGTAGTGGCGCCGGGACTTGGCACCAACGAGGCCCACCTCTCCCGGCCCGGGCACCGAGACCACGAGGGTGGCGGTGCCGAGCTTGCGGTTGAGACGCAGCCGACCGAGCGTGAACGAGTTATCAACCTGCTGTGGCGCAGTGGTGCCCCCTGGCGGGGGTGAGCCGCTACCGCCGGATGGTGGGGGTGGTGGCGGAGGGGTCGGTGGAGGTGGCGACAGGGGAACCGTCTTCGCCTGGACCACGTCGGCGCTGCCGCTGCCACGCGCCCACGTCATCGTCAGGGTCCCATCGGCGCCCCAGGCGACGACGGGATAACTGGCGCTACGGCCTGCGGCGGAGAGGCCTTCGCTGCTCGAAAGGGTGCCGTCGGGGGCGAGGTCGCGGTGCTGGACGATGAAGTTGCTGCCGTCGAAGCGGCTCCAGAGCGCGCTCGCCGTGCCGTCGGAGGAGATTGCAACGGCCGGCTCGGCTGCGTCGCCACCGCCGGAGGAGAGGTTGACAACACCCCCGAGCGGCAGCCCTTCGGGGTCGAGCCGCTGCGCCTGGACGACAAAGTCGCTGCCGTTGAAGCGATCCCAGACGATCATCGCCGCCCCTTCTTCATCGAGGGCAAGCTGTGGCTCGGCGGCATTGCCCCCAGCCGCCGAGAGGTTAAGCACCCCGCCGACGGCGAGACCGGTGGCGGAGAGCCGCTGCGCCTGGACGATCCAGTTCGAGCCGTCGAATCTGTCCCAGACGACAGTCGCGGTGCCGTCGGCGGCGACCGCGACCCGTGGCTGGATCGCGCTCTTTTCGCCCGCCGAAAGGCTCAGAGTCGCTTCCTCCGGTTCCCCGTCCGGCCCGACCTGCCGCTCCTGCACGATCGAGCTGGAGCCATCAAAGCGGCTCCAGACGACCGTCGCAGTGCCGTCGGCGGCCACTCCCACCTGCGGTTCGACCGCATCCTGTTTGGTTTCCGATAGAGGATGCGAGGAGGCCTCACGGGTTCCGTCGGGAAGGATCCGACGCTCCTGGACGAAGTAGTGGGAGCCGTCGAACCTCTTCCAGACGACGGTCGCGGTGCCGTCCGGAGCGACGGCGACCTGCGGCGCCGCCGAGTCGCGGCCGCTGGCCGAGAGGTCCTTGGTGCCTTCTTCCGGCGTCCCGCCTGGCGCGATCCGGCGCGCCTGGACGAGGAAGTTTGCGCCGTCGGAGCGGACCCAGACGACCGTCGCGGTCCCGTCGGGAGCGAGCGCGACCCGCGGCGCCAGCGCGTCCTGCCCGGTGGCCGAGAGCTGCTGCGTCGCGCCCGGAGTGCCGTCGGCGCCGATCCCGCGGGCGAAGACCCTGAATTCGCCACCGCCCGCGCGGGCGCTCCAGACGACGGTGGCAGTGCCGTCGGCGGCAACGGCTACGTCGGGACCACCGACCACTTCCGCCACCGGGGAGATGTCGGCTGCTTCCGGAGGGCCACCAACCGCCGGCCCCGGCGGCGGCACTTTCGTCAACGTCGGCAGTGACACCGGCCTCGGGACGAAGACGCTGCTCTGGATCGCCTGCCGGAACTGCTGCTGCGCCGGGGCAGAGGACTCGATCTGCCAGTCGTGGCGCTTCCCGTTCTTGGGGAAGTTCCAGTTGAACCAGAGGTAAGCCTTGATTTCCGGGTGGTGCGGCAGATAGGTCGTCAGCATTTCCCGGATCCAGTCGGTCTTGTTGCCGCCGTACTCGGTGGAGGCGTCCTCGACAATCGCGATCGGCTTCGCCGGCGCCAGTTCCTTGATGATGTTGAGCGTCGGCGTGAGCGTCTGGTCGGGGTTGATCCAGCGGTCCGGCTGTGCCGGATTGCGTCCCCAGTTGTAAGAGTCGAGGCCGGTCCAGTCGACGTACTGGTCGCCGGGGTAGTAAGGGCTCAGATTCGATTCGGGGTCGGACCAGATGCTGTTGACGACCCAGGTCCAGGTCACGTTGGTCGCTCCTTGGCCGACGACAAGGTCGTGGAAGCGGCGCCAGGCGGCGACGAAATCGGGGCTGCGCCCCCAGGCATACCAGTTGCCGTTCATCTCCCACCAGGGCGCGAAGAGGAAAGGGTGCCCCCAGGCCTTCGCTTCCTGCGCCCATTTTTTTATCACCGCGTCCTGGCTGCCGTTGACGACTGCTTCCAGGGTCATTTCTTTGCCCAACCCCATCGTCACCAGGGGGATCGCCCCCCGCGCGGCGGTGGCGTTCATCTCGGTTTTGTCGAAGCTGCACCAGTTCTCGCCCTGGTTGAGGATCGCCACCTTCTTGCCGGCGTGGCGCTCGAACAGGCTCCAAGCCGCTTCGTCGCGCGGAGCGTTTTCAGTCCCGCCGTAGGTTTCGCCGCTGATCGTCGCGCCGAAGTACATCGAGGCGCTCGCCGGCACGGCAGTCGCCAGCAGCAGCGCCGTAGTGCAGATGCAAAGCGCGATTGCCCTCCAAATGCCTCCCTGGACCATTGTTCGATGCTGGCGAAGAGAGGGCAATTCGTCAAGCGCCGCCACGGCGGCCCGGATGTGCGGCAAAACACGGATGCCCCAAGGGGTGCCCCGGCAGAGGATGGGACAAACGTCCAGGCGAGGAGAGGAATGAACAACTCACTCGAATGTCCCCGTTGTCACCTTCAGATCGAATCCAGGCGACGGGCCGGCTGGCGCGGGCGCTCCTGCCCCGGCTGCGGCGCCCCGATGGTCCTCGGCGCGGTACCCACCGAGGCGATCGTGCGCAAGTACCTCTATGGCGCCCAGTTGCTCCCATTGGGCGCCCCGCCGCCATTACGGCGACGGGGCTTGACCTAGGGGTGGGCAGATCAGGACTGTTCTTCTTCCTGCTGCTGTTCTTTCTGCAGCTTCGCCGCAGCGACCACGCAGCGTGAAAAGGGAGTGCCTTTCTCGCCTTTCACGTGTTTGTGGCTCATTTCTTTGCAGGCTTGACGGGGGGTGATGTTTTCGTTGTTGGCGGCGCGGGCCATCGCCGTCACGCACTGGCTGAAGGGGGTCCCCTTTTCGCCTTTGACGTGCTTGCGGCTCTGGTCCTTGCAGTCGACGCCGTAGGCCTTCGCCTTTTCGGGCAACGGGGCCTTCGGGCCGGGCGTTTCGTCTGGTTTTTTGTTTTCCGGGGTTTCAGGCGTGTACTGCGGGCCTTTGCCCTGGCCTTGGCTGCCGGGGTCGCTCGGCTGACCACTCGCCAGCGCCATCGCGGGTACCGCCGCGAGGACGAGCGCACCCAAGAGAACGGTGAGCTTCATACGGAGCTTCATCGAGCCTCCTTTTCGATCGGGGCGCCCCTGACTGGCGTGGGGCTTCCTTTTCTTTACGCCCCTGAAACGAGCGGGGAGCGGCCGGCGTCAGCCCCCTTTTCGCCACTTAAGATTCTTTTTCGGCTCGCTTGCCGGCGCCAGGCGTAGCCCTGGAGTCGCCGGGAGAAACGGCTTCCGCCGACCCCGATGGGGCCGGCGGCTGGGAAGCTTCGGGGGTTGCGGCGGGCGGCTTGTTCGGCGAGCCCTTCGGCGGCGAACTGGGTGCCTGCGGGGGTTTGGAGGGCTTGGGCGGGGGTCCTTGTCCACCGCTGCCCCCGCCACCGCTGTTTCCTTTTTCTTCCCGCTGCGGCGGTGCGTGGGTCGCAGCGGTTTCCTGACCCTTGGTCGCCGCCGCCGGGTGCTGCTTTTCGTGGTTGCGGCCGTGAGGGTGTTCGCTGGGCGAGCTCAGCGCCGCCTTGCCGTGATGGTGTGACTGCTGACCGTGGGCGTGACCCTTCGCCTTCCCGGAAACGCCTTTGGCGCCCGCGCCGGCCTGCGAGCCGTTCGCGCCGCCGGCCTTGCCGCCGTTCGCGGCGGAGCCGTCGCCACTCCCCGAACCGGTAGACCCCGGAGTGGAGCCGCTCGACTGCGAGCTATGCTCGCCCGGCAGGCCGAGGTGGATGACGCCGCTCTTGTCGGCCGCGGTGACCCCGATCGCCGCCACCACCGCCACCGTCGCCACGCCTTTTGCCACTGCCGAGGCGCCGATCGTTTTCGCCGCACCGCCGCCAAGCGTCGCCGCCAGCCCGCCCCCGGTCGCCCCCTGCGAGCCGCCGCCGAGCAGGCCGTGCAGCATCCCGGCCGCGGCGACCGCGGGCAGCGGCGCCAACGCCGCCAGGTCCCGCTGCCGGCCTTCGATTTCGTCGCGGAACTCCCGACAGGCGGTGCAGGAGCGCAGGTGGGCGCGGATGTCGCGGCGGCGGGTAACCCGGCCGTCGCCGTCGGACAGGGCTCTGGTGACCTCCTCGCAGCCCATCTCACGCCCCTCTTCCATCTGCTGCAGGCTTTGACGCGCCTCGTAGAGCGTCTGCCGCGCCACCGCCCCAGAGGTGCCGAGCGCGGTGCCGATCTCCTCGAAGTCGAGCCCGGAGAGCTCGCGCATCACCAGCACCTCGCGCTGGCGTTCGGGCAGCTCCTGCAGGTCGTCGAGCAGCCGCCGCAGCCGCTCGCGCGTCGCCACGTCCTCGGCCAGGCCGTAGCCGGGCGCGACCTGCTCGACGTCCAGCTCCCGCGTTTCGCGCCGTCGCCGCAGCAGGTCGATCGACTCGTTGTGGGCGATCCGGTACAGCCACGGCTTCAGCTCGATCTCGCGCTCCTCGCCGGGCAGCGCCCGCAGCACTTTGGCCATCGTGTTTTGCAGCGCTTCCTGGGCGTCGTCCGGGTTGCCGACGATCGCCAGGCAGAAGCGATAGAGCGCCTGGTGGTAGCGGCTGAAGATCGCCGCGAAGGCGCGCTGGTCCCCGCCCACCGCGCGCCGGGTCAAGCGGTCGTCCGAGAGCAGGCGGCTGAACCCCGCTGCGGTCGCTGCTTCGCTCATTGGGCGATCTTCCCATCGCGGGCCATCCATCCAAGGGTAGGGACCAACTGACTTGCTTTCTCCCAAACGGATCTTCAACCCTTTCTGTCAGCGCCTATCCCCGCCAATCGGGATTAAGAACTGACGGATCGGGGGACTGTCGCGTTTTGTTAGGGAAACCAATCCAACGGCGGCCACCGCGTCGCCGCGGAACAGGAGGGGATTCACATGGTTGGAGGAATCGTCGCTCTGCTCATCGTGATCGCGATCGTGCTGGTGCTGCTAAAGGTGGCCGTGGCCGGAGGAATCCTCGGCCTGATCGCAATCATTCTCCTCATCCTCCTTCTCCTCGGCCGGATCTAAGGATCATTCCCCAACTGCATCAACTTCGCTAGCCAGGAGATAGCGAAGTTGATGCAGTTGGGTAGTCAGGGACCATGAGCGATCTCGTCCTCGGGCCGCTGCTGCGGCACGTCTCGGAGACCCAGGCGACGATCTGGGTCGAGACCAGCGAGCCCTGCGAGGTCGAGATCCTCGGCCACCGCGAGCGCACCTTCCGAGTTGAAGGCCACCACTACGCGTTGGTCTGCGTCGAGGGGCTGGAGCGGGCCTCACGCTACGAGTACGAGGTCCGGCTCGACGGCGAGCTGCGCTGGCCCGAGCCCGGCTCTGCGCTGCCGCCGAGCGCGATCCGCACCACCGACGCGGACAAGGCTCTCGATATCTGCTTCGGCTCCTGCCGGGTGGCGGTGCCGCACGAGCCGCCCTTCACCGAACCGAAAGACGAGACGGAAGCGGGCCACGAGGTCGACGCGCTCTGGGTGCTGGCGCAGCAGATGGCCGAGGGCGAGCGCAACGAGTGGCCGGAGCAGCTCTTCCTCCTCGGCGACCAGGTCTACGTGGACGAGGGCTCGCCGAAGACGCGCAAGAAGATCAAGGAACGGCGCGGCACCGCGACTCCGCCGGGCGACGAGGTGACCGACTTCGAGGAGTACACCTGGCTCTACCGGGAGAGCTGGGAGGAGCCGCTGATCCGCTGGCTTTTCTCCAACGTCTCGGTCTCGATGCTGTGGGACGACCACGACATGAGCGACGACTGGAATATCTCCCGCTCCTGGCTGCAGGAGATGCAGGAGAAGTCGTGGTGGCACCGGCGCGCGATCGGCTGCATCGCCAGCTACTGGATCTACCAGCACGTCGGCAATCTCTCCCCGCGCGAGCTCGCCGAAGACGAGCTCTACCAGCGGCTGCGCGGCAACCAGCACGCCGGCGCGGAGCTGTTCGACTGGGCGCGGCGCATCAGTGCCCAGGGCGCCGGTGCCCGCTGGAGCTTCTGCCGCGACTTCGGCCGCACCCGGGCGATCTTCGTCGACTCCCGGGCGGGCCGGGTGCTGGAGCCCGACCGCCGGGCGATCGTCGATGACAAGGAGTGGGATTGGATCGTCGCCAAGACCGAGGGTGACTTCGACCACCTGTTGATCGCCACCACCGTCCCCTGGCTGCTCCCCCCCGCCTTCGACCGGCTCGAGGCCTGGAACGAGCGGATGTGCGACGGGGTCTTGGGCAAGCCTGCCGCCTGGGCGGCCGAGAAGCTGCGACGCGAAGTCGACTTCGACCACTGGGCCGCCTTCGGCGAGTCGTTCGCGAAGCTGCGCGACCTGCTCGGCGAGGTCGCCGCCGGCAAGCGCGGCAAGGCGCCGGCCTCGATCGTCGTCCTCTCCGGCGACGTCCACCACGCCTATCTCTGCGAGGCCGCCTACCCGAAAGCGGCCGAGCCCGAGCCGGCCAACCGCAGCCCGATCTACCAAGCGGTCTGCTCGCCCTACCGCAACCCGCTCGACGAGAAAGAGCGGCGGGTGGTGCGGGCCGCCTTCCGCCGTCCTGCGATCGCCATCGCCCGGCTACTGGCAAGGGCGATCGGCGTCCCCGACCCGGGCATCCGCTGGCGCCTCCTCGACGGCCCCTACTTCGACAACCAGGTCGCGACCCTCGAACTAGGCGGCCGCGCCGCCACCATGCACCTCGACAAGACCGTGCCCGGCGAAGACGGCAAGGAGGCGCTCGAGGAGAGCTTTTCGCGGCGCCTCGTTTGAAAGGATTGCTTCTACTAAATATTGGGTAGGATCATCTGCGTGAAGGCGCGGTGGATGACGGGAGTGGTGGCGGCGTTGCTTGTCGCCCTGACTCTGGCGCCCGCGGCGCGGGCGGAATTTTCGACCCTCTACGGCGGCGACGTCAGCTGCGTCGTGCAGCCGGCCAACAGCAACGTCCGCCTCTGCGGCGGCAAAACGACCACCTGGGACGGGGCGACGAAGATCGACGTCAACGTGATCCTGCCTCCGGCGCCGAGCGCGGGCGCCGATGGCCCCTACCCGCTGATCGGCGACTTCCACGGCTGGGGCGGCTCAAAGATCGGCCTCAACGAACAGACGCAGGGCTGGGCCGAACGCGGCTACGCCGTCTTCAGCATGAGCGACCGCGGCTGGGGCGAATCGTGCGGCAGCACCGACCCGGAAAGGCTCAGCCCCGCCTGCGCCGCCGGCTTCAACCACCTGATGGACGATCGCTACGAAGTGCGCGACGCTCAGTACCTGATCTCCGTCCTCGCTGACGAAGGCGTCGCGCAGCCGCAGAAGATCGGCGCCACCGGGGTCTCCTACGGGGGTGGTATGTCGATGGCCCTGGCGACGCTGCGCAATCGGACGATGCTGCCCGACGGCTCGCTGGTGCCGTGGGAAAGCCCCGACGGCAAGGCGATGGAACTCGCCGCCGCGGTGCCGCAGTGGCCTTGGAGCGACCTCGCCTACTCGCTGATGCCGAACGGGACCACGCTCGACTATGTCGCCGACTCCCCCTACCTCGGCCCGAACGGCAACGCCCCGATCGGGGTCGAGAAGGCCTCCTACGTCAGCGGCCTCTACGGGCTCGGCCTCGCCCTCAGCAACTACGCGGCGCCGAAAACCGACCCGGAAGCGGACCTGACCACCTGGTACTCGCTGATCAACGCCGGCGAGCCCTACGACGCGAACCCGCTCGCCGCCGAAGTGGTGAACCAGATCACCACCTACCACTCCTCTTATTACATCGACCACAACCAGCCGCCGGCGCCGCTGCTGATCCAGAGCGGCTGGAACGACGACCTCTTCCCGCCCGACGAGGCGATCCGCTTCTACAACCGCACTCGCACCCAGTTCACGGGCGACCCAATCTCGCTCTTCTTCATGGACGACGGCCACGCCCGCAGCCAAAACAAGCCCGCCGACGAGGCCCTCTTCCGCAGCCGCGAGGAAGCCTGGTTCGACCACTACCTGAAGGGCGAAGGGGCGGCACCGAGCTCGAGCGCGACGGCGCTGACCACCGTCTGCGGCGGCGCCTCGGAAGGCCCCTACACCGCCGCCTCCTGGAAGGACCTGGCACCGGGGGAGATCCGCCTCGACAGTGCCGCGACGCAGACGATCCTCCCCGTCGCCGGCGACCCCACGATCGGCAAAGAATTCGACCCGATCGCGACCGGCAACGCCTGCGCAACCGCCTCCGGCGTCAACCAGGCGGGGGTCGCGAACTACCGGCTGACGGTACCGAACGGCGGCTTCACCCTGCTCGGCTCGCCAACGGTGATCGCCAACCTCGCCACCACCGGCACCGAGTCCGAGCTCGCCGCCCGCCTCCTCGACGTCTCCCCCGACGGCAAAGAGCGACTTGTCGCCCGCGGGCTGCTCCGCCCCGGCAGCGGCGGCCGGATGGTCTTCCAGCTGCACCCGCAGGCCTACCGCTTCGCCGGCGGTGATGCCGTCAAGCTGGAGCTGCTCCCCAGCGACGCGCCCTACTCGCGGCCCTCAAACCTGCAGGCGCCGATCGGCGTCTCCAACCTCGAGCTGCGGCTGCCGGTGCGCGAATCGCCGGGCTCGCTCGGCGGCGTCGTCCAGTCCCCCGCGCCGAAAGTGCTGCCGCCGGGCTACTCACTGGCCGCCGGCTACTGAGAATCGGCGTCAGCCGGTGACCTCCAGCGGCGGCGACTCGGTCCCGAGCTTTGGCGCCTGCCGCCACTCCCACCAGGTCCAGACGCCCATCACCGCGCCGGCGTAGAGCCAGCCGAGCAGAACATCGAAGAAGTAGTGCTCGCCGGTCGCCATCAGGGTGACCGCCATCGCCAACGGGTAGAGCAGCAGCAGCGGCCGCAGCCAAGGCCGCACCCGGCCCCAGAGAAACAGCGCCACCAGCATCGTCAGGGCGGAGTGCAGCGAGGGCACCGCGGCGACGAGGTTGACCCCTGCCTGCCCCTCGCTGAAGAGCGAGGCGGTGCCGGTCCCCAACACTTCCCAGCCCTTGCCGGTGGTGCGGTGGATTTCGCTGAGGAAGCCTTGTTCGCCGGCCATCCACGGCGGCGCCGCTGGAAAGACGATGTAGGTGGCGAGGCCGGCGAGGGTGAGAGTGACGAGGCGGCGGGTGAAGCGCTGGAAGGCGAGCCGGTCGCGCGCCCACAACACTCCCGCGAGGACGAAGGGGACGATGAAGTAGGAGGTGTAGACGAGGGTGAAGAGGACGTCCCACCAGCGGACGACGCCCGGCGCGTAGAGGCGCGCCTGCAGCCATTCGGTCGGCGCCTCGCCGCCGAAGACGAAGCGGTCGAAGTCGATCATCAGGTGGAAGTGGATGCCGATCCCCAGCGAGTCCGCCGCCCCGCGGGTCAGGTCATAGGCCCAGAGCACCACCACAATCGGCAGCCAATCCCGCAGCAGTTGCAGGATTTCCTGGGGCGGCCGCCCGATCGAGGCGCAGGCGAGCGCGCCGCAGGTCCAGAGGATCACCAGCTCGCGCTGAACCGGAATCCCGTAGCGGGCGCTCCAGAGCACCAGCGCGACGAAATACAAACCCAGCGCATAAGGGCGAACCCATGCCCAGGAGGCGAAACGAAGCCCGGCGTGCTCACTCCTGATCTCAGCAAATTCACCAGTGGCCATCGAGCGCATGCTATGCGCTGCCCCCGGCAACTTGCAGACGCCTAGTTACGGCCGGTCCGTCACCACGTTGGCCCCTCCCTATCGTTCCAGGCGATGCCAGCCGTCCCTGTCCCCCTCTCGATCCTCGACCTCGCCGCGGTGGGCAGGGAGGAGACGGTCGCCGAGAGCTTCGCGGGGATTGTTGAGCTGGCGCGGGTCGCGGAGCGGAGCGGCTACCGGCGCATCTGGTACGCCGAGCACCACAACATCTCCTCGATCGCTTCCTCGGCGACCGCGGTGCTGATCGCCCACGTCGCCGCCCACACCGAGACGATCCGCCTCGGCGCCGGCGGGGTGATGCTGCCGAACCACTCGCCGCTGGTGATCGCCGAGCAGTTCGGGACGCTGGAGACGCTGCACCCAGGCCGGATCGACCTTGGACTGGGGCGGGCGCCGGGGACCGATCAGCGAACCTGGATGGCCCTGCGCCGCGACCCGCGGGCGAGCGACCGCTTCCCCCAGGACGTCGTCGAGCTGCAGAAGTTCCTCGGCGACGAGAGCCCGCTGCCGGGCATCCGGGCGATCCCCGGCCGCGGCACCCACGTTCCGCTCTACATCCTCGGCTCCTCCCTCTTCGGCGCCGAACTCGCGGCCCAGCTCGGGCTCCCCTACGCCTTCGCCTCCCACTTCGCGCCGCGCTTCCTGCATGAGGCGACCACGCTCTACCGCGAGGAGTTCAAG
>Ga0207690_10001944_pt1 | contig 12668 bp, 9 predicted proteins | sample KBSC23metaG_FD_184315 | JGI IMG/M metagenome (GOLD analysis project Ga0207690, IMG submission 184315) | Corn rhizosphere microbial communities from Kellogg Biological Station, Michigan, USA - KBS C2-3 metaG (SPAdes) (version 2) | ecosystem: Host-associated > Plants > Roots > Rhizosphere > Soil ...
ACGACTCCTATTACGAGACGGTCCTCTGCTTCACCAACAACATCCCGCAGCGCGACGGCGGCACGCACCTCGCCGCCTTCCGCGCGGCGCTTACCCGGACGCTCAACAATTATGCGGAGAAATCGGGCGCGCTGAAGAAGGAGAAGGTGAGCCTCACCGGCGACGACATGCGCGAGGGGCTGACCGCGATCGTCTCGGTCAAGCTCCCCGACCCCAAGTTCAGCTCGCAGACCAAGGACAAGCTCGTCTCCTCGGAAGTCCGCCAGCCGCTCGAGAGCCTGATGGCCGACAAGATGGCCGAGTGGCTCGAGGAGAACCCGCAGCACGCCCGCTCGATCATCCAGAAGGTGATCGATGCCGCCGCCGCCCGCGAGGCGGCGAAGAAGGCGCGCGAGCTCACCCGCCGCAAGGGCGCGATGGACATCGCCTCGCTTCCCGGCAAGCTCGCCGACTGCCAAGAGCGCGACCCCGCCAAGTGCGAATTGTTCCTGGTGGAGGGCGACAGCGCCGGCGGCTCGGCCAAGCAGGGCCGCGACCGCAACGTCCAGGCGATCCTGCCCTTGAAGGGCAAGATCCTGAACGTCGAGCGCGCGCGCTTCGACCGGATGCTTTCGTCCAAGGAAGTGGGTACGCTGATCCAGGCGATGGGCACCGGCATCGGCCGCGACGACTTCAACATCGACAAGCTTCGCTACCACAAGATCGTCATCATGACGGACGCCGACGTCGACGGCGCCCATATCCGCACCCTGCTCCTCACCTTCTTCTACCGGCAGATGCCGGAGATCATCGAGCGTGGGCACCTCTTCATCGCCCAGCCGCCGCTCTACAAGGTCGCGAAGGGCCGCTCAGAGGTCTACCTCAAGGACGATGCCAAGCTCGACGATTACCTGGTCGACGCCGGCATCGGCTCGATGGTGCTCGAGACGCGCGAGGGTGCCCGCTCCGGCGAGGACCTGCGCGGGCTGGCCGAGCATGCCCGGCGGATGCGCTCGCTGATGCGCTATGTCCCGCGCCGCTACGATCCCGGCCTGATCGAAGCACTGGCCCTGACCGGCGCTCTCAACCCGAACCTGCGCGACCGCGCCGCCGCCGTCGGCCGCACCGCCGCCTGGCTGCAGGCGGGCGACGAGGAGGCGCGCTGGACCGGCGAGGTAGGGGCCGACGGCGACTATGTGCTGCGCCGGCTGTGGCGGGGCGTCACCGACCACCATGTCATCGACCATAAGTTCGTCTCCTCGGCCGAAGCGCGCAAGCTCCACGGCCTCGCCGCCGAGCAGGCCTCGACCTACCAGTCCGCCTCGCGCCTCGTGTCGATGAAGTCTGCGGCCGCGGCCGCCGCCGAGGAGGAAGCCGAGCAGGAGGAGAACACCCCCGGCGCCGCGATCGAGGCCGGCGAGGGCCGTGCGCCGGAGCCCGGCAAGGGCGCGCTCGTTCGCCGGCCGTCCGAGCTGCTCGACGCCATCCTGGCGGCCGGCCGCAAGGGCCTTGCGGTGCAGCGCTACAAGGGCCTCGGCGAGATGAACGCCGAGCAGCTCTGGGAGACGACGCTCGACCCGGCCAACCGCTCGCTGCTCCGCGTCGAGGTCGCCCAGGCCGACATCGCCGACGAGATCTTCACCCGGCTGATGGGCGACGTCGTCGAGCCCCGCCGCGACTTCATCCAGGAGAATGCGCTCAACGTCGCCAATCTCGACGTCTGAGCGCAGGTCCCCCGGGGAGACGCTCGGCGGCGGCTTTGACGCGCGCGGCAAATCGGCTAGTCTCGTCCGCATCCCCTGGCTTGCGGAAGGGAAAGCCGATGAAGAAGCTCGCGTTCCTGGCGATTTCCTTGGCGGCGCTGGCCGCACCGGCGGCGGCGCAGACGGTCGAGACCGGCACCACCGACTGGGACAAGCTCCCCACCGTGAAGATGGGCAGCGACGACATCGACTATAACCGCCTAGTGCGGTGGGCGGCGACCGAGCTCGGGAAGCCCGAGTGCAAGGTTCCCGGCATGCGGCCGACCAAGTTCGATATCGACGAGCCTTACGCCGTGCTGGTCGAGCCGAACGGAAACGTGAAGCGGATCATCGTCAGGGAGATGGGCTGCCCCGGCCTCAACACGGTCGTCGGATCGACCCTCGCCGACCTCGCGACGCGCGGCAAGTTCCGCCCGACCGGCGAGACCCAGCCTTATTGGTATGGCGGCCGGCTGAGCTTCGCGGCGTCGGAGCAGGTGCCCCGCTGAGCTCCGCCGCGCGCGGGCCTCCGTCCGCCGCGTCTCCGGTGGAAGCGGGAACCCCCTCGCTTAATCTGGGTTAGAAGACCCGGCAGGCATTACGGCTGCCCTGTACGGAGTCGTGCCCATGGCGAGAGAACAGGGGCGGATCGCGCAATTCGGCTGCTGGGTCTCGGGCCAGGTGGCCGAGCTCGCCGCACATCCTTATGCCCAGATCGGCATCATCCTGCTCTGCGTGGCGTGGTTCGCGATCGGGTGGAGCGAGAACGCGCTGACGGCGGCGCTGTCGATCATGGCCATCACCCTCACCCAGATGGTGCTGAACAGCCAATATGCCCGCGAAGCGGAGGCGAGCCGCCGCGACATCGCCCTCCACGCCAAGCTCGACGAGCTGATCATCGCCAGCAAGGAAGCCCGCAACGAGATCGCCGGCGTCGAGGAGCTCGAGGTCGAGGAGATCGAGGCGCTGAAGGAAGCAGCGGTCGTCACGCCCCTCCCGCGCGTGCGGCGCGCCAAGGGCTGACCTCGCGCCCCTTCGGTAGGGCGCGGTGCTGATGCCTGCCGTCCGCTGGTGCCAGACGACCACTTTACGCAACAAGCCCCGCTGTAGGACGCTGGACGCGCCCCACCGAGTGACGCATCATGCCCGCAGGGGCGGTGGGAGTTGCAGGTGGGGTTGTCGTCGATTCGGATTTCCGCTGGCGCGGCGGCGGTGGCCATGCTCGTTGCCGGGGCGTGACGCAGATGCGCTGGAGCCGCGCGTCAGTCCGCCGCGCCCTGCACCGCCAGCTGGACCCTCTCGCGTGGCCGCGCCAGGGCCTGTCGCCGCTTAATGCCCTGTTGACTGCGTTGATCCTGGTCACCGTGCTCCTGTCGATTGCCGAGACCGAACCACTGATCGCAGCTGGGCGCGAACGGTGGTTTCGCGCGGAGGAGATCGTCGTCGGATCCGTTTTCCTCCTCGAATATCTAGGGCGACTTTGGACCGCGGTCGAAACGCAACGAGGCAGGACCGCGCGATGGCCGCGACTGCGATTTGCGCTGAGCCTGCCGGCGGTCGTCGACTTGGTTGCGATCCTGCCGGCGTTCTTCGCGCTCGCCGGTGGAGGAACCCTCGTCCTGAGGCTGGCCCGCGTGGTCCGCATTTTCCGGCTCGCGAAGCTCGGCCGCGTGTCCCGGGCGTGGGAGGGTCTCGTCGAGGCGGTTCACGAACGGCGAACCGAATTGGGACTGGCGGCGGGCCTCTCCGTCGTTATGATCGTGATCGCTGCGACCTTGCTCTACTGGGCTGAGGGAGAGGTGCAGCCCGACAAGTTCGGCAGCGTGCCGCGCTCCCTGTGGTGGGCCGCCGTGACGCTGACCACGGTCGGCTACGGCGACGCGACGCCGGTGACGCCGCTCGGCAAGTTCTTCTCGGCAGTCGTCGCATTTGCCGGAGTGATGCTCATCGCGTTGCTGACCGGTATCCTCGCCGCGTCATTCAGCGACGTCCTCCAGCGGCGGCGCCAGGAGCACCGGGACCACTGAGGCTCAGCCCCGGTACCAGTCCCGCTCGAGCCGCCGCGCCGCCACGAAATAGACGAGGGAGCTCAGCAGGTAGAAGGCGAGGCCGTACAGGATCGAATATTGCAGCGAGTCGCTGCCGTGCGCGGCCTTCATCCGGTCGGAGAGCCAGCCGAGGAAGTAGATCCCGAAGGCGATGCCGATCAAATTGTTGATGAACAGGAAGCTCGCCGAGGCGGTTGCGCGCATCGAAGGCGCCACGATGTGCTGGACCGCCGAGATGACCGGGCCGAGCCACGCCAGCGCGAGCATCTGCCCGAACGCGAAGAGCAGCCAGGCCGTCCAGAGGGTCGGGGCGAACAGGCCGGCGGCGAAGGCGGGCGCCGTGCCGAGGAAGCAGAAGGCCGGGATCAGCGCATAGCCGCCGCGGCGTGCCGGCCCGACCTTGTCGCCGATCCAGCCGCCGAGCCAGGTCCCGGCTCCGCCGCCGACGAGGACGATCGAGCCGTAGAACCAGCCGACCTCGCCGACCGACAGGCCGAACGTCCGGTTGAAGAAGCTCGGCAGCCAGAAGATCAGGCCGTAGCCGAGGATCGAGCCGGACGCGGCGCCGAAGGAAAGCAGCCAGAAGCTGGGATTGCGGGCGAGCGCGGCCATCGTCTTGCCGAGGGCGGGCGGCGGCACCGTCTCGCCCGTGCCGTCGAAGCGGCCTCGGGCCGGCTCGACGATGAGGAGCCTGATCGCCAGCGCCGGCGGCAGGCCGACGAGGCCGATGATCAGGAACGCGGTGCGCCAGCTGAGGTGCGCGGCGAGCCAGCCGCCGAAGAACACGCCGAGGGCCGAGCCGATCGGAATGCCGAGCGAGAAGAAGGCGAGCGCCCGCGCCCGTTTCTCCTTCGGATAATAATCGGAGATGAGCGCGTAGGAGGGGGCGATGCCGCCCGCCTCGCCGATCGCGACGCCCATCCGCGCCGCGACGAGCTGGCCGTAGCTGCCGACGAGGCCGCAGGCGGCGGTGAACAGGCTCCACAGCGCGACTGCGCCGGCGATGATGTTCACCCGGCTCTTCGTGTCCGCCAGCCGCGCGATCGGGATGGCGATGGCGGCGTAGAAGATGCCGAACACCACGCCCAGCTGGCTGAGCGCGGTGTCGGAAAGGCCGAATTCCTTGCGGATCGGCACCGCCAGCACGCCGATCACGTTGCGGTCGACGAAGTTGAACACGTAGGCGAGGAGGAGGATGGCGAGGACTGTCCCCCCGCGCGGTTGCTTGCCGGTCATCCTCCCCGCCTAGGCCCTTCCGCTCAGAAGTTCAGCCCGAAGCTGACGAACGCCGTCCGCGGCGCGCCGTAGAAGACCGTCAGCACGCCCTCCTTGCCCAGCGCCGAGATGTAATTGCCCTGAGCGTTCTTGAGCAGCACGCCCGTCTTGGGATCGGCGGAGAGGAAGGTGTAGCCCGACGTGATGTAATGCTTGTTCGTCAGGTTCTTCCCATGGAGGCCGATGTTCCAGCGGTCGCCCTTCGAATGGTAGACGAGGCTGGCGTCCCAGGTGGCGTAGGCCGGCTGGTCGAGGAACGGATTGGCGATCTCGAACTGGTACGTCTTCGACTTGTACGCCAGCGTCGTGTTGAAGTTCAGCTTGCCGTCCTCGAGCGGCGTGTCGTAGGAAAGGGTGGCGCTGCCGCTCCATTTCGGCGTGTTCTGCACGTGGCGATAGGCGGCGACGTCGGTCGGGCCGAGGCCGGCGACCTGCGTGATGTAGCGCCGGAACTTGGCGTCGATATAGCCCGCCGTCACGGCCAGCGAGAAGGTGTCGCCAGGGTGCATGAAGTCGCGGGCGAGCTTGGCGCTGCCCTCGAACTCGGCGCCTTGGTAGCGCGCCTTGCCGGCATTGGTGGTGACGCCGCAGAAGGTCGCGAGCCCGTTCACCGTGCAGGCTGACGAGCCCGGTATCTGGACGTTGGTGTAATCGGCGCGGAACAGGGCGATGGCGATATTCGCGCGGTGGTCCCACAAGGCCGCCTTGTAGCCGAGCTCGTAGCTGTTCACCTTCTCCGGCTTGAACTGGAGGAAGGCGCCGATCTCGTTCTGCTGGAGCACCTTGTCGCCGTTGAGGTCGGGCGCGTTGACGCCCACCCCGCGCGGGTCGAAGCCGCCGCCCTTGAAGCCCTGGCTGAAGCTCACGTAGAGATTCTGGTTCGGATCCGGCTTGAAGCTGAGCGACGCGCGCGGCGTGAACTGCTTCCACGACGCGCTGCCGTTGAAGTTGGTGCTCGCCGCACCGAACGGCACGCCCGGAGCCCCGAACAAGGGCGCGCCGCCGTTGACGTAATTCTGCCTGAGGATGTTGGCGTGGCGCTTGTCCCAGGTGTAGCGGCCGCCGGCCGAGAGGCTGAGCTGCGGCGTCAAGTCGTAGGTGAAATCGCCGAAGATCGCCGACGTGTTGGTGTGCACGTTCGCGTTGGTGAAGGCCGACAGGCCCGCGAGCGTCGTGAAGATGCGCACGTCGAACGGCGTCGCCGCGTTGGCGTCGAGATAATAATAGCCGAGGATGCCGTTGAGGTTGCCGGTGTGGAGCAGGAACTGCAGCTCCTCGCTCGTCTGGCTGTTGTTGTAGAAGCCGAGCACGTCGACGTCCGTCGCGGGCAGGGCGTCGAAGTCGATCGGCGTCGAGCTGTCGTCCTTGCGGTAGGCGGCGATGTTGCGGATGGTGAGGAAGTCCGACAGCTTGAACTCGCCGAACAGCGAGACGCCGTAGGATTTCACCTCCTGCTTGGGCGTGTTGAGGCCGCCCTGGGTGTCATAGACGTTGGCCAGGACCGGCGTGCCGGTCTGGAAGCTGGTGAGGACGCGGTGGCCGCCGCGCGGGCTCGAATTGTCCTTCGTATAGTCGCCGGCGAGGCGGACGAAGACATTGTCGTGGTTGTTGACCTCGATCGAGACCCGGCCCGCCCACACGTCCTGGTCGTAATTCTCGCGGCCCGTTGTGAGGTTCTTGCCGTAGCCCTGGTGCTCCAGGCGCGCCACCGAAGCGCCGATGCGCAGCACGTCGCCGACGGGGATGCTGCCGGAGAGGATCGCGTCGGCCTGCTGGTAGGTGCCGAGATTGCCCTTGAAGTGGAATTCGGGCGTGTCGCCGAGGCGGCGGGTGACGTACTTGATCGCGCCGCCGATCGTGTTGCGGCCGTAGAGCGTGCCCTGCGGCCCGCGCAGCACCTCGATCCGCTCGACGTCGTAGATGGCGAGCACGGCGGCCTGCGGGCGGTTCAGGTAGACGTCGTCGATGTAGAGGCCGACCCCCTGCTCGAACCCGGCGACCGGATCCTGCTGGCCGATGCCGCGGATGAAGGCGCTGAGCGTCGAATTGGTGCCGCGCGAGGATTCGAGCGTCACGTTCGGCGTCGTCTCGGCGATCTCGGTGATGTCCTGCGCGCCCTGGTTCTCGAGCTGTGCGCCGGTGAAGGCGGTGACGGCGATCGGCACGTTGAGCAGCGTTTCCGCGCGGCGCCGGGCGGTGACGACGATGGTGTTCTGGTCCGGCACCGCCTCGTCGCCCTGGGCGACAGCCTGTTGGGTCGCGGCGTTGGGCGGGGTCGCCGGCGTCGGCGGGGTGGTTTGGGCATTGTCCTGCGCCCAGAGCGGCGTCGCGGCGGCGAGCGCGGCGGCGGCGGAGCCGAGGCGGAAGGCGGTGAGCAGATGCTTGCGGGTCATGGGACGGGTCTCCTGGCTCAAGCGGTGAATTCGGTGGCGGGAACGGGCGGCAGGCTGGCCGCGAAATCGGCGAGGGCGCGGTTGAACCGCTCGGGCTGTTCGAGGTGCGGCGAATGGCCCGAACGGTCGAAGGTGAGGCCGCGCGCGTTGGGCACGGAAGCGACGATATGGTCGGCGGTCTCCGGGCCGTAGAGATGGCTGTGCGCGCCGCGCACGACCAGCATCGGCTGGCGAATGCGGACCAGCGCCTCGCGGAAATCCTCGGCGACGAGCGAGCTCCACAGCGCGCCGACGGCGCGTGCGTCGGCGCGCACGAACGATTCGCTCGCCCAGCGCGCCATCGGCTCGGTCCGCTCGTCGAGCGGGCTGGCGAAGATCGCCGCCCCCGCCGCCGCCGCGAAGGCGGGGAAATCCTCGGCGATCGCCTGACGGCGCGCATCGACATGGTCCTGGCTGAGGCCGAGCGTCCAGTCCTCGTCGTTGCGCACGCACGGCGTCATGTCGACGACCACGCCGGCCGCGAAACGGGCGCCTTGCGCCCCTTCGAGCAGGCGCCAGACGACCGAGGCGCCCAGCGACCAGCCGATCGCCACCGCGCCCTCGAGCGCGAGCGCCTCGGCGAGCTCGCCGACGTCGGCGGCGAGTCGCGCAAGGTCCGGCAGGGACTCGCCCGGGGCGGTGCCGCCATGACCGCGCAGGTCCACGCGCACCACGCGAAAGCCGTCGCGGACGAGCGCCCGCTGCGGCTCGAAGAAATCGGCATTGGCCATGAGGCCGTGGAGGAAGACGAGCGGTCGCCCCGCGCCCTCGTCGCGATAGGCGATCCCGGCACCGTCCGAAGCGGTGAAAACGTCCAAGCCCCTCTCCCCGCCGCTCCCTTTCCTCCCCGAGGCGGCGTGTCGCGGCCACACGATTATCGCAAAGGCTGAAACTTGAGTCAATGTTCAACTTGGGTGTCGGTTCAACTTTGCCCGGTCCCGGACGATGCCGGGATGGACCGCCCGCTTGCCGCGGCTGAGGTCGCCTCCTAGGGTCCCTCGCCTCATCCAGCGAAGGACCCGCCGATGCTCCTCGACCGCCGCCAGCTCCTCGCCTCCGCCGCCGCCGCCGGCCTCGCCGGCCTCGCCGGGCCGGCTTTCGCAGCGCTCGACCCGAAGCTGGCCTCGGCGCTCGACGCGATCGCCTGGGACGTCCTTGCCCAGTCGCCGGAGACGCTGAGCCAGCTCGGCCTGGACACGGGCGCGCATGCCGGCGCCCGCGGTCAGCTCTCCGACCGCAGCCCGCGTGCACGCGCCCGCACCCTCGCGGACATTCCCAGGCACCGGCGGATGCTCGCGCAGGTCAACCGGGCCTCGGTCAGGGGGCACGACAAGCTCGTCTACGACAGCGTCGCCTGGTCGCTCGCCAACGCTGCCCAGGGCGCCCGCTTCCCTTATGGAAGCGTCGGCGATTTCGGCGGCGGCAATCCCTATGTGATCAGCCAGCAGGACGGCGCCTACCAGAACGTTCCCGAATTCCTCGATTCGATCCATCGCGTCGAGAACCGCGCCGATGCCGAAGCCTATCTCGCCCGGCTCGCCGCCTTCGCCCTGGCCCTGGACCAGGAGACGCAGCAGGCGCTCCACGACGCCGGCCTCGGCGTGGTGCCGCCGGACTTCCTCCTCGACACGGCGCTGGGACAGCTGCGCGACCTGCGCGCGACGCCGGCGGCGAAGGCGCGGATGGTGACCTCCCTGACCGGCCGCGCGGCGGCGCGCGGCATCCCCGGCAACTGGGCGGCCCGGGCGGAGGCGATCGTCACCCGCTCCGTCTATCCCGCGCTCGACCGCCAGATCGCGGCGCTTGCCGGGCTGCGCCGCCGCGCCCGCCCGGATGCGGGCGTCTGGAAGCTGCCGCAGGGGCCGGCTTATTATCGCTGGCTGCTCGAATATTCGACCAGCACCGCCCGCACTCCGGAAGAGATCCACCAGATGGGCCTCGACCAGGGCCGCGACCTCGACGCGCGGATGGACGCCGTCCTGCGCTCGCAGGGGATGACGCAGGGCAGCGTCGGCGAACGGCTGCAGGCGCTGACCCGGGATCCCCGCCAGCTCTTCCCCGACACCGACGCCGGCAAGCGCGAAGCCGTCGCCTATGTCGAATCGAAGATCGCGCAGCTGCGCACCATGCTGCCGCTCGTGTCGCGGATGCACATGGCGGCGCCGCTCCAGGTGAAACGCGTCCCGCCGGACATCGAGGCGGGCGCCTCGCTCGGCTACATGAACTTCGCCTCCTTGGACGGGAAGCGGCCGGCCAGCTATTATATCAACCTCAAGTCGACCTCGAACTGGCCTAAATTCACCATCCCCTCGCTTTCCGCCCACGAAGGCCTGCCCGGCCACACGTGGCAGGGCGCCTATGTGGCCGAGCATCGCGAGGACGTACCGCTGATCGCCTCGCTGATGGGCTTCAACGCCTATACCGAAGGCTGGGCGCTCTATTCGGAGCAGCTCGTCGACGAGCTCGGCTATTACAAGGACGATCCGTTCGGCCAGGTCGGCGCCTATCAGGCGCTGCGCTTCCGCGCGTCCCGCCTCGTCGTCGACACCGGCCTCCATGCCAAGAAGTGGAGTCGAGAGCAGGCCATCGACTATATGCTGGCCACCACCGGCCGCTCGCGCGCCGCCTGCACCAGCGAGATCGACCGCTATTGCGCCTCGCCCGGCCAGGCCTGCGGCTACAAGGTCGGCCACACCGAGATCGTCCGCCTGCGCGAGAAGGCGCGGGCGGCGCTCGGGGCCCGTTTCGACGTGCGCGACTATGACGACGCGGTGATCCGCGCCGGCGCCGTCCCGCTCGCCGTCCTCGCCACCGCGATCGACGATTATATCGCGCAGGCGAAGGCCTGACGGGGTGCCGGGGGCCAAGCCGCGCTTCCTCGCCTTCACCCGCATCGGCTTCGCCGCGCGCGGGCTGATGTACGGACTCGTCGCCTATCTCGCACTGCGCGTGGGGCGGGAGGAGGATGCGGGGAACGCGCTCGCCTATCTCGGCACGGGCGGCGGGCGAGTCGTCCTTGCGCTGATGGCGCTCGGCTTCGCGGCCTACGGCATCTGGCGGCTCGCCGATGCGGGCCTCGACCTGGAGCGCCGCGGCCGGGAGTGGAAGGACCTGGCGGTGCGGGCGGGCGGCGCCGGCAGCGGCCTCATCCATCTCGGCCTTGCGCTGACCGCGGCGAAGCTGGCGCTGGGCTGGTCGCATGGCGGAGGCGGATCGAGCCGAAAGGCCGAAGGCGGCGCGGCGATGGCGCTGCACATGCCGTTCGGCGACTGGCTGCTCCTCCTCGCGGCGGCGGTCTGTGCCGCCGTGGCGGTGGGGCAGTGCGTGAAGGCGGCGCGGCGGCGCTTCGTCTGCCACCTCCGCCCCGACGTCCGGGAGAGTTGGTGGGTGCTCGCCGCGGGATGCGCCGGCTATCTCGCCCGCGGAGCGGTCTTCGCCACCGTCGCCTGGATGCTCTACCGCTCCGGAACCGACCGCAGCGCCAGCGAAGCCGGTGGGCTCGGCGACGCGCTCCACTTCCTGTCCGGCCCGCTCCGCTTCGCCGTCGCGTCCGGCCTCGGCATCTTCGGCGCCTATTGCCTTATCGAGGCCTGGTACCGCGTGCTCCCCGACCCGCGGTTCAAGCAGCGCCTCAAGCAGGCGGCAGGACGCTAGCGGCGCCTCTTGCAGGCACATGAAAACCGGTTCAACTTCCGGGGTTCGCTGGGAGGGGACGCATGGCGATTTCGGGTGAAGCGGCCGCCGCGGCGGACAAGGAGCCGAGGACCGAGCGCGGACGCAAGACGGTCCGCAAGCTGATCGACGCCGCGGCGGCCGAGTTCGGCGAGCGCGGCTTCCACGACGCGGCGATCACCGGCATCACCCAGCGCGCCGGCGTCGCGCTCGGCAGCTTCTACACCTACTTCAATTCGAAGGAGGAGGTGTTCCGGGCCCTGGTCCGCGAGATGAGCCGGGCCACCCGCGCCCATGTCGCCGAGGCGGTGAAGGAGGCGCGCGACCGTATCTCGGCGGAGCGTCTCGGGCTCGAGGCGTTCATCGCCTTCGCGCGCGAGCATCCCGAGCTCTACCGCATCGTCGAGGAGGCGCAGTTCGTCGCCCCCGACGCCTATCGCGACCATTATCTGAGTTTCGTCGAAGCCTATCGCCGCAACCTCGAGAGGGCGCGCAGCCGGCTCGAGATCAGCGGCGGCTCCGGGGACGCCGACGAGACGGACGAGGCGCGCGCCTGGGCGCTGATCGGGATGAGCGTCTTCCTCGGCATGCGCTACGGCGTGTGGGAGCAGAAGCCGTCGCCGAAGCGGGTCGCCGACATCGCCATCGAGATGGTTTCCGAGGGACTGCGGCGGCGGTGACGCGATCGGTGCGCTCCTCCTCCCGGCGGCGGCCGTGCTGAACGCGCTGCCCGACCTGCTCGCCCGCCGCTCGGAGCTGTCCGGCGAAGCGGTCGCCTTCGAAGAGCTCGCGAGCGGGCGGACGCTCACCTACGCCCAGCTTCACGCCCGCGCGTCGCGCGCGGCGGGGCTCCTCGCCGCCCGCGGCATAAGCGAGGGGGACCGGGTGGCGGTGCTGTGCCGCAACCGCATCGCCTTTTTCGAGCTGCTCTTCGCCTGTGCGAGGCTGGGCGCCATCCTCGTCCCGCTCAACTGGCGCATGCCGCCGGCCGAGCTCGCGGCGCTGGTCGCCGACGCCGGGCCGGCCCTGCTCTTCGTCGGCGCGGAGGACGAGGCGCTCGCCGCCGCTTTGCCGGCGCCCCCGCCGGCGATCCTGCTGGACCGGGAGTACGAGCCGCTGCTCGCCGCGGCGGAGCCTCTCGCCGGCCGCTCGATCTGGCCGGCGGGTGGCATCTGGTACCTGCTCTACACGTCGGGGACGACCGGGCGGCCGAAGGGCGTGATCTACACCTTCCGCATGGCGCTCGCGAACCACGTCAACATCGGCTCGGCGATCGACCTCGCCTCCAGCGATACGACGCTGAACTTCCTCCCGCTCTTCCACACCGCCGGGATCAATCTCCACACGCTGCCGACCCTCTTCCAGGGCGGACGGGTGATCGTCCTGCCCGGCTTCGACGCGGAGGCGGTCGTCGCGCTGCTCGAGGCGCGGCGGCTCGACACCTTCTTCGCGGTGCCGACCGTCTATCAGGCGCTGCTCGACCATCCTCGCTTCGCCGCGGCGCCGCGGCCATGTGCGCC
>Ga0207690_10001945_pt1 | contig 12658 bp, 10 predicted proteins | sample KBSC23metaG_FD_184315 | JGI IMG/M metagenome (GOLD analysis project Ga0207690, IMG submission 184315) | Corn rhizosphere microbial communities from Kellogg Biological Station, Michigan, USA - KBS C2-3 metaG (SPAdes) (version 2) | ecosystem: Host-associated > Plants > Roots > Rhizosphere > Soil ...
ACAGGCCGAATGTAAAAGGTCTGGGTCCGCGCCCAATGGAGGTTTTCGGTTTGCCGAGACGTGATCTCCGAAGTCACGATCACCTCACCGTCCTGCGCGCCGTGCAGCGAGGCCAGATAGTCGATGGCCGCGCCCACCAGCACGCCCGCGCCAAGCCCGGTATCGACGCTGGATATGTGACGAAGCTGCCCACCCGCGGCCGTCGCGAGCGTGTAGAGGCTCGCATAGTCGGTGATTTGCTTCTTGCCGCCTTGCGCATAGACGAGGGGCTGGACGTCAAAATGTACCAACATGCCAGCATGATCGGGCATGCGAAGCACTGCATAGTTCTTCGCCAGCAGCGCTTCTTCGAGATAGGCGCTGTAGGCGTCGCCAAACGGCGAGCCGTCGCTTTCTACGAACACGCTTTGTCCGCTGGCGTACGGGATGGCTGCGGCCGTCTCCTTCGCCATTTCCTTCCAGTCGCGAGCATCGCCTGCCCTATGTTGCCACTCGGCCCGGTCGGGCTCGACCAGCGGCGACACGCAGCCGCTCAGCGCCACCGCCAGCGCGGCGGCCAACAAACCTCGGTGGAACATGACCCCTCACCCCAAAAATATCTACTTAAGGTTCATCGCACGTATAGGGTGAGTCAATCGTCCGTTCGGATGATGGGGAGGAACCCCATTCCGTACCTAGTTTCGGTTTAGTCCCATCTCCCGGCTATGGAGCTTGACCTTCCAGACACTCTCCAACGCGATGATATCTTCGACCAACGCGTTGGAGCCCACGACCTCCAGGATGCTCACTAGGTAGTCGCTGGGATCACGACCCTGGAGGGCAACATTTCCCCCATGGCCAGTGGAGACATAGCTCCGCCACCGGCCAAGGAACCCCTCATCACCGGTCGCCGAGCCGACGTAATGCTGTCCTGTTCGTGGACAAGCCAAAAGATAGACGCCCCGCGTTGACCGGAGCACCTCTTGCCAGCTTTGAGGCATGCTCTCGATCTCAGAGAGAGGCCGGATCAGTTTGGTGAACCCTGGGAAGGCCTCTTCCGTAAACTCCCGTCTCAACTCAACGATGACTTTGTCCTGATTATCGGCACGTTGAACCCAAGCACGGCTGGCGCTAGAAGAGTCGCCCCAGTGAATAAGAAGTCGGCCGACGTAGTCGCTAAGGCGCTTTGAACGGTGGCACTCATATTGATCGTACGGATGTGGAGAAGGGTACCCGACCGGACCCTGAGTTAGCGGGTCAATGGTGCCCGGGGGGACAGCGCCGATCCGGCTTACCTCATAGAGGCCGACGAAAAGCGTGCCGCCGGTGGGCGGCGCTACGAAGCTGGCCCAGTATGGCGCATGAAAGCGGCTTCGCTCTCGAGGCGCGCTATCTTGTGTGCTTTGGTATCGCTCGAATGCCTCGGGATCGTCACGCCATAATGTATAGGGCGTTCTGCCGCGAACCTTTCCGGTCTGATGGCGCAGAAGTCTAACGTCTACCGGCGCTATGCCTTCGTCGATCAGCAGACTGTTGAATCGGAGAGGCAAAGGGCTTCCCGCTGATGTGGTGGGCGGCGAGGGGTTCGAACCCCCGACCCCCTGGGTGTAAACCAGGTGCTCTGACCAGCTGAGCTAGCCGCCCGTCAGCCGCCTTCTACGCGGGGGCGGCGGATACGAAAAGGGCGGGGTCGCCCGACCGAGCCCCGCCCTTTCCGATCATCCCGGTCAAAGCCGGGACCCTGACAAAAAAGTCGCCTTAGTTCAGCGAGCCCTTCAGCGCCTCGCCCACCTGGAAGCGGCAGGTCTTGGACGCGGGCCGTTTCACCCGCTCGCCCGTCCGCGGGTTGCGGGCCATGCCCGCCTTGCGCGCCACCGGCTTGAAGGTGCCAAAGCCGACCAAGCGCACGTCTTCGCCCTGCTTCAGCGAGCTCGTCACCGAGTTGATGAAGGCTTCCAGCGCATCCTTCGCCTGTGCGCGGTTCAAGCCGGTCTTCTCGGCCATGGCGGCCACCAGTTCGGCTTTCGTCATGCGTTTCTCCCCTGCCCTGTAGACGCGGCCCTTGTTTCCCCCCGGAGACGGCCGCGAAGGCGGGATTATGGCCGGTCTGTGACGGCCGTCAAACGAAGGCGGCGCGGGAATGACCCGCGCCGCCCAAGTTAACAGCGATAACTAGCGCTAGTGGGTGAGGACGGCGTCGCCATCGACGACCTCTTCCACCTTGGGTGTAGGCAGAGGTTCTTCGTCCTCGTTCCACTCCACCGGCGTCAGGGGCCCGGCCAGGGCATGGCCCAGCGCTTCGTCAGCGGTAGAGACCGGGATGATCTCCAGCGCCTCCTTCACGTTGGCCGGGATGTCCGCCAGGTCCTTCTCGTTCTCGGCCGGGATCAGCACCGTCTTGATGCCCGAGCGCAGAGCCGCCAGCAGCTTTTCCTTCAGGCCGCCGATGGCCAGCACCCGCCCCCGCAGGGTGATCTCGCCTGTCATGGCCACATCCTTGCGAATGGGCACGCCGGTGAGCACCGAGACCATGGAAACCACCATCGCCACGCCAGCCGACGGACCGTCCTTCGGGGTCGCCCCTTCCGGCACGTGCACGTGCACGTCGGTCTTCTCGAACACCGGCGGCTTGATGCCATAGCGCGTCGCCCGCGAGCGGACGAAGGAGTGAGCGGCGGAGATGGACTCCTTCATCACCTCCTTCAGGTTGCCCGTGACCGTGGTGCGGCCCTTGCCCGGCATCTTGACCGCTTCGATGGTCAGGATGTCGCCGCCGAACTCGGTCCAGGCCAAGCCCGTGACGATGCCGACCTGATCCTCCTCGTCGGTCTCGCCATAGCGGAAGCGCTTGACGCCCGCGTACTTGGCCAGCCGCTCATCGTCGATGGTGATCGGGGTGACGCCTTCGACCGCAATGTCGCGCACCGCCTTACGGGCGAGGTTGCCCAGCTCCCGCTCCAGCGAACGGACGCCGGCCTCACGCGTGTAGTAGCGGATCAGGTCGCGGATGGCCTTGTCGGGGACGACGAACTCCGCCTCGGTCAGGCCGTGGTCCTTGATCAGCTTGGGCAGCACGTGGCGCTTGGCGATCTCCACCTTCTCGTCCTCCGTGTAGCCGGGGATGCGGATGATCTCCATGCGGTCCAGCAGCGGCTGGGGCATGTTCAGGCTGTTGGCCGTCGTAACGAACATCGTCTGCGACAGGTCGTAGTCGACCTCCAGATAGTGGTCGGCGAAGGTCGAGTTCTGCGCCGGGTCCAGCACCTCGAGCAGCGCCGAGGACGGATCCCCGCGCCAGTCCGAGCCCATCTTGTCGATCTCGTCGAGCAGAAAGAACGGGTCGACCGCCTTGGCCTTCTTCATCGACTGGATGACCTTGCCGGGCATCGAGCCGATGTAGGTGCGCCGGTGACCGCGGATTTCCGCCTCGTCCCGCACGCCGCCCAGCGACAGGCGCACGAACTCGCGGCCCGTGGCCTTGGCGATCGAGCGGCCGAGCGAGGTCTTGCCGACGCCCGGAGGGCCGACGAGGCACAGGATCGGGCCCTTCAGCGAGCCGGTCCGCGACTGCACCGCCAGGTACTCGATGATGCGTTCCTTGACCTTCTCCAGGCCGTAGTGGTCCTCGTCGAGGATGCGTTCGGCCTCGAGGATGTCGATCTTCTTCTGCTTGGCCTTGCCCCACGGAATGGACAGCAGCCAGTCGAGGTAGTTGCGGACAACCGTGCTCTCGGCCGACATCGGGCTCATGTTGCGGAGCTTCTTCAGCTCGCCCTCGGCCTTGGTGCGGGCTTCCTTGGAGAGCTTGGTCTTCTTGATGCGTTTTTCCAGCTCGAGCAGCTCGTCGCGAGCGTCATCCTGCTCGCCCAGCTCCCGCTGGATCGCCTTCATCTGCTCGTTGAGGTAGTACTCGCGCTGGGTCTTCTCCATCTGGCGCTTCACGCGCGAGCGGATCTTCTTCTCGACCTGCAGGACCGAGATCTCGCCTTCCATCAGGGCGAAGACCTTCTCCAGGCGCTTGACGATATTGAAGATCTCCAGGAGCTGCTGCTTGTCCTGGATCTTCACCGACAGATGAGCGGCGATGGAGTCGGCCAGCTTGCCGGGCTCGACGATCTGCGGGATCGAGGCGAGCGCTTCGGGCGGGATCTTCTTGTTCAGTTTGACGTAGTTCTCGAACTGCTCGACCACCGCGCGCGACAGCGCCTCGGCTTCGTGAGCCTCGCCGCCGTCCTCCTCGATCGCCGCGGCTTCGGCCTCGTAGAAGACCTCCTGCGCGGTGAACTTCAGCACAGCCGCGCGCGACTTGCCCTCGACCAGCACCTTCACGGTGCCGTCGGGCAGCTTGAGCAGCTGCAGCACATTGGCCAGCACGCCGACGTCATAGATGTCGGCCGGCGCGGGATCGTCGTCGGCGGAGTTCTTCTGGGTGACCAGCAGGATCTGCTTGTCGGTGCGCATCACCTCCTCGAGCGCCTTCACCGACTTGTCGCGGCCCACGAAGAGCGGAACGACCATGTGGGGAAAGACCACGATGTCGCGGAGGGGAAGGACGGGGAGCGTTCGTATCTCGGACATGATGCATAAACTCCTGACCGATGCGTTTGTCGCACCCGGTCGTCGGACCGCGGTAACCCAGACGATGCGCCTGAATCGGACGGCCCGTCCGCCCCCAACTGGGCGGCGCGTTACGATTTATGTGGATCAAATGTGGGAAGGTTCAAGACTAGGTGGAATATCCGCGTTCTCGGGACCTTAGGCGTACAGCTTCGCGTATCGCTCTCGAAGCAGGGCCTTCTGGACCTTGCCCATCGCGTTGCGGGGAAGGTCTTCCACGAACAGAACGCGCCTGGGCTGTTTGAACCGCGCCAGCCGGGCAGAGAGGGCCGAAAGCACCTCTGCCTCGGTTAAAATGGAACCCGGCATGGCAGCGATTACGGCCGTCACGGCCTCGCCCAGGTCGGGATGCGACAAACCGACCACCGCGCTCTCGACCACGCCTGGAAGCGCGTCGATCTCGGTTTCGACCTCCTTCGGATAGACGTTCAGGCCGCCCGAAATGATCAGGTCCTTGCCGCGTCCGATGATGTGGACGTAGCCGCGCTCGTCGAGCTTGCCGAGGTCACCGGTGATGAAGAAGCCGTCGGCGCGGAACTCGACCGCGGTCTTCTCCGGTTGGCGCCAGTAGCCGGCGAAGACGTTGGAGCCCATCACCTCGATGACGCCGATCTCGCCTTGCGGCAGCACCCGGCCGGTCTCCGGGTCGGCAATGCGCAGCGAGACATCCGGCAGCGGAAAACCGACCGTGCCCGCCACCCTCTCGCCGTCGTACGGATTGGAGGTGTTCATCCCCGTCTCGGTCATCCCGTAGCGCTCCAGGATCGCCGTCCCGGTACGCTCGGCCCACTCCCGGTGCGTGTCGGCCAGCAGCGGCGCGGAGCCGGAGATGAAGACGCGCATGCGGCTGACCGCCTCGCGGGTGAGCCCCGGTTGGGCCAGCAGGCGTGTGTAAAAGGTCGGCACGCCCATCAGCGCCGTGGCGCGGGGGAAGAGGCTCCAGACCTCGGCGGCCTCGAACTTCGGCCGGAAGATCATCGAGGCGCCGGCGGTCATGACGATGTTGGTCGCCACGAACAGCCCGTGCACGTGATAGATCGGCAGCGCGTGGATCAGCACGTCGTCGCCGGTGAAGCGCCACAGCTGCGTCAGCGTCCGCGCATTCGACGCCAGGTTCGCGTGCGTCAGCATCGCGCCCTTGGATCGGCCCGTTGTCCCGGAAGTGTAGCAGATGGCCGCTAGATCGCTCGGCTCGCGCGCGACCGTCTCGAAGTCGGCCGAAAGCCCCCTCGCCTCCTCCACCAGTTCGGCCAGCACATCGTCGCGCACCAGCAGCCGGGGCTCGGCGTCGGAGACGAAGTAGCCGATCTCTGCATCCGTGTAGGCGGTGTTGAGCGGCAGGAAGACCGCGCCGGCCCTGACCGTCGCCAGGTAGAGGTAGAGGTTCTCCGGCGTCTTCTCGAGCTGCGCCGCCACCCGGTCGCCCGGCTGCACGCCTCGCGCGATCAGCGCCCGCGCCAGCCGCGCGGTGTGCGCCAGCAGGTCGCCGTAGGTATCCACCGACCCATCCGGACGCTCCAGAAAGGGCGCGGCGGGATCGGCGCTGGCGGTGAGCAGGTCGAACAGGTTGGCCATGGCCGCTCTCTAGCTCATTCGGCCAGCATGCGCTCAAGACCCGCGCGGTCGCGAACCTCGATGCGGCCGTAGCCCAGCGTCACCAGTCCGCCCTCCTCCAGCTCCCTGAGCCAGCCGTTCACCGCCTTGCGGGTGACGCCCACCATCTCCGCCAGGGTCGACTGGGACAGCGGCAGGATGCGGGTGTCCGCCGACAACGCCACGAGCCGGGCGATCATCCGGTCGCGCGGCTTGAGGCCCACCGCCTCGGCCCAGCCCTGCAACGCCGCGCGGAGCTGTCCGTAAGCGAGCGTAGAGATGCTCCGCCACAGGTTCGGATGTTTCGCCGCCGTCTCGCGAAGCGCCCGATCGGAGAACATCATGATGATGGAGTCCGTCGCCGCAACCACGGTCACCAGCCGCGGCCCACCGCCCAGCCCCACGCTCTGGCCCATGACCGAACCCGCGGGCAGCGTCCAAAACAGCACCTCGCGCCCGCCCGGCGCCTGCGAATAGAGGTTCAGCCCGCCCTCCAGCACGGCCACGAGCCCAGTGTCCTCGTCGCCTTCGCCGTAGAGCCACTCGCCCGCCGCACGTCTCAGCAGCCGCCCTCTCCCGACGAGGTCGGCGCGGATGGCGGGATCGAGGCTGGCGAACCATGGGATGGCGGCGACGTCCATTCAGGCACTGTAACGCTGGTGACAATCGTAACGCGAGACCTATGCGCCAATGGCGTCACCAAACAGGAGGACGCCATGCTGGATGCGGCGCTGAAGATTGAAAAAGCGCATGGTTGTGGCGCTCACGTGCGCGACGTGGATCTAACCCGCCTCACCGACGGCGAGGTCGATCAACTACGCCAGGCGCTCTACGACCACGGCGCCCTCTTCTTCGCCGGCCAGTCGATCACGCCCGAGCAGCACATCAGGCTGGCCGAGCGTTTCCGGCCGATCGACGTGAACCGCTTCTTCCCGTCCGATCCCGCCTGGCCGCAGATCGCCAAGGTCGAAAAGACCGAGACCCAGACCACCAACATCGGCGGCGGCTGGCACACCGACCACAGCTACGACGCCGAACCGGCGTTGGGCTCCATCCTCGTGGCCCGCAAGCTCCCGCCCTCAGGCGGCGACACTCTGTTCGCCGACATGTACGACGCCTATGCGACGCTCGCGCCCGAGTTGCAGGAAAAGCTGCGCGGCATGCGGGCGATCCACTCCTCGGCCCACATCTTCGGCGAAGGCGGCGCCTACGCCCAGACCGACCAGCAGGTCATGTCAGGCAGCCGCGACCTGCCCGAAACCGTCCATCCGGTGATCATCAGGCACCCCGGCAGCGGCAAGCCCGCGCTCTATGTGAACCCCGCCTTCACGATCCGCGTCGAGGGCCAGACGCGCGAGGAAAGTCTGCCGCTGCTGATGGAGCTCTTCGCCCATTGCATCGACAAGGCCCGCGTCCACACCCACGTGTGGAAGGAGGGCGACGTCGCCATGTGGGACAACCGCGCCACCTGGCACTTCGCCAAAAACGACTATCACGGCCACTACCGCCTCATGCACCGCATCACCCTGCAGGGCGACGCGCTGGAGGCCGCCTAGCGGACGTAGCCGTAGCTCCACATCAGCAGCGCGCCCAGCACGACGCTGATGCCGATGATCCCCCACCGGCGGCGAGCAGAGATACGTTCGTAGGCCTCGTCCGACGATCCGATCCGCCAGAGGATCAGCAGGCCGATGAACAGTCCTCCAACCGCGCCAACGCCGATGTCGAACCCGACGCTCGGCGTCCGGACCATGCCGTAGAGCCACACCAGCACCGCCCCCAGCAGCGTCGACAGCGCAACGATCCTCCACCGCCGCGGCATCGAAACCCGCTCGGCGGAAACATCCGAAGGTTGAACGAGCCGGTAGAGGATCAGGAGGGCGATCAGAAACCCTCCCACCGCGCCAACTCCGGCGTCCTGTAGCGCTGTTGTATCCATGGCGTCGTCCCCTGCGATTCGTTCAGCTTACATCGATGTAAGTATGCACGCGAAGGGCGGGAGAGCCCAAGCCCCCACTCAAACGTCATCCCGACCGCCGCGCGCAGCGCGGAGAGCCGGGACCCAGGCTGGGTTCGGGATTGAAGCGCCGTCTGGCTCCCGGATCAGCCCGTGGGCTGTCCGGGATGACGGTGATTAGCTGGAATTAGGCGCTCGCGCCGCCCGCCTTCTTCTCGGCGTAGATGAGCAGCGGCTGGGCGCGGCCTTCGATGACTTCGCCGTTGACCACCACTTCCTCGACGCCGTCGAAGCTCGGCAGCTCGAACATGGTCTCCAGCAGGATGCCTTCCATGATCGAGCGCAGGCCGCGCGCGCCGGTCTTGCGGGCGATGGCCTTCTTGGCGATGGCGTGCAGGGCGTCGTCGGTGAACTGCAGCCCCACGTTCTCCATGTCGAAGAGCCGCTGGTACTGCTTGACCAGCGCGTTCTTCGGCTCGGTGAGGATCTTCACCAGCGCCTCTTCGTCGAGGTCTTCGAGCGTCGCGATCACCGGCAGGCGGCCGATGAACTCGGGGATCAGGCCGAAGCGCAGCAGGTCGTCCGGCTCCACGCCGCGCAGAATCTCGCCCGTGCGCCGCTCGTCCGGGTCGGCCACCTTGGCGCCGAAGCCGATCGAGGTGCCCTGGCCGCGGCCGGAGATGATCTTCTCCAGGCCCGCGAAGGCGCCGCCGCAGATGAACAGGATGTTGGTCGTGTCGACCTGCAGGAACTCCTGCTGGGGATGCTTGCGCCCGCCCTGCGGCGGCACGGAGGCGACGGTGCCTTCCATGATCTTGAGCAGCGCCTGCTGGACGCCCTCGCCCGACACGTCGCGGGTGATGGAGGGGTTGTCCGACTTGCGGCTGATCTTGTCGACTTCGTCGATGTAGACGATGCCGCGCTGGGCCCGCTCGACGTTGTAGTCGGCCGCCTGCAGCAGCTTGAGGATGATGTTCTCGACGTCCTCGCCGACGTAGCCGGCTTCGGTCAGCGTCGTGGCGTCAGCCATGGTGAAGGGCACGTCGATGATGCGCGCCAGCGTTTGGGCCAGCAGCGTCTTGCCCGAGCCGGTCGGGCCGACGAGCAGGATGTTCGACTTGGCCAGTTCGACGTCGTTGTTCTTCTGGGCGTGGTTCAGCCGCTTGTAGTGGTTGTGAACCGCGACGGAGAGGACCTTCTTGGCGTGGTCCTGGCCGATCACGTAGTCGTCGAGGACTTCTCGGATTTCCTTGGGGGTCGGGACGCCGTCCTTCGACTTCACGAAGGCGATCTTGTGCTCCTCACGGATGATATCCATGCAGAGCTCGACGCACTCGTCGCAGATGAAGACGGTCGGGCCGGCGATGAGCTTACGGACCTCGTGCTGGCTCTTTCCGCAGAAGGAGCAGTACAGGGTGCTCTTTGTGTCGCCGCTAGCGGCCTTCGTCATGATCGCATTCTCACGCTAAGGCGACGCTTGGCTGTAACTGGAGCCGCCCGCCGCCCCCTTGAAAGGCGAAGCTGCCGATCGGAAAGGCAACCTAACCCCTCTCGGGTTCCCTAATCCTTGACAATCCCTGATCCGGGCTCCGATCACAACCCTTACAAGCCCTATGAGGCCAAAAGATGCTTTCCCGGTGCTAAATGCGCAGATGGGAAACGCATTTTCCGTGAACAAGCTGCGTTAAAGGCCCCTTCACCGCCTTGATCAGACGCAACACGGGCTTGCAGGCGAGCGTTGAAGGGCTCTTATCAGCGTAAATAGAAGCGAATCGGCGAACGGTGATTCGCCGGACGGTGGGACGATGGGACGCAGACCGCTGAAAGGCCGGGCCAGCTCGGATTTCACGTCCGGCGACATCCCGGACCTGCCCGAGGGGCCCACGATCGTCGCCTTCGACTTCGACGGCACCCTGACGGTCCGCGACAGCTTCACCAGTTTCCTGAAATGGCGTGTGGGCGCGGCCCGCTACAACATTGGTATGGTCCGGCTGGCCGGAGCCGGCTTCAACTACCTCCTCGACCGCGACCGGGGGCGCATCAAGGCCGCGGCGGCCAAGGAGTTCCTCTACGGCGTGCCCTACATGCAGCTGGAGGAAGAGGCACGCGAGTTCGCCAGGGAACGCGCTCAAAGCCTGATGCGCGCCGACGCGGTGGCGACCTTCCGCTGGTGGCGCGAACGCGAGGCGACCACGGTCATCGTGACCGCCTCACCCGATATCGTGGTGGCGCCCTTTGCCCGCGCGCTCGGCGCCTCGCTGCTGATCGGCACGGAGTTGGACTTCGATGCGGAGGGGCGCGTCACCGGCGCCTTCTCCACGCCAAACTGCCGGGGCGACGAGAAGGTGAAGCGGCTGAAGGAGCACTTCGGCGAGGATGTGCGCCTCGCCGCCGCCTATGGCGACACGGCGGGCGACAAGCCCATGCTCGCCATCGCCGAGGAGCAGGGCTACCGCGTCTTCAAGAGCAAGCCGTGAAGCACGCCGGCCCCGCCGCGCTGGACGCGCTGGAGCCGCTGCTGGCCAGGGTCCGCACCCTGCCCGGCCTGAAGGAGAAGGCGCGCGGGACCTTCTACCGGAAATCCCGCGCCTTTTTGCACTTCCACGAAGACCCTGCGGGCCTGTTCGCCGACGTTCGGCTCGGTGGGGATGAGTTCAGCCGATTCCGTGTCTCGACCGCTGAGGAGTAGGACGAGCTGATGAAGATGATCGAGGCACATCTCCCTTCCCCCTCGATGGGGAAGGGTCGGGGATGGGGGTGTAAGCAGAGCGCTGACAGGCAGGCATTGGTCGGCGCCGAGCCACGAGCGCTATTCACCCGGCTCAGCGGCTACACCCCCAACCCTGCCCTTCCCCCATCGAGGGGGAAGGGTTCTCAAGCTCAAGCCGCTTCGGGACCTTCGCGCTGCGCGTAGACGTGGTCCACGATGCCCCAGGCCTTGGCCTCATCGGCGCTCATGAAATGGTCGCGGTCGAGGGTTTTCTCGACCTCTTCGTAGGTGCGGCCGGTGTGCTTGGCGTAGATCTCGTTGAGCCGGCGCTTGGTCTTGATGATGTCCTCGGCGTGGCGCTCAATGTCGGAGGCCTGGCCGCGGAAGCCGCCGGAGGGCTGGTGGACCATGATCCGGGCGTTCGGCAGCGAGATGCGCTGGCCCGCCTGCCCCGCCGTCAGGATCAGCGAGCCGGCCGAGGCCGCCATGCCCATGCACACCGTCGAGACCGGGCTCTTGATGTATTGCATGGTGTCGTAGATCGCCAAAGCCGAGGTCACCACGCCGCCCGGCGAGTTGATGTACATGGCGATCTCCTTCTTCGGGTTCTCCGACTCGAGGAAGAGGAGCTGGGCGCAGATCAGCGAGGCCATGCCGTCCTCGAAGGCGCCGGTCAGGAAGATGATCCGCTCCTTCAGGAGGCGGGAGAAGATGTCGAACGCCCGCTCGCCCCGGCTGGTCTGCTCGACCACCATGGGCACGAGTTGCATCACGGTTTGCTCGTGGTCGCGCATGAAGAGCCCTTTATTCGATGAGGCGCGCGACTCCCCTGCCGCACAGCCGGTCATGGGGATATTGCGTGCCGCCCGTCAGGTTGCAAGGCGGGCGGTCACGCTTTGAATCAGTAGCCTTCCGGCAGGTCGTCCTCGGCGAGGATTTCTTCCTTGGAGACCTTCTTGTCGGTCACCTTGGCCTGGCCGAAAATCAGCTCCACGACCTTGTCCTCATAGAGGGGGGCGCGGATCTGGGCCTGGGCGTTCGGGTCCTTGCGCAGGAAGTCGAACACCTGCTGGGCCTGCGGGCCGTACTGCATGGCCTCGCGCTGCATCGCCTGGGTCAGCTCCTGGTCGGAGACCTGGACGTTATTGCGGCGGCCGATCTCGGCCAGCACCAGGCCAAGGCGCACGCGGCGCTCGGCGATCTTGCGGTACTCGGACTTCAGCTCGTCTTCCGACTTGCCGGCGTCTTCGGGCGGCAGGTTTCCCTGCGCCTTGTCCTGCTCGACCTGGCGCCAGATGCCGGCGAACTCTGCATCCACCATGCGCGGCGGCAGCGGGAAGTCGTGCTTGGTGTCCAGCTCGTCGAGCAGCGCGCGCTTGAGCTTGAAGCGCGAGTTGTTGGCGTACTGGTCGGCGAGGTTCTTCTTCAGCACCTCGCGCAGGGCGGCCAGATCGGAGAGGCCGAGCTTCTTGGCCAGGTCGTCGTCGATCTTGGTCTCTTCGGGCGCGCGGACTTCCTTCACCGTCACCTCGAACTCGACTTCCTTCGAAGCGAGGTGCGCGGCCTGGTAGTTGTCGGGGAAGGTCACCTTGACGGTCTTGGTCTCGCCGGGCTTGGCGCCGACCAGCTGCTCCTCGAAGCCCGGGATGAACTGGCCCGAGCCCAGCACCAGCTCGTGGTTCTCAGCCGACCCGCCCTGGAAGGCGTCGCCGTCGAGGCGGCCGACGAAGTCGATCAGCACCTGATCGCCGTCCTTGGCCTTCACCGTCTTGCCGGTGCGCTCCTTGTAGGTGCGCGTCTGC
>Ga0207690_10001949_pt1 | contig 12648 bp, 8 predicted proteins | sample KBSC23metaG_FD_184315 | JGI IMG/M metagenome (GOLD analysis project Ga0207690, IMG submission 184315) | Corn rhizosphere microbial communities from Kellogg Biological Station, Michigan, USA - KBS C2-3 metaG (SPAdes) (version 2) | ecosystem: Host-associated > Plants > Roots > Rhizosphere > Soil ...
TGCCGACCTGGCCGCCGGCCATGCCGACGACGTCCTGGCTGTCCAGGCTCCACTCGCCCAGGCCGCTGGTGTCGCTGCTGGTGCCGTTGGTATTGACCGTCTGCGTGGTCACCCGCGCCAGCCCGGCATTGTCGGTGAAGGTGTTGAGGTCGGTGATGGTCTGGGTAATCTTGCCCTGGGTGACGATGCCCACCGGCACGCCGGCGGCCGTGGCCACGCCGTTGCCGCCGTAGATCGAGGAGAACTCGGTCGGGTTGTGCCCGGTCACCGCCTGGGTGGTGTAGCCGGCCTGCATCGGCCTGGCGAAGGTATGCGCCTGATGCACGCTCTGCAGGCCGATCACCGACAGCACCACATCCTGCAGCGACGCGGGGATGTGCACGTCGCCGTTGTGCATGTAGGCCATGCGGCCGCTCTTCGTCCGTACCTGGGCAAACGTGGTCTTGAACGCGGCCCGTGCCGTGTCTGCGCGGCCGTCGGCCGACACCAGCATGCGGTTCGGCGCGATCTGCACGTTGGTGAAGCCGGCGGCCCTGAGCCAGGCAGCCACCTTGTTCGCCTGCGCCGGGGTGGGCGCGTAGCCGGCGACGAACTGCGGCGTCGTCATCGCACGCTGCACCATCGACAGCGCCGAGTGCCTGGCGGTGGCGATGAAGCTGTGCAGTTGGGCCGGGTTGCGCAACTTCAGCGCCACCTCGATGTGCATCGGCTGCGTGCTCGACAGCGGGCCGTCGACCACGTCGCCCTGACGCAGCACGGTGGCGTGCTGGTTCAGCGCAACGAAGGCGCCACCGGTCACGCTGGCCGGGGTGGCGCCGATCGCGCCGACGGCAACGAGGCCGATCGCCGCCGTCAGCAACTTGAGACGAAAATGACTGTGCATTTGTAACTCCCGAAGTTATTGAGGCAAAGCGATACCCTGAGACCGCCCGCGCCTCATGATTGACGTGCCGCGCAGCAGCACGGCACCCGTGGTTTCTTGAATGGATCGGCGATCCCGTACCCGTTTCGGTCGACCTTTCCCCCATGGATCCATGAAGGCCGACGACGGGCATTTTCGGTAATGGCGGCAGGCATGCCCCATGGCATGGCTGTGTACGGAATCATTCGCCAAACTCCCGATTGGCGAACCGCTCGACGTTATGGCGGTTCGCGCAAAACGGTCAATAGGATTTTTTCCGGGCCGAAGTGACCTGGGTCACATCGACCTGGCGCCATTTGGCGGTGTCATCTGACGTAATAATTTGCGGCTTTCGCGACGTCGCGAGCGCCATGCCGTAGCCGTTCGTGCGGGCAGAATTGCAGTTCTGCGTCGTGCGCGCCCACGCGGACAACAAGGGGAAAATACGGTTTATTGCCGCACGTGGATGTCCATTTTCCGAAGGCCCGACAGATAATCCGCGTTGTCGAATGAAATTGCGAATTGATTGACCGCAATGATCGAAAAAACTTGCTGAAACATGGATGAGGGCGATCCGCGTTTCATTGCCGCCCGGCCTGCATTTTTCCCGGCGCGGTCAGGGTCGATTCATACACCGCGTTGCGGCCGGGTGGCGTCGCCTTGCGTTGCCGCCCCGCGACGGGCCGCCGGCTCGTGCGACCATGCGCGCATGACATCCGCCTCATCTCTCCGCCTCGTCGTTATCGGCGGTGGCCCCGCCGGCCTGATGGCCGCCGAGACTGCCCGCGCGGCGGGCGTCGAGGTGGACTTGTACGATGCGACGGGATCGGTGGGCCGCAAATTTCTGCTGGCCGGCAAGGGTGGCCTCAACCTGACCCACGCCGAGGCGCCGGCGCGTTTCGTCGAACGCTATGGATCGCGGCAGGCCGAGGTCGGCCGCTGGCTCGGCGCGTTCGATGCACAGGCGTTGCGCGCGTGGGCACGCGAACTGGGCGTGGAAACCTTCGTCGGCAGCTCCGGGCGGGTGTTCCCCGTCGACCTGAAGGCGGCGCCGCTACTGCGTCGCTGGGTGCGGCGGCTGCGCGATGCCGGTGTGGGATTCCACGTGCATCATCGCTGGTTGGGCTGGCGCGACGATGGCGCGCTGCGGTTCGCCACGCCGCAGGGTGAGCGCGCGGTGTCCACGGATGCGCTGGTTCTTGCGTTGGGCGGCGGCAGTTGGCCGCGACTCGGTTCCGATGGTGCGTGGGTGGCGCCATTGCGCGACGCCGGCATCGAGGTGGCGCCGCTGCAGAGCGCGAACTGCGGCTTCGAGCTGGCCTGGAGCGAGCATCTGCGCAGCCGCTTTGCCGGCGCGCCGCTGAAGCCGGTGATGGCGCACTGGGTGGATCGGTGCGGGGCGGCGCATGCGCGGCAAGGCGAGTGCGTGCTCAGCGAATACGGCATCGAGGGCAGCCTGGTCTACGCGATCGGCGCCGAGCTGCGCGAGCAGATCGCCGCGCGCGGCGAGGCACTGCTGACGCTGGATCTGGTGCCGGGCCGTACGCAGGCCGCGCTGGCCGAGCGCCTTGCCGCACCGCGCGGCAAGCACAGCATCGGGGACTGGCTGCGCCGGCGCGCCGGGCTGGATCACGCCAAGTGCGCGCTGGTGTTCGAGCTCACTGAAAAGTCCGTCCTCGCCGATCCCCGCGCGCTGGCCGCCCAACTGAAAGCCCTGCCGCTGCGCCTGCGCGCGCCGCGCCCGCTGGCCGAGGCGATCAGCACCGCCGGCGGCGTGCGGCTGGAAGCGCTGGATGAAAACCTGATGCTGCGTGCTCGCCCCGGCGTGTTCTGCGCTGGCGAAATGCTGGATTGGGAGGCGCCCACGGGCGGTTACCTGCTCACCGCCTGTTTCGCCAGCGGCCTGCTCGCCGGTCGCGGCGCGGCGCGCTGGCTGGGTAGCTGATCGACCCGGCTATCCGGCGGCCAGGCCTTGCTGCGCGGGCTTCACGTTCTCGGCCAGCACGCCCAGTTGGGTGTGCCGCAACACCTGCGGCATGTGCTGCGCCACGAAGTCGATGAAACTGCGCAGGGCCGGTGTGTGGCCGTGGCGGGATGGATACACCGCATGCACATTGCCCGGCGGCGACGACCACGCCGGCAGCAGCGGCATCAGCCGGCCTTCGGCAATCGGCTCGCGACACACGAACTGCGGCAGTTGCGCCATGCCGACGCCGCCGATCACCGCCTGGTACAGCACCTGCAGGTCATCGCTGACCAGGCTCGGGTGGTGCTCGATCTGCCGGGCACGGCCGTCGGCCGCTCGCAGGTGCCAGAAATGCCGGCCGTCCGCGTTGATCACGCCGACGCTGGAAAGGCGCTTGAGATCCACCGGCTGGGTCGGCCGGCCCTGGCGCCGCAGCAGGTCGGGGCTGGCCACCAGCATCTGCGGATCCATGCCGTAGCTGCGCATCACCAGGCTGGAATCCTTGATCGAATCGCGCACCCGGAAGGCGATGTCGTAGCCGCCGGCGATCACGTCCACCTGGTGGTGGCAGATGTCCAGATCGACCTGCACGTCGGGATGCTGTTTCAGGAAATCCACCAGCACCGGCGCCAGCAGCAGTTGCGCGAACAGCACCGGGCAGGCCACGCGGATGCGTCCGCGCGGCGCAGCTTGGGCATCGTCGATCACGCGCTGGGTCTGTTCGGCGGCGGCCAGCAACAACCGGCATTGCTCGTAATAGCGGCGACCGATCTCGCTGACGTGGGAGCGCCGCGTGGTGCGCTGGATCAACCGCACGCCGAGCCCGGCCTCCAGTCGCGCGACGCGGAAACTCAGTTGCGACTTGGCCACGCCCAGCACCTTGCTGGCGGCGGTGAACGAGCCCAGTTCCACCACCTGCACGAAATAGTGGATGTCGGTGAGATCCTGCACGGCTTGTCCTTGCGGTTACCCGATCAGGCTAGCGCAGCGGGCCGCAATGTCTTGCTGCGTCGCGCAATCGCGACGGATTGTTCTTCAATCGTGGACATTAAACGCAATGCAGAAGGCTTATCAATCTTTCGTGCGAGGGTGAAACTCCCGACAGGACGAGGCCGGTTGCGCTGAGGGAGCGCGTACCGAAGCGGGCGCCGGCCGATCGCCTTCACGCCAGCCAAGGGGCTCCAAGCCATGCGTGCGATTTCGTTGCTTCTTGCGATCCTGTTGTGCGTGGCGCTGGGCGCTGGCGGGATGTTGCTGGGTTCCGGCGATGCAGAGGCCCAGCAGGCGGCCGGTTCCAGTGCGACGGACAACGTGCACAGCCCCTCCCGAGGGCTCACCCAGGCGGACATCGCGAAAATGCTGCCGGCCACCGACATGGGGGCAGGCGCGGCCCGCCGGAACAACCCTCATCCCGCCCCGATGGGCGACAGCCCGGCCACGCCGTTCGATGGCGCCTCGATCCCGGCCAATCCGCTCGCGCCGAACGCCGACGCGGTGGGCGCGAAGACCTGCGTGGCCTGCCACAGCCAGGAAAACGTGCAGGCTTCGCATTCGCTGCACGTGGCCTCGTTCCGCGCCGGTGCCGCCAATACCGGCCCGCAGGCGGCCTGCGAAAGTTGCCACGGCCCGGGTTCCGAGCATGCCAAGGATCCCACCGCGCCCGGTTCGATCATCGCCTTCACCCACGATGCGAAGACCTCGCCGCAAGTCCAGGCCGGCGTCTGCCTGAGTTGCCATGCCGGCGGTGCACGCCAGCACTGGATCGGTTCGATCCACCAGACCCGCGAGCTGTCCTGCACCGACTGCCACAACCCGATGGCCAAGCTGTCGCCCGAAGGCGTGCTGGCCAAGTCGTCGATCAACGAGGTCTGCGCCACCTGCCACCAGGACATCCGCGCCAAATTCAACCGCCGCTCGCACATGCCGCTGCCGGAAGGCCAGATGGCCTGCACCGATTGCCACAACCCGCACGGCTCGATCACCCGGCCGCTGCTGAAGACCGACACGGTCAACGAGACCTGCTACACCTGCCACGCCGAGAAGCGCGGGCCGTTCCTGTTCGAGCACGCGCCGGTGCGCGCCAACTGCCTCAACTGCCACGACGTGCATGGTTCCAACCAGCAGACCCTGCTGGTCGCGCCGATCCCGATGCTGTGCCAGCAGTGCCACACCATGACGCGCCATCCGAACGACCTGCAGACCGCCGCCGGCCTCGGCACCGGGCCGCATCCCGACGAGCGGCTGATGGGACGCGGTTGCCTCAGCTGCCACAGCAATATCCACGGGTCGAACAATCCTTCCGGGCCGAAGTTCCACAAGTGACGGAGGCGGACGATGCTTGCTCTGAGAAGAAATCGCACGACGCCCGAAGTCCGGGTTCCCGCCCTGGTCGTGGGGCTGCTGCTCGGCTTGTTCGGCACGCATGTCGCCGTCGCCGGCGACACCAGTGGCACCATGCGCGTGGGCGACATGCAGTACGGCAACGGCCTCGACCCGCGCGGCTGGACACCGATGTTGCAGCAGGCCGACCCGGACGGCATGTCGTATCTGCACGCCGGCATGCTGCGTACGCCCACCGGCGCGCTGTATCCGTATCCGCCGCTGATTGATCCAGGCAAGCCGCTGGGGCAGGGCGACTGGACCTGGAGCGGGCTGCTGGAGTTCGGTTACCTGCGTGTCGGCGGTGATCGCAACGCGGAATATTTCCGCCAGTACGACGACTGGAAGAGCGGCGCGGTGCTGGGCCTGTTCGCGCTCGACTTCAACAACCGCAAAACCGGCGAGTACGTGGATTTCCGCGGCAGCCGGCTCAGCGGCGACGATCAGTTCTACCGCCTGCGTGGCGGCCGCTACGGCAGCTACCGTGTCGAGGGTTTCTATCGCGACATGCCGCATACCGTGTCGACCAACGCCTATCCGATCTGGAACGGCGTGGGCACGACCGACCTGACCCTGCCGGCGCCGCTGGTGGCCGGTGCGAGCACGCCGGAACAGGTGGCCGCCGTGTCTGCCGCCAGCCCACGGCGCAATATCGGGATGACCCGCACGCGTACGGGACTGAGCTACGAAGGCGTGCTGTACCGCAACTGGATCGGCTCGGCCGCGATCACCAACGAGAAGCGCACGGGCACCCGGTTGTGGGGCGGCTCGATGTTCTTCAACTTCCCGTTCCCCGACAACGGCGGCGTGCTGGAAACGGTGCGCCCGATCGACTTCCGCACCACCGACATCAACCTCAGTCTGCGCAACGTGGGCAAGCTGTGGCATTTCCTGGCGACCTACAACGGCTCGTTCTTCCGCAACCACAAGGACCATCTGAATTTCGAAAGCCCGTTCGCGCTGTGGAACGTGGTCGGCACGCCGCAGGTGGCCGACATCAAGGACGGCCAGTTCTCGCTGGAACCGAACAACGACTACCACAACCTCCGCCTGGATCTGTCGCGCGAACTGAAGGGCAATGGCCAGTTCACCGTGGCCGGCGCGTGGGGCACGATGCGCCAGAACGACGCCCTGCTGCCGCCGACCACCTGCACCGGCACCGGCGGCATCTTCATCGCGCCGCCGGTGGACTACACCTTCCAGTGCGCGAACTGGAACACCACCGCCGCGCTGTCGCAGAAGAGCGCCAACGCGCGCATCGACACCGGCCTGTTCGACGCACGCATCACCTTCCGGCCCACGCCCGCGTTCGGCTGGCACGCCGGGCTGCGCTGGTACCGCGAGGACAACAAGACCCGCTACCTCGCCTACAACCCGCTCACTGGCCAGTACGGCTACATCTCCGAAAACGGTTCGCAAGGCAGCGTGGTGCCGGGCGAAACCGGCATCTTCGATCCCAACAATCCGCTGTACCAGTCGTACATGGTCAGCGTGCGCAACGTGCCGTTCGGCTACACCGATACCATCTTCGAGCTGGGCACGGACTGGCAGATCGGCCGCAAGACCTCGCTCGGCGTCACCTACACCTACGACCACAACCAGCCGAAATACCGCGAGCGCAAGCGCGTAGACGACCAGCGCATCAAGTTCGACTGGGTCAGCCGCGATGTCATCGGCGCCACCGTGCGGCTGAGTTGGGAATACGCCAAGCGCGACGGCGACAAGTACAACTACGATCCGTACGGGCAGTTCTTCTCCGAATCGCTGCCCGGCTTCGTCGAGCCGGTCATGGGCATCGCCGCGCATACCGTCGCCGACATGCGCAAGTACGACCTGTCCGACCGCACCGAGAGCAAGGCGCGCGCGATCGTCACCTACCCGTGGGGCGAATCGGCCACGCTGTCGGCCACCTTCTACGGCAACCGCGACAACTACGATGCGCTGATCGGCCGGCAGGATACCCGCACCACCGGCGCCACCGTGCAATGGGACTGGCAGCCCACACCGGCGACCACCATGAACGCGTATCTCGGTGCCGAGACTTCGCACATGGGCATCTCCAACGTCAACGACTCGGACGGCCCCGACAACGGCGCCGGCCTCGGCACCATCGGCCAGACCGACCCGAACCTGGGCGGCCCGTTGTATCCGTACGCCAACCAGTGGTGGGAGTTCGACCGTGAGAGCAACCGCAATGCGGGCCTGAGCTTCAGCCACGACTTCGGCCGTGTGCGCGCCGATCTCAGCTACAACTACACCGGCTCGTTCGGCCACGTCGGCTACGACTACGCCACCATCGGCGCGCTGGCCTACCGCGATCCCGCTGCGGTGGCCGCATCCGGCAACGGCTTCCCCGACAACAAGTACCGCACCAACACGCTCGACCTGGGCCTGAGCTTCCGCGTCAACCGCAATGTCGGCGTGCGCGTGTTCGGCCGCTATCAGACCGGCGCGTTCAGCGACTGGCACTACGCCGGTTTCGACAACACACTCAGCTACGACCACCGTATCTACACCGACAAGGGTGGCCAGTTGCACTACAGCGCCAGCCTGGTCGGCGTGATGTTGAACCTGAAGCTGTGAGGAGCCGTGATGACGTATCGCACAAGTCTCCTGTTGGTCTGCCTGCTGATGTCGACCGCTGCACTCGACGTCGCTGCGCAGCAATCCGCCACCACGACGTTCGCCGCGCCGGCTAGGGTGCTGGATCTGCGCCGCATGCAGCCGGTCAGCGGCGATGCTCAAGCCGGTGCCGGCAAGGCCGCGGTGTGCGCGGCCTGTCACGGCGCGCAGGGCGTGGCAATTGCGCCCACCTTCCCGAACCTGGCCGGCCAGTCGGCCACCTACCTGTACATCCAGTTGAAGGAATTCCACGACGGCGAGCGCAACGACCCGGTGATGACCGGTCAGGCGGCCGCGTTGAGCGACACCGACATGCGCGACCTGGCCAGCTACTACGCCTCGTTGGCGCCGAAGCCGGCGGGGCAGGCCGACGCGAATTCACGCGGCGCGCAGTTGTACCTCGCGGGCGACCCGGCGCAGGGCATTCCGCCCTGCCAGGGTTGTCATGGTGCCAACGGTCTCGGCCCGCAACCGCATCCGAGCAGCGCGCCGCAGCCGCCATGGGCGACCTTCCCGCACCTGCGTGGGCAATCGTCGTTGTATGTGGCCAAGCAGTTGGGCGACTACAAGAGCGGCGCGCGTGCCAGCAGCAGCAATGCGAAGGTGATGCAAGGCGTGGCGGCCACGCTCGGCGACGACGATGTGCAGGCGCTGTCGACCTATCTGAATACCTTGTGACGCCACCGGCTGCGCCGCGGGTTCACCGTGCGGGCCGCTTCACCAGTTTGATCTCGAACAGCTTCGGCCAGTGCTTGCCGGTGACGAACAGGCGCTTGCCTTGCGCATCCCAGGCGATGCCGTTGAGCACGTCGTTCATCGGCACCGGCAAGGTGCTCACGTCGAACAGGCCGCTCAGGTCGATCCAGCCCGTCACGTGGCCGCTGGCCGGGTCGATGCGGGCGATCCGGTTGGTCAGCCAGACGTTGGCGTAGATCTCGCCGTCCACCCATTCCAGTTCGTTGAGGTTGGTCACCGGCACGCCGTCGGCGGTGACCATGATGCTGCCCACGGTGGCCAGCATGTCCGGGTCGAGGATGCGCAGCACCGATGAGCCGTCGCTCATGTAGATGTGGCGGCTGTCGCGGGTCAGCGCCCAGCCTTCGCCGGGGTAGCTGAAGCTGCGGCGCAGCTTGAAGTCGTTCAGACCGTAGACGAAGCCGGTCTCGCTCTGCCAGGTCAGCTGGATCAATTGATCCTTCCAGTACACGATGCCCTCGCCGAAATACTGCGCGGGCAGGTCGTGCCGCTGCAGTACCTTGCCGGTTTCCAGCTGCACCTTGCGGATGGTCGAGGCTCCCTTCTCACCGGTGCTCTCGTAGAGAAAACCGTCCTTGTAGAACAGGCCTTCGGTATAGGCCGAGGTGTCGTGCGGGTAGGTGTGCACGATCCGGTAGCCGTAGACGGGAATCGCCGCCCGACAGGCAGTGGCAGCGAACAGCAAGGCCAGGATGACGAGGAGGCGGTGCATGGGTGGTCGATCCGTCAGGTGAGGAAGGTGCGAGGTCAGGACAGCGCTCGCACACGGAAGTTGCGGCCTTTGATGCGGCCGGCGCGCAATCGTTCCAGCGCCTTGTTGGCCAGCGCGCGGCTGATCGCCACGTAGGCGCGGGTGGCGAAGACGTCGATCTTGCCGATGTCTTTCGCATCCAGTCCCGCATCGCCGGTGAGTGCGCCGAGGATGTCGCCGGGGCGCAGCTTGTCCTGCCGGCCGGCGTCGATCACCAGGGTTTTCATCGGCGCCAGATTCAAGGTCTTGCCGCGCGCCGGGGCGATCTTCAGCGGGCGCCACGGCAGCGGCGTGCCGTTCATTTCCTCGACGTTGGCGGCCTTCGGTCGCTCGCGCGGCGTACACAGCGTGATCGCCAGGCCGCTCTGGCCGGCGCGGCCGGTGCGGCCGATGCGGTGGGTGTGGGTTTCCGGGTCGTGCGCGATGTCGTAGCTGATCACCAGCGGCAACGCCACGATATCCAGTCCGCGCGCGGCCACGTCGGTGGCGACCAGCACCGCGCAGCTGTGGTTGGCGAAGCGCACCAGCACTTCGTCGCGGTCGCGCTGTTCCATGTCGCCGTGCAGGGCCAGCGCGGAGAAGCCGCGGCGGTCGAGTTCCTGCGCTACCGCATCCACTTCGCGGCGCATGTTGCAGAACACCAGTGCCTGTTCCGCATGCGCGCCGCCCAGCAACTGCGCCAGCGCGTCGGGTTTCTGCGCCGGCTCCACTTCGTGGAAGCGTTGCTCGATCGCCGGCTTTTCATCGGCTGGCGCATCCACCGTCACCTCGACCGGATTCTTCTGCACGCGCTTGCTCACCGCGCGGATCTCATCCGGATAGGTCGCCGAGAACAGCAGCGTCTGATGGTGTTTCGCGATGCGCCCGATGATGTCGTCGATCGCCTCGGTGAAGCCCATGTCGAGCATGCGGTCGGCCTCGTCCAGCACCAGCACCTTGATGCCGCCGCCATGCAGGCTCTCGCGCTTCAGATGCTCCTGCACGCGGCCGGGGGTGCCCACCACGATGTGCGGATCGTGCGTCAGCGAGGCCAGTTGCGGCCCCAGCGGCATGCCGCCGCACAGGGTCAGCAGCTTCACGTTGGGGATGTTCGCGGCCAGCTTGCGGATCGCCTTGCTGACCTGGTCGGCCAGTTCGCGGGTGGGGCACAGCACCAGTGCCTGCAGCCGGATCGTCTCCACGTCGATCGACTGCAGCAGGCTCAGCCCGAACGCGGCGGTCTTGCCGCTGCCGGTCTGCGCCTGCGCGATCACGTCGCGGCCGTCGAGCATCGGCGGCAGGCTTTGCGCCTGCACCGGCGTCATTTCGGTATAGCCGAGGGTTTCGACGCTGGCGAGCAGGGCGGGCTTGAGCGGGAGCGTGCTGAAGGAAGTCATGCGCCATGATCGCATCCGCCCTGCGGAATGCCTATCGGAAGCGGTTCGCGACCTCGTGACTCGCCGTTGACACGGGCGGGCACAGGCTGTGTTTCCCGGCAGCGAGGCACATACCGACGTCGGGTGACGACTCCCCCCCGCATCGCAGAAGAGGCCTCCCCCATGGCGACCCGTAAAACATCGAAGAAAGCGAACAAGCCCACCGCGCCGGCCCGTTCACCTGCCGAATCGCGCGGCCAGGGCGACGAACTGCACCAGCTGGCCGGTGGCAGCCATCCATCGCTGACCACCAACCAGGGCGTGGTGGTACCCGACAACCAGAACTCGCTGCGCGCGCACCCGCGCGGTCCCACCCTGCTGGAAGATTTCATCCTGCGCGAGAAGATCACCCACTTCGACCACGAGCGCATCCCCGAGCGCATCGTGCACGCGCGAGGTTCAGCCGCCCATGGCTATTTCGAACTGACCCGGTCGCTGGAGAAATACACCACGGCGAAGGTGCTCACCGAAGTCGGCGTGAAGACACCGCTGTTCGCGCGTTTCTCCACGGTGGCCGGTGGTGCCGGCTCGGTCGACACGCCGCGCGACGTGCGCGGCTTCGCGGTGAAGTTCTACACGAAGGAAGGCAACTGGGATCTGGTCGGCAACAACATCCCGGTGTTCTTCATCCAGGACGCGATGAAATTTCCGGACCTGGTGCACGCGGTGAAGATGGAACCGGACCGCGGCTTTCCGCAGGCCGCTTCGGCGCACGACACGTTCTGGGATTTCATCTCGCTGACCCCCGAGTCGATGCATACCATCGTGTGGGCGATGTCCGACCGCGCCATCCCGCGCTCGCTGCGCATGATGGAAGGCTTCGGCATCCACAGCTTCCGCCTGCTCGACGACAAGGGCAGCTCCACCTTCGTGAAATTCCACTGGCGGCCGAAGTTGGGCCTGCAATCCACCGTGTGGGACGAGGCGGTGAAGCTCGCCGGTGCCGATCCGGATTTCCATCGGCGCGATCTGTTCGAGGCGATCCAGTCCGGGCAGTTTCCGGAGTGGGAGCTGTCGGTGCAGTTGTTCACCGAAAAACAGGCCGAGGCGTTTCCGTTCGACCACCTGGATGCCACCAAGCTGATCCCCGAGGAGCTGGTGCCGCTGAAGGTGATCGGCCGCATGGTGCTCGATCGCTGGCCGGACAACTTTTTCGCCGAGACCGAACAGGCGGCGTTCTGTCCCGCCAACATCGTGCCGGGCATCGACTTCTCCAACGACCCGCTGCTGCAGGGGCGGCTGTTCTCCTATCTCGACACCCAGCTGATCCGTCTCGGCGGCCCCAATTTCCACCAGTTGCCGATCAATGCGCCGCAGTGCCCGTTCGCCAACCAGCAACGCGATGGCCACATGCAGATGCAGGTGCCAAAGGGCCGGGTGAACTACGAACCCAGTTCACTGGACCCGGCATCGGCACGCGAGAATCCGGCCGCGGGCTTCCGCAGCGTGGCGGCAAGCGAAAGCGGCGAGCGTGGTCGGGTGCGTGCGGAAAGCTTTGCCGACCACTACAGCCAGCCGCGATTGTTTTATCGCAGCCAGACGCCGCCGGAGCAGGCGCATATCGCCGCGGCCTTCGTGTTCGAGCTTTCCAAGGTGGCGACCGCGCATGTACGCGAGGCCATCGTGGGACATTTGCGTCATGTCGATCCGTCGCTGGCGCAGCGCGTGGCCGACGGTCTGGCGATGGACAAGCTGCCGCCCGCGCCGAAGGCTGCCGCGCCGGTCATCGAGATGCCGCTGTCGCCGCCGCTGCAGATCATCGGCAAGTGGAAGGAAACCCTGCGTGGTCGTGCGGTGGGCATCCTGGTCGCCGATGGTTCCGATGGCGCCGCGGTCGAGGCCATGCGCAAGGCCGCCC
>Ga0207690_10001951_pt1 | contig 12647 bp, 6 predicted proteins | sample KBSC23metaG_FD_184315 | JGI IMG/M metagenome (GOLD analysis project Ga0207690, IMG submission 184315) | Corn rhizosphere microbial communities from Kellogg Biological Station, Michigan, USA - KBS C2-3 metaG (SPAdes) (version 2) | ecosystem: Host-associated > Plants > Roots > Rhizosphere > Soil ...
TGAACCGTCGATTACCGCCCTCAGGCAAACTTGTGCCAGGCCCGCGCGAATATTTCCGCCGAATCCTCGCCCTCGACGATGCGGCCGTGGGCGAGCACGATGCGGCGCGGTTGCCAGGCGCGGACGGCCCCGACCATTTCGTGCACGGCCGCTTTGTCGCGGATCGCGAAGCGGTGGTAGAATGCCACCTTGGGCGAGCCGTAGCAGCCGATCAGCCCGAACATCAGCTTCTCCCAGCGCCCGTTTTCCGGCTGGTAGTTGTACAGCATGTCCGCGGTGACCAGCGTGCGGGTCGCCGAATGGAACAGCAGGCATTCGCGGACCATGTGCCGCTCGATGATGAAATGCTCTATCCGGCCGGGCAAGGCGGGCGGATGCGCGCGGCTGATCGAGGCGGCGCGCGGCACCGGTCCGATCTTCTCCTCCAGTCCTTCGGGCACGAAGACGCTCGCACCGGGAAATGCCTCGGCCGCGGCGCGCAAGTAGAGATGGTGGTAGGTGTTGGGCGCGAGGATCGCCGTGACCGGTCCGATCGCCTCGATCGCCTGCACGTCGTCGCGGGTCAGCGCGACAGGCGAATGGAGCACCAGCCCCCCGTCGCCCTCGAGCACCGTCATGCGGGTGCTGCCGGGCATGAGCTTCGAACCGAACTGCCCCGGGAGGCACCATAGGCCGGTATCGATCGGTTGCAGCGCCATCGCTGGCGCAACCTAACCGAGGGGCCAGGGCTTCGCCAACCGAAAGGGCGGCGCCTTGCGGCGCCGCCCTTCGCTTGATCGGCTGAAGCCGAACGAGGAGATCCTGGAAACGAGGCCAGGACGACGCCGGGGCCGAGGCCCCTCGCGTCACTTCAGCTCGACGGTGCCGCCGGCTTCCTCGATCTTCTTCTTGATCTCCTCGGCCTCGGCCTTGTTGACGCCTTCCTTGACCGCCTTCGGGGCGCTCTCGACGAGGGTCTTGGCTTCGGTCAGGCCCAGGCCGGTGATGGCGCGGACTTCCTTGATCACCTGGATCTTCTTGCCACCGTCGCCGGTGAGAATGACGTCGAACTCGGTCTTCTCTTCGGCGGCGGCTTCGCCGCCGGCGCCACCACCGGCGGCCGGCGCGGCGACCGCGACGGCAGCGGCGGCGGAAACGCCCCACTCTTCTTCCAGCGCCTTGGCAAGCTCGGCGGCTTCCATGACGGTCAGCTTCGACAGTTCTTCAACAAGCTTGGCGATATCGGCCATGATGCTTCACTCCTGATTTGATGGACCCGGTTGCCCGGGTGAATTCGCGTTTGCAAAAACCGCTTACGCCGCTTCCTTGGCGCCATAGGCACCGAAGACGCGGGCGAGCTTCGCCGCAGGTTCGCTGATCACGCGGACGACCTTGGTCGCCGGGGCGTTCAGCAAGCCCACGATCGTGCCGCGGAGCTCGTCGAGCGACGGCATCGCGGCGAGCGCCTTGACCCCGTTCTGGTCGAGCACCGTGCTGCCCATCGAACCGCCGACGATCTCGAGCTTGTCGTTCGTCTTGGCGAAATCGACCACCGCCTTGGCCGCGGCGACCGGGTCCGCCGAATAGGCGAGCGCGGTCGGACCGGTGAGGTAGGCCTCGATCCCGGTGTAGTCGGTGTCCTTCAGGGCGAGCTTGGCGAGGCGGTTCTTCGCAACCTTGTAGGACGCGCCAACCTCACGCATCTTCGTCCTGAGGGCGGTCGACTGACCGACCGACAGGCCGAGGTTGCGGGTGACGACCACCACGCCCGCCTCGTTGAAGACCGCGTTGAGCTGGGCGACCGAATCGGCTTTCTGCGAACGATCCATGCCTTACTCCTTCACTATGGCCGCTTGGGCGAAGCCCACGCGGCCGGCTCACAACTGCCCATGCCGATGAGGGCACGGGCCAAGAGTCCGTTGATGGGGAAGGAGCGCGCCGAAACGCGTTGAAGGGCGACGCGTGAGCGCCGTCTCAATCTCTTTTCCCCGTCTAGGCTGGAAATTAAGAGGGAAGCCCTCGCCAGCTGTCTCGGACGGATGACCGCCGGAGCGGTCGGGCCGGGCCTCTAGCGGCTGCGACTGTGAAGTCAAGAAATTGTCAGTCGGCCTCGTATGCCAGCAAGTCCCCCGGCTGGCAGTCCAGCTCGCGGCGGATCGCTTCAAGCGTCGAGCAGCGGATCGCCCGATGACAGCCGGCCGCCGGTTGACCTCGCGCCCGCTCGCACCTATATGGCCGCCAGCCGGATGCTTCGAGCAAGGTGCGCCTGACGCGGGGGTGTGCCATCGGATGGAAGCCCGGCACTCCGTGAGACACGATTGAAGGCTGCAGTTCGGCGCCCCCAAAGGCGTGCCCTCGCTGCGGCCTTTCGGCGTCTCGCGAGGCTCCCGCCCGAGCGACATTCTCCGCCGGCGAGCATGAGCCGGCCCAACTTGACGAGGCGAACCAGTCCCCATGGCGACCAAGGCGAAGGCACCGGCGACGGCCGGCAGCAAGAAGAAGCGCATCCGCAAGATCTTCGGCGACATTCACGAAGTGGTGCAGATGCCGAACCTGATCGAGGTCCAGCGCGAAAGCTACGAGCAGTTCCTGCGCTCCGACCGCAGCACCGGCTACGTCTCGGGCCTCGAGAAGACGCTGCGCAGCGTGTTTCCGATCCGCGACTTCGCCGGCACCGCCGAGCTCGACTTCGTCCATTACGAGCTCGAAGACCCGAAGTACGACACCACCGAATGCCGCCAGCGCGGCATCACCTTCGCGGCGCCGATGAAGGTCACGCTGCGCCTGATCGTGTTCGAGGTCGACACCGAGACCGAGACCCGTTCCGTCCTCGATATCAAGGAGCAGGACGTGTACATGGGCGACATGCCGCTCATGACCGAGAACGGCACCTTCATCATCAACGGCACCGAGCGCGTTATCGTGTCGCAGATGCACCGTTCGCCCGGCGTTCTGTTCGACCATGACCGCGGCAAGACGCACTCCAGCGGCAAGTTCCTGTTCGCCGCGCGCGTGATCCCGTACCGCGGCAGCTGGCTCGATTTCGAGTTCGACGCCAAGGACATCGTCAACGTGCGCATCGACCGCAAGCGCAAGCTGCCGGTCACCTCGCTGCTCTACGCCCTCGGCCTCGATGGCGAGCAGATCCTCGACTATTTCTACGACACCGTCACCTGGAAGCGCGCCAAGGACGGCTGGCAGATCCCGTTCGTCGCCGAGCAGTGGCGCGGCGTGAAGCCGGGCTTCGCGCTGGTCGACGCCAAGACCGGCGAGGAAGTGTTCCCGGCCGGCCAGAAGGTGTCCCCGCGCGCGGCCAACAAGGCCGAGAAGGATGGCCTCAAGACGCTGCTGATCCCGACCGAGGAAATCTTCGGCCGCTATTCGGCGCGCGACCTGATCGACGAGGCGACCGGCCGCATCTGGATCGAGGCCGGCGACGAGGTTTCCCCCGAGAACCTCGAGAAGCTCGACAAGGCCGGCATCGACCAGCTCGAGCTGCTCGACATCGACCACGTCAACACCGGCCCGTGGATCCGCAACACGATGGCCGCCGACAAGGCCGAGAACCGCGAGGAAGGCCTCGAGGCGATCTACAAGGTCATGCGCCCCGGCGAGCCGCCGACGAAGGAAACCGCCGAAGCGCTGTTCGAGGGCCTGTTCTTCGACGGGGAGCGCTACGACCTCTCGGCCGTCGGCCGGGTCAAGCTCAACATGCGCCTCGGCCTCGATGCCGAGGACACCGTGACCACGCTGCGCAAGGAAGACATCCTCGCGGTGGTCAAGGAACTGGTGAACCTCAAGGACGGCAAGGGCGAGGTCGACGACATCGACAACCTCGGCAACCGCCGCGTTCGCTCGGTCGGCGAGCTGCTCGAGAACCAGTACCGCATCGGCCTGTTGCGCATGGAGCGCGCGGTGAAGGAGCGGATGAGCAGCGTCGACGTCTCGACCGTGATGCCGAACGACCTCATCAACGCCAAGCCCGCGGTGGCCGCGGTGCGCGAGTTCTTCGGGTCCTCGCAGCTTTCGCAGTTCATGGACCAGACCAACCCGCTGTCGGAAGTGACCCACAAGCGCCGCGTCTCGGCGCTCGGGCCGGGCGGGCTTACTCGTGAGCGCGCAGGCTTCGAGGTGCGCGACGTGCACCCGACGCACTACGGACGCATCTGCCCGATCGAGACGCCGGAAGGCCCGAACATCGGCCTGATCAACTCGCTCAGCACCTTCGCCCGCGTCAACAAGTACGGCTTCATCGAGACGCCGTACCGCACGGTGAAGGACTCCAAGGTCGAGCCGGAGGTGACCTACCTTTCGGCGATGGAGGAGCAGAAGCACACCGTCGCGCAGGCCTCGGCCGATACCGACAAGAGCGGCAAGTTCCTCGAGGACCTCGTCTCGGCGCGCCAGAACGGCGAGTTCGTGCTCGCCCCGCGCGACCAGATCACGCTGATGGACGTCAGCCCCAAGCAGCTCGTCTCGGTCGCCGCGTCGCTGATCCCGTTCCTCGAGAACGACGACGCCAACCGCGCGCTGATGGGCTCGAACATGCAGCGCCAGGCGGTGCCGCTGCTCAAGGCCGAGGCGCCGTTCGTCGGCACCGGCATGGAAGAGACCGTGGCGCGCGATTCCGGCGCGGCGATCTCGGCGCTGCGTTCGGGCGTGGTCGACCAGGTCGACGCCGGCCGTATCGTCGTGCGCGCCTCGGGCGATGTCGATGCCGGCAACCCCGGCGTCGACATCTACAACCTGCAGAAGTTCCAGCGCTCGAACCAGAACACCTGCATCAACCAGCGTCCGCTGGTGAAGGTGGGCGACCTGGTCGAGGCCGGCGACATCATCGCCGACGGCCCGTCGACCGAGCTCGGCGAGCTGGCACTCGGCCGCAACACCCTCGTCGCCTTCATGCCGTGGAACGGCTACAACTACGAGGACTCGATCCTGATCTCCGAGCGCATCGTCAAGGACGACGTGTTCACCTCGATCCACATCGAGGAGTTCGAGGTCATGGCCCGCGACACCAAGCTCGGGCCCGAGGACATCACCCGCGACATCCCCAACGTCGGCGAGGAGGCGCTACGCAACCTCGACGAGGCGGGCATCGTCTACATCGGCGCCGAGGTCCACGCGGGCGACATCCTCGTCGGCAAGATCACGCCGAAGGGCGAAAGCCCGATGACGCCGGAGGAAAAGCTCCTGCGCGCGATCTTCGGCGAGAAGGCGAGCGACGTGCGCGACACCTCGCTCAGGCTGCCGCCGGGCGTCTCCGGCACGATCGTCGAGGTCAGGGTGTTCAACCGCCACGGCATCGAGATCGACGACCGTACCCGCGCGATTCAGAACGAGGAAATCGAACGCCTCAAGAAGGACAGCGAGGACGAGCGGGCGATCCTCAACCGCGCGACCTACAACCGCCTGCGCGAAATGCTCGTCGGCCAGACCGCTTCCGCGGCGCCGAAGGGCGTCAAGAAGGGCATCAAGATCGACGAGGCCGTGCTCGACGGCGTCGACCGCTACGAATGGTTCAAGTTCGCAGTGGCCGACGACAAGATGCAGGCCCAGCTCGAGGCGGTGAAGGCCCAGTACGACGAGGCGATCAAGGCGATCGAGGACAAGTTCGAGGACCGCAAGGAGAAGCTCGAACGCGGCGACGAGCTCGCCCCCGGCGTGCTCAAGATGGTCAAGGTCTTCGTCGCGGTGAAGCGCAAGCTGCAGACCGGCGACAAGATGGCCGGCCGCCACGGCAACAAGGGCATCATCTCCAAGGTGCTGCCGGTCGAGGACATGCCGTTCATGGAAGACGGCACCGCGGTCGACATGGTGCTGAACCCGCTCGGCGTGCCCTCGCGCATGAACGTCGGCCAGATCTTCGAGACTCACCTCGGCCTCGCCGCGCGCGGCCTCGGGCAGCAGATCCAGGCGGCGCTCGACGAGTGGCGGGCGAAGAATCCCGATCCGGTCGCCGGCAAGCCGCCGGCGGCGATCGTCGAGAAGCTCAAGGACATCTACGGCGAGCAGTACTTCGACGACCTCGAGAGCCGCAACACGGCGGAAGTCATCGAGCTCGCCGGGAACCTCACCAGCGGCGTGCCGATGGGCACCCCGGTGTTCGACGGCGCCAAGGAGTCCGACGTCACCGCGATGCTCGAAAAGGCCGGCCTGCCGACCTCGGGCCAGGTGACGCTGTTCGACGGCCGCACCGGCGATGCGTTCGATCGCAAGGTGACCGTGGGCTACATGTACATGCTCAAGCTCCACCACCTGGTCGACGACAAGATCCACGCCCGCTCGATCGGACCGTACTCGCTCGTCACCCAGCAGCCGCTGGGCGGCAAGGCGCAGTTCGGCGGCCAGCGCTTCGGCGAAATGGAGGTCTGGGCGCTCCAGGCCTACGGCGCCGCCTACACGCTGCAGGAGATGCTCACCGTCAAGTCCGACGACGTCGTCGGCCGGACCAAGGTCTACGAGGCGATCGTCAAGGGCGACGACACCTTCGAGGCCGGCATTCCGGAGAGCTTCAACGTGCTGGTCAAGGAAATGCGCAGCCTCGGCCTCAACGTCGAGCTCAAGTCGCTGGCCGACGAGGACGGCGAAGAGGACCAGTGGCCGGAGGCGGCGGAGTAACGGGGGCGGGCAGCCGCCCCCACATCCGCCCCGCGAGAATTCACCCGTAAGGGACAACAGACATGAACGAACTGACCAAATTCACCAACCAGCTCGCCAAGCCCGAGACATTCGACGAGATCCAGATCGGCATCGCGTCGCCCGAGCGCATCCGCAGCTGGTCGTTCGGCGAGATCAAGAAGCCGGAGACGATCAACTACCGCACCTTCAAGCCGGAGCGCGACGGGCTGTTCTGCGCCCGCATCTTCGGCCCGGTGAAGGACTACGAGTGCCTGTGCGGCAAGTACAAGCGCATGAAGTACAAGGGCGTCGTGTGCGAGAAGTGCGGCGTCGAGGTGACCGTGACCAAGGTCCGCCGCGAGCGCATGGGCCATATCGAGCTCGCCGCCCCGGTGGCGCACATCTGGTTCCTCAAGAGTCTGCCTTCGCGCATCGGCCTGCTGCTCGACATGCAGCTGAAGCAGCTCGAGCGCGTGCTCTATTTCGAGAGCTACATCGTCACCGAGCCCGGCCTGACCCCGCTCGAGAAGTTCCAGCTCCTCACCGAGGATGAGCTGCTCGATGCGCAGGACGAGTACGGCGAGGACAGCTTCACCGCCGGCATCGGCGCCGAGGCGGTCAAGCAGATGCTGATGGACCTCGACCTCGAGAGCGAGCGCGAGCAGCTGATGGAAGAGCTCGCCACGACCAAGAGCGCGTTGAAGCCCAAGAAGATCATCAAGCGCCTGAAGGTGGTCGAGAGCTTCATCGAATCCGGCAACAAGCCCGAATGGATGATCCTCGACGTGATCCCGGTCATCCCGCCGGAGCTGCGCCCGCTCGTCCCGCTCGACGGCGGCCGGTTCGCGACCTCGGACCTCAACGACCTCTATCGCCGCGTGATCAACCGCAACAACCGCCTGAAGCGGCTGATGGAGCTGCGCGCGCCGGACATCATCGTCCGCAACGAGAAGCGCATGCTGCAGGAAGCGGTCGACGCGCTGTTCGACAACGGCCGCCGCGGCCGCGTGATCACCGGCGCCAACAAGCGCCCGCTGAAGTCGCTCTCCGACATGCTCAAGGGCAAGCAGGGCCGCTTCCGCCAGAACCTGCTCGGCAAGCGCGTCGACTATTCGGGCCGCTCGGTGATCGTGACCGGGCCCGAGCTCAAGCTGCACCAGTGCGGCCTGCCGAAGAAGATGGCGCTCGAGCTGTTCAAGCCGTTCATCTACGCCCGCCTCGATGCCAAGGGCCTCAGCATGACCCTGAAGCAGGCGAAGAAGTGGGTCGAGAAGGAGCGCAAGGAAGTCTGGGACATCCTCGACGAGGTGATCCGCGAGCATCCGGTGCTGCTGAACCGCGCGCCGACGCTCCACCGCCTCGGCATCCAGGCCTTCGAGCCGGTGCTGATCGAGGGCAAGGCGATCCAGCTGCACCCGCTGGTCTGCGCCGCGTTCAACGCCGACTTCGACGGCGACCAGATGGCCGTGCACGTCCCGCTGAGCCTCGAGGCCCAGCTCGAAGCGCGCGTGCTGATGATGAGCACCAACAACATTCTCTCGCCGGCCAACGGCAAGCCGATCATCGTGCCCTCGCAGGACATGGTGCTGGGTCTCTATTACCTGTCGATGGACCGCGAGGGCGAGCCGGGCGAAGGCAAGATCCTCGCCGACATCAACGAGGTCCACCAGGCCCTCCATGTCGGCGCCGTCACGCTGCACTCGAAGATCATCACGCGTGTCCCGCAGACCGACGAGCAGGGCAACGAGTACATGAAGCGCGTCGAGACGACGCCGGGCCGCATGCTGATCGGCGAATGCCTGCCGAAGAGCCACACCGTGCCGTTCGAGGTGGTCAACCGCCTGCTCACCAAGAAGGAGATCGGCGAGGTCATCGACCAAGTCTATCGCTTCACCGGGCAGAAGGACACGGTGCTGTTCGCCGACGCCATCATGGCGCTCGGATTCCGCCAGGCCTGCCGCGCCGGCATCAGCTTCGGCAAGGATGACATGATCATCCCTGATTCGAAGACCGAGCTGGTCGAGCAGACCAAGGCGCTGGTGGCCGACTACGAGCAGCAGTACCAGGACGGGTTCATCACCCAGCAGGAGAAGTACAACAAGGTGATCGACGCCTGGAGCCGCTGCGGCGACCAGGTGGCGAACGCCATGATGGACGAGATCCGCGCCGCGCCGAAGGACGAGGATGGCCGCCAGAAGCCGGTCAACTCGATCTACATGATGAGCCACTCGGGCGCCCGCGGCTCGCCGGCGCAGATGAAGCAGCTCGCCGGCATGCGCGGCCTGATGGCCAAGCCGTCGGGCGAGATCATCGAGACCCCGATCATCTCGAACTTCAAGGAAGGCCTGACCGTCCTCGAGTACTTCAACTCGACCCACGGCGCCCGCAAGGGGCTGGCCGACACCGCGCTCAAGACGGCGAACTCGGGCTACCTGACCCGCCGCCTGGTCGACGTGTCGCAGGACTGCGTGATCGTCGACGAGGATTGCGGTACCGAGCACGCGCTCGAGATGCGCGCGATCATCCAGGGCGGCTCGGTCATCGCCTCGCTCGGCGAGCGCATCCTCGGCCGCACGACGGCGGAGGACCTGGTCAACGCCAAGACCGGCGAAGTCATCGTCAAGGCGGGCACCTTGCTCGACGAGACGATGATCAAGGCGATCGAGGAGGCCGAGGTGCAGTCGGCCAAGATCCGCTCGCCCCTGGTGTGCGAGGCTGAGCAGGGCGTCTGCGCCAAGTGCTACGGGCGCGACCTCGCCCGCGGCACGCCGGTCAACATCGGCGAGGCCGTGGGCGTCATCGCCGCGCAGTCGATCGGCGAGCCCGGCACGCAGCTGACCATGCGCACGTTCCACATCGGCGGCGCGGCCCAGGTCAACGAGACCAGCCACCTCGAGGCGATCAGCGACGGCAAGGTCGTCTATCGCGACATGCCGACGATCACCGACAAGCGCGGCCGCAGGCTGTCGCTCGCCCGCAACGGCGAGATGGTCATCGTCGACGCCGAAGGCCGCGAGCGCGCGATCCATCGCGTGCCCTACGGTACCGTCCTCATGTTCAAGGACGGCGAGAAGGTGAAGGAAGGCGCGCGGCTGGCCGAATGGGACCCGTTCACGCTGCCGATCATCACCGAGCAGTCGGGCGTCGTCCGCTACCAGGACCTCGCCGAAGGCAAGACGATGGAAGAACGCGTCGACGAGGCCACCGGTATCGCCCAGCGTGTCGTCACCGAGTACCGGGCGACCGGCCGCTCCAAGAAGGAGGACCTGCGACCGCGCCTTACCCTGCTGGGCGAGGAATCGGGCAAGAAGGGCGAGGAAACCGAGGCGGCGCGCTACATGCTCGCCCCCGGCACCGCGCTCTCGGTCGAGGACGGCCAGCACGTCGAGGCCGGCGACATCCTCGCGCGCGCTACGCGTGAGGCCGCCAAGACGCGCGACATCACCGGCGGTCTGCCGCGGGTGGCCGAGCTGTTCGAGGCGCGCAAGCCGAAGGACAACGCGATCATCGCCAAGATCAGCGGCCGCGTCGAGTTCGTTCGCGACTACAAGGCCAAGCGCAAGATCGCGATCGTCCCGGACGAGGGCGAGCCGGTCGAGTACCTCGTGCCGAAGACCAAGATCATCGACGTCCAGGAAGGCGACCACGTCAAGAAGGGCGACACGCTGATCTCGGGCTCGCCCGATCCGCACGACATCCTGGAAGTTCTCGGTATCGAGGCGCTCGCCGAGTACCTCGTGAACGAGATCCAGGAAGTCTACCGGCTCCAGGGCGTGAAGATCAACGACAAGCACATTGAGGTGATCGTTCGCCAGATGCTGCAGAAGGTCGAGATCACCGACGGCGGCGACACCACGCTGCTGCCGGGCGAGCAGCTCGACCGGTCGGAGATGGACGAGGTCAACAGCAAGCTGCCGAAGGGCAAGAAGCCGGCCGAAGGCACCCCCGTGCTGCTCGGCATCACCAAGGCTTCGCTGCAGACGCGCTCGTTCATCTCGGCCGCCAGCTTCCAGGAGACCACCCGCGTGCTGACGCAGGCGGCGGTCGAAGGGAAGAAGGACACGCTGATCGGCCTCAAGGAGAACGTGATCGTCGGCCGCCTCATCCCCGCCGGCACCGGCGCGGGCATGAACCGGCTGCGCGTCACCGCGTCGAGCCGCGACGCGGCGCTGCGCGCCTCGTGGCGCAAGGCCCAGGAAGCGCTCATCGCCGCCAACTCGGCGGAAGAGGAGCGTGCCGCCGAAGCCCTGCGCGATCCGGCCGACGACACCGGCAACGATGCGCTGGCCGCGGTCGAAGGCGAGACCCACGGCACCGACGCCGACGCCGGCGACTACCTGATGGACAGCGATGAGACGCTCGAGGATCAGGCGGCAGGCGTCGAGATCGAACGCGGCGACCTCGAAGAGGAATAGGCTCCGGCCCCTTCGCGCGAAGACAGGCCCCGCCGGGGGACAGGCAGGTCGATCATGCTCGCGGGCATGATCCAACGGGCGCCGCGGGCGCTCGTGACCTGCCGCCCCGGCGGGGCTTTTTCTTTGGCCGGGCGAGGTCTACGCTGGCGCCGGGTCGCTGAGGGGAGGCCAATCCCATGAAATCGATCGCATTGCTGCTCGCCGCCGCGACCGCCGGCACCCTTGCCGCCGCCGCGGCCGCCCCGGGCGCGGCCGTTGCCGCGGCGCCGGCCGCCGACATCAGCGGCACCTGGACAACCTCGTTCGACAGCCAGGTCGGCCAGCAGACCTATACTTACGATCTCAAGGTCGAGGGCGGGAAGCTGGCGGGCCACAGCAAGTCGAACCTCGGCGAATCCGACCTCACCGGCTCTGTGGACGGGTCGACGGTGACTTTCGTCGAGAACCTCAAGTACCAGGACCAGGTGCTGGCGATCACCTACACCGGACAGATCGTCTCGGCCGACGAGATCCGCTTCAAGCGCGACGTCGCCGGCCAGGGCGGCGAAGAATTTACCGCCAGGCGGCAAAAGTCCGGCTAACCGGCGAAGGCGCCGCCGGCCACGGCGCCAAGCTATCCCTATGGCCCGAGACGTTGCCCATCCGGCCAATTGGGAGATGGGCCGATAACGCCTATTCGGGGAGTGATCGCCTGATCGTTCTTGGATGGTGAATATGTCGGCCAGCGAGCCAAGGGCGCCCGGTACTGGCGCGATCCGGACTAGTACTTGCCGGGCTCGGTTCGATACTGTCGCGCGTCCGTTGGACCATCTCGTCTTGCATGGGGCCGACGGTGCGCCGGCGCTGCTGCTTCGTTCCGGCGTCCTGACCTACGCAGACCTGCGGGCGCGGGTCGCGACGCTGGCGGGATGGCTGCGGCGGCAGGTGCCCCACGCCGGTGCCCGGGTGGCGAGCTGGGCGGCCAAGGGCGAGCTGACCTGCCTCATGCCGCTCGCGGCCGCGCGCGCGGGACTGGTCCATGTTCCCGTCAACCCCTTGCTGAAGCCGGCGCAGGTGGCACACATCCTGGCCGACAGCGGCGCCAGCCTGCTGATCGCGACGGCGGCGCGCCTCGCGTCCCTTGCACCGCACGAGTTTCCCCCGGCCTGCAGGCAGGCGAGCGAGGACGAGGCACTCGCTCACGCGGAACGGCTGGGGGAGGCCCTGCCGCCCTCGCGCGCCGATCCGGATGATCTTGCGGCCCTGCTCTATACGAGCGGCTCGACCGGTCGCCCCAAGGGAGTGATGCTGAGCCATGCCAACATGTGGCTCGGTGCGCATAGCGTGGCGGGCTATCTCGGGCTCGGTCCCGACGACCGCACGCTGGCCGTCCTGCCGCTGTCGTTCGACTACGGCCAGAACCAGCTGCTTTCGAGCTGGTACGCGGGCGCCGCGGTCGCGCCGCTCGATTACCTCACGCCCGGCGACGTGTTGAAGGCCGTCGAGCGCGAACGGATCACCACGCTCGCCGCGGTTCCGCCGCTGTGGGTCCAGCTCGCGGAACTCGACTGGCCGCGTAGGACAGCCGCCCGGCTGCGCCGCCTGACCAACAGCGGCGGGGCCCTCACTCCCAAACTCGTGCAGCGGCTGCGG
>Ga0207690_10001956_pt1 | contig 12638 bp, 4 predicted proteins | sample KBSC23metaG_FD_184315 | JGI IMG/M metagenome (GOLD analysis project Ga0207690, IMG submission 184315) | Corn rhizosphere microbial communities from Kellogg Biological Station, Michigan, USA - KBS C2-3 metaG (SPAdes) (version 2) | ecosystem: Host-associated > Plants > Roots > Rhizosphere > Soil ...
TCACTGGAATGCCGTATTGGACAACGGATTGCGGCGGGTTTTTCCATCCAAAGGATCAGTATCAATCCACGGATTACAACGAACTGCTCGTGCGTTGGTTCCAATGGAGCACTTTCTGCCCAATCCTGCGCATTCACGGTTTCCAGACAGAGACCGAAATGTGGAAGTGGTTGCCTGAAACTCAGCATCTCCTTCTTTCCTATGACCGGCTGCGCTATCGAATGCTGCCGTATATTTACACGTTGGGAGCCCGCGTAACCCTTCAGGATGACACCATCATCCGCGCGCTCGGGATGGATTTTCCCAAAGACCCAAAAGCCTGGTCGGTCTCCAATGAGTACATGTTTGGGCCCTCGCTTCTGGTCGCTCCGGTGACCGAGCCCAAGGCGAACAATCGCCAGGCCTATCTTCCTGCAGGAACGGATTGGGTTAACTTCTGGACTGGCGAGATTCTTCGTGGTGGTCAGCAAATCAAGGCTCCTGCCCCCCTTGAGAGGATTCCGCTCTTTGTACGAGCCGGTTCGATCCTTCCCTTGGGGCCCGAGTTGCAATATGCCAGCGAAAAACCCGCAGATCCAATCGAGCTGCGGGTTTATCCCGGAGCGGACGGCAGCTTTAGCCTCTATGAAGACGAAGGGGACAACTACAACTACGAAAAGGGAGTTCGGGCGACCATTCCCTTTCACTGGAACGACCAAACAAAAGCGCTGACCATCGATGCCCGGGAAGGTGGATTTCCTGGGATGCTCAAGGAGCGGACTTTTCGTGTGGTCTTCGTCACCAAGGAGCAAGGAATTGGACTGGAGGCATCGTCTAAAGCCGTAGAGGTTCGTTATAACGGTTCCGCTGTGACTATCCCGCGTTGAACGCTTCAGATCAGGCTTACTTTATTTAGCAAACCAGTATGCAACTGCTAACAACAGCGACGGTCACAGACCGCCGCTACACCTCAAAATTCTTTGCTTCCATCCTCCTGCTCGGAGTTTGCCAAATGAGCGCCGTCAGCGCCGATGAACAGCCTTGGGGCGCTTGGCAGAAATGGGGAGCACAGCCCGACGGCAGTTACTGCAATCCGGTGCTCCCTGCCGACTTTAGCGACTTGGATTGCATTCAAGTTGGACCCAATTATTACGCCATTGCCTCGACCATGCAGTTTTCCCCGGGAATGGTCATCCTCCAATCTCCGGACATGGTCAATTGGCGCATCATCGGCCATGCGGTCAGCGATCTTACCCAGATCAGCCCCGAGCTGAACTGGAACCGGATGAATCGCCCGGCCCACGGGGTTTGGGCAGGCGGTATCCGTTACCACGACCACAAGTTCTGGGTTTACTTCAGCACTCCGGACGAGGGCTACTTTGTCACTACCGCTACCAACCCCGAAGGACCATGGGAACCAGTTCGGCCGCTCCTTAAAGAGAGGGGATGGGACGATTGTTGCCCCTTTTGGGATGACGATGGGCAGGGGTATTTCGTCGGAACCCATTTTGCCGATAACTGCAAAACCTTCATTTGGAAGCTCACCGACGATGGTTATGGCCTACACCCGGAGACAGAGACCCAGATCAACGAAGGGGCTCACCGGGAAGCCAACAAGCTCTTTAAGATCAACGGCTGGTACTACCACCTCTTCAGCGAGGTCAAAAACGGCACCCGAGTCGTGATGATGCAACGCTCCAAGAACATTCTCGGTCCCTACACGGAACGCCGACAACTCACCGACTCCAACCATGCCGAGCACGAACCCAACCAGGGCGGCCTCCTAGAAAACGACAAAGGCGACTGGTATTTCCTCACCCACCATGGCTGCGGCGACTGGGAAGGCCGTGCCAGTAGCCTGCTACCCGTCACTTGGGTCGACGGTTGGCCCATTATAGGGAAAACTGACGGGACCGGTGTTCCTGGAAAAATGGTCTGGTCGGGACAAATGCCAATTGTGACGAGGCAACGCTTTGCTCCCCAGGGCAGCGATGAGTATGACAAGGCAGTCCTATCCCCCCAATGGGAATGGAATTACCAGCCCCGAGCCGAAATGTTTTCTCTCAAAGAACGGCCAGGTTGGCTTCGGTTAAAAGCGTTCCGCCCCCTGCGCCCCAATACCTTGGTCAAAGCTGGCAATACCATTTCCCAGCGCTCGTTCCGGAGCTCCAACAACACCGTGGTGGTCAAGGTAGACCTCCAGGGAATGGCCGATGGGCAGCGCGCAGGGTTGTGCCATTTCGCCACCTCCTCCTCGGCAATCGGGGTTTACCAGGAAGGCAATCGCCGGACACTCGAGTTTCGCCTCAATGACAAAGGTGAGGTCGGCCCGGAGCTCAAGAATGGCAATCTCTGGCTAAAGTCCACCTGGGGATTGGACGGAAAAAACCAGTTCTTTTACAGCACGGACGGTGTCTCCTTTACACCCTTCGGAACGACCTACCAGCTCGCCTGGGGCAACTACCGCGGCGACCGGATCGGGATCTACTCCTTCAATGACACAAACGACGCGGGGTATCTCGATGTCGATTTCCTCCACTACGCCTATTGACCTCGCTGGAGCGGCGATCTGTGACCCTCGCACATTAACAATTAACAATTGGAAAATCAGCGACGGTCACAGACCGCAGCTATAACTAAGAGCCACGCCCGATGAAATTCGCCTGCCCACATTGCGCCCAAAATCTTGAAATCACCGACGAATGGGTCGGCTATGAGTTTAACTGTCCGGCTTGCCAGCAGTCCGTGACTGTCCCGGAACCCATGCGGCCTATAATTGCAAATCCCTCGCCAGCTTCTGTTGCAGTGAAACCACGCCCGGTAGCAGCCCGCCCACCCGTGGCGCGCCCCCCGGGGCCGACTCGTAACGTTCAGATCGCGGCGACCCCACCAAGCGGAGGAGGATTCTGGAAGTTTTTGGGAATGCTTCTCCTGGTTGCCATCAGCTCATTCCTTTATGCATGCTTCCATTTCAACGAGTCGGCGCAGCAGGTTTGGACGCGGTTTGTGCACTACGTGGAGTCGCTGCAAAAGCAGACCCCGGTTAGCACCCCGGGTCCGGAGCCAGCCGTAGTCGTCTCTTCTACCCCAATGCCATTTCCAACGGCGGTTGCTACCCCGGTGCCTACAGTGCCTCTGGTGGAAACACCGAGTCCGATACCCATCGATCCGCTTGCCTGGCTGCTTGAACACAAGGAGCACTCCCCGAAGGAACTCCAGCTTCTGCGTCCGGCGACCCTGTCGCTTTCTGAAAATGGAAAATTGATCGGCTCCGTAACAGTTCCTGCCGGATCCAAGGCGCAGATCGTGGCATTCACGGCGCAAATGGTGGAGTTGCGCGTGGGGGCTGCCGTTGGGCAGGTTCCGCTGGAGGCGACGAATCTGCGTGCGCTCGCGAAAATCGAGCAAGAAAAACCTGAGCCCAACCTGGACGCATCCACTCCCACTGCCCAGCTACAAGCGCTTGCCAGCAAGCCTGCTGTGGGATTCCCTACACCGCGCTTTGTGCATCCGAGCGTTCCTTTTACCCGGGAAGATCTCGAGATTCTGAAGACCAACATTACCCGCGAGCCTTGGAAGAGCGGCTTTGATGCTCTTGCAGCAGACGGACATTCCAAGCTCGAGTACAAGATGGCGGGACCTTTCGAGGAGGTAAAGCGTGCCAGGAATCTCAATCTCTACCCCTGGCGCAGCGACATGACCGCAATCCATAACCTAGCTGTCATGTGGTGGTTTACCGGCAAATCCGAGTACGCGCAGAAGGCCCACGATATTCTCATTGCTTACGCGAAAACTGAAAAGGTATTTGGAGGTTCTGAGGCCGGTTTGGATCTGGGGGACTATGTTTGGCGTTATGTCGTCGGAGCGGATATTCTCCGCGGCACATGGCCGGGCTGGACGCAGGCCGATACCGATCTGGTCAAGAAGCTCTTTCTGGAGGTCTATTGGCCGGGGTTGGGGATTGATGGAAATATCATCGGTCCCGCGAACAAGGGCATGTTGGTTGTGGCCTCCGGCGCGGGGATCGCGGCGTTCTGTGATGACCGAGCCAGGCTCGAGCACATCGCCTCGCTCATTCGCAAGAGCGCCGGAACGGGCCTGCTCGACACGCTGCCTACCGGTGAAGAGGGCGAGACCGGTCGTGATGGCGGCCACTCCTTTCACACCTGGGAATGCCTCACCTTTGCGGCTGAAGTTCTCTGGAAGCAGGGGATCGACATTTACTCCGAGTGGGATAACCGCATCCTTTCCAACGGGGAATATTACGCGCGCAACAATCTCGCGCTCAATTCCCCCTTTGTGCCCTTTGGCAGCGTGGATGCCGTGTATGGCAGGGCGAATCCCAACCCCGGTTGGCCCTCCGCCTCCCGCCGAGCCATGGCCCTTCTTCACGGCGCGTATTACGTGCGGAAAGGGATTACCGCCCCCTATCTCGAACGGTATAGACAGGCGATGCCGCTCGGGGGCGGTGCGGATTGGATGTACGAAAAAACCGTCGATCATTCCACGGCCACTCCGCTGACCCCGGTTGCGTTTCCTCCGACGGAGCGTGTGAGCACCGGCCTCGCGGAGAACGATATCGGTGGCTCGCAGCCCAAGGGCAGCAGCAGTTACAGCGCTGGCGTTTGGACGCTCACCGGAGGCGGGTCTGAAATCTGGACCGAGAATGCTGACAGTTGCCATTTCACCTACAAGCAGGTGACCGGCGATTGCGCAATCATTGCAAAAGTGGAGTCGCTGCAAACCACGGGGTCCAATGCACGGGTGGGTATCATGCTTCGGAGCGATCTGACTCCGACTGCCGCCAATCGCGCCTGGCTGGGAGTCAAGCCTGACCACAAGCTGGAATTTTACCAGCACGGGTGGACCAACGTTTGGAGTGGGTCTTACCGGGCGAAGGGTGTTCGCGAGTTCCCGGGGTCGGAGTCTTACTGGCTGAAGATCGAACGCTTGGGCAATGTGATTTCCCTAGAGCTTTCCGTGGATGGTGCGAGCTGGTTTGGCGTCACTGCTGGCGAATACAAGCTGCCGGACACCACCTACATTGGATTGATGGTGTGCTCGAATGGCGATGGCACCCCATGCACCGCGCGATTCAGCCATGTGCGAGTCACCGGGGGAAATGGCGCCCCCGTATTATCAGCGCCTGAGGCTCCCCGCAACATCATGGCTTCCCCCGGCGCCAAGCAGGTGCAGCTTCGCTGGACCAGCTCCCATGATGCCACGAGCTACCACGTCAAACGCGCGCTGACCCAAGGCGGTCCCTACACCCCGATCGCCACGGTCACCGGCAACAGCTACACCGATACTGACGTGACCAACGACACGACCTATTACTATGTCGTGAGCGCGATGAACTCCATCGGGGAAAGCCCAAACTCGCCGGAGGACGCCGCCACGCCGAGAGCCCTGATGTGGAATGTCACCTTCGGGGGAACAGCCACCGCCACCGTGTCGCAGGATAGCGCAGATAAGGTATTCGACAGCAACACGGCCACGAGATGGTTTGCCGGTGCCAGCCCCACGGGTGCCGTTCAATACGACTTCGGTGCCGGCCGCGCGCCAGTGATCGAGCGTTACACCGTCACCAGCGCCAATGACGTGCCCGAGCGCGATCCCAAGGACTGGCTGTTCCAATGCTCGAACGATGGCACGAACTGGACCACAGTCGACACGCAAAAAGGCCAGACATTTCCCGCCCGCTTTTACGAGATGGAGTATGCCGTGGCCAAGCCGGCTGCTTACCGCTACTACCGCCTGAACGTTACCGCAAACAGTGGAGCCCCAGCCCTGCAAATTGCAGACATCAAGATGCTCTCCACCAAGCCGATTCCGAACGCGCCAGTTTCGGCTCTCATCCACTGGAGGGCCAACGACAGTGCCGACCGCGAGCAAGCCACAAAAGCCATAGAAGCCCGCAAATAGCCACATCACCTCTGAAGTCGTTTAAGAGACATTTGAAACTTGAAAAAACCATAAACGCAGCTTCACCTGCTTTTTCCCTCCCAACTTCTCCATCACATTAACATTCCGTGCATCTCCAATCATTATCCAAAAATCGTTATTTATTCCTCGGGATTGCTCTTTTCGCCGCAAAAGGAGCGTTTGCACAGACAATGCCCGAACCCGCTCCCATTCCCGAGCTTCCTCCGCCCAAGGCACCAGCTTCCGTGGAGATGGGAGATCCGGCGAAGTTTCCGGAAGTGAAAATGGACTTCCCGATTGCGGAAGGTCCCTATGGTCCGACTTGGGATTCGATCTCGCGTAACTATCCTGCAAAAGAGGTGGCGTGGCTCCGTGCGGCGAAATTCGGAATATGGGTCCATTTCGGCCCCCAGGCTGCGGGCCAAAGTGGGGATTGGTACGCCCGGCGTATGTACATGCAGGGGCAGAGAGCATATTCCAACCATCTTAGAGATTTCGGTCACCCCTCGACAGTAGGATACAAGGATCTGCTGAAAGATTGGAATCCCACCAAGCTGGACCCTGCGGCTCTAGTTCAAAGTTACCGGGATGCGGGTGCGCGCTTTCTGCTGATCCAGGGCGTTCACCACGATAATTTCGACAATTGGAACTCGAAATATCAGCCCTGGAACTCGGTCAACATGGGACCGAAGCGGGACCTTCTTGGGGAATGGTCGGCGGCAGCGAAAAAGGCGGGGATGCGTTATGGGGTATCGTTTCACCACGAATACACTTGGTGGTGGTGGCAAAAGTCCTTCGGGAGTGACAAGACCGGAGACAAGGCGGGAGTCCCTTACGACGGCAACCTAACTTTAGCCGACGGGAAGGGGAAATGGTGGGAGAGATTTGATCCTCGCCTGCTCTATGGCATTGATCTTCGGGAATACCGCGGCTTTGATCAGGATAGGTGGTGTCCCAACCAGGGCATCCTCGTCAACCATCTCGAATACGCTCATTGGTATACGACCCGGTGGGCATTGAGAATGATGGACGTGATTAATAAATACGATCCCGATTTCATCTACACGGACGGGAATTCAAAGCAACCGTTCGATGGGAGGCTTTCGGCAACGGGATACGAGTGCGATGCCATGCAGCGGGTGATTGCCGATTTCTACAATCACACCCTGAAGTCCCGCAAACAGGTGGACACGTTCAGCATCGTAAAGTTCCATCCTCCCTGTCCGGGTGTTGTGACCACCTTCGAGGCCAATTGGCCGGCGGATATTAAGACTGATCAGCCCTGGATCGGCGAAACGCCTTACGGCGATTGGTACTACTCCCCGGGATTTCACTACAGTGCCGCCGCGCTGATCCGCTACATGCTGGAGTGCGTCGCGCGGGACGGAAGTTATTGCGTAAACATCGCCATGCTGCCCGATGGATCTCTTGATAATGGGTGCCGTTCAATGCTCAAAGATACGGGCGATTGGATGAAGCTCAACGGACCGGCAATATACGGTAGCCACGCATGGCTGAGACTGGGCGAAGGTGCCAACGGTAATCTGAATGTTTTGCCTGCCGGGGGTATTGGAGCACAACAGGCGAATTTTAAGTATTCTCCTCAAGACTTCCGATTTACCGTTGGCAAAGACGGCTCGATTTATGCCTTTTGCATGACCATCCCGGATGCCGGTTCTACCCTGAAGATCACCTCATTGGGGACGGATGCAAAATTGCTCAATTCTCCGATTAAGACCGTGTCGCTGCTTGGGAGCAATCAGCCGATTGCCTGGCGGCAAAAGTCTGATGGTTTGGAAATCACCTGTCCAGCGGCCATGCCGTTCAAGATCGCAGTCGCTTTCAAGGTAACCTGCGCATTGCCCGCGCAAACGGCGGAGGCGGCAGCCAATCGTCTGCCCCCAAGGTCGAAGTAGGGGACTCTTCAGCGATCAAGGCCCCACGTCCCCGAAAAGTGGAAATTATGCGATCGAACGCAAATCGAATATAACGGGACAGCCATCCGTCGAATCCGGAAAATGACCGCCAGCCAGCACCCACCGTCTGCTCAATCGACACCCTGCACCTCAAGCTCGGCCCGGGCGGCGGCGCCTGCGTGTTGATCAACCCGAAATTTTAAACCGACTCCTTCGATGCTCGCTCTCAAATCGCTCTCCATCAAAAAACATCTCTTCTGCGCCGTGATGGCCTTGCTCTCAGCCACCTTGGTTTCGTCAGCCGTCGCGTTCGAAATCCACGTCTCGCCGGATGGCTCCGATCAGCAACCGGGCACGCAGGACGCTCCCGTCAAATCACTCGAAGCTGCCCGCAAGCTGGCTCGGGGCAAGGCCGGCAGGGAACGCGTTACGATCATTGTGCAGGACGGGGTTTACTACTTCGACAAGCCGCTGGTGCTGCATGGCGAAGATTCCGGCGCTCCCGGGGCTCCCGTCATTTACCGCGCCGCGCATGAAGGCAAAGCGATCCTCAGTGGCGGCATGCCGCTCACGTTGCAGTGGACGCCCTATCAGAATGGCATCTTTCAGGCCAAGACTCCGCCCGGCCTCGAACTCGACCAGCTCTTCGTCAATGGCGTGCGGCAGCTGATGGCGCGTTATCCGAATTACGATCCGGCCCAAAAAGCCGTGCCCTACCGCGGTGCGGCGGCTGACGCCATTTCCCGGGAACGAGCCGCGCGGTGGGCGGACCCGACCGGCGGCTTTATCCATGCCATGCATGCGGAGCTCTGGGGCGGATTCGATTATCGGATCACCGGGAAGAATGCCGCGGGAGACGTCACATATGAAGGCGGGTGGCAGAACAACCGGCCTGCCTCCATGCATCCCAAGTTCCGCATGGTGGAAAACATCTTCGAGGAGTTGGACGCTCCGGGCGAGTGGTTCCACAACCGCAAGACGGATACCCTTTATTTCTATCCGCCGGTCGGCCTCGACCTTGCAAAGGCGACGGTGGAAGGCGTGCGTCTGCCCACCTTGATCGAGTTCCAGGGTTCGCTGTCAAAACCGGTGCGCTTTGTTGCGTTCGACGGGTTTATCCTGCGTCACACCGCGCGCACGTTCATGGAGAACAAGGAGCCGCTGCTGCGCTCGGATTGGACGATCAATCGAAGCGGAACCGTTCTCTTCAGCGGCGCGGAAGATTGCGCGCTGATGAATTGCTTCATCGATCAGCCCGGCGCCAACGCCGTCTTCGTCAACAACTATAACCGTCGCGTCCGCCTGTCGGGTCTTCACATCTTCGATTGCGGCGCCAGCGGCGTTGCTTTCGTGGGCGATCCCAAGGCGGTGCGGAATTCCGTTTTCCGTTACGATTTCCCGCACGACGTTTCCAAGGTGGACCGGACTCCCGGCCCCATTACTGACAACTACCCGATGAATTGCGTCCTGGAGGACTCGCTGATCCACGAGGTCGGCACCGTGGAGAAGCAGGGAGCCGGCGTGCAGATTTCCATGTCGCGCCGCATCACCGTGAAGAACTGCTCGATCTACGAGACTTCCCGCTCGGGCATCAATATCAACGAAGGAACCTGGGGCGGACACGTGATCGATGGTTGCGATGTCTTCCGCACCGTGCAGGAGACGGGCGACCACGGCTCGTTCAATTCGTGGGGCCGTGACCGGTTCTGGATGCCCGACACCAGCATCACCGCCCGCGAAGTCGCCAAGGATCCGAAGCTGCCGTTTCTGGACGTCATCGAGCCTATCACCATACGCAACAGCCGTTGGCGGTGCGATCACGGATGGGACATCGACCTCGACGACGCCTCCACCAACTACGTCATCACCAACAATCTCATGCTCAACGGCGGCCTCAAACTCCGCGAGGGCTACCGACGCATCGTCACCAACAACATCATGGTGAACAACACGCTTTACCCGCACGTCTGGTATCCGAACAGCGGCGACATATTCACCGGGAACATCGTGATGAAGGCTTACAGTCCCTCTCGCATGCCCAAGGACAAGTGGGGGCAGGAAATCGACCGCAATCTGTTTGCCAGCAACGATCAGGACCGCGCGCGCTTCGCAGCGAATGGAGCCGATGCCCACTCGATCGTTGGAGACCCGCAGTTTGCCAATCCCGCCTCGTGCGATTTTACCGTGAAAAACACGGCTCTCGCCAACCGGATCGGCTTCAAAAACTTCCCAATGGACCGATTCGGCGTCCAGAAGGCTGCGCTCAAAGCCATCGCCGAAACGCCCGAAATGCCAAAAGTCAAAATCGATGGGCAGCTCCAAACCGGCGCTCTCACATCGGGCATCGTCTGGATGGGGGCGCGCCTCCACGTGGCGACCGGCAGCGAGATGTCCGCATACGGTTTGTCCTTCGACGCCAAGGGCCTCGCGATTGACGAAATCCAAGACAACTCCCGACTCGCCGGCCCCCAAGGCCTGAAAAGCGGCGATCTGATTCTGGAGCTGAACCGCAGACCAACGAGTAGCATCGAGGAACTCCGCAAGACGCTCCAGACCGTGAGCGACGGCAGGCTGCAGATGCGTGTGCTCCGCGACCAGAAAACAACGCTGGTGAATCTGGAGGTGAAGGACCTCGTAAAACCTTAAAGGCTCCGAACCCCAAGTTTGATTCCGATCTCCCGGGGGAAAGGCGCAAGTCGAAAGTCGAAAGTCGAATCGCGAAAGTGGAAAGTGGAAAGTGGAAAGTGGAAAGTGGGACAAGGGGCTCCTCGGCGCGGGCCCGGCCGTCGGGGGTGCGGAAACCCGTTTGGGCTGGCGTTTTCCGAGCAAATCCACCTTACCCCGATGGCGTACAGCGCCGAGAGACCACGACACCCTTACCCCACGCAAAGATCGCGTTTACCCACCCGGAGATCGCGATTACCCAACCGACGCCAACTGCGTACTGCGCACCACCACTTTACGGCCATCAGCCCTGCCGAAACCGATTGCTCCCGGTATTTAACACAGTCATATTAATGACTAAACAGCGTGAACAAAATATTCTTACTTGGGGCTTTACAAACTTAGTAAAAATAGGCACAAGAAACTGTAGATACCTATAAATTCCAGAATGGACGCCCCCGTCCGTTTTTTATAGGTAGACCTCAAAAATCCCTTAACAAAACCCGGACCCCAAAAACCGCAATCGATTAAGATCGACTCGATCAATCCTCTCAACGCATTGCCCTCTTTGTGGATACAAGGAGATTAGGCTTTTCCTTTCGCTGAAGAATTTGAGGTCCTTGCCAGGGGCAGCCACCTAAGGGGTGGTTCGCGCTCCGGGGAAGTTATTATTCCTCCAAGTGGCTTGGTGTGCTCCAAGCCGGTCGGCACCTCTGTGCGGAAGGGTGGGCAGGGTTGGGCAAAATCCGCATTTCATAAAATTGGAGGCAATCAGATCCGATCGGGGCTGAACTGAATGCTATGCAGGATCTCACTTTTGTTGGCGTTGGCACCCAGGCAGTAGGCACTTCAGGGTGCGGCAGTTGTTGTTGCTTTGCGTGAATGGGGCGTTCCAGCCCCCAAAACTAAAGTCAGAAACCAAACCAAAAACCGCAAAATCATGAAACGAATAAACTCGATTCTAGCAATGGGAGCGTTCCTGCTTCTGCTTCCCCTTGGTCAACCCCAAGCCCACGCGTATACCCATCCCTGCATTCCGGCCACCAGCCAAGACCTGGCCTTTATCAAGGCCAGTCTCAATCAGGAACCTTGGAAGTCCGGCTACGCCATACTCGCAGCCGATAGCCATTCCACGCTCAACTACACCATGCAAGGCCCGTTCGCGCAGGTCGGCCGCAACCCTGACGTAAACCGCGTCGCATGGGAGAATGACATGCAAGCCGTGTATAATCTGGCGCTCATGTCGTATCTCACAACAGGCACCAATGCCAATGCTTACGCCCAGAAAGCGCATGACATCCTCCTCGCCTGGGGGACCACGCAGACGAGCTTCACCGGTCAGGAAATTGACCTTGACCTGGGTGACTACGCCTTCCGATACGCCGGCGGCGCCGACATCCTGCGCGGCACTTGGTCTGGATGGACAGCCGCCGACACGACCGCGGTCCAAAACTATTTCCAAAATCTCGTTTGGCCGGCTTCTCTAGCCGGGCTGAACATCACCGGCCCTGCCAATAAAGGGGCTATCTATGCGGAGTCCGGCATCGCTGTGGCCCTTTTCTTGGACGACACTACCAAGTTTAACCACGTCATTGACAATTTTCGCACCCTCCCGGCTTCCGGCCTGCCCAATACGCTGCCTACTGGCGAGATGGGGGAGACGGGCCGTGACCAAGGCCACGCCTATGGCACCCTTTTGGGCATGGCATTCACTGCCGAATGCGCTTGGAAGCAAGGGGTGGACCTCTACTCCGAATTGGACAACCGGCTGCTGGCCTGCGGCGAATACTACGCCCGCAACACCCTAGCCACCGATAATCCTTTCGTTACTTTCGGCACCGTGGATGCCACCTATTATGCCAATCAGAACCCGGCTTACGCCGCCAATCGCGCAGCGCTTTACCTCATCCAGAACGCCTATAAAAACCGCAAAAACCTTCCCGCTCCGTGGATTGACCTGAAACTCCAACAACAGAATGTTGATTACCAAAACTGGATGTATGCGCGAACGGCCGACTATAGCACTGCCACTCCAATGGCGGCCATTGTTCGCCCGGCGGTTTCATTGGCCTCAAGCGGGTTGACTCTAACCACCCTTGGCAGCAATTCCGGCGGCCGCAGCTCCTCTTACGCGAACGGAGTATGGACGGTGAC
>Ga0207690_10001961_pt1 | contig 12627 bp, 14 predicted proteins | sample KBSC23metaG_FD_184315 | JGI IMG/M metagenome (GOLD analysis project Ga0207690, IMG submission 184315) | Corn rhizosphere microbial communities from Kellogg Biological Station, Michigan, USA - KBS C2-3 metaG (SPAdes) (version 2) | ecosystem: Host-associated > Plants > Roots > Rhizosphere > Soil ...
GCATCGGCCGTGCTCGGTGATGTGGTGTCCGCTGCGCGCCGGCACGTGATCGGCGGGCCCGGGGTGGCCGAGTCGACGCATGCGAATCTGCCGATCCTGCCGATCTCGAGCGTGGTGACGCGCTACCAGATCACCCTCGAGGTCGCCGACCGACCGGGCGTGCTCGCTCAGGTCGCGACGATGTTCAGCGAGCACGGCGTCTCGGTCGAGGCCGTCGAGCAGACCATGCGGGTGGTGCCGGCCGTGACCCTGGCGTCGCTGGGCGAGCACCATGGCGCGGCGGCCCCCGACGCCACCGCTACCCTGGTGATCGGAACGCATCTGGCGACGGAGGGTGCTCTCGCCGACACCGTTGCTGCGCTCGGCTCCAGCGACGCAGTGGTCGAGGTCGTCAGTGTTCTGCGCGTCGAAGGCACCGAGTAGGAGATCGAGATGGCACAGCAGTGGCGCGGCGTTCTGCGCGAGTACGCCGACCGGCTCGACGTGAGCGACGCGACCCCGATCGTCACGCTCGGCGAGGGCGGCACCCCGCTGCTGCCGGCCGACGCGCTCTCGGCGCGCACCGGCGCGAAGGTCTGGGTCAAGTTCGAGGGCATGAACCCGACCGGCTCGTTCAAAGACCGAGGGATGACGATGGCCGTCTCGAAGGCGATCGAGCACGGCGCCAAGGCCGTGATCTGCGCGAGCACCGGCAACACCTCCGCCTCGGCCGCCGCGTATGCCTCCCACGGGGGGATCACCGCCGCCGTCCTGGTGCCCGAGGGCAAGATCGCGATGGGCAAGCTGGCCCAGGCGATCGCCCACAACGCCCAGTTGCTGCAGGTGCAGGGCAACTTCGACGACTGCCTCGAGATCGCGCGCGAGCTGGCGGCGCAGTATCCGGTGCACCTGGTCAACTCGGTCAACAACGACCGGATCGAGGGCCAGAAGACCGCGGCCTTCGAGGTCGTCGAGGTGCTCGGCGATGCGCCCGACTTCCACTTCATCCCGGTCGGCAACGCCGGCAACTACACCGCGTACGCCCGCGGCTACGCCGAAGACGCCGCCCGCGGCACCACCACCAAGCGCCCGCGGATGTTCGGCTTCCAAGCCGAGGGCAGCGCGCCGATCGTCCGCGGCGAGATCGTGAAGAACCCCGACACCATCGCCAGCGCGATCCGGATCGGCAACCCGGCATCCTGGGAGCTCGCTCTCGCGGCGCGCGACGAGACGAACGGCTACTTCGGGGCGATCCCGGATTCCGACATCCTGGCCGCCCACCGCATCCTCTCGGCCGAGGTCGGCATCTTCGTCGAGCCGGCATCGGCGATCAGCGTCGCCGGGCTGCTCGAGCGCAGCGCGGCCGGCGAGATCCCCAAGGGCTCGACGGTGGTGCTCACGGTGACCGGGCACGGCCTCAAAGACCCGCAGTGGGCGCTCCGCACCGCCGACGGCGGAGAGGTGAAGCCGACGGTCGTCCCGATCGACACCGCGGCCATCGCCGAGGTGCTCGGGCTCGTCCCGGCGACCCAGGCAGGGGCATGACCGGCGAGCCGGCGAAGGGCCGCGTCGCAGACCTCGTCGGCCGCTCGGTGCACGTCAAGGTGCCGGCGACGACCGCGAACCTCGGCCCCGGCTTCGACACCCTCGGCCTCGCGCTCTCGGTGTACGACGAGCTGACCGTCACCGTGCGTGCCGAACCCGGCGCGACCGTGACCGTGGTCGGCGTCGGCGAGGGCGACGTGCCGACCGACGAGAGCAACCTGGTCGTGCGGTCGATCGCCTACGCGTTCGAGTCGCTCGGCTATCAGGTGCCGGGTCTCGAGGTGCTCGCTCACAACTCCATCCCGCACGGCAGGGGGATGGGCTCGTCGGGCGCCGCGATCGTCTCGGGCATCATGGCGGCCAAGGGGCTGCTCGAGGGGATCGTCGAGCTCGACTCGAACGAACTGCTCCGGCTCGCGACCGAGCTCGAGGGGCATCCCGACAATGTCGCTCCCGCGCTGTTCGGCGGACTGACCATCGCCTGGGTCACGCCCGAGGGCCCGCAGTTCAAGAAGCTGATCGTGCATCGCGGCGTCTCGCCCCTGGTGGCGGTGCCGGCCGCGACCATGTCGACCGCCCTGGCCCGCAGTTTGCAGCCCGAGTCGGTGCCGCACGAAGACGCGATCTTCAACGTCTCGCGCTCGGCGCTGCTGATCGCCGCGCTGATCCAGAGCCCCGAGCTGCTGCTCGCGGCCACCGAAGACAAGCTGCACCAGAGCTACCGGGCGGGCGCGATGCCCGAGACCGATTCGCTGATCAGGATGCTGCGCGCCCACGGCCTGGCCGCCGTCGTCTCGGGTGCCGGACCGTCGCTGCTGGTGCTGGGGAGCGACCCCGCGCAGCGCCTCCGCGCGGCCGAGCTGATCGCTGAGCACTCGACGACGCCGTGGGAGTGCCTGCTGCTCGCCGTCGACTTCAAGGGTGCTACAGTGATGGTGCATTCGGCAGACGCGGTGGCATAGCCCGCATTTTGCAAAGCCGGATGCGATCCCACACCGGCATTCGCCTCGCGGACTCCCGCTCTGAGCAGCCTGCTGCAGACACCCGACCCGCGCTGAGGCGAACCGCCGATTCCCGGGGCGCTCTGTGCCCGGGTCGAACCGAAGGAATCCCCAGCCGTGACCGATGTTGTTGCACGCGCCGATCTGAGCCGCCTCAAGCTCCCCGAGCTCCAGGCGCTCGCCGCCGAACGCGGCATCGCCGGCGCGTCGAAGCTTCGAAAAGGAGAACTCGTGGACGCACTGTCCGATGACGCCCAGACCTCCGGGGCCGCTGTGGCCGCCCCGATCGACGAGGTGAGCCCGCAGGCGCCCGCCGAGACCGTCGACGACCTCGCACCCGAGAGCCTCGGCGCGGATGACGCCCTGCTCGATGGCGCCTCGTCCGACGACACCGTCCCGGTGCGCCGCTCGCGCCGGGTGAGCGCATCCAGCGCCGACGCCGCGGCGCTCGCCGCCGCAACGGCAGCCGCCGCGCCGGCGTCGCAGCACGTCGCCGCGGCCGATGTCGCGGCCGACCTCGACAAGCTGCTCCCCGAGGTCACCTCGGGCGCCGCCGACGGCGAGTCGGAGGAGGGCGGCAGCTCGCGGAGCCGCGGGCGCAACCGCAACCGCGGTGGCGGCCAGAACGCAGGTGGCCAGAACGGTGGCGGCCAGAACCCGGCTCGCCAGCAGGGCGGCCAGAACGGCGGCGGCCAGAACGGCGGCGGCCAGAACAACGGCGGCCAGCAGGGCGGCCAGAACGGCGGCGGTCAGAACGGTGGCGGCCAGAACGGCCAGCAGACCGACGGCGAGGGCGGCAGCAGCCGCAGCCGTTACCGCGACCGCAAGCGCGGCCGTGGCGGCCAGAACGACGACTTCGAGCCGGAGCTCAGCGACGACGACGTGCTGATCCCGGTCGCGGGCATCCTCGACGTGCTCGACAACTACGCCTTCGTGCGCACCTCGGGCTACCTGCCGGGCGCGAACGACGTCTACGTCTCGCTCGGCCAGGTCAAGAAGTACAACCTGCGCAAGGGCGATGCGGTGGTCGGCGCCATCCGGCAACCTCGCGAGGGCGACCAGCAGAGCGGCCGCCAGAAGTACAACGCGATCGTCAAGATCGACTCCATCAACGGCCAGTCCGTCGACGACGCCGCGAACCGCGTCGAGTTCGGCAAGCTCACCCCGATCTACCCGAACGAGCGCCTGCGCCTGGAGACCGAGCCGGCCAAGCTGTCCACCCGGATCATCGACCTGATCGCCCCGATCGGCAAGGGCCAGCGCGGCCTGATCGTCGCGCCGCCGAAGGCGGGCAAGACGCTCATTCTGCAGGCCATCGCCAAGGCGATCGCCGAGAACAACCCCGAGGTGCACATCATGGTCGTGCTCGTCGACGAGCGCCCAGAAGAGGTCACCGACATGCAGCGCTCGGTGAAGGGCGAGGTCATCGCCTCGACCTTCGACCGTCCGGCGGAGGACCACACCACGGTCGCCGAGCTCGCCATCGAGCGCGCCAAGCGACTCGTCGAGCTGGGCAACGACGTCGTCGTGCTGCTCGACTCGATCACCCGCCTGGGCCGCGCCTACAACCTGGCCTCGCCGGCATCCGGTCGCATTCTGAGCGGCGGTGTGGATGCCAGCGCGCTCTACCCGCCCAAGCGCTTCTTCGGCGCTGCCCGCAACATCGAGGGCGGCGGCTCGCTGACCATCCTGGCGACCGCGCTGGTCGAGACCGGATCCAAGATGGACGAGGTCATCTTCGAGGAGTTCAAGGGCACCGGCAACATGGAGCTGCGCCTCTCGCGCCAGCTGGCCGACAAGCGCATCTTCCCGGCGGTCGACATCTACGCGTCGAGCACCCGCCGCGAAGAGGAGCTGCTCAGCCCCGAAGAGGTCAAGATCACCTGGCGCCTGCGCCGCGCGCTGGCCGGGCTCGAACTGCAGCAGCAGCTCGAGGTCGTGCTCAGCAAGCTCAAAGAGACGCAGTCGAACACCGAGTTCCTGGTGCAGATCCAGAACTCGCTGCCGGCCGCCAACGGCAACGGACACACCGGGAACGGCCACAGCAACGGGTCGCACTCCCACAAGGAGTAGGCCGTGTTCGAATCGGTCGCCACGCTGCGGGCCGAGCACGAACAGCTGCAGCAGCAACTCGGGGATCCCGCGCTCCACGCCGATGCGGCGCGCGCCAAGAAGGTCAACCGCCGCTACGCCGAGCTGAGCAAGATCATCAAGGCGCACGACGACTGGCTCCAGGCGCAGGATGACCTGGCCGCGGCGCGCGAACTGGCGAAAGAGGACGAGGCCTTCGCCGACGAGGTCCCCGGGCTCGAGACCGGACTGACCGATGCGCAGGAACGGCTGCGGCGACTGCTGATCCCGCGCGATCCGGATGACGGCCGCGACGTGATCATGGAGATCAAGGGCGGCGCCGGGGGAGCGGAGTCCGCGCTGTTCGCCGCCGATCTGCTGCGCATGTACCTGCACTACGCCGAGTCCAAGGGCTGGAAGACCGAGATCCTCGAGGCCGACCCGACCGACCTGGGCGGCTACACCAACGTCCAGGTGGCGCTCAAGTCGAACGCCACCGACCCGGCCGAAGGGGTGTGGGCGCACCTCAAGTACGAGGGCGGCGTGCACCGCGTGCAGCGGGTGCCGGCGACCGAGTCGCAGGGCCGCATCCAGACCTCGACGGCCGGCGTGCTGGTCTTCCCGGAGGTCGACGAACCCGAAGAGGTCGAGATCAACCCGAACGATCTGCGGATCGACGTGTTCCGTTCATCGGGGCCGGGCGGCCAGTCGGTCAACACCACCGACTCCGCGGTGCGGATCACCCACCTGCCCACCGGGATCGTGGTCTCGATGCAGAACGAGAAGTCGCAGATCCAGAACCGCGAGGCGGGGATGCGCGTGCTCCGCGCGCGCATCCTGGCGCGTCAGCAGGAGGAGCTCGACGCCGTGTCGAGCGCCGCCCGCAAGTCGCAGATCCGCACCATGGACCGTTCGGAGCGCATCCGCACATACAACTTCCCCGAGAACCGCATCGCCGATCACCGCACCGGCTACAAGGCGTACAACCTCGACCAGGTGATGAACGGCGCGCTCGATCCGCTGATCGACTCGTGCATCGCCTTCGACGAAGAGGCGCAGCTGGCGGAGCTCGGCGCGGAGTGATGGCCGAGCACCCCCGCGCCGGCAGCGTTGCGGCCCTGCGAGACCACGGGATCGCCGTGCTGACGGCGGCCGGCATCCGCAATGCCGATGTCGACGCCGAGCTGCTGCTCGGCCATGTGCTCGGCCTGAGCAGGGGGCAGGTGCAAGCCAAGGCGGTGACGGATGCGGCTGTCGATCCCGAGCAGCGCCTGGCCGTGATCGAGGCGATCGAGCGCCGCGCCGCGCGCGAGCCGATCCAGCACATCACCGGACGCGCGCCCTTCCGCAGCCTCGAACTCGCGGTCGGGCCGGGTGTGTTCGTCCCGCGTCCCGAGACGGAATCGGTCGCCCAACTCGCGATCGATGCGCTGCTGGCCGTGCCGAGTCCGGCTCCGCGCGCCATCGACCTCGGCACCGGATCGGGGGCGATCGCGATCGCCCTGGCCACCGAGGTGCCGCACGCCGAGGTGGTCGCGGTCGAGAACTCGCCGCGCGCCTTCACCTGGGCGCGGCAGAACGCCCGTCAGCTCGCGGGCGCGAATCTGCAGCTGGTCTTCGCCGACCTCGCTCAGCTGCCGGTCGAACTCGACGGCGCCCCGCTCGACGGCAGCTTCGACGTGGTCGTCTCGAACCCGCCGTACATCCCGCTCGGGGCGATCCCGCGCGATCCGGAGGTGCGCCTGCACGATCCCGAAGCGGCCCTGTACGGCGGCGAGGACGGGCTGGATGTCATCCGCGCGATCTCGCGGCGCGCTCTCGCCCTGCTGCGGCCGGGCGGCACGCTGGTGCTCGAGCACGGCGAGCTGCAGGGGAGCGCGGTCCGCGAGTTGCTCTCCACCGACGGCTGGCGCGCGGCATCCACCCACCGCGACCTGCTGGGCCGCGATCGCACGACGACGGCACTGCGGCCGTAGCGCCCAGCGCTACGCTCTGAGCCATGGACCTCGCTGTCGTACTCGTCACCCTGGCCGACCGAAACGGCCCCACCCTGTTCCAGTGGATCGGGATCATCATCGCCGCGGCGATCGTCGCCGGCATCCTCTACCTGATCACGCTCTTCGTGATCATCGGCGGCCACCGTTTCAGCGCGGGCGCCAAGTTCCTGTGGATCTTCGGCGTGCTGCCGTGGCCGATCATCGGGCCGCTGGTGTACCTGCTGGTCGGGCGCCACATGAAGTTCATCAAGGCGAGCGTGCGCGAGCAGGAGGATGCCGCCCCGGCCATCGAGACCCCGAAGGTCTAGAGCTTCGCAGCCACCCGCTCGGCGAAGCGCTCGATCGCCGTCACCAGCGACCCGGCATCGGTGAATCGGTGCGCCTCGATCCCCACCGAGCGCGCCCCGTCGACGTTGACCTGCAGATCGTCGGCGAAGAACACCTGATCGGCGGGCACGCCATAGTGCGCGAGCAGGTTCTCGAACACCACGGGATCCGGCTTGCGCGCCCCGTAGAAGCTCGAGGTATGCAGCTCGTCGCCGAACAGCGGGACCAGCTCGGGTGCGAGAGCCGCCAGGTGGGCCTCGACCAGCGGTCCGTTGTTGGTGAGCAGGGCGACCGAGCCGAGTTGCGCCGCGCGCTCGACGGCGGCGAGCGAGTCGGGCCATGCGGTCATCGCCGAGCGGCGATTGGCGATCCAGTCATCTACCGGGATGTCCTGACCGAGTGCCTCGGTGAAAGCCGCATGGTAGGTGTCCGCATCCGGGTAACGGCCGGCCTCCGCCGCCCACTCGCCCTCGTCGTGCCACCAGCGCCTGCGCAATTCGGCGAAGTCGTGGCCGGTCAACGCGGCGAGGCCGCTCATCCTGACCCGCCAGTCGTAGTCGTAGAGAACGTCATCCATGTCGAAGACGAAAAGCGGGGTGCGCGTCATGATGCGTCAAGTCTCCCGCACTCGCGGGGACCCCGCCGGTGCGGCAAGTAATGTGGACCGCGTCATGCCCACCTTCGATACCGCGAATCCGGCCGAGCTGCTCAGCGGCATGCGGTTGGCGCGCGCGGCGATCGGCCGCGGCGAGCTCGTGGTGATCCCCACCGACACGGTCTACGGGGTCGCCGCCGACGCGTTCTCGCCCGCCGCGGTGCAGCGGCTGCTCGATGCCAAGGGCCGCGACCGCACGGCTCCGCCTCCTGTACTGGTTCCCGGGATCCCGACGCTGGACGCGCTGGCCGATTCCGTTCCCGACGAGGTGCGCGCGCTGGTGGCCGAGTTCTGGCCGGGCGGGCTCACGATCATCCTGCGCGCCCGTCCGACACTCGACTGGGACCTCGGCGACACCCGCGGCACGGTCGCGCTGCGCATGCCGAGCGACACGATCGCGCTCGAGCTGCTGGCCGAGACCGGGCCGCTCGCCGTCTCGAGCGCCAACCGCACCAGCGAGCCCGCGGCCCTCACGGCCGCCGAGGCCGAAGCGATGCTCGGCGAGTCCGTCGAGGTCTACCTCGACGCCGGCCCGGTGGGAGCGGCGTACCCGGGTGCCGACGAGCGCTCCGGCTCCACCATCGTGGATGCGACCGGGCTCGACTCCCCGAACGGCAGGCTGCGGGTCGTGCGGCACGGCGTGATTCCGGATGCCGAGATCGTCCGCGTCGTGGGGGCCGACAGGTGCGCATAGTCTTCTACGTCCTGGTGGCCGGAGTCGCCGCCGTCGTGACGTTCGCCCTCGCCCTGCTCATCTGGAAGCTCAGCACCCGGTACCGGCTCTACCCCAAGATCCGCGCTCGCGACGTGCACACCCGGCCGACACCACGGCTGGGCGGCGTGGCCATGTTCGTCGGCGTGCTGGTCGCCTTCGCCGTCGGCTCGCAGCTGCCGACCCTGTCGATCGTGTTCTCGGAACCCGGCAAGATCCTCGCGGTCCTCGGCGCGGCCGCGATCATCGTGGGCATCGGGGTCGCAGACGACATCTGGGACCTCGACTGGCTCACCAAGCTCGCCGGGCAGATCATCGCGGCGGCTCTGCTGGCGTGGCAGGGCATCCAGATCGTGCAGTTGCCCGGCCTTCAGAACACGGCGTTGATCCTCTCGCCCTACATGTTCCTGGCGATCACGGTGTTCCTGGTGGTGCTCGTGATGAACGCGCTCAACTTCATCGATGGGCTCGACGGCCTGGTCGCCGGTGTCGCGATCATCGCGAACAGCGTGTTCTTCATCTACTCGTACATCGTCACGTATCAGCCCACCGCGCAGAGCGCCTACTTCAACCTGCCGGAATTCGTCTCGGCGGTGCTGATCGGTGCCTGCGTCGGCTTCCTGCCGCTCAACTGGCATCCGGCGAAGCTGTTCATGGGCGACGCCGGCGCGCTGCTGGTCGGCATGCTGATGGCGACCTCGACCATCGGCTTCACCGGCAACATCGACGCGGCCACGCTGAGCAACAAGGAGTTCCTACCCGCGTTCATCCCGATCCTGCTGCCGTTCGCCGTGCTGCTGGTCCCTCTGCTCGACTTCGGGCTCGCGGTGTTCCGCCGCCTGCGCGCCGGCAAGTCGCCGTTCAGCGCCGACCGACTGCACCTGCACCACCGGCTGCTCGACATGGGGCACTCGCACCTGCATGCGGTGCTGATCTTCTACGCCTGGACGGCCACGGCATCCGTCGGCCTGCTGCTGTTCCTGTTCACGCCGTCGTGGGTGGCGATCGTCGTGACGGCGACCGGGCTGGTGATCTGCACGATCGTGACCCTGTCGCCGCTGAGCAGGCGCAAGGCGGTCGAGGCGGCCGTGCAGCTGGCCGCACCGGGCGAGGTGAGCGAGGCGGATGTCGCACAGTACGACCAGCTGGATGCCGCGGCCGACCCGAGCGATGTGGAGTCCGAGCCCTCCGCCGCCGAGACCGACCAGGCTCTGGATCGGATGAACAACACCGGCGCACCGAAGCGGAAGGCCGCCTCGTGACGATGGCCCCCGTCTTGCGCCTGGCATTGCGCTACGGAGCGATCTTCGCCGCGGCGGTCGCCGTGGTGGCCGGCTCGCTCGGATTCCTGCTCGCCGGTGCGCCCGGTCTGATCGGCGGTCTGCTGGGCGCGGCGCTCGCCGCGGTCTTCCTCGGGCTGACCGCCGTCAGCATGCTGATCGCGGGCCGGGCGGCTCACGGCGACAGCACCCACCCGGTGTTCTTCGGGATCGTGGTGGGCGTCTGGCTGGTCAAGCTCGTCGTCTTCATCGTCGCCGAAGTGCTGCTGCGCGGCCAGCCCTGGTTCGACCCGCGGGTGTTCTTCGGGGCGGTCGTGGTCGTCGTGATCGGTTCGCTCGTGCTCGACGCCGTGGCGCTGTCCCGGGCTCGCGTGCCCTATGTCAGCGACGTCTCCCTCCCCGGTGAGAAGGGCTCGGAGCGGGCCTCCTGAGCCCCTCACCGCCCCCGCCCGTCTGTGCGGCGGCTCCGAATCGTTTGATAGGGTTGACCCCATAAACCCCCTCAATCGCCGCGATTTTCGCGCCCGATGCTGGAGAAGGTCCTGATAGCCTCCGCCCTCGCCCCGTCCCTGCCTTTCCTCGTCAATGCTGACGATCCGAACGGCGGATTCGTGGGTCCCTCGATCGACGACTTCTTCCCACCGGCGGTGCTGTTTCAGGGAACTCCGTTCGAGCTCAACCGGGTGCTGCTGATCCGTCTGCTCGTCGTCGTCGTGCTGGTGCTCGTGCTGTGGCTGGGCACCCGCAACTGGAAGATCATCCCGACCCGCGGTCAGGTCGCCATGGAGTTCGCGATCGACTTCGTGCGCACCGGCGTCGTGATCGAGACCCTGGGCGAGAAAGAGGGCAAGCGGTTCATGCCGCTGCTGGTCACGATCTTCTTCCTGACGCTCGGGTTGAACGCCACCGGCACGGTGCCCGGATTGCAGATCGCCAGCACGGGACTGATCGGGCAAGCGATCATCATGGCGATCATCGCCTACGCGACGTTCATCTACGCCGGCATCAAGGCTCACAGCTTCCGCTTCTTCCGCAACTCGCTGTGGCTGCCCGGTGTGCCCCTGCCGATCCGTCCGATCATCGCGCTGCTCGAGTTCCTGTCGACCTTCATCGTGCGGCCGATCACGCTGACGCTGCGACTCACCATGAACATGGTGGCCGGTCACATGCTGCTGACCCTCTGCTTCCTGGCGACCAACTTCTTCTTCATCACGGTGCTCGCGGGCGGTAACGCCCTCGGTCTCCTGGGCGTCGGCACCCTCCTGTTCGGCATCGTCTTCACCGTGCTCGAGCTGTTCATCGCCGGTCTGCAGGCATACGTCTTCACCATTCTCACCGCCATCTACATTCAGCTGGCGCTGGCCGACGAGCACTGAGCTCGTCGTCCGTCATCACCACCCTCGAAAGGAATATCCAGTGAACGTTGTTGGAGCGCTCGCGCCCCTCGCCTTCGGTCTCGCCGTCATCGGCTCCGCCATCGGCGTCGGCATCATCGTCGGCAAGACCATCGAGTCGGTGGCCCGCCAGCCCGAGCTGGCCGGTCGTCTGCAGACCCTGATGTGGATCGGTATCGCCCTCACCGAGGCACTCTGCTTCATCGCCATCGGTGTGGCCTTCATCCCATTCCCCGCGCCGTAAGCACCGCGTCACCCGAACAAGGAGTCTGAATGCGCCATGCAGCGGAGAACAACAGCATCCTCCTGCCGTCGCTCCCCGACCTGGTCTGGGGCACGATCGCGTTCGTCGTCGTGCTCATCGTGGTGTGGCGGCTTGTGCTCCCGAACGTCACCAAGGCGCTCGACGCGCGCACCGAGGCGATCGCCGGCGGCCTGAAGAAGGCCGAAGAGGCGCAGGCCGGTGCTCAGCAGGCGCTCGAGCAGTACAACGCCCAGCTGGCCGAAGCGCGCGCCGAGGCGGGCAAGATCCGCGAGCAGGCACGCGAGGACGCGAAGAAGATCCGCGCCGAACTGGTTGATCAGGCGCAGGCCGACGCCGCACGCATCGTCGCCAACGCTCAGACCCAGATCGAGGCGGAGCGGGCCGCGGCGCTCACTTCGCTGCGCACCGAGGTCGGGTCGCTGGCGCTCGGGCTCGCGTCGAGCGTGATCGGCGAGAGCCTCAACGATGACAAGCGCTCCGCCGCCATCGTCGATCGCTTCCTGGCCGACCTCGAGACCGCGGATGCCGCGGCGGCAGACGCCCGACCGTCGGGGGCACGCCGGTAATGGGTTCCGCATCCCGGCAGGCGCTGCGCGCCGCCGTCGACCAGTTGGTGACGACCTCGGCCGTCACCGTCGCCACCGGCGAGCAGCTGCTCGCCGTCGGCCGGGCCGTCGACGACTCAGCCCAGTTGCGCTCGATCCTGGCCGATCCCTCGATCGCGCCGGGTGAGAAGTCGCGGCTGATCGCGCAGATCTTCCCGGGGGTGTCACCGACGGCGGCGAAGCTGGTCGACACCATTGTCGGCGGCCGCTGGTCGAACGGCGACGAGTTGGTCGACGGTTTCGAGCAGCTGGGCATCCGGGCGATCGCCCAGGGTGACGCTCACTCGGCCGTGATCGAGTCGGAGCTGTTCGACTTCGCGCGCATCACCGCGGGCGACGCACCGCTCGAGCTCGCCCTCGGCAGCAAACTCGCCGACCCGAAGGGCAAGGCGGCGATCGTTCGCCAGCTCATCGGCACCAAGGCTCACGCCGGCACCGTCGCCATCGTCGAGCACCTGGTGAGCAGCCCGCGCGGCCGCCGGATCGGCGAGATGCTCGCCGCGGCAGCCGACATCGTCGCCGAGGCCGGCTCGCGGCGGATCGCCACCGTGACCTCGGCGGCTCCGCTGACCGCGGCCCAGCAGAAGCGGCTCGCCTCGGCCCTGTCGAAGCAGTACGGCAGCGACATCCAACTCCACCTCGTGACCGACCCGGCCGTCGTCGGCGGCGCCCGGGTGCAGGTGGGCGACGACGTCATCGACGGCACGATCGCCTCACGGCTCGCCGACCTCAAACTCCAGCTCGCCGGCTGACCCGGCAGAACAACAAGGGAAGACAACCCATGGCAGACATCACCA
>Ga0207690_10001964_pt1 | contig 12605 bp, 5 predicted proteins | sample KBSC23metaG_FD_184315 | JGI IMG/M metagenome (GOLD analysis project Ga0207690, IMG submission 184315) | Corn rhizosphere microbial communities from Kellogg Biological Station, Michigan, USA - KBS C2-3 metaG (SPAdes) (version 2) | ecosystem: Host-associated > Plants > Roots > Rhizosphere > Soil ...
TATCTGGGCCTGAGATGAATAAACATTAGGTAGTTTTCGTACTAAGAAGAACGTTACAATTACTGTTATTAATGGAATCAGGACCAGCGCGAGTTTAAACCGTTTGATCAGATTCTTGAAATTTTTTAATTCCATTTATTTTATGTCTTCTAATTTCTGACCTAAGATCTCTTCGAGCGAACTTTTTGCAATTAAAAAATTGGTTTCCGCATCCAATTTGATCTGGGTATTTTCTGAGTAGGCCAATGATGCCCTGTTATAATTATCGATAGTTTCGTTAGCGTTCTCAAACTGGTGCTTTACCTGGTTAAATATACTTTCGGCATCGTGGCTCGCTTTTGTACGCAATTTCATCACAGCCATTTGCTGCAAATAAGTAAAATAGCGCTTTTTAACTTCAAGCTCAATGTTCAGGTTATACGAGTCTTGCTCCAGTTGTGATACCGTCAGATTTTCTTTCGCATTCCTGATGGAGTAACGTTTGCCCAGTAAGTTGCCCAGGTTATAAGATATGGAAAACTGGTAGCCCGAAATAAAGCTTGTAAGGCCGCCCCCGGCTGCAACAGCAAAGGTTGTTTGCGGGCTATAAACATAAGAAAGCGAAAAAGCATCCCACCAGGTTTCTTTTGCCTGTTTATAATTGTTTTCGGCTATAGTAACCTGTTCTCTTTTTATTTTTACCTGCGGATAATTTGCTTTGGCCGTGGCAATAAGCTTTTCAAGATATGGATAAGATATTTCGCTCATCATACTTTCCTGGGCCTGGCTGTTTATCGCAAAAAGTAAAAAAAACAGGATAAAATAAACTTTTACAATAAATACTTTTTTCATTCTTAATTATACTTTCTCTTTTTGGAACAGAGCCGGAAATGTACCTAAAAGAATTTTAAGGTCGAGCCAGAACGAATAATTTTGAGCGTAAAAGTTATCCAGTTTTTTTCTCTCGCGTTCAGACATGTCTTCTTTTCCGCGTTTGCTTATCTGCCATAAACCGGTTAAGCCGGCAGGACCCAAAAAGCGCATAGACCACTCGTTCGAGGTAAGCATTTCTGCCTCGTAAAGCGGTAAGGGCCGGTTACCTACTAATGACATATCGCCCATAAGGATGTTAAATAGCTGTGGTAATTCGTCGAGGCTGCTGCTGCGCAAAAAGCCGCCTATCCGGGTAATACGCGGATCGTTCTTTATCTTAATAAAAGCAGCTTTGCTTTTACCTTCTTCTTCCGCTTCATATTGGTTAAGGCCCGAAAGTGTTGAGAGCACCTGGTCGGCATCGGTGCGCATGGAGCGGAATTTATAAAAATCAAAAACCCGGTAGCCTGTACCAACGCGTTTGCTTTTATAAATGATAGGGCCTTTAGAGTCGAACCTCACCATGGCCGCCACAATAAGTAAAATTGGCGAAAGCAATAAAATGGCGCAACCGGAAGATACGATATCAAATGCACGTTTAAATAATGGCATTTTATACTCAATATCAACCTTGTTTAGTAATTCGGATAATTTTGGCCTGATCAGTTTAAACTTTATCAAAAAGTTTAAGCGCTCGCATAAGTACTCAATAGGTAATGGGTAGGTGTACAGGTCGTTCACCTTTAATTGCATCGCTTTGCTTTTCCACCCGTTGTTATGCTTTTTTGCAAGTAATACAATAAGCAGGCCGGCAAGCATCGGGTTCTTTTTTATCTTTTCAACCAGTGTAAAGCAATACTCCTCCTCGTCAATTTCCATCAATAAAATATCCGGCAAGGTAAGTATCGACTGTTCAGACAGGTAGTCTTCAAAGGCATTGAAAGTTAATACGTGCTTAACCGAAAACTGATGTTCAAGCTCGTTAACTAATATTTCTTCGGGCTCCGAGCTTACGTAAGCTACTTTATTTTGTAGCTGAATAGCGCTATCCCAATTAGTTGTTATGTGCATACCCCGTTGTATCGTATAAGTTTAATACCATAGTTATTGCAGCCTTTAATGACGTTGGATTAAAAGGCTTTTGTAAAAAAGCGTCAATTTTAAAAGGCATGCTGTTTACTTCCTTTTCAAGATCCTCAGCTCCGGAAAGCACAATGATAGGCGTTTCTTTATAAAAGCCGCTAATTTTCAGGTTTCTAACAAAAGTTTGCCCATCCAGGTAAGGCATCTGCAGATCCGAAATTACCAATGTGGGGTCATTGCCTTCTTCAAGCCAGCTTAAAGCTTCCAGTCCGCTGTTTTTAATGATAAGATCGTAATCTTTAGACAGAATAAAGTTCAGTAACTTTAAAATGCTCATATCATCATCAACAACAAGTATCTGTGTCTTCATACGGTAAATTTAAATAGAGGAATTTGAAACGGTATATACGTATCTTTTCAGTATTAGTTTCAAAGTTATTATATAATCGTTCTAAATTTAATTAAACGTGGTTATTAAAGTTTTGCAGTAATAACATTGCATATGTTGTACCAATTATGTCCCGCTTTGTATTTTAATAGTTCTATTAAAAATTAAACACATTTGGTGAAATATTTGTAATCTTTAATTAAATTGCAAAATACCTGCGGTTGTCTCAAAATCATCAGAATGTGTATTTGATTTCTCATTTTGAGTATTTGAATTATTATCAATAGTTAATTTCAGGCATGTTTTTATAAAAACAACTTTATAAAAATAGCAGTTTTTTTACAATAAACAATTTTTTTATACGCGCTAACTATTACGAAATTTTTTTATTTAATGTTACAATATCCAGGTGTTTGCAAACCATAGGCGTATGTTTATTAACTAATGCATATTATATTGTAACATTGTAAACATGCCATCGTATAAGCTCAATAATGATGTTAGTTAAAGAAATATCACAACAGTATTTACCCAAGCACAGGTCGGTATCCTTTTTTAAATGCAGATCGGATGTAAAAAGCGGTACTGTATTTTTCGATTTGAGCCGGAATACAGGCGACTTATTTGAAATAGACGGGCAGGGAAGTGTGATCGATGTTGCACAATTCAATAAATACATTAAAGCCATTCCGGGATTATTAGAATCGGTAGAAGATTGCCTGATCACCGGGTCGTCATGGAACTGGATCGGGTCGATCCCTACCGGCGATGGTGGTATAAAATGGCTCAAAGCCGAAGCTGAAATAGCCGATGTTGATGGCCGTTTAATTTTGAACGGGGCATTTTTTGATATTACCGAATACAAAGAAATTGAAGCTGAATACCAAAAGAATCGGGAACTTTTAACCGAAACGGGCAAGCTTGCAAAAATTGGGACCTGGGAGATTGACCTGGTTAACAATGAATTGTATTGGTCGGACGAGGTTTACGAGATGCATGAACTTGATCGCGCAGAAGCGGTAGATCTGAGCAGTGCCATCAATTTTTATCCCGCGGGTTCGCGCGCTGTTATAAAAACGGCCATGGATAAATTAATTGCCGACGGTATACCTTATGATATTGAACTGCCTTTAATAACTGCCAAAGGTAACCGGCTATACACCCGCTCGAGCGGGAAAGTGGTTTTTGAAAACGGTAAAGCTGTTCGTGTTTATGGTATCATTCAAAACATTACGGCAAGCAAACAGCAGGAAGAAACCCAAAGAGTAATATTTGAGTATTCAACAGATGCGCATTTGCTGATAGATGATGAAGGGATAATTGATTGTAATAATGCCGCTGTCAGGATGTTGAAGTTCGATAATAAGGCAGATATGGTAGGGAAGAATCCCTCTGAATTTTCTCCGGAGTTTCAACCCGACGGGCGTCGTTCTGACGAGAAGGCAGCTGAGGTAAACCAAAAGATATTTGAAAGAGGGTTTCAGCAGTTTGAGTGGATGCATACCTGTGCTGATGGTACCAATATAATAGTTGAGGTAACTATTACCCCGGTTACTATAAACAACAGGCCGGTGTTATTGGTGGTATGGCATGATATTACCGCGCAAAAAAAGGCGGTAGAAAAGCTAAAGAGCAGTGAAGCTTTATTGCGCGATACCCAACAGCTCACCCATAGCGGCAGTTGGGAAATGGACCTGGTTACCGGTAAAAACTACTGGTCGGCAGAGGCGTTCCGGATTTTTGGTTTAGAGCCCAAAGGTTATGGGCCAACCACCGAAGAATTTGATAAAATGATCCACCCGGACGACAGGGAAAAATACCTCGAGTCTATCCGTATGGCTTTAAAGGGAGGTTCCTCATCAAATTACGATCTGCGCATTATAAAAGCTGACGGTGAAGTAAGATATATACAGGCTATTGGCAAACCCTTTCATAATGACAACGGCCAGGCTGTTAAACTTTATGGCGCCATAATAGATATTACCGACCATAAACGGGCCGAAGAAGAAATTCGCGCCAAGCAGGAACAACTAAAATCGTTTATCGAGTTTTCGCCTGCGGCAATCGCTATTTTTGATAAAGAGATGCGGTATATAGCGGCGAGCAATATCTGGAAAAAGGATTATAAGCTGGAGCGTAAAAACATTATCGGCGTTTGCCATTATGATATGTTCCCTGAATCATCCCATCGCTGGAAAGAGATCCATCAGCGTGGTTTTGCCGGGGAGGTTTTAAGCAACCCCGAAGATAGCTATGCGCGTAAAAATGGCCGTGTGCAATGGTTTAGGTGGGAAATACGCCCGTGGTATGAAAAGGATGACGAAATAGGCGGTATCATTATGTTCACCGAAACGATAACGGAGCGTAAGGAAGCCGAGCAAGCTTTGGTAAAGGCTAAAGAACAGGCCGAAAATGCAGCGCAGGCCAAAACGCAGTTCTTATCTACCATGAGCCATGAAATACGTACGCCGATGAATGCCGTGATCGGTTTTACGCATTTGCTTTTGCAAAACCCGCGCGAAGATCAGGTAGAGTATCTTAAAATATTAAAATTCTCGGGCGAAAACCTGCTGGTACTGATAAACGATATACTCGACTTTAGTAAAATAGAAGCAGGTAAACTGGAGTTTGAAGATGTTGATTTTAGCGTAAAGGACCTTATCAGGAACACACGTTCGGCTTTGGTACAGCGCGCTAACGAAAAGGGTATACAGGTTAAACTGATGATAGATGAAGACCTGCCCGATGCCGTTATTGGCGATCCGGTTAGGCTGGGCCAGATATTAACCAACTTAATAACCAATGCCATTAAATTTACAGACGAGGGCAAGGTACTGGTTGCGGCATCGCTGGTAAGCCAGGATGACGACTACACTACCATTTGTTTTGAAGTAAAAGATACGGGCATCGGTATTCCCGAAGATAAGCAGGAAACCATATTTGAAAGCTTTACCCAGGCCAGCTCAGATACTACACGCAAATACGGTGGTACCGGCCTTGGGCTTACCATTACCAAGCGCCTGCTCGAAATGCAGGGCAGCCGGATAAAGCTGGAAAGCGAGCCGGGTAAAGGGTCTACCTTTTACTTCGACCTGAAATTAAAACGCAGTTCGCTTAAACTGGACAAGGAAAAAGGAATAGATCAGCCCATAGCAACCAAGAGTTTAAAAGGCACCCGGGTTTTATTGGCAGAAGACAACCAGATAAATGTATTGCTGGCCAAACAGTTTTTAAAGCAATGGGATGTAGAATGTGATGTAGCAGAAAATGGGGCAATTGCCGTGCAGCTTGCCAAAACCAATACTTACGACATTGTATTAATGGACCTGCAGATGCCCGAAATGGATGGTTATACCGCGGCCGAAGAAATAAGAAAACTGGAACCAGTTGAAAAATACAAAAAGCTGCCCATCATAGCCTTAACAGCATCTGCAATGCTTGATAATAAAGATCGCGCCTTTGTAGTTGGAATGGATGACTATGTAAGCAAGCCCTTTAATCCAGACGATCTTTATAAAAAAATAGCGTACTATAGGCAAATATCTGTCAGCCGGTCAGAAAATGTGAATTAACAGCAGTATATTAGTATTAAATTACCGACTGCATTACCTGTATTTCAACAAAAACCTTTATCTCATTGGATAACATTTACAAAGCCATACTTGAGGATACGCTTGCCGGATTCTGGGACTGGGAAATAGGCTCACCAACTATATTCCTTAGTCCTGCTTATAAGGCTTTGCTGGGTTATACTGATGACGAAATACCCAATACCTACGAGAACTGGCAAAAACTTGTGCACCCGGCAGACCTGCCCCTGATACTTCAATGCGTTAACGATCATATAGAAAGTAAAGGGAAGGCCGATTACAATATCGAAGTTAGGTTTATACATAAAAATGGTTCTTTTATATGGGTATTGTGTTCGGGCCGGATTGTTGAATGGAATGGCGATACTCCTTTACGTATGGCCGGTTGCCATATTGATATCGACCGGCAAAAAAAGGCACAGCAGGAACTGCAAATAAGCGAAGAACGTTTCAGGGGAGCATTTGAATACTCGGCTATTGGTATGGCCCTGGTATCGCCGGAAGGCAGATGGCTCAAGGTAAATAAGAAGATTTGTCAGATGTTAGGATATACATCGGAAGAATTGTTTGAGCTTACCTTCCAGGATATAACCCACCCCGATGACCTGGAGAGCGACCTTACACTATTGCAACAACTCGTCTCTAAAGAAATAGAGAACTACCAGATGGAGAAAAGGTACTTCCATAAAAGCGGGGAAGTAATATGGGCATTGCTTAGCGTTTCGCTGGTTAAAAATGAGGATGGTGAGCCTTTACATTTTGTATCCCAGGTAGAAGACATTACGCAGCGTAAAAATGCTGAAAGTGAGGTAGTAAAAAGCGAAGCTAAGTACCGTACATTGTTTGAAAAGGTACAGGATCTGTATTATCAAACAGATAACCAGGGTGTAATTGTTGAAATAAGCCCGTCTGTCGAAAAGTTTACCGGTATTAAACGCGAAGATGCCATAGGTAAACATGTACATGAGTTTTACTACGATATAAACGACCGCGAAAGATTATTAGTAGAACTAAAAAAGACCGGGCGTTTAATTGATTATTATTTACGGATAAAAGCTGTTGACGGAGGGATCATCCATACCTCGGCGAATATCAGCTTCATTTTTGATAAGGATGGTAAAATTGCCGGGATAGAGGGGAGCATGCGTGATAACAGCGCACGTAAACAAGCCGAAATTGAATTAAAAGAGAGCCAGGATAAATACAGCAAGCTCTACAGAAACGTACAGGATATATTTTTTAAGCTTGATGCCGAAGGCTATATTGTTGAAGTAAGCCCCTCAATAGAAAAATATGAAGGATATACGCAACAGCAGTTTATAGGTAAACATGCTTCGGTATTTTACTATGAGCCCGGCGAGCGTGAGTTTGTTTTAAATGAGTTAAAAACAAAGGGTAAAATAGATGATTTCAACATCCGCCTTGTAACACCCGATGGTAGTTTTGTATATACATCTATCAATGCTTATGTTATTTATGATGAGTATGGGAACTTTATAGGTTCGGAAGGCAGCATACGCGATATTACCACACGTATATTGGCCGAAGACGCGCTGAAAGCACGCGATGCCCTGCTAACCAAATTATCAGAACAGATACCCGGAGTTATATACCAGTTCCAGATAAATCCCGACGGGCATGCGTTCTTCCCGTTTGCAAGTAAAGAATTAGTGGATCTGTATGGGGTTACTCCGGAGGAGATATTATATGATGCCGGGCCGGTTTTTGAGCGCGTGCATCCGGAGGATGAAGCAAGGTTTCATGCTTCGATAGCAGAATCTTATCAAACACTAAATAAATGGGAACATGAGTTTAGGATAAATATACCTGGCGGAGAAACCAGGTGGCTCCGTGGAATTTCGAGGCCCGAAAAGCAGGAAGACGGCAGCGTAATATGGCATGGTTATGTTGCCGATGTTACGGAGCAAAAACTGGAAGAACAAAAACTCCAGCAAACCTTCGACCTCATCACCGAACAAAATAGCAGGCTGTTAAATTTTGCCTATATCATATCGCATAACTTACGTACCCACTCAGGTAATTTTGAAATGCTGGTGGACCTGATACTGGAAAGTAAGGATGAAGATGAGAAGAACGAGTTTATGCAGCATCTTAAAAAAGTATCGCATTTATTGGGCGAAACCATTATGCACCTGAATGAGGTGGTTTCTATCCAAACCAATATAAAAAAGCAACTTAGTAAAATAAACCTGTTTGAGTCGGTTGAAAAGGCGGTTGAAGTTTTAACTTTAAATGCCGACTCCAAATTGCTGGTCATAAAAAACACCATCAACCCGGAGCTTGAGATTGATTACAATCCGGCATATATGGAGAGCATCATTTTTAATTTACTCTCCAACGCTATAAAATACGGGCATCCCGAAAGGCAGAATATTATTACGGTTTCCTCTTATTTTGAGAACGAACATTGCATACTCGAAGTTGCTGATAACGGTTTGGGCATTGATATGGAAAGAAACCGGGACAAATTATTCGGCATGTATAAAACCTTCCATCATAATATCGATTCCAAAGGAATAGGCTTATTCATTACCAAGAGCCAGGTAGAGGCCATGGGTGGTAAAATAGAAGTATCGAGCGAGGTAAATAAAGGCAGCACCTTTAAAATAACCCTTACCTGAATTGGCTGACGGCGGTGTTGTGCCAATATCCTTCAAATCATAATTTCTTTCCCGCAACATTAAACTATCATCGTTGTTATATGGTCATAGCAAGGTGCTTTATATTCTGCAATATTTAAAATTGGTTAATATCAAGGCAGCAAAGTATTACTATTATTGTAATGCGATTTTGACATTGCGACTATTAGATTAAACCTAAAAGAATACAACCAATTATATATGAGTTTACTCAGTATTGTTAACGGTGCTGAACGCGCTGACCTGTTGCGTGATGAAACTTTATCAGACATATTCACTGCATCGGCACAGCAATTTGCGGAAAAAACCGCGCTTATTTTTAATAATGAATCCATAACCTATGCCGAGCTTGATAACTGGGGGAATGCTATCGCGGCTTATCTTGTAAAAAAGGGAATAAGCCGTGGCAGCAAAGTAGGCGTATGGTGGCCGCGCGGCCTGGAACTGCACGCCGCTATTTTAGGAATTATTAAAGCAGGGGCAACCTATGTTCCGGTTGACCGGGAAATGCCGGCCGAACGGGTTGAGACGGTTTTAAACGAGGTTGAGGCAAACGCCTGTTTCAGTAAGCAACCGTTAAATGTTACCTGTAAATTATTCAGGGTACCAGCACGGCCCGCGCCAGGCGAGGTGTTTGCCACCCCTGCGGGGCCGCAACCTGACGATTGCGCTTATGTGCTGTATACATCCGGCAGTACAGGTACGCCAAAAGGCATCCCGATAGGGCACAGGCAGATATGCCATTTGATACGATCAGAGCAAAGCGTATTGGAAATTCAACCGATAGACCGCGTTTACCAGGGCTTTTCGGTATCGTTTGATATGTGGTGCGAAGAAACCTGGATAAGCTATTTTGCAGGCGCTACCATTTGGGTGGCCGATAATACCACATCAAAAGCTATCGACGAATTAAGCGATGTATTGCGTGCACAACGTATAACCGTATTACATGCCGTACCAAGCTTACTTGCTGTTATGGACGATGACAACCTGGCCCTGCGTATTGTTAACGCAGGCGGCGAAGCCTGCACCCGGCAGGTGGTTGATCGCTGGGCAAAACCAGGCCGTAAATTTTATAACAGCTACGGGCCAACCGAAACTACGGTAACATCAAACATGGGGACATTAAATCCCGGCGACCCGATCATGATCGGCGATCCGTTACCAAATTATAACGTGGCCGTAGTTGATGAGCAACTAAATGTTGTGCCACGCGGCGAGCGTGGCGAACTGGTATTGAGCGGCCCCGGGCTTTCTAAAGGCTATGTTAAACTGCCCGAGCTAACCAGGCAGAAATTTGTACCCAAGCCGGCATCACTGGCAGATATGCCGGGCGACGTGATATACCGCTCGGGCGATGCGGCGATAATTACCGAAGATGGCAAGATAGATATCCAGGGCCGTTTTGACGACCAGATAAAACTGCGTGGTTATCGTATTGAACTGGGCGAAATTGAGGTAAAGCTGAATGGCCTTACGGGGATAATTTCGGCGGCGGTTGCAGTTAAAAAGGACAGTAACGACCAGGATCAACTGGTGGGCTATGTGGTTACCGAAGATAATACCGATTTTGAGGAAATACTGCTTCGCAACGAGTTAGGGAAAGTGCTGCCAACTTATATGGTGCCCGGTACCATTGTAAAGGTTGACGAAATGCCGCGTATGCCGAGTGGTAAAATAAACCGCAAAGCGCTTCCCGTACCCGAGTCGCTTAGTATAAAAGAAGTTGATGACCCGGATGGCGCACTGGATATGAACGCGCCAATGAGGGAACGGTTTTTGGCTATCCTGAATAAGATATTCCCAAATAAGCCTATCGACTTGTCGATGGATTTTTTTGATGACCTGGGCGGGCACTCGCTGTTAGCTACCGCGCTGGTATCGCGCCTGCGCAGGGATGCGGCAATGCCCTACGCGTCGTTAAAGGATATTTACGTGAACAGGCCCTTAAGCAATTTGGTGGAGAACTGGGAAGGTCGCGATAAAACCAAAAAACAGGCACGTGTATTTAATAAAATATCAAACCGGAACTATTATACCTGCTGGATAGCGCAAACACTTTCGCTGGGTATTATATACGGGTTGTTCGCGGTCGAGATATTCTCGCCATACTTAGGATACTATTACGTAGAACAGGAAACCGATAACATGGGCCTGGGCATCATCATCGCGATATTGCTGTTCTGTGTCATATCGCCAATATACACGGCAATGACCATCGGCTTTAAATGGCTGTTATTAGGTAAAATGAAAGAAGGCGACCATCCTCTATGGGGAAGCTTTTATTTCAGGTGGTGGTTTGTTAAAACCATGCAGGGTTTAGTGCCTACACAGTTTTTAACCGGAACGCCCTTATACCCCATTTACCTGCGCTGGATGGGCGTAAAGGTAGCGCCCGATGCGCAGCTCAGTTCGCTATCAGTTGGTGCCGAAGATCTGTTGACCATTGGCAGCGATGTAAGCATCAGTTCGGCAACCATGCTTAATAATGCTTTTGTTGAAGATGGTATGCTTAAGCTGCGCAGTATCCGTTTGGGCGATCATGCTTACATCGGCAGCAGCGCCGTAATATCCGGCGGGGCAGTAATGGAAGAATGGAGCGAACTGCAGGACCTGAGCCATCTGCCCGCAGGCAAAACCATTAAACCTGGCGAAATATGGCACGGAAGCCCTGCAGTTTTAAAAGAAACCAAACCTATAGAAGAATTGCCGCAGCCGCTGCCGGTATCAAAGGCGCAGCGCCGCAAGTACAATGTAATATACGCGGTATTGGTTTTCCTGGTACCTTTCATCATTTTACTTCCGCTGATACCCACTATCATATCAGTAAATTACCTGGATAACCAGGCCGACGACTGGGATTTTACCTATATGTGGACGGTGCCTATACTGGCGGCCCTCTACATTATCATGTTCGCGGCCGAGACGATATTGCTCACCCGTATTTTACAGCGCGGTATAAAACCCGGCAAATACCCGGTGCATAGTATGATGTATGTACGCAAATGGTTTGCTGATCAGCTCATGTCCTTATGCCTTATTGTATTGCACCCTATTTATGCCACGGTATTTGTATCAACCTTTTTCAGGCTGCTTGGCGCGAAGGTGGGCAAGAATACCGAAGTGTCAACAGCCAGCAGCGTTACTCACCCTTTATTAGAGATAGGTGACGGTTGCTTTATTGCCGATGCCGTAACCCTGGGCGAAGCCGATGTGCGCGGGCAGCAATTGATACTGGACAAAACCATAATCGATAATACCAGCTTTGTGGGCAACAGCGCGCTCATCCCGCAAGGCTATCACCTGCCGAGCAATATGCTGATAGGGGTACTATCAACGCCGCCAAGCGTACAACAAATGGATGAAACAGGTGCCAAAGACTGGTTTGGCTCACCCGCCATTGCCATGCCACGCAGGCAGGAGAGTACCGTGTACCCGCCGGAACTAACCGTTACACCCAACAGGTGGCGAAAGTTGGCCCGCGGAACGGTAGAGTTTATCCGTATTATATTACCCGAAACGGCCATCATTTGCTTTACCATTATTTTCATCGCCTGCGCTCATACTCTGGTTACCGAAGAGCCATTATGGAAGGTTATTTTACTGTACCCCGTATACTTTTTAGGCTTGTTTGGTATACCGGCCTTTTTGCTGGTGGTAATATTAAAATGGGTATTCATTGGCAAATACAGGCCCCTGCAAAAACCCATGTGGACATGGCTGGTTTGGCGCAGCGAGGCTATTACTTCAACTTACGAGGCATTGGCTGTGCCATTCCTGCTCGACTTTTTGCGTGGCACCCCATGGCTGCCCCTGGCCCTGCGTTTGCTCGGAGTTAAAACAGGTAAGCGCGTATGGCTCAATACCACCGATTTTACCGAGCATGATATGATATCGATAGGGGATGACAGCGCGCTGAACGAAGACTGCGGCCCGCAAACACACTTGTTTGAAGACAGGGTAATGAAGATTGGCCCGGTTAAAATAGGCGCCCGCAGCAGTATAGCCACCCGTACCATTATTTTATACGAC
>Ga0207690_10001973_pt1 | contig 12564 bp, 9 predicted proteins | sample KBSC23metaG_FD_184315 | JGI IMG/M metagenome (GOLD analysis project Ga0207690, IMG submission 184315) | Corn rhizosphere microbial communities from Kellogg Biological Station, Michigan, USA - KBS C2-3 metaG (SPAdes) (version 2) | ecosystem: Host-associated > Plants > Roots > Rhizosphere > Soil ...
CACTCACCTGGCGCTTCCCGCGCTTGCGCTCACCACCATCTGGTGGTCGATGGGCTTCCCGATGCTGCTCTTCCTCGCGGGCCTGCAGCAGATTCCCGAGGACATGTACGAGGCGGCGGCGCTCGACAATGCGAGCCGCTGGACGACCCTGTGGCGGATCACTGTCCCCGCGCTTCGCCGCACGATCGTGCTCGTCGTGATGCTTCAGACCGCCGCCCAGCTGCAGATGTTCGGGCAATCGCAGCTGCTGACCGCAGGCGGCCCAAGCGGCGCCTCGCGCACCGCGGTCCTGTTCCTGTTCGAAACCGCATTCGCGCAATGGCAGCTTGGCTATGCGAGCGCCGCCGCCGAAGTCCTGTTTCTCATCATCCTCGCCGTCACCGTCACCCAATATTGGGCGACGGGCCGCGCGACGGCGCAGGGCAAATAGATGGCGCGGGGCCGCCTCACGCCGCTCGGCTGGGTGCTGCTCGTCATCGGCGCGGCGATCATGCTGGCTCCGCTCGTCTGGACCCTGCTCCTGTCGCTCAAGAACAACGCCGCGCTGGTCGGCCACAGCGAGGCTGCGCTTCACGGTCCCTACACGCTCGAGAATTACGCCGCGATCTTCGGCAACAGCCTGACGACCCGCTGGCTGCTCAACAGCATCATCGTTTCGCTCGGCACCACCGCCGGCGTGCTCGTCATCACCAGCCTCGCGGGCTACGGTTTCGCGCGCCTGGACTTTCCGTTCCGGCGCACCTTGTTCGTGATCGTGCTGCTCGGGCTCGCGGTGCCGAGCCAGGCTGTCATCCTTCCGCAGCACCAGCTGTTCGCCTGGCTGCACCTCCACAACAGCTATCCGGGGCTGATGCTTCCCGGCCTGGTCGCCCCGTTCGGCGTGTTCTTCATGACCACCTACATGCGCGGGATTCCCATCGAGCTCGACGAAGCGGCGATGCTCGACGGCGCGTCGCGGTGGACGATTTTCTGGAGGGTGATCCTGCCGCTCACGATTCCCGCGCAATCGACGCTCGCGGTGTTCACGTTCCTCGGCAGCTGGAACGATTATTGGTGGCCGCTGATCAGCGCGACGCGAAGCGACATGTACACGCTGACCGTCGGCCTTGCCGCCGCGCAGATGAACTATGCGCAGACGAGCGGCCTCGGCTATCTGATGGCGCAGGCGGTGTTCGCCTCGATCCCGATCTTCATAGTCTACATCGTCTTCCAGAAGCAGATCGTGCGCGCGATGGCGGGCACGAACGTGCGATGAGGCGCATCGCCGCCGCGCTCGCCGCGCTGCTCGCGCTCGGAAGCTGTGCGCGCTCCGACGACAAGACCCACATCTATCTCCAGCGCTTTTTCGGCGAGTGCGGCGCGGAATATGGCGGCAGCATCGACGTTTCGAAGGCCGAAGGCGAGTGCGGGATCATCACGACTTTGGTCGATCGCTTCAACGCCGAGAATCCGGATGTCCACGTCGACGTCAACGTGATCGCCTGGCCGGGCTATCCGCAGCTCACCGCACAAATGGCCGCGCGCGATCCGCCCGACCTGGTGACGATGCACGAGGGGGTGATCAGCGACTATGCGTCGAAAGGGTTGGTCGAGCCGGTCGACTCCTATCTCCGCGCCGCCGGAATCTCGCCCGCGGATTTCACCGACGCCGCGCGGCAGGGCGTGACGATGTACGGCCACGTTTATGGGCTTCCGTGGGACACGCATGGCGGCCTGTTTCACGTCAACACGGCGCTGTTCGCGAAGGCCGGGCTAATGCGCGGCGGTAAGCCTGTCCTCCCCAACACTTGGGACGAGCTGTTCGCCCAGGCGCGCCAGTTCGAGCAGCGCACCGGCAAGCCCTACCTGATCCAAAGCAACGTTGGCGACACGGCCTATGCCGCGCGCAACCTTTACACCTACATGATGGCGCGCGGCGCGGTGATCTTCCCCGATCCGAAGCACATTCGATTGAACACGCCGATCGGCGTCGAGGTCGCGACCTATTTCCGCCGGATCAATGCGGAGAAGCTCGGCACCCAGAACATGGATACGCCGGCGGCGATCGCCGCATTCGTGAACGGGGAGGGCGGCATCTACCCGACGGGAACGTGGATGATCGGATCGTTCGAGGCCGAAGCGGAGACGCCCGGTCGTCCGCTCTACAAAAGCTATGCCGTCTTTCCTTACCCCCGCCTGTGGGGCGAGCATGTCGAATATGTGAGCGGCCACAGCTGGGTGGTCCCGGCGCGAAAGCGCACGGCGCAGCAGCGCGCGGCGATCGCGCGCTTCTTCAAGTTTATGGCCGCGCATAATTACGACTGGGCGCGCACCGGCCACATCCCCGCGTTCAAGGCGGTGCTGAAGGACCCGCGCTTCAAGGCGCTTCCGCACCGCGACGACATCGCCCCGCTCGCCGAGATCGGCCGTCCGCTGCCGTCTTACGTGCTCAGGCAGAATGCGATCGAGGGCATTGTTGGGGAGGAGGCCGTCGCTGCGTTCACCGGACAGAAGACGATTCCCCAGGCGCTGGCGTCGGCCGAGCGGCGCGTCGACGTCCTCCTCGCGCAGGTCGATTAACTGATCTTGATCAGTGTTGCGCCATTGCTTCTTGTCACTTCGGGAACCTCTGTCATACCAATGACAGACAGTCTGTCATGATGGCTACAGGGGGCTCATCCATGCGGCGCATGCACAATTTGCTTTGGTCGACGACCGCGCTCGCGGCGGCGTTCTCAATCTCGACGCCGGCAGCGGCGCAGGACCAACCGGTTCCACCCGATCCCAACGCCACCGCGCAAACCAGTCCCGCCCAACCCGCGCAAAACCCCGACGCAACGACGATCGTTGTGACTGGCCAGCGGCGCGCGCTGCAGTCGGCGCGGAACGTCAAGCGAAACAGCGACCAGATCGTCGATTCCATCGTCGCGTCCGACATCGGCAAGCTGCCGGACATCGCGGTCTCGGACACTGCCGCGCGCATTCCGGGCATTCAGGTCACGCGCGAACGGGGCGAAGCGAACCTCGTCCTCCTGCGCGGTCTCGACCGCAGCTTCTATACGACGACCTACAACAGCCGGGAGATCTTCACGGCGGAGACGCGCTCGGTCGCGCTCCAGGATTTTCCGTCGGGCGCGATCGCCGCGCTGGAGGCGTTCAAGACCTCGACCGCCGATCTTATCGAGCCGGGAATCGCGGGCCTGATCAACGTCCGCTCGCGCCGCCCGTTCGACTTCCAGGGCTTCGAGATCGACGGCTCGGTCTGGGCGCTCCACCCGCGCCAGGCGCACGGCTGGTATCCCAATGGAAACATCCTGATCACCGACCGCTGGAAGGTAGGCGATGAAGGAGAAATGGGGGCGCTGCTCGACTTCTCCTACACCAAGCTCCATTACCTCGATTCGATCATTTCGAACGCCGATTTCGTAGCGCCCTTTGCGAACGGCACGCGGTCGCCGGACTGGCCCTTGATCGAATATGACGAAGCCACGCGCACGCGGCCGTCGCTCAACGGCGCAATCCAGTATCGCGCCAGCCCGGACCTCGAACTCTATGTCGAAGGCTTGTGGCAGGGGTTCCGCCACGAAATCCAGGACCGGCACTTCGAGCAGCCGATCTGGGGCGGGCAGACCTACACCAACATCGTCACGCAGCCCGGCACCAACCTCGCCGAGAGCGGGACTGTCTTCAATCCCCGGCGCGGCGAAGGCTGGCAGGGCGGCACCTTCAACAAGACCAATACCTACCAGTTCGCCGCCGGCGGGCGGTATGACGCAGGGCCCCTGCGGATCACCGCGGACGTTGCGCGCACGAGCAGCACGTTCAAAGGTTCTACAGAGAGCGTGGACTACCGGCTTTGCGCCAGCAGACCGCCAGGGACGAATGGGCCCACCGATCCGGGCGACCGAGATCCGTTCAATTGCGGCCAGACCGTGAACTTCGTGATTGGCGCGCCGGGCGACATTCCGAGCTTCGAGCTCGCCAATTTCGATCCCTCCGATCCCAATAATTATGCGTTCCGGGGTCTCTTCGAAGAAAACCAGATCGCGAAAGGCAAGGATTGGCAGGGCCGACTGGACTTCGAATATCAGACGGGGATGTCGTTCCTGCCCAAGCTGCAATGGGGCGTGCGTTACGTCGACCGCGACGCGAGCCGTCGCTACGGCAATCGATACAGCAGGGATGCGTTCCGCCGGCTCCCCGACGCGCGAGACGTCTACGGCGATCCATTGAGCGCTGTGCCGCTCGATTACGAGATGTTCAGCCCGGGTTTCATCGGTGCCGACAATCCGCCGTTCCCGACGTCTTGGCTGGCACCCACTTATTCGAGCATTCGGGATAATATTGTCGCGCTTCGGCAGTATGTTGGCTTCCTGACTACGACGCCGCCCGACTTCGATCCGACCGCGGGCTTCACCGCGAACGAGAAGAGCCTCGCGGGATATGTGCAGGCGAACTGGGGATTCGACCTTGGCGGAATGACGGTGGATGGCCAGCTTGGCCTCCGCGGGGTCCACTCGAAGCGCGACATTCGTGGTACGCAGCGAACCGACACCGGATCGGGCACCACTTTCGCGGACGTGGATGCAAACGACAGCGAGACCTACTGGCTGCCAAACATCGACGCGCGACTCCATTTCACGCGCGACCTGCAGTTGAGGCTCGCCTGGACGAAGACCAGGACGCGCCCGCAGTTTCTCGACCTCAGCCCGTCGATCAGCGTGGGCCGTTCGCCCGATCCGAACTGCGGACCGCCGACACTATGTGAAACGGTGGGCACCGGCGGCAACCCGAACCTCGAGGATCTGAAGAGCACCAATTACGACGCCAGCCTCGAATATTATTTCTCGCCGACCGGCTTCGCCGCGCTCGGCGCATTCGACCATGAGTTCGAAGGCTTTGTAACACCGTCCTCATTTACGCTGGGAGACGTCAACGGATTCCCGTTCCGCGTCTTTGCGCCGATCAACTCGGGCAAGGGACATGTCCGCGGTTTCGAGGCGCAGGTTAATACGTTCTTCGACTTCTTCGGCGGACCGGAATGGCTGCATTGGTTCGGGATCCAGGCGAACGCCACCTATCTGAAGCACGGAGCCAAGTTCCCACGTCCGTTCTCGGTGCCAACCTGCAACGGCAATCCGGATAGCTGCACGCGGCTGACCAACGATCCGTCGGACCAGATCACCCGACCGCTGCTGAACGTCTCGAAATGGTCCTATAACCTCATCGGCATGTTCGAGCGTGGGCCGGCGTCACTCAGGCTCGCCTACAACAAGCGCAGTCCGTATGAGGACACCTGGCGTGAAGTCGCGGATTTCTCCAGTGGCGTCGTGACGGAAACATCGGGTCCATTCGCCGGAGCTGCTTTCCACCCGCCTTATGTGATCCGGCACCGGATCCACGAGCCGGGACGGCTCGACCTTTCGGCGAGCTACACCTTCTTCGATCGCTTCACCTTGTTCGGCGACTGGACGAACATCCTCTCGAAGCCGCAGAAGATCGATCTCATCCGCATGGACCCGACCGGTGCGGTGTTCGACCCGAGCACGAGCGACATCATCAAGTTCGCCTACCGCGCGCGGTATACCGAACGGGTCCTCTCGCTAGGCATTCGGTTCCGTCTGGGCGGCGCCGGACCGCCGCCTTCGCCCGCGCCGCCGCCGGCTTATGTCCCGTTGCCGCCTCCGCCGCCAGTTGCGGAGCCGCCGCCGCCACCTCCTCCACCTCCGCCGCCGCCGGCGCCGGTTGAGCGCGGCGAACGCGGCAGCTGATACGCCAGAGCTCGGGAAGTACTCCTCTGGCGCTCGGTGCGGCTTAACCGCCCGGCCTTCACGCTTGCGCGAACTCGGGCCGCGTGCAGGATGGCGGCATGAGCGATCATTCGATCCGGACGCTCGTCATCGTCGGCGGAGGTACCGCCGGCTGGATGGCCGCTGCCGCGCTATCGAATTGGTTCCCGAAAGGATCGATGGCGATCACGCTCGTCGAGTCGGACGAGATCGGCACGGTCGGCGTCGGCGAAGCGACGATACCGCCGCTCGTGCAATTCAACGAGCTGTTGGGCCTCAACGAGGACGATTTCCTCGCCGCAACGAAGGGCACGTTCAAGCTCGGTATCGAGTTCGTCGATTGGGGAGCGACCGGCGAGCGCTACTTCCACCCGTTCGGATCGCACGGCGCCGACATCAACGGCGTGCCCTTTCACCATTTCTACCTGCGCGAGTGCAAGCGGCGGACGCTCCCCGATATCCGCGAATGGTCAATGAGCGCGGTAGCCGCGGGGCTCGGGCGCTTTGGCCGGCCCGGCGCGGGCGCGCGGCTGCCGTTGTCACAGCTGGTGTACGCGTTCCACTTCGATGCCGGACTCTACGCGCGTTTCCTGCGCCGGTTCGCCGAGGACAAAGGCGTGACACGGATCGAAGGCAAGATTGTCGACGTCAGGCAGGATAGCGAGAGCGGCTTCGTTCAGAGCGTCACGTTGGCCGACGGGCGCAGCATCGCCGGGGAGCTGTTCATCGATTGCTCCGGATTCCGAGGGCTCCTGATCGAGGGCACGCTCGGTACCGGCTATGAGGATTGGAGCCGCTGGCTGCCATGCGATCGTGCGATTGCCGTCCCGTGCGCGCTACCCGGCCCTCCCGACCCGTTCACTCGTGCCACCGCGCGAAGCGCTGGCTGGCAGTGGCGCATCCCCCTCCAGCATCGAATGGGCAATGGCCTGGTGTATTCGAGCGCTCACCTTGAGCGCGAAGACGCGGAATCGCTGCTTCTGGACAACCTTGAGGGCGAACCGATCGCCCCTCCCAGGCACCTGTCGTTCACAGCGGGCCGTCGCAAGCTGGCGTGGAACGCAAACGTCGTCTCCCTCGGCCTGTCGACCGGCTTCATCGAGCCGCTCGAATCGACGAGCATTCATCTCGTGCAGAGCGGAATATCGAAGCTTCTCGCATTGTTTCCGGACCTGCGCTTCAACCCGGCCGAACGCGACGAATACAATCGGCAGGTCCAGGAGGTGTACGACGACGTGCGCGACTTCATCATCCTCCATTACAAGGCGACGCGCCGTCAGGATTCGGAGTTCTGGAACTACTGCCGGACGATGGACCTGCCCGACAAGCTCGCTTCGAAGCTGGAGCTTTGGCGCTCGAAGGGGCGCATATTCCGCGACGGCCAGGAGCTGTTCGGACCGGCGAGCTGGGTTGCCATTCTTCTCGGGCAGGGCATCGTCCCCGAAGAGCAGGACCCGGCAGCCTCCAGAATCGATCCGGACATGACGGCGGACATGCTCGACAAGATGCATCTCAGCTATCGTGTGATGGCAGAGCAGATGCCCGCTCACGCCGACTTCGTTGCCAAGGCATGCGCAGGGAAAGCGGCGCCGGCGAGCTGAACTTTAGCGCAAGCTCGGTCCGATCTGCGGCTTGCCGTCCTTCCAGAAGAGCGGCGCGATATAGAGGTAGCGGCGGTCATCGACCTTGCGGCATCCGCTGCTTGCTTCCCACGCGTGGAAGCTGATGAAGCTGCGCTCGCCGACGGCGAAGATGCTCTGATGCCCCGGGCCGCTCAGGCATCCCGCCTCGCGCTCGTAAAAGCTGTGCAGGACCGGGTTCTCCCGCGCCGCCTTGCACGGGCCGAGCGGGCCGGCGCAACTCGCATAGCCCATCGCATAGGGCGACAAGCCGCCCTCCTCGACGTTCCAGCCGAAGAAGCCGCCGGAGAAGAACAGCTCGTATCCGGCGGCCGATCGGATCATCGTCGGCGCTTCGACGACGCGCTCCTCCCAGCCCTGGTCGTCCTTGACCAGCTCGACCGGCTGTCCGGTGACCGTCAGCCCGTCCGGAGCCAGTGCCTGACCCCACAAGGAGGTGCGCGTACGGACCCGGTTCCCGTCGTTCTTGAAGTAGAGATAGAGCTGGCCGTCCGCGTCGCGGAACGCGTTGGCGTCGATGCTTCCGCCGAGCCCGGTCTGGCAGACGATCGGCTCGGGATTGCTGTCGACGAACGGGCCGAACGGATCGGCCGCGACCGCGACGCCGATGCATTGCGCGTTCCGGCGGGCGTCGCTTGCGGTGTAGTAGAGGAGATATTTGCCGCCGAGCTTCAGGACTTCGGGCGCCCAGGTGAATCCCACCTTCGCCCAGCTTCCGAGCTTCGGCAGCGCGTCACGCTTCTTGCCGTCGGCGTTCGCGACGAAGTTCCAGTGCACAAGGTCGTTCGAGGTCGCCATCGGAACGTTCGGCCCGTCGTTGGTCGAGTAAGCGATGAACCGGCCGCCATCCTGCAGCACGAAGGCGTCGGGGAAGTTGTCCTTGAGCACCGGCACGAACGACGGCCCGGCGGGCGACGCCGCGGCACACAGCAAGGCAGCAGCGGCTGCAACGATCGGGCGAGTCAATGCGCGAAGTGCCACCAGCGCCTCCTTGGCGCACCGTAGCAATCGAGCGGCCTTCCGCAACGCCGGGCCCACACTTATGGTGTTCCGATGCGAGCCTTCCTTGCCGTCGCCGCTCTAGCGTTTCTCGGGGCCTGCGCGGCCCCGCTCGCGCGAACGTCCGCTACTTACGTCAATCCGGTGCTCGACGCGGACTTCCCCGACCCAACCGTGATCAAGGCGCCCGACGGCAATTATTACGGCTATGCCACCCAGACGCAGCGCGACGGCAAGTGGGTCAACATCCAGCTCGCGCGCTCTTCCGACCTCGTTCACTGGCAATATCTCGGCGATGCGCTCCCGGCGAAGCCCGGCTGGGCGTCGTCGACGCAGGACTTCTGGGCCCCCCACGTCGAGCAGTCCGGCGACCGCTACATCATGTATTATTCGGCCAAGCCGGATAACTCGGACGAGCGCCATGGGCTGTGCCTTGGAGTGGCGACCGCCGGCTCGCCGCTCGGTCCGTTCGTAGACATGGGCCACCCGCTCGAGTGCGGCGAAGGGTTCGTCAACATCGACCCGATGGCCTTCGACGATCCGGCGAGCGGCAAGCACCTGCTCTATTGGGGCTCGGGGTTCGCTCCCCTCAGGGTGCAGGAGCTTGGCGCCGACCGCATGTCGTTTGCGCCCGGAAGCGCGCCGAAGGACCTCGTCTGGCCGAACCTGGTCAAGGGCGCATTCCCGGTGCTGGTCGAAGGATCATGGATGATTCGCCGCGGCGATTTCTATTACCTCTTCTACTCGGGCGACAATTGCTGCGGGACCAAGGCCAATTATGCGGTCATGGTCGCGCGCTCGCGAAGCGCGACGGGGCCGTTCGAGACGCTCGAGCAGGCGACCGGAAAGCCGCACAGCATCGTCCTCGAGAAGCGCGGCCGTTGGTTCGCGCCCGGCCATAACTCGATCGTGACCGATGCCGCCGGGCAGGACTGGATCGTCTATCACGCGGTGGATTCCCGCCACCCGCGCGAGAAAGCCACCGACGAGGTCAATACGCGGCGGGTGATGCTGATCGACCGCATAAGCTGGATCGGCGGCTGGCCGGTGATCGACGGCCCGTCGGCCACTCCTGAAGCGGCCCCCGCTCCATAACTGGCACGGCGCTTGCAGCCATCAGGCTGATGAGAGCGTGTGAATCCAGGTGCTTCGCCGCAGACAAGCGGGCGAAAGGACGCCGCGCTGTCCATTTGCGGACAGTCGGCGTTCAGGAGCGGACAGGGGAGAGTGGAGGCCCGAGCCGGAATCGAACCGGCGTGCAAGGATTTGCAGTCCTCTGCGTAACCACTCCGCCATCGGGCCGGGGAGAACGGCGGTCTTTGCCGCGACGTTCACGCCGCGGTCAAGCCCGGGGCGGCAGCCCGGTCACTTTCGATGAATGGCGGTTGGCGGGGGTCCAAGGTGCCGATATGAGCGCCGGACAGCTTGAACTGGAACTGTATTACAGGCATATAACAGCTATGACCGTGCAGAGCCCGATCCCGGATTTCGCCGCCGCGCGCACGGCAATGGTGGAAAGCCAGCTACGGCCTCAAGGCGTGACCGATCGTGCCGTGCTCGACGCGATGGGGACCGTGCGGCGGGAGGATTTCCTTCCGCCCGAGACGCGCCCGCTCGCTTATGTCGACCGCGCGGTGCCGATGGGCGGGGAGCGCTTTCTTCCGGCGCCGGCTGTGCTTGGCTCGCTGCTGACGCAGATGATGCCCGCCCTGGGCCAGCGCGCGCTCGTGATCGGGGCAGGCACGGGCTATTCGGCGGCGGTGCTCCAGGCGATGGGCCTGGCGGTTACGGCGCTCGAGAGCTCGGGAGCGCTTGCCGCCGCAGCGCGAGCGAACGGCGTCGAAGCCGTCGAAGGACCGCTTGACGCGGGATGGAGGAAGGGTGCGCCCTACGACCAGATCCTGATCGACGGCGCGGTGGAGTACATCCCAGACGCGATCGTCGAGCAGCTCGCCAACGGCGGCCGCCTCGGAACGGCGCTCGTCGACCGCGGAATCACGCGCCTCGTTGTCGGCCGCAAGGCTGCCGGCGCATTCGGCTATTTGTCCCTGAGCGACGCGGGCGTGCCCGTGCTTGCGGGCTTCGCCCGTCCCAGGGCTTTCACTTTCTAGGAAGAGGTTTTTTCGAGTGGTTCGCAAGCTCATCACCGGATCGCTGATCGCTGCCCTGATGGCCAGCGTGGCCAGCGCCGACACGCTGCGCGAGGCGCTCGTTTCGGCCTATCAAACCAACCCGACTCTGACCGCGCAGCGCCAATCGCTCGAGGCGACGGATGCCCAGGTGGCGATCGCCAAGGCGGCAGGCCGGCCCCAGGTCAGCGCAAACGTCGGTGTAAACCGCGCCATCACCCAAAGCGGCAGTCTCATCACCGGCAAGGGGCCCAACGTCACGGTCGGAGCGCAGCTCAGCTACCCCTTGTTCAACGGCGGGCGCGTGCGAAATAGCGTTCGCGCTGCCGAAACCCGCGTTCTTGCCGGCCGCGCGACGCTGACCGCGGTCGAAGGCGACGTCTTCACCAATGCGGTCGCCGCCTACATGGACGTGATCCGCGACCGGGCGATCGTCGAGCTCAACCAGAACAACGTGAAGGTTCTCCAGACGAACCTGGAAGCGACCCGGGACCGTTTCCAGATCGGCGATCTGACCCGCACGGACGTGGCGCAGTCGGAGGCCCGCCTGCAGCTCGGCTTCGCCCAGCTTGCCGACGCACAAGGGAATGCGGCGGCGAGCGAAGCGACGTATCGCCAGCAAATCGGCCATCCGCCGGGAAACCTTGCGCCTCCGCCGCCGCTTCCGCCGCTTCCAGCGAGCCCCGACGAGGCCGTGCGCATCGCGCTCGCCAACAATCCCGACCTGGTCTCGATAGCGCAGCAGCAGATCGCATCCGGCTACGACGTGAATGTCGCCAGGGCGGGGCGTCTTCCGACTTTGTCCGCGAACCTCGGCGCGGACTATGTGAAGAGCCTTGGCAACACGTCCGGCGATTTCCCAAGCAGCGGTACGGATACGTCGATCGGCCTCGGCGCTTCGATCCCGATTTTTCAGGGTGGGCTCCCCGCCGCGCGCATCCGCGAGGCGCAGGCGCTGCAGGGCCAATTGCGCGAGCAGGTCGTCGGGACCGAACGTGCGGTTGTCCAGCAGACCCGCGCTGCCTTTTCGACCTATGAGTCGGCGCAGCAGGCGATCCAGGCGCAGACCGTCGCCGTGCAGGCGAACGAGCTCGCGCTCGAAGGCAACCGCGCCGAGCAGAGCGTCGGCACCCGCACGATCATCGAAGTCCTCAATGCCGAGCAGGACCTCCTCAACTCTCAAGTCGCCTTGGTCACTGCCAAGCGCGACGCCTACGTCGCCGGGTTCCAGTTGCTGAACGCGATGGGGCAAGCCCAGGCGCAGGACCTCGGCCTCGACGGCGGGCCGCTCTACGATCCGCTCGGAAATTACCGCCGTGTCGCGAACAACTGGAGCGACTGGGCTTCCGATCCGGCCCACGTGCCGACCTCTACCCGGACGGTGAGTCCGCAGGAAATGCCGCCGAACCCGATTCTTGACCCGAAGGTCGAGCCCGCCGCAATCAACGCCACGCCGCCAACTTCGCCCGGAGTCACGACGCAGCCCGCGGCGCCCGCGACGACTGCTCCGCCACCGTCGACTGGCAACGAGCGAGGATCGAAGTGACTGCGCCGGGAGGGGTGACTCGGCGCAGGCAATAAGCGATATCGCTGGGCCATGCAGTCCCCCGGCCGCGAACCCTCGATGGAAGACATCCTCGCCTCGATCAAGAAAGTGATCGCGGAGGAGAAGGAGCTGCGTTCAGCGGCGCGGCCGAGCGACACGATCGAGGACGAGCCGCTGCCCGAAGAATCGAGCGCGGATGATGACGTGCTCGAGCTCGATGAGCCGCTCGCGCCGCCCGTAGACCTCGGCCCGCCGCTCGTGGACGAGCAGATCGCCGGGCAGAGCCGCCAGGCGCTCGAACAGCTCCAGACCGTCGCCGCGACCATTCCCGCCGCGCCCCAGGTCAATCCGCTGGAAGATATCGTCCGCGAAATGCTCCGTCCCATGATGAAGGCGTGGCTCGACGAGCATCTGCCGCAGATGGTCGAAGAGCATGTGAAGCGCGAGATCACCCGGATCACGGGACGGCCGCTTTAAAAAGG
>Ga0207690_10001975_pt1 | contig 12559 bp, 11 predicted proteins | sample KBSC23metaG_FD_184315 | JGI IMG/M metagenome (GOLD analysis project Ga0207690, IMG submission 184315) | Corn rhizosphere microbial communities from Kellogg Biological Station, Michigan, USA - KBS C2-3 metaG (SPAdes) (version 2) | ecosystem: Host-associated > Plants > Roots > Rhizosphere > Soil ...
AGCTCGCCAATCGAACGCGCAGTCTATGACCCGGACAGCCGCATGCTGCGGGGCTTTCTGGACGGCCTCGCCGCGCACCTTGAGCCCGGCGGCGAAGGCTGGGTGATCCTGTCGGACTTTGCCGAACACCTCGGCTTGCGCACGCGCGACGCGCTGCTTGCGATGATCGATGCGGCCGGCTTGCAAGTCGTGGGCCGCGACGACATCAAGCCGAAGCACCCCAAGGCATCGGATGCGACCGATCCGCTCCATCAAGCGCGCGTTGCCGAAGTGACGTCGTTGTGGCGCCTGAAAGCGCGCTAACAACCTAGCGGCCTAGCATCGCCAGATAGTCGAGCACGCCCTGCCCGGCAGCGGCGCCGCTCGCAAAACACGCCGTGAGCAAGTAGCCGCCGGTGGGCGCTTCCCAGTCGAGCATTTCGCCCGCGCAGAACACGCCGGGCAAGCGCTCGATCATCAGATTCGTATCCAACGCTTCAAACGCGACGCCGCCCGCGCTGCTGATGGCTTCGTCGATCGGCCGGGCGCGGGTGAGGCGCAGCGGCAGCGCTTTGATGGCCGTGGCCAACTGCGCGAGATCGGCAAACGCCTCCTTGGTCAGGCATTCGCGCAGCAGCCCAAGCTTCACACCCGTGATGTTCAGCTTGCTCTGCAGATGGCTCGACATCGAGCGGGCGCCGCGCGGGCGCATCAGTTCATCCGTCACGCGCTGTGCGCTCCAACCCGGCGCCAGATCGAGCCAGATCGTGGCTCCGCCGTCTGCATCCAAGGCGTCGCGGATGGGCGCGGACAACGCATACACGAGGCTGCCTTCAATGCCCGTCTGCGTGACGACGAACTCGCCCTGGCGGAATTGCGGCGCGCCGCCATCGCCGGATGCGAGGCCGATCGCGACAGACTTCACCGGCTGCCCGGCAAAGCGCTCCTGAAAATACGTGCTCCACTCCGCATCGAACCCGCAGTTGGCGGGCTTGAGCGGCTGCATCTGCACGCCGCGTGCTTCCAGCAGCGGCACCCACACGCCGTCGGAGCCCAGGCGCGGCCAACTGCCGCCGCCCATTGCCAGCACGACGGCATCGGCCTGCACAAGCCGTTCAACGTCGGGGGTTGCGAAACGCAGCACCTGCGCGTGATCCGACGGCTCCGCCCACCCGATCCAGCGATGCCGCATGTGCAACTGCACGCCCGCTTCGCGCAGCCGGTGCAGCCACGCGCGTAGCAACGGCGCCGCTTTCATCTCGGTCGGAAACACGCGGCCCGAGCTGCCGACAAACGTGTCGATCCCCAGCCCGTGAATCCACGCGCGCAGCGCGTCGGGGTTGAAGCGGCCGATAAGCGGCGCAAGCTGCTCACGCCGCGCGCGATAACGCCCCAGAAATGGGTCGATCGGCTCGGAGTGCGTGATGTTCATCCCGCCGATGCCCGCCAGCAGGAACTTGCGCCCAGCCGAGGGCATGGCGTCGAACACCGCCACGCGCACGCCTTGGCGAGACAGGATTTCAGCGGCCATCAGCCCGGCGGGGCCGGCGCCAATCACGGCGACCAGGGGTGCGTTGCGGGGTGTGGACATGCGGAGTTGGATGGATAACACGCGGGGTGGGCAAACGAGGCGCCATTGTCACATCCCGACTTGACTCCAGCAAATTTATAGCAAACATAGTTAGCTATTTTGTTAGCAATTTGCTAATATTGTGAAATGCACGCAATCGAGTTCACCAAGTCAGCCGCGCAAGCTCTGAAGGCGATGCCTCGCAACATAGCGACGACGATTCGAGCCAAGATCGACGCACTCGCGATCGATCCCTATGCCCCGAACCCGAATGCCAAGAAGCTCGCCGGGCGTGAAGGCTACCGACTCCGCGTTGGCGACTGGCGCCTGCTGTATCAGATTGAAGATGGCCGCGTCGTGATCGTGGTGCTGGCTATCAAACCGCGCGGAGGCGCATATCAATGACCCAAGTCCAATACATCGAGCGTGACGGTCACCGTGAATTTGCCGTGGTGCCCATCGAACTGTGGGACCGCATCAAGCATCTGGCCGAAGACCTGGATGACGAAGCGCTATTCGACCAGGCCACTGCCGCAGATGATGGCTTTCGCGTGCCGGCAGCCGTTGTGGACGCCGAACTTGCCGGCGATCATCCGGTGCGCGCGTGGCGCAACTACCGGCGCATGACCCAAGACGCCCTGGCCGAAGCAACCGGTATCAGCAAACCGTATCTCAGTCAGATTGAGACCGGGCAGCGTGGCGGCACAGCCGAACTACTCAAGAAGCTGGCCGACGCATTGAACGTGCCTCTCGACATGCTGGTTGAGGCTCACCGTTGACACTATGCGTCGCAACACCAATCAGTTGAGCCAGCTTTTCGGTAAGCTCACGCCTTCGCTCCCGTTTTTCTCCAGGCTGCCTCACCCACCGCACCCGGTGCGACACGCCACCCAGCTGTCCTGACGATGTCCAACAACACCCACGAAATCCGCCCCAACCAGTCGATCGAACTGCTCAAGGAACTGCACATCCTGACGCGCGACGGCAAGATGAACCAGGACAGCCGGCGCAAGCTCAAGCAGGTCTATCACCTGTTCCAGTTCGTCGAGCCGCTGCTGGCCGACGTGCAGCAAGCCAAGGGGCACGTCTCACTCGTCGATCATGGCGCAGGCAAGTCGTACCTCGGCTTCATCCTGTACGACCTGTTCTGCAAGGAACAACCCGGCGATGGCACCTCACACATCTACGGCATTGAAACGCGCGAAGAGCTGGTCACCAAGTCCACGGAACTTGCTGCGCGGCTGGGCTTCAAGGGGATGTCGTTCCTGAACCTGTCGGTGGCGGAGTCGATTACATCCGATCGCCTGCCGGCCACCATCGACGTGGTCACCGCGCTGCATGCGTGCAACACCGCCACGGACGATGCGATCCGCTTCGCGCTCGAAAAACATGCGCAGTACATCGTGCTCGTGCCGTGCTGCCAGGCCGAAGTGGCCGGGGTGCTGCGCAAGAACAAGGGCAAGTCGCTCGGCAACGCACTCACGGAAATCTGGCGCCACCCGCTGCACACGCGCGAATTCGGCAGCCAGGTCACCAACGTGCTGCGCTGCCTGCAGCTTGAAGCCCACGGCTATCAGGTGAGCGTGACGGAGCTGGTCGGCTGGGAGCATTCGATGAAGAACGAGCTGATCATTGCGCAATACAAAGACCTGCCGCGCCGGCGCCCGACTGAGCGGCTGCAAGAAGTGATCAGCACCCTGGGGCTGGAAGAACTGCACGAACGGTTTTTTGCACCGGCTTGATGGCGCCACGCGCCTGAGCGCTCCCCACATGCAGAAAGGGCCTGAACCGTTGGTTCAAGCCCTTTCTTCTTTGCGAGTGGCCGAGCGACCTCAGTTGTAGTCAAACCGCAGTGTCGGGCTCGCGTTTGCACGGCCTGCCACGACGGTTCCCATGCGGTAGTAACGCGCTGCAATGGGCACGTTCAGATTGCCGGTTGGCGTCGCGGTCGAGAGGGTGAGCGGCGAATTAATCGTCAACACCGTAGCCCTGTTGTGGAGCAGCTGCACCCCCACGCCTTGGGCAGTACCCGCTCCTCCGGTCACAGCCAACACCGTATTCGGGCCGCCAGTGGCTTGCGTGCCCTGCAACGTCATCCTGACCGTGGGGAACCCCCGGCAATTGAGCGAAATATTCTGCGCCGCGCTCACCGGCGACGTTGACCCCACAGCGCCGAATGTACCGCCACCAACATTACCCAACGAGATCGAGATGCTGGGTGTCGAAACAGTGCAGGTCGAATTTGCAAGCGTAAACGTCTGTGTGGAACCTCTGACATCCAAGTGCCATGGATTCCGATTGACAGGATCGGTGGTTGTATAGGTGCTCGAAAGCGAGGGAAACCCAATTTGACCGGAGGGCGACGAAATGGGGCCCGTCCCTCTCACCAATTCCAGTAGCCATACCGTTGGATATGGGGCTGGGGTTGCGTAGTACGCGGTATTTGGGCTCGCAGAGAGTGTGGTAACTGTTGCGCCGTTATTTTGACTGACTACAGTGCCGTTTCTGCTGACACGCCAATACAGACCGTTAATACTTGTCGTCGGCGAGACTGTCTCTACATAGCTTGTCACGCGATAAGGGGTACAACTCAGATTCCCTCCGCCTGCGTTATATGTTTGGGATCTCAGTACTGTGCCTGGCGCCGCAGATGCATCCAAAGCTGCCATCGATATCGTCCAACTTCCAATGGATCTGCCGTTCTGAATACATTGAGCGCTCGCCGATCCGCAAAAAGCCAGGAAGAGAAATGCGCCTGTCAGCAACAGTCGAATACGCTCACGATTCATTACCCCTCCCCTACTTTTAAACCACACTAGCATTCTCTCGCTCCCAGTTTGCGGCCTGCGATTGCTTTTAAGCCTGATTGGCTTTTGTACTTCAGACATTGATTCAGTCAAAGATCGGTGCGGGGCAGCCGTCGCGTGCCCTGCCCATCCACTCATTCGAATTTGACGTGGCTGCCCGGTATTTGCCGCCCGAGATCAGTTATCAGTTAATGGTGAACGTCAGCGTGGCCGTCGAATTGGCCGCACCGGCCGTCGGCGCGGCGGTGGTGGCGAAATACCGCGCCCCAACACGCACCGTGACGGTGGCGCCAGTGGGAATCGTGACGGCGGTGCCACGTGTCAACAGCGTGGTGGGTGTGCCGGTCGTGGCAGTGCTGTACAGAAGCTGCACGCCCACGCCAGTCGCAATGCCTGCACCCGTGCCGTTGAGGGCCAGCACACTGGTGTTCGTCGTGCCGGTGTTTTGCGTGCCCGTCATCGTCATTCGGATTCCGGGGCTTGAGGTGCAGGTAAGCGTAATGTTTTGCATCCCGGCGGTAGGAGAGACCACTCCAATCGCCGTAAACGTGCTGGCTGCAACATTGCCAAGCGGGATCGTGAGCGACGCCCCTCCTGTAATCCGGCACTCACCGGTGATGTTGCCCGTGACGTTCACGGTGGACACTTGGGCAACAGCCTCGGTGGCGCCACCGGCAATCAGCAGCAGGGCAGCCAGTGCATGGGGCAGGCAACGCTTGTGGTTCGCGATCTTCATGAAGACTCTGTGAGTGGAAGGTTCGGCAATGGCGCCGGTTACGGTTAAGAGTTGCGCAGTGCAAGCGCATCTGCAGAACATCGGGTTAAGGCACAAGCGGCGCTTCCTGCGCGCTTGCTCCGCCGGAGTCGTCAATCACGTCAAAACTGGCCCGCACGTCGCCACTGGGGCGGCTCGTCAGCTTGAGCGGTGCGAGCGAAAACGTGGCCGTGGCGCCCGGGGCCACCATGCCGCCGTCATCATTGCGCTTGAGAACGCTGTCGACTTTCAGCCCGACATCCGCAAAGTTGACGTAGTACGGCGTGGGGTTGGTCACCTCCAGGGCGAAACCCTTGCCGCCCTCGCCCGTCACCCATTTCCAACTGAGCTGCTTGAATGCCTCGGTGGCTTTGCCCTGCAAACCCGACGGCCGAAAGATCAGCTTGATGCGCGTGCGCACTGCAAACTGAACGTGATTGCTGGCCGCTGCATTCGCTGCTTTGGGCGGCACCTCCAGCACGTTCAACCAGTACATGGTTTCCTGGTTGTCCGGCAGCGGGTCGCCCGTGTAGGTCAACCGCAGTGCGTGGCCGCTGGCGGGCTCCATGCGAAACATGGGGGGCCGGATGAAGAACGGCGTCTTGATCGCATCGGGCGTTGCCAACGGGTCCCCCGTGTCCACCCACACCTGCACCAGCACAGGCTGCTTGCCCTGGTTCTCCAAGGGGACCGTCACCTCCTTCTGGTCGGAGGGATAGATCACGCGCGTTCCGCCGATCACCACACTGGCTTGCACTGCACTGGCGCCGCACCCCATCACCAAGAGGCAAGCGGCCATGAAACGGCGGACAGACATACGTCACCTCATGGTTGGAGTCGGGATCAAGGTGGTCTAGCCAGCGCGCACGCTTGCGGCATGCAGGCGTGCAACGTCTTGCGGCAAGGGGGATCGCTGCGGAAGCTCTGCCGCGCTGGCGGCCAAGCCAATGGACAGACCTGAAATTGCAGGCCTGATTCTGAAGATCGGCGGGCGAAAGCGTTATAAGACTGCTCTGAAATTCCCGGGCAGGGTCGCCAACCATTTAACTGAGCGCACGGTTGGGCCGGCCTCGTGGTATCCCCGCCCGTCTCGGGGATACGTCTTGCTATCGTTACTGGCTTTCGCCAGCCCGCTTTACGGCGGTCAGCACTTAGAGAACGACCGGCAGACCCGAAGGTCTCCCCGCCCGGCCCGCCATAAAGCAATAGGCGTGCACAAGCTCCGGATGAAAAAAGCCGCGTGGCAGCGGCTATCCGGCCGGTGAGAAAGAGACGGGCTGTTACACCCGGCTCTTCGGCCTGCCCCGTTAAGAGCGCCGTCGGAAAACAAAGACCAAGCGCGGCACTCGGCCGATGTATCCCTCACGTCTCTAGACAAAACGCTCCGGCGTTCATACGGTATTTTCAGTTGAGCATGCCACAGACGGCACCAAGATTGCGGGGGAGCGCAATGCGGGGGCTTCGATGGAAACGATCGTAAAAGCCAAGAACGGCCATATCGAAATACAGACCAAGCAACGAAACGACAACCGATGGGCTAGCGCATTTCGCTACGTGCCCCACCAGGGCCCACCGTCGGATTGGATTGCTGCGTCGTCGCCAGAAGGTTTCGTGACAGAAGGGATGGCGCTGAGCGCCGCCATCCTGCTGGGGAAGGAAACCGCAGAGCAGATCGCCACGGAGAAGGCCGGCGCCACCTAGGGCAGCCGGACCCGCACGGTCTCTCGCCGACGTCGGATCTTTGCGACCCGACGGCTCAGAGACACAGGCCGATGGCACTTTGAAAACCGCCTCCGCCGGGCCTCAAACCTCCGGCGCCGGACGTTTGACCTCCCGCGCCGGGCCTCCGCACCTCCAGCGTCGGACCTTTTAGCTCCAGCATCGGACCTCTGACCTGCTCGCGCGCACCTTTTAGGTGCAAAAGCGGACCCTCAGACCTCCGGCATCGGACCTTTAACCTCCGACGCCGGACCCTAAACCCCCGTGCACGCACCTTTTAGGTGGAGCGCCGGACCTTCTGGACTCCGACACCGGTGCTTTGCGCTGCGCGGCCGGACCGCAGACCTCCGCCGACAAACCAACGGGCGCCACCCACATAGGAGTTTTCTGAAAATGCGCCCGAAACCGGCCCCAAGCCTTGCGATACGCCGCGTTGCCCGCCACTCTCGCGCGGTCATGCCGGTTGGCATGACGTGTTTGCAGTTCACCAAGGAATCCAATGTCACAAAACCTGATCTCATTTGCGCCCAGCACCACAGACCTCGCCGCCATTGACGGCGCGCTCAAAACGCTGGAAGACAAGTTCATCAACCTGATCGACCTGTCGACCGACCAGCGCGGCGCGCTCGTCAAGATGGGCGATAAATCCGAAGCCTTCTGCCGCAAAGCGGTGGAAGTGCTGGCCGCCAACCCCAACGTGCTGCCGCCCAGCTTCAACGTGGCGGAAATGCGGCGTGACCTGGCTGGCTTCGATACGCTGCGCCCGCGCATGGTCCGCATTGAAAAGCTCTACGAAAAGATGCGCGACTCGCAGCTCGCACTCGGCAGCGATGTGATGAGCGCCGCGCTGGAGGGCTATGCCCTGCTGAAGGTGGCCGGCAAGGGTGAGGCGCTGGACACCGCGCGCAAAGCGCTATCGGTGCGCTTCAGCAGCCGGGCGGTGAAGAAGGAAGAGGCCGCGACCCAGTAACGCGGCACCGGCACCGCACTAGCGCTGCACTAGCACCACAAAGCCCTCGCCCCAGCGCGAGGGCTTTTGCTTTGGGCCCGCGCCCATTGGGATGTTTCGAATGACGCAAAACCAGCCGCCCGAATGTGCACCCGCAAAAGAATAGGACTTTTCTCATTCTGCCAAAGCTGCCTGCTCCCTAGCATGACCCTGTCACCGACACCAACCTCGAAGGAACAGGGAATATGAACAAGGTTTATCGCAGCGTCTGGAACACCACCACCAATACGTGGGCAGCGGCGGCCGAAACGGCCAAGTCGCGCTCGAAGGGCTCAGCGCGCGTTGCGCGCACTGCCGTGGCAGCCATCGTGCTGGGCGGTGCGTCCATGACGGGCGCATTCGCGACAGAAGTAGATGCAGCCGAAGAGGACGAAAAGACCTCGCAGACCGTGAGCGTGCGCCAAGCGGCGAGCGCTGGCGCAGCTGGCACGAACTCGATCGGCACGGAGTCGATCGGAACGATGGCTAATGTCGACGATCTCTACGTTAAGGTGAACGGTAACGGAACAGCCGCCTCAGCAACTGCCCTGAACTCGATTGCAATTGGCAACAATACGTCGTCAACGGGTGGTGGCGACGTTGCACTTGGCGTAAACGCGTCAGCAACCGGGGGCGGTACCAGTGCAACGGCGCTTGGTGCAAATGCTAAGGCGACCGCTGGCGGTGCTGTGGCAGTTGGTGGCGTAGCGACGGCCAACGGTGCTGGGGCAGTAGCCATCGGCCTCAGTTCCAGTGCCAACCAAACCGATGCGATTGCAATTGGTCACAGTGCTTCTGTCACTGCGGGATCGAGCAATGCAATAGCACTCGGGAATAGCGCTACAGCCAGCGCTGTTAATGCAACCGCACTTGGCAGCTCTGCAAGCGCAACGGGCACCAACGCAGCCGCGGTCGGCCAAGGTGCGACTGCAAGTGGCGTCTCGACGACTGCTATCGGTTTCCGATCCAATGCCTCGGCCACCGGCTCCGTCGCACTGGGCGTGGATTCCGTGGCCAACCGCGCCAACACCGTTTCCGTGGGCACCACTGCCGTAGGCGGTCAACGCCAAATCGTCAACGTTGCCGCTGGCACGCAAGACACCGACGCCGTGAACGTCGCCCAACTATCGACGAAGCTCGACAACACCTTCGTTCAAATCAACAACGGCGGAAATGGCGCCGCGACGGCCTCCACAACCGGGGCAATGGCTTTGGGTGGAGGCGCAAGCGCCACAGCGACCAACGGCATTGCGATTGGGTTGCTGGCGTCCGCATCGGGCGACCGGGCGGTGGCCCTTGGCGCAGGCGCGAAGGGTGACGCGCAGAATGGCACAGCCCTGGGCCGCCTGGCATCCGTCACCAGCACCGGCACGAACAGCGTGGCCTTGGGCCAGGGCAGCGTCGCAGACGCCGCGAACACCGTTTCTGTGGGCACCACTGCCGTAGGCGGCCAACGCAAGATCGTCAACGTCGACGCTGGCACGCTGTCGGCCACCAGCACGGATGCCGTCAACGGCTCGCAGCTGTATGACACCAACGGCAAAGTCACCGCCCTCACGGGCCGCGTAGGCACCGCTGAAACCAACATCACCAACCTGCAACAGCAGATTGGCAATGGCACGGTCGGCTTGGTGCAACAAGCGAGTGCAGGTGCAAACCTGACCGTGGGCAAGAGCACCGATGGCGCAGCCGTCGACTTCACCAACAGTGCGAGCCAGCAGCGCAAGCTGATCGGCGTGGCCGATGGCGCCGTGTCCACCACCAGCAAGGAAGCGATCAATGGTTCGCAACTGCGTAGCGTGTCGGATAGCGTGGCCTCGGCCATTGGCGCGGGCTCGACGGTCAACACCGATGGTTCGATCACGGCACCGAGCTTTACCCTGGGTGATGGCAGTGGCGGCACGACCACCGTTCGCAACGTGGGCGCTGCGGTGACCAACCTCAATGACCGCGTGACGACCAACGAAGGCGACATCACCACGCTGCAACAACAAGTGGGCTCGGGCACGATCGGCCTGGTGCAGCAAGCGAGCGCAGGTGCAAACCTGACCGTGGGTAAGAGCACCGATGGCGCAGCCGTCGACTTCACCAACAACGCAAGCCAACAGCGCAAGCTGATCGGCGTGGCCAATGGTGCCGTGTCGACGGTCAGCAAGGAAGCGATCAACGGTTCGCAACTGCGTGGCGTGTCGGATAGCGTGGCCTCGGCCATTGGCGCGGGCTCGACGGTCAACGCCGATGGTTCGATCACGGCCCCGAGCTTTACGGTGGGTGACGGCAGTGGTGGCACGACCATCGTCCACAACGTGGGCGCGGCGGTAACGAACCTCAATGACCGCGTGACGACCAATGAAGGCGACATCACCAACATCCGCAACGACCTGAGCAGCGGGTCGATTGGTCTGGTGCAGCAAGCTAGCGCAGGCGCTGAGCTGACGGTGGGCAAGAACACCGATGGCGCAGTCGTGAACTTTGCCGGCACGGCGGGCGACCGCAGGTTGAATGGCGTTGCCAACGGCACAGCCGACAACGATGCAGCTTCGATCGCCCAGCTCAAGGCCATGGGCCTGTTCGACCCGAACAATGGCCGGGCGCTGGCTGCGGTGGTGTATGACGATATTGACCTGAAGAACGTGACGCTTGGCGGCACCGGCGGTACGTATCTGAACAATGTGGCACCGGGCCTGATTGCCTCGGGCAGCATGCAGGCAGTCAACGGTAGCCAGTTGTTCGATCTGGACCAGAAGCTTGAGGGCTATTACTCCAGCCTGGATGGCCGCGTGGGTGCAATCGAACAGGGTGGTTCCGGTGACGGCTCGGGCGGCGGCGGTAAGAACCCCGGCGACTTTAGCGGCTCGGGCACGGGCAGCACGCAACTGGGTGCTGGTGCGGATGCGTCGGGCAGCAACAGCTCGGCCATCGGCAACGGTTCGAGCGCTTCGGGCAGCAACAGCAGCGCCGTTGGTCAGGGTTCGAGCGCTTCGGGTTCGGGCGGCACGGCCATCGGCCAAGGTTCGGGCGCTTCGGGTGACCGCGGCACCGCCATCGGCCAGGGTTCGTCTGCCACGCACAACAACTCGGTGGCACTGGGCGCAGGCTCGAGCACGGATCGCGACAACTCGGTGTCGGTGGGTTCGGCCGGTGCTGAGCGTCAGATCACCAACGTTGCGGCCGGTACGGCCCCGACCGATGCGGTGAACGTGCAGCAGCTGAACAACAGCGTGCACAGCGCGCGTCAGGATGCAATGGGTGGCGTGGCTGCCGCGATGGCGGTGGCAGGCTTGCCGCAGTCGACGCTGCCGGGCCGCACGTTCATGGCGATCGCGGGCAGCACGTACGGCAATGAGTACGGCACGGCCATCGGTGCGTCTTACATGACCAAGGACGGCAAGTGGGTCGTCAAGGGTGCGGTGAACACCAGCAGCCGCGGTGAAGTTGGCGCGGTGGTGGGTGGTGGCTTCTACTGGTAAGCCGCACAACCAGCTCTAGAACGCACAGAAACCGCGCTGGCCTACAGGTCTTGTTCATGTTCCGCCTCCAGAGGGGGCCGGCGCGGCGGGTGTGCGTTTAAATGAGGGAAGGGCTCCGGGCAACCGGGGCCCTTTTTTTGTGCACCACGTTTGACATGGTTTTCAGACGCTTCCGCTGTTCGTGCCCTGCCCCCGGGCCATAGAGTCGGGGCTTGGTCCGAAAGACCCACCGGTGCATGTGCAGCGGCGGTCCAGCAAATGCCCCATGAACCCTGTCCCGATCCGCGTTGCGGTGGCGGATGACCATCCGGCCATCCTCTTCGGCATCAAACACGAATTTGCAGCCAGCCAGTCGATTTCGGTCGACGGCTCGGCGCGCGATTCCACTGAGCTGATCGACCTGCTCGATCGCACCCCCATCGACGTGCTGGTGTGTGACTACGCCATGCCCAGCGGCCACTATGGCGACGGCATGGCGCTGCTCGCGTTGATCCAGCAGCGCTATCCGCATGTGCGCGTCGTGATGCTGACGATGATCGAGAACCCCGCGATCCTGCAGACGCTCATGCTGGAAGTCCGCTGCATCGTGAGCAAGTCTGACTTGATGAACCATCTGTCGCTGGCCGTGCACGCTGCATTTTCCAACGGCCGTTACGCCTCGCCCACCATCGAGAAGATCCTGCGCACCGTCAAACCGCCCCACCGCAGCGCCTGCGGCCCGGCACCGCTGACGGGGCGCGAGCTGGAAGTGGTCCGGCTGTTTGTGTCGGGGCTGACGGTGACCGAGATTGCCGCACGACTGCATCGCAGCAAGAAGACCATCAGCACGCAGAAGAACACGGCCATGCGCAAGCTCAATATCGAGCGCGATGTGGATCTGGTGCGCTACGGCATCGAGACGGGCATCCTTCCAGCCACGTCGCGCAACGCCGGTCCGCTGCAATACCAGACCGGTCCGATAGACGGGTTTCCAGGTGATTCGTAACGTAGCGGCGCGTGCGTCAAGCAGACGCCGCAGTCAAAACACCTAACGCGTCGCTACTGTGGGGGAGAACCACATCATGAAGCCCATCGAGAAAGAAAAAATCCGACAGATCCTGATCGACTTTGCCACGCTGCCCGCAGCGGCACGTCAGGAGTTTCTGAGCGCAATGAACACATTCCTGTTTGCGTCGCCGCAGCGCAGGCGAGTGATCGTGACGGCGTGGAAGGCGCAAGGCGTGGTTGCTCCAACGCAAGCGGGCGACGCGGCGCAGTCGCCCTCGCCCGCCA
>Ga0207690_10001979_pt1 | contig 12542 bp, 14 predicted proteins | sample KBSC23metaG_FD_184315 | JGI IMG/M metagenome (GOLD analysis project Ga0207690, IMG submission 184315) | Corn rhizosphere microbial communities from Kellogg Biological Station, Michigan, USA - KBS C2-3 metaG (SPAdes) (version 2) | ecosystem: Host-associated > Plants > Roots > Rhizosphere > Soil ...
AGGCCCTGTTCGAGCTGCCGTTCACCGAGCTCGTCTTTCGCGCGGCCGAAATCCACCGCCGCTGGTTTGATCCTTCAGAAGTGCAGCTCTCGCAACTGCTGTCGGTGAAGACCGGCGGCTGCGCGGAAAACTGCGGATACTGCAGCCAGTCTTCGCACTTCGACACGGGCCTGAAGGCGTCCAAGCTGATGGACCCGGATTCGGTAGTGGAAGCCGCCAAGGCGGCCAAGGCCGGCGGGGCGCAGCGCTTCTGCATGGGCGCCGCCTGGCGCGACCTGAAGGACCGTGACCTGCCCAAGGTCGCGCAGATGATCTCGGGCGTGAAGGCGCTTGGGCTGGAGACCTGCGCGACGCTTGGCATGCTGAGCGCCGAACAGGCGAAGGCGCTGCGGGACGCGGGGCTCGACTACTACAACCACAACCTGGACACCTCGCCGGAGTACTACGGCCAGGTCGTCACCACCCGCACCTATCAGGACCGGCTCGACACCCTCGAGCACGTCCGCGCTGCGGGCATGAGCACCTGCTGCGGCGGCATCGTCGGCATGGGCGAGACGCGCCGCGACCGGGCGGGCCTCTTACACGCGCTGGCGACCTTGCCGGCTCACCCCGACAGCCTGCCCGTCAACGACCTGATGCCGGTGAAGGGCACGCCGCTTGGCGACTCTGATCCCGTGGATGGCCTGGAGTTCGTCCGCACCATCGCGGTCGCCCGCATCGTCTGCCCGAAATCGATGGTCCGCCTCTCGGCCGGCCGCGAACACATGAGCCGCGAGCAACAGGCGCTCTGCTTCCTCGCCGGGGCGAACTCCATCTTCATCGGGGGGAAGTTGCTGACGACCGCCAACCCCGAGCAGAGCGAAGACGAAAAGCTGCTCAGCGATCTGGGGATGAAGCCGATGGCGACGTGCGAGGCTCGCGTTTCCTAAACCGCTCATCCCCGCGAAAGCGGGGACCCAGGCTTTTTCTGAAGCCCAGCGGCGCGGCAAGTCGGCCAACCAAAAACACCTGGGTCCCCGCTTTCGCGGGGATGAGTGGGTGTAATTAGCGCTCTTCGTCGAACCTGCACGTCACCAAGTCAGACAGCGCCGCGGCCGCTTCCTCCGCCTGCGGGCCTTCCGCCGCGATCTCGATCTGGCAGCCCGGGCCGGCGGCCAGCATCATCAGGCCCATGATGGAGCGGGCGTCGACGGTGTGGCCGTCCTTGCTGACGGTGATTTCCGCGTCGAAGCCGGATGCCATCTTGACGAACTTGGCGGACGCGCGGGCGTGCAGTCCCCGCTCGTTGCAGATCTCGACTGTCCGAATCGCCTTCGTCACTTCTCCCCCGCCAGCACGTAGCTGGCCACGGAGATGTATTTGCGTCCAGCCTCCTGGGCGTGGTGGACGCAGGCGTCGAGCGGCTCGCGGGTGCGCAAGCTGGCGAGCTTGATCAACATCGGCAGGTTCAATCCCGCGATCACCTCGGCGCGGGTCTGCTCCATGACCGAGATGGCGAGGTTGGAAGGGGTGCCGCCGAACATGTCGGTGAGCAGGATCACGCCCGCGCCGGAATCGACCTCCGCGCAGGCCTTCAGGATATCCTTCCTGCGCTGCTCCATGTCGTCTTCCGGCCCGATGCAGATCGCCGCCACCGCCTTCTGCGGTCCGACGACGTGCTCCATGGCCAGGACGAATTCATCTGCGAGCCGACCGTGCGTGACGATCACGAGCCCGATCATGCGTGATGCCTCAAAATGGCGCCCCTCTGCACGGCCGGTAAACGCCGCGAGGGGCGCTAGATACGCTCCTTATGCGCCGGCTCCAAGATGCTCCAGAGCGCGACGCAGTTTCGCAGGGCCGGCGGCCTCGAACGGCCAGAGTTCGACCCTGGGCAGACCAACGCCCAGGATGTCCGTCGGCGTTGCATCGGGCATCCGCTCGACCGCGCCCGGCTCGCGGCGGCACTCGACCAGCAGCACGATCTCGCAAAATTCCAGCGGCGGCTGGGGGATGATGCCGATGCCGCGCGCTTCGAGCAGGCCCGACAGCGGCTCGGGCGCCTTGCCGTAGAGCCGCCCGGCGGAGGTCCAGACCGCCACCCGGTCATCGGCCACCAGCCGAAAGCCGTTGACCATCATCCGGATGGCGAGGTCGCTCTTGCCGGTCCCGGAGGGTCCCTCGATCAGCGCGCCGCGCCAGCGGCCGCCCAGACGTGTGGCGACGAGACCGGCGTGGCGGATCATGTCTTTCGCTCCGAAAGGGCGACCACAAACCGCGCGCCGCCTTCAGGCCGGTTCTCGGCGTGAATCTTGCCGCCGTGGGCTTCGACGATCTGGCGGGCGATGGAGAGGCCGAGTCCCGAGTTGCCGCCGAACGCCGCGCCCTTGGGCCGCGAGGTGTAGAAGCGCTCGAAGACGGTTTCGAGGTTCTCTGGCGGAATGCCCGGCCCGTCGTCGTCGACGAAGACTAGGGCCTCGCCACGCGAGTGAGTGACCGAGACCCGCACCTCGCCCCCGTCGGGGCTGAAGGAGCGGGCGTTGTCGATCAGGTTTCGGAACACCTGGCCGAGCGGGCCCTCGCGGCCGGAGACCATCACTGGCTCGATCTGATGCGGATCGAGATAACGGACGTGCGGCTCGCCCTGCTTTGCGGAGGCTTCGTAGAGGGCGCAGATCTCGAACAGCAGGTGGCCGAGGTCGACCATCCGCGGCGCCTCGCGCGACAACTCGGCGTCCAGCCGCGAGGCGTTCGAGATGTCGGTGACCAGGCGGTCCAGCCGCTGCACGTCCTGCTTGAGGATGGCCATCAGCCGGTCGCGCGCCTTGGCGTCCTTGACGAGGTCCAGCGTCTCGATGGCCGAACGGATGGAGGTCAGCGGGTTCCTGATCTCGTGGGCCACGTCGGCGGCGAAGCTTTCGATGGCGTCCATGCGCTCCGACAGGGTGTCGGTCATGGTTTCCAGCGAACGGGTCAGGTCGCCGATCTCGTCCTTGCGTCCGGCGAGGTCGGGCAGCGAGATCGCCCGCGCGCTCGACAGCGTCACCCGGTCGGCGGCGTAGGCCAGCCTGCGAACGGGGCGGGCGATCAGCCGGTTCAGCAGCAGCGACGACACCAGCATCACCAGCACGGCGACCAGGATGAAGGGGACCAGCGCCATCCGCTCCTTGGCGATGATCTCGTCGACGTCGCTCGCCTCCAGCACCAGCACGCCCAGCACCGCCTTCACGTGCTGGATGGGCACCGAGACGGACACCACCCGCTCGCCGTTGGCCGTATGGCGCATGCCGGAGACCATCTGGCCGTGCATGGCCTTGGCGACCTCGACGTTCAGCTCGTTCCTCGCCTGCGCGATCACCTTGGGGCTCGCGCCCTCGGTGTCGGACTGCAGGTTGAAGGCCGGCTCGCCACGCTTGCGGGCGGGGGGGAGCACCTTCCATTCGACCCGATCGGAGATGACGTAGCTGTCGGCGATCAGCCGCCCGTGTGCGTCGAACAGTCGGGCCCGCTGCGAGCGGGGAATGAAGAGGAGTTGGAGGATGTCGCTCGCCCGCTCCGGCTCCAGCGCGGGCGTGGGCTCGCCCACGGTGGCGGCGCGGTCGACGACGTTGGCGATCAGCTCGCCCTGGGTGGTCAGGCTGTCGATGCGGGCGTTGACGAGGCCGCGCCGCAGCTCGTTGAGCACCAGGGCGCCGCTGATCAGGATCGCCAGCCCCAAGAGGTTCAGCGCAATGATCAGCCGGCCCAGTCGTGAGCCGAACAGGCCGCCTCCCCCGGGGAGTCGCTCAGGTTTCGCGGTAGCGGTAGCCGACGCCATACAGGGTTTCGATCGCGTCGAAGGTCGGGTCCACCTGCCGGAACTTCTTGCGCATGCGCTTGATGTGACTGTCGATGGTGCGGTCGTCCACGTAGACTTGGTCGTCGTAGGCCGCATCCATCAGGTTGTCGCGGCTTTTGACGAAGCCGGGCCGTTGCGCCAGCGCCTGCAGCAGCAGGAATTCGGTGACCGTCAGCCTCACAGGCCTGCCGTCCCACAGGCAGTCGTGACGGGCGGGGTCGAGGGTGAGCTTGCCGCGCTTGATCGCCTTGGAGCCCGCGCCGTCGATTCCTCCTGCCGGCAGTTCCTCACCGTCAATGCCGGCGCGCCGCAGCACCGCCTTGACCCGTTCCAGCAGCAGGCGCTGGCTGAACGGCTTGTGGATGTAGTCGTCGGCGCCAAGGTTGAAGCCGAGAATCTCGTCGATCTCCTCGTCCTTGGAAGTGAGGATGATCACCGGCATGTCGGAGGTCTGGCGCAGGCGCCGCAGCACCTCCATCCCGTCCATCCTGGGCATCTTCACATCGAGGATGGCGAGGTCCGGCGGGTCGGCCTCAAGCGCGGCCAGCCCCGCGGCGCCGTCGAAGTAGGCCTTCACGTTATGGCCAAGGCTCTCCAGAGCCAGGGAGACCGAAGCGACGATGTTCTCGTCGTCGTCGACCAGGGTGATATTCGCCATCGTCTTCCTTCGCGCCGAAAACGCGTTGGCCCCATACCTAGCGCCCCGCGCGCGCGGAACAAGCTAAAGCACAGGACGCGGCCCAATTGCGGCGCCGCGCATAGAAAACGCTGCTGTAGGGCGAAGGGTCCAAAGTCGCGCAGCGCCTGGACGGCTCTCAGTCGATAGGCGATTTGGCGTCAGCAGCAACCCAAAGTATCTGGAGGCTAATGTATCCGAGAGATTGGCTTCTCTTTCTGAGGGACGGCGCCGGTCGGGAAATCCCTATCGCCCAGTTGCCTCACTACCTGACGCGCCACCTGGGCGCGTCATCGGAGAAGGTCTATCTGCATCATACCTACGCAAGGAAAGCTGCCGAAAAGCACCAACTGGGGCCGGAGCACTTTCCGATCATATTTGATGCCGTCGAGCGCGGCGTCGCCCTAGATGATAGGCCACATCACGTGACTATCTTCCATTTCGATCCCGATCTTCAGCGCTGGTTCCAAGTTGTGGTTAAGAAAGCCCAGGACACCGGTCGCGTATATCTCTGCACCTTTCACCGGGTTACGCAGCGCAAGGTGGAGAACAGGCGAGCAAAGCTAAGGGCCGTCGACAAATAAAAACGGGCAGGTAACCCTGCCCGTTCTGCGTAGCGAGGACTCCATGACACTCGCATAGCTCCCAAAGCTTGGGCTTTAGGCCACGGCTTGGAGATTCACCGTGTCATACGCGAATCAAAGCATACGACAGGGGAATCACTGACTCAACCCCGACGGACTCCAAAACGGTTAACTGTCAAGGGGCGGGCTGTTAGCTGCCTGTGGTCGGGGTGGGGATAACTACCCTCGTCACATCGCCGAGATGCCGCCGTCGAGCTTCAGCTCCGCGCCGGTCATGAAGCGGCTCTCGTCGGAGGCTAGGTAGAGGGCGGCGTTGGCGATGTCGGTGGGCGAGCCGATGCGGCCGAGCGGGATCTGGCGTCCCAGCTTGGCCTCGCCCTCCTCCTTGCCGAACATCTGCCGGATCGGGTCGAGGATAGGGGTGTCGATGAAGGTCGGGTGGATGGTGTTCGAGCGGATGTCCAGCTTCTGCTTGGCGCAGTAGAGGGCGATGTTCTTGCTCAGCAGCCAGACCGCCGCCTTCGAGGCGTTGTAGGCGGGGCCGTTGTGGTTGGCGATCAGGCCGGCGATCGAGCTGATGTTGACGATCGAGCCGGGCTGGTTTTCGCGCATGTATTTCAGCGCGTGCTTGGCGCCCAGGAACACCGAGTCGACGTTCACCGACATGCAGAGCTTGAAGTCTTCCAGGCTGCACTGCTCGATCGGTCCGCCCCGGCTGATGCCGGCGTTGTTGATCAGAACCGAGATGCCGCCCATGGCCGCGTCGGCCTCTTCCAGGGCGAAGATCCACTGATCCTCTTTGGTAACGTCCAGCGGGAAGGCGAAGGCCGTGCCCTCGCCGTGAGCGGCGTTGATCTCGGCGGCGACGGACTTGGCGCCGTCAAGGTTGATGTCGGCGAGGCTGACCTTGGCGCCTTCTTCGGCCAGCCGTCGCGCCATGGCCGCGCCGAGCCCCTGCGCCGCGCCGGTGATGAAAGCCTTCTTGCCCGCCACGCGCGTACCGGTAGCCATCGTCTTCCTCCGCTTTTCGTTCAAACGGATGTTTAAGGCTGCTGGGCGGCCTCGTCCATGATCCGCGCGAGCTTCACGTCCAACTCGGTCACGCCGTCGGCGTCGTGGGTCGCCAGCAGCACCTCGACGCGGTTGTAGACATTGAACCACTCCGGATGGTGGTCGAGCTTCTCGGCCGCCAGCGCTGTGCGCGTCATGAACCCGAACGCGGCGTTGAAGTCCTTGAAGACGAAGGTTTTCACGATGGCGTCGCGGCCATTGGCGGCGCTCCATCCGGAGAGTTCTTTAAGCGCGGCTTCCGCACCGATTTTCGCGGGTCGGGTCATTGGAAGGAAAGTCCCGTGGCTTGCGAAAGGTCGGCCAGCAGCTGGGCCTCGCCGGTCACCTTGATGGCGTGCATCCCAAGCTGCGAGGCCGGCTTGCAGTTGATGCCGAGGTCGTCGAGGTAGACGCAGTTCTCGGGCGCCACCCGCAGCAACTCGCACATCATCTGGTAGATGCGCGGGTCGGGTTTGCGAAGGCCCGCCCTGGAGCTTTCGATGATGCCGTCGAACAGCTCCATGATCGCCTCGACCTGAGCCGCGCGTTCGCTGGTGCCCGCCATCCCGGCGCCGTGGCCGGTCTGGACGTTGTTGGTGATGCAGCCGATCTTGAACTTCGCCTTGCAGGCCTTGAGCGCCTCGACCACGCGCGGGCGCACGTCGCCCGAGAGTAGCGGCAGCACGTCGGCGCCGCGCACCGGATAGCCGAGCGTCGTCGACTCCCTGAGGAACAGCTCGTCGAACTGGACGCCCGTGATTTCGGCGCGCTCGAACTTCGCCCAGGCGTTGTCGTGCGGGTTGGTGGCGTTGACCTTGCGGATGAAGTCGTGCGGCAGGGCCGATCGCGCCTCGTAGCGGTTGAAGGCCTCGAATGGCGAGGTCGTGATCACCCCGCCGAAATCCCAGATCACCGCCTCGACCGCCAAATCTCTTCTCCCGTTTCGAGCGCGGCGACGCTAAAGACGGCCATGGCCTGGCGCAACCGCTCCCAATGAGCATCCCTCCGCCGATCCGCCGCGGGCTCTTTCTGTTTTGCAGCGCGGCCCTGCTCGTGGTGACGCTGATGCCGTCCGCGCTGTTGCCGGAGGCGCATGGGGCGGACAAGGTCGAGCATGCGCTCGCCTTTGCGATTCTGACGGTGCTCGCCGTCTGGTCGCTGCCCTGGCGCGCCTGGAAATTGGTGATCATGCTGATCGCCTTCGGCATCCTGATCGAGATCCTGCAGGCTGTGTTGCCGTTCAATCGCGACGCCGAAGCCTGGGACGTGCTCGCCGACAGCATCGGCATCGCCGCAGGCATGGCGGCCGAGCTGTGGGTGCTGCGGCTGACGAGGCGGGAGTGAGCGTCCGCCACGCGCCCTGGGCAGACGCGCCGGCGGACTTCGCCATCGGCCTGGCGCCCATCGAGCCGGCGGCCTGGCTGGAGGGCGGCGAGGTCGATCCGGCGAGGCGCAAGGACGCGCTCTACAACTCGGCCCGCGACCTCGTCTGGGGCGAAACGGAGGGCTCGCGTGCGGGTCAAGAGGAGGTGCTGGGGCTGGTCGAGGCGGCGACCGGCCTGACCGGCGACCCAGCTTTCCCGCCGCTCTACGCGGCCTCGCGGCTGGTGGCCGACGACCTCTGCCTGATGGAAAAGCGCGGCGGCGACTGGACACTGACGGGGCTGAGCCTGTCGGCGGCGACCTTCTTCCGCGCCGATGAGGTGGTGGGCAAGCATCTGTCCGCCCTCCACGGTCCGGTGCCGGGGTTCGAGGATCGGCTGCGCTCGCGCGTGGCCCGCATCTTCGAAGGCCTCCGCCCGGGTCTCATTCTGCAGCGGCGCAACTGGACGGTCGTGAACACCAACGCCCTGCACGCGCCCGACCCCGCGCCGATCCGCGCCCGCATAGGCGAGATCGCCTCGCCGGCCGAGGAGCTCTTCGTTCGCGTCGAGCGCCAGACCTTGCGGCGGTTGCCGCGGAGCGGAGGCGCCCTCTTCACGATCCGGGTGTGGCGTCACCCGCTGGGCGCCTTGCGGGCCGACCCGGATCGGCTGGCGGCATTCGCGCGGGCCTGGCGCACCGCCGCGCCGGACTTTCGCGCCTACAAGCAGTTGCACCTCTACGACGCGCTGATCGAGGCCTTCCTCGAGGAATCAGGGGTTCAGGCAACAGCCTAGCCGCCCGTGCGTTGAAGCGCCGGTAACCGGAGCTGTGCGCGTGCCCTTCGATCTGCCTTCGTCCATGCGGCGTCTCGCGCCAGCAGGCATGCGCCTGCCGCACGGGCCGCCGGGCGAACGGGCGGCCTGGCGGGGCATTCTTTCGCTCGTGCTGTTCACCGTGGCGGTGATCATCTTCCTCGTCATCTTCGACTGGAACTGGTTCCGGGGGCCTCTGGCGCGGGTCGCCTCCTACAAGCTGAACCGGCAGGTCGGCATCCTGGGCGATCTCGACGTGCACCCCTGGTCGCTGACGCCCAGCGCCGAGGTGCACGACGTCACCGTCGCCCAGCCGCCGCAGCTCTACAAAGGCGAGATGGCGAAGGTCGGAACCATCGCCGTCCGCGTCCAGCTGCTGCCGCTGCTTCGGGGAAAGCAGGTCATCGAGCGGGTGGTGGCGACCGATGCGACCGTGCGGCTGAAGCGAGACATCGAGGGCCAGAACAACTGGCAGTTCGGCGATCCCACCAAGCGCGGCCAGCCGACCAAGCTGCCGGTCATCCAGCACTTCATCGTCGACAACGCCCACGTCCATCTCGACGACGCCCGCCGCAAGCTGGTGCTCGACGGGGTGGTCAACACCAGCGAGCACCTGGTTGGGCCGAACAGGGGCTCCTTCAGCCTCAACGGCCACGGCACGCTGAACAAGGAGCCGTTCACGCTGGTGCTGACCGGCGCGCCGCTGATCCGCATCGACAAGAACCATCCCTGGCCGTTCAAGGCCGACCTGCGCTCGCGCTCGACACACGCGACGGCGGATGCCTCGATCGACAAGCCGTTCAACCTCGGCCAGTTCGGCGGCCGGCTGACGGTGACGGGCCAGAACCTTGCCGACCTTTATCATCTGACCGGTCTCGCCCTGCCCGCGACGCCGCCCTACCGCGTGAGCGGGCATCTACGGCGCAACAACACCCGCTACGATTTCGACGACTTTGCCGGCCGCGTCGGCGACAGCGATCTTTCCGGCGACCTCTATGTGCTGACCGGACGCAAGCGGCTGTACCTCAACGCGAACGCCCGCTCGCGGAAGCTCGACTTCGACGACCTCGCGCCGATGTTCGGCATGGCGCCCGGCACCGGCCGCGGCGAGACCGCCTCGCCGGAGCAGAAGGCGCAGGCGGCGACCACCCGGCGCACCGGGCGGCTGCTGCCCGACACGCCGCTGGATGTGAGCCGCCTGCGCGTCATGGACGCCGATGTGAAGTACCGCGCCGCCTCGGTGATCGCGCCGCGCAAGTTCCCGATCCGGCGGCTTTCCGTCGACATGAAGCTGAAGGACGGGGTGCTGGACGCCGACCCTGTCTCCTTCGACTTCTCGCATGGCGCGCTGGCCGGCCGGGTGAAGCTGGACGCCACGCGCGACATCCCCCGCACCGACCTGAACGCGCGGCTGACGAAGGCCAGGCTCGAGGACTTCATTCCCTTCAAGAGTCTCGGCCGCCCGGCCATCGAAGGGCCGCTGACCGCCCATGCGGTGCTCATCGGATCGGGCAACTCGATCCACAAGACGGCGGCGAGTTCCAACGGCTCGATCACCGCCGCCATGCCGAGCGGAACGATGCGTCAGGCCTTCGCCGAGCTTCTCGGCATCAACTTGACCAAGGGGCTCTTCATGCTGCTGTCGGAAAATCCGAAGCAGACGCCGATCCGATGCGCCGTCACCGACTTCGACGTGCACGGCGGGGTAATGCAGGCGAGGACCATGGTGCTCGACACCGGCGTGGTGGTCGCCCACGGCAAGGGTCAGGTCGACCTGCGCAACGAGACGCTGAACTTCAAGATCGACGGCGACTCCAAGAAGTTCCGCCTGGTGCGGCTGCTCTCGCCGATCACGCTGAAGGGTCCGATCACCCATCCCAAGCCCGGCATCGAGCCCGGCCCGGCCATCGTGCAGGGCGTCGTCGGCGTGGCGCTCGGGGCCGCAATCAATCCGCTGGCGGCGATCATTCCGTTCGTGGAGCCCGGCGGCGCCAAGGATGCGCCCTGCGGCCAACTACTGGCCCAGGCCCGCGCCAAGGGCGCCCGCTAGCGGCGGCTGAAGACCGGCTCGCGCCGCTCCGCGAAGGCCGCCACCGCATCGGCGTGGTCCTCGCTCGCCGATAGGATGGCGATCTCCCCGGCGTTGGCGCGGGCGGCCTCTTCGGCGTCCATATCCATGGCGCGGCTCGCGGTGCGCTTGGTGGCTTCGACCGATAGCGGCGCGCGCGAAGCGATGCGGGCCGCCAGCTTCAGCGCCGCATCGAGCAACGCGTCCGGCTCATGCACCTCGCTCACGAGGCCGTTCGCCAGCGCGCCGCCCGCGTCGACCGGGAGGCCCGTCAGCAGCATGACCTTCGCCTTCGCCACGCCGATCACGCGCGGCAGCCGGTAAGCGGAGGCCATCAGCCCGACGTTCACGCCGGCTGCGGTGAACACCGCCTTCGTCGAGGCCAGCCGGATGTCGCAGGCCAGCGCCACTTCCATGCCGCCGCCGACGCAATGGCCGTTCACGGCCGCGATCACGGGGCTGCGGAAGCGCTCCAGCCGGTCGAGCATGGCGTTGAAGTCGGCGACCGCTTGCGGCGTCACCCGGCCGTTGGCGGCGGCTTCGCGCAGGTCGTCGCCGGTGCAGAAGGTCTTGCCGCGGCCGGTCAGCACAATCGCGCGTACGGATGTGTCCGCCTCCAGTTCGTCCAGCAGCGCGACCATCTTCGCGCGCATGGCCTTGCCCAGCGCATTGGCGGGCGGGTTGTCGATCTCGACGAGGACGACGCCCTCGGCGGGGCGGCTCTGGTGCAGGGCGCTCATGGCCGCCGTCTGGCCGATTGCGGCGCTTACGGCAAGGTCAGTTGTAGGCCACCGTGACGTTGTAGCTGCCGTTGTAGGTGCCGCCGGGCGTCGTCGGGGTCACGTCGAACTGGCCGCCGACGTAGAAGGTCGCCGTACCGAGGCTCCCCGCCGCCAGGCTGAGCGTCGTCGGCAGGGGCGTCGAGGTCAGCAGCGTCACCGGCAGGGTGTTGGTTCCGTTGCTCATGTTCAGCGCGCTGGTCGAGACGGAAAACGTCTGTCCGCCCTCGCCCTGGATGGAATAGGCGACCCGCGCCGGTGTCGGCGAGGCGACGGCGATGGCGTCGCCGCCGGTCACGGTGATCGGGTTGCTTGCCAGGTTGGGATCGAGCTTGATCGTGCTCGTCCCGCTCTTGGGATTGTAGATTGTCCCAAACTGGAGCGTCGTGGAGGTGCTGGTGAAGGCGATCGGGCGGTCGACGACGGCGGTGACGCTGCCGCTGCCGCCGGTAATGGAGCCCGGCGTGGCGGTGGATTTTGACGCCAGCACCGTGAAGCCCGCCGACGCGTTCCCGTTCGTGCCCGACTGGCTGTTGCCGTTGATGGTGACGGTGGCGCCGACATAGATCTTCGGCAGGTTGTTCTTGTTGGGAAGGCCGGTGATGTTGAAGGTGATCGGGTCCGTGCCCGTCACTATGCCCACCGTCCCGTTGGCGAGGCCGCTGACGGTGAAGTTGGTGATCGCGCTGGCCTTGCCTGTATAGGCGCCGCTCGACTGGATCTTCACTGCCATATCGGAGGCGCAGACGCTGCCGCTGCCCGTGCAGCCGAAATCCACTTCCGCCCGTACCGTCGCGGTGCTGAGCCGGTTCGCGCTGCCGGACTGGCTGACCGAGCCGCTCGAGGCGGCGAAGGTGAAGGTAGTCGCGCTCGAGGGCGCGTCGACGATCTTGCCGAGGTCGGCATTCGTGATGGTCGCGGTATAGGTCTGCGCGGCCGCGGGCGCGGACGTAAACGCCAGGGCGCCGGCGAGGGCCGCGCCGAGAAATCTCAAAAGCCAACGCATCACTGGTCCGTACTCCTGTCGAAGACCACTTCAGCCTTGATGTCCGCCAGGTATCCGCCGTCAGGAGACACCGTGAAGGTTACCGGCTTCTTTAGCCTCATATGCAAGCGCCGTGCCTGTTCGGGGTCGATGTCCAGGCGCCACGTGCCCGCGGCCAGATTTTCGAAGTCGATGGAGCCGTCGAACTCGGTCGAACCGGAGACCGGCTCACCGCCGCCTTCGCGGGTTACGGTGACCTGCACGGCGGAGAGGCCGACCATGCGGCCGTCGTCCTGCTTGTACATGACGCGCAGCATCACTTCGCCCGTCGGCGTCAGCGGATAGGGAACCAGCAGCACCTTGCCGGCGCGGGGTTCGAACTCGACCTGGTGCGGCGGCGACTGGA
>Ga0207690_10001981_pt1 | contig 12541 bp, 10 predicted proteins | sample KBSC23metaG_FD_184315 | JGI IMG/M metagenome (GOLD analysis project Ga0207690, IMG submission 184315) | Corn rhizosphere microbial communities from Kellogg Biological Station, Michigan, USA - KBS C2-3 metaG (SPAdes) (version 2) | ecosystem: Host-associated > Plants > Roots > Rhizosphere > Soil ...
GAATTGGCGCCATAGAACAAGTCTGTAGGTGGCTGAATTTCTTCGGCGCCGGCTTCGACTGCGCGCCGCAGCAAGGCCTCGTTGTCATCGGAAAAAATATGGAGACTCGCCGTGCAGCGGCCAAGCGTCCGTGGCTCCGCGTAGAGCTTGTCATCCGGGTCGCCAATCATCACCAGCGAGCCGCATACCGAGATCTCGGCGTGCAATATCTTGCCGTCGGGACGGTTGACCCGTAACAACTCGACCGCACCGAATGCCCGGTCATAGAAGGCGATGCCATCCGACGCTCCATCGACATAGATGTGAGGCACGACAGTGTTCCGATAGCGGGCCGGTCGTTCGATCATCTCGCCCTCCTGCACTAGATCATGGGTTGATCAGATTCGTTTCAGACGAAGGAGGTGTGACGCTGGAGTCAAGCGTTGCGCGGCTCATCGCGCGCCCGTCTGGACGAACTGTTGGGCGCCAACTCGCCGATCTCCTTTGTCATGAACACGCTATTTGGGTCGGGTTTGTAGTTCCCAAAGGGAGCGCATGGTTTGAATCCATTTGCCTCATACAAACGCCGTGCAGCAGCAAAAAACTCCATTGAACCTGTTTCCAGACTCAGCCTCGAATAGCCACGAGCGATGGCCTGCTGAATGAGGTATTGAAGAATTCGAGACGCCACACCTTGCCGCCGGTGCGATGTGGCGGTGCGCATGGATTTGACCTCTGCGTGTGACTCCGTCAAGTGCTTGAGTGCACCAAACCCGGCCAGCACCGGCCCGTCCCAAGCGCTCCAGAAAGTGATATCCGGCCCACGCAGGCCATTGAGATCCAGGGCATGCCGGCTTTCTGGCGGAGCAGTGGGCGCGATGGAGTCGAGGTGCTCGCGCAGCAAAGCACGAACTTCGAAGCTTCCTAGATCGTCAAGGTGGATGTCGAAAGAGGTCATCTTGGCATTAACGCTGGAGATAGGCGGCGCGTACCCGCCTACGAAATCAAACCGAGCAAAACGTAGGACATTGGAGCCGACAACAAGCCGACAAAGTATCGGACGTACAAGTTGGATGGCTTTGGAATGAATGCTAGCACCGCTAAAGCCGTGAACAGAGCCGCTCCGGAGGCCCGACACGATCAGGGCGCCAGATACGGAACGCTGCTTCATCGGGGAGGCGCTTCTTGGGAGCGGGTCGCTAGGATGTCTGAGACCGGGAATGGGTCGGAGCATCCTAATTGCAGATATCCGATCACGAGACGTTTGGTTGCGCGCCCTTGCCGGAACGGCAACGACGGAACCGGCGTATCTTCCTCGCCGGTCACGCGACTTCCGAGCGCTTTCAGCATGAACATTCGAAATATTGCCACGGCCATCCTCCTGATCCTGGGACTCGCCCTGGTCGGCTGGCGGACATCGGCGCACGAGCCCGCCGTGGAGATGCACGTCGGAAATCCGCTCCGTCCGGCCAAGGTCATGGGGCAGCAGCGCCTGGTGTACGAGCTCCATGTCACCAACATTTCCGATGTGCCCGTGGAGCTCACCGCACTCGATATCCTGGACGCCGGCGGGAAGCCCTTCCTGCATCTTGAACAGAAGGCGCTAAGCACCCGCACCGCCCTGAAGAACGGCGGCACCGTCCTGGCGGCACAGGCGCAAACGGTGGTGTATCTGACCGTTGATTTCGGCACCACGGCGCCGACGGCCATCTGGCACCGGCTGACCGTGAAGCACGGCGGAGCCGAGACCGTCATCGTGGGCTCTCGCGTGCCGGTCGTGGCGATCGAGGGACCCGTGCTCGCACCACCGCTCAGCGGCGGGCCCTGGGTCGCGGTCTACAGCGATGAATGGCCTCGCGGGCATCGTCGCGTCTTTTACGGAACGGGCGGACATGCCCGTCTGCCTGGCCGCTTCGCGATCGACTGGATGAAGGTCGACGCGCAGGGAAGGACGCTGAGGAATGCTTCCGGCCTCGCCTCCAGCTCGCTTTCCTATGGCGCCGAAGTGCTGGCTGTCGCCGACGCCCGCGTGGTCGCGGCACGGGACGGCATCACGGAGGCGGCAAGGATCTCCGACAACCATGCTCATCCGCACCCGGATGCCGCGGGAAATTACATTTCATTGGCGCTCGAAGGCGGGCAATTCGCCACCTACGAGCATCTCCGCCCGGGGAGCCTGAAAGTCGCCAAGGGAGACCATGTCCGCGCAGGACAAGTGCTCGCGGAGGTCGGGTTCACCGGCGATTCGACGGAACCCCACCTGCACTTCCACGTGTCGGATTCACCCGGTCCGCTGGAAGGCGAAGGCATGCCTTACTCCCTGAGTCGCGTCCTCCTGCTCGGGCGCTTCACGGATTGGAACGACCTGGGATCGCGGCGATGGCAGGATCTCCGGCCGCGCGTTGTCGACCGCGAATTTCCTCAGGGAGGTGACGTGGTCGATTTCAAGTGACGCCGCCGGATACGCCGTCGAATCCACAGCTCGAACCGGACCCGGCGAACGCCGATCGACCGCCTTCCGTGGAGGTCGGCTCATGGCCGTGACGATCCCTTCGCTGCCGCGAGGATCTCGGTCAGTGGCCGATGTAGGCAGCGAGGTGCTCGCCGGTGAGAGTGGAACGGGCGGCGACGAGGTCGGCGGGCGTGCCTTCGAAGACGATCCGGCCGCCGTCGTGGCCGGCACCGGGGCCGAGGTCGATGATCCAGTCGGCGTGCGCCATGACCGCCTGGTGGTGCTCGACGACGATGACCGACTTGCCGGCATCGACGAGCCGGTCGAGCAGGCCGAGCAGCTGTTCGACGTCGGCGAGGTGCAGGCCGGCGGTCGGTTCGTCGAGGACGTAGACGCCGCCCTTCTCGCCAATATGCGTGGCCAGCTTGAGCCGCTGCCGCTCGCCGCCGGACAGCGTGGTGAGCGGCTGGCCGAGGCTGAGGTAACCCAGGCCCACGTCGGCGAGCCGGTCGAGGATGGCGTGCGCGGCCGGCGTGTGCGCCTCGCCGACGCCGAAAAACTTCCCGGCTTCGGTCACCGACATCGCGAGCACCTCGCTGATGTTCTTCCCGCCGAAGGTGTACTTGAGGACGTCGGCCTGGAACCGCTTCCCCCCGCACTCCTCGCAGACGATGGCGACGCCGGCCATCACGCCCAGGTCGGTATAGATGACGCCGGCGCCGTTGCAGGCGGGACAGGCGCCCTCGGAGTTGGCGCTGAACAGCGCCGGCTTCACCCCGTTGGCTTTCGCGAACGCCTTGCGGATCGGCTCGAGCAGTCCGGTGTACGTCGCCGGGTTGCTCCGTCGCGAGCCGCCGATCGTGCCCTGGTCGATCGATACCACGCCGTCGCGGCCGGATACCGAGCCGTGGATCAGCGAGCTCTTGCCCGACCCGGCCACGCCGGTCACCACGACCAGCACGCCGAGCGGCACGTCGACATCGACGTTCTTCAGGTTGTGCGTACTGGCGCCGCGCACCTTCAGCACGCCCGACGGCGCGCGCAGCGACGGCTTCAGTGACGCGCGGTCGTCCAGGTGGCGACCGGTGACGGTGCCGCTGGCGCGCAGTCCCGCGAGGCTGCCCTCGAAGCAGACCGTGCCACCGGCCGAACCCGCACCGGGACCTAGGTCGACGACATGGTCGGCGATCGCGATCGCCTCCGGCTTGTGCTCCACGACGAGCACCGTGTTGCCCTTGTCGCGCAGCCGCAGCAGCAGGCCGTTCATGCGCTGGATGTCATGGGGATGCAGGCCGATGGTGGGCTCGTCGAAGACGTAGGTGACGTCGGTGAGCGAGGAGCCGAGGTGGCGGATCATCTTGACGCGCTGCGCCTCGCCGCCCGACAGCGTGCCCGACGGTCGTTCGAGCGAGAGATAACCCAGTCCGATCTCCACGAACGAGTCGAGCGTCTGCAGCAGCGCGGCGAGCAGCGGCGCCACCGACGGTTCGTCGAGGCCGCGCACCCACGCGGCGAGGTCGCTGATCTGCATCGCGCAGGCGTCGGCGATATTGATCTTCCTGATCTTCGACGATCGCGCCGCCTCGCTGAGCCGGGTGCCGCCGCACTCGGGGCAGGTACTGAAGGTCACCGCCCGCTCCACGAAGGCGCGCACGTGCGGCTGCAGCGAGTCGATGTCCTTGGACAACATCGACTTCTGGATCTTCGGGATCAGGCCCTCGTAGGTCAGGTTGATGCCGTCGACCTTGATCCTGGTCGGCTCCCGGTAGAGCAGGTCGTGCAATTCCTTCTTGGTGAACTTCCTGATCGGCTTGTCGGGATCGAAGTAGCCGCAGCCGGTGAAGATGCGGCCGAACCAGCCATCCATGCTGTAGCCGGGGATCGTGAGTGCGCCCTCGTTGAGCGATTTGCTGTCGTCGTACAACCGGGTCAGGTCGATGTCGTTGACCGAGCCGCGTCCCTCGCAGCGCGGGCACATGCCGCCGAGGCGGTTGAAGGTCTCCTTCACCGTCCGGGTCCGGCTACCGCGCTCGACGGTGATGGCGCCCGCCGCCTTGACCGACGGGACGTTGAAAGCGAACGCACCGGGTGAACCGATATGCGGCTTGCCGAGCCGGCTGAACAAGATGCGCAGCATCGCGTTGGCGTCGGTCGCGGTGCCGACGGTGGAGCGTGGGTCGGCGCCCATCCGCTGCTGGTCGACGATGATCGCGGTGGTCAGCCCGTCGAGCACGTCGACCTCGGGCCGCGCCAGCGTCGGCATGAAGCCCTGCACGAAGGCGCTGTAGGTCTCGTTGATCATCCGCTGCGACTCCGCGGCGATCGTGCCGAACACCAGCGAGCTCTTGCCCGAGCCGGAGACGCCGGTGAACACCGTCAGCCGGCGTTTCGGCAGCTCGACGCTGACGTCCTTGAGGTTGTTCACGCGCGCGCCGCGCACGCGGATCAGGTCGTGGCGGTCGGCAACGTGCAGCGCAGGCGACTGCGTGTCCTTCCTCGTGGCCTTGCTCATCGTGTCTCCATCGGTATCGCCGGACGGCTCAGCGCACTTCGTTGATGCGGATATGGTTGCCGGAGGGATCGCGGAAGGCGCAGTCGCGGATCCCGTACGGCTGCATGGTCGGCTCCTGGATGACCTCGGCGCCGCCGGCCTGCAGCCGCTCGAAGGTGCCGTCGAGGTCGGCGGTGGCCAGGATGATCATGCCGTAGGTTCCCTTGGCCATCATCTCGGCGATGGTGCGGCGTTCGTCGTCGGTGATGCCGGGAGCGGCGGCCGGCGGGTGCAGGACGATGGACGTGTCGGGCTGGCCGGCGGGGCCGACCGTGAGCCAGCGCATGCCGTGGTAGGCGACGTCCTTGCGGATCTCGAAGCCGAGGGTGTCGCGATAGAAGGCCAGCGCCGCGTCCGCGCCGTTGTGCGGGAGGAAACTCGAGTGAATGGTGATATCCATGGCAGTCATCCTGGGTGTGGGTCGGGGCGTCATGCTAGAGCGGCCCGGTGACCCGCGCTTCTCGATTCCTGATCGGCCGGGTCACCTGATCGGCCTCGTCACCAGCTTGGCCACGCACGACGGCATCCCCTCCGTCGCTCGCGCCGCCTCGCGCCGGTACACGCTGGGCGGCACACCGACCAGCTCGGTGAAGCGACTGCTGAAGGTGCCCAGCGACGCGCAACCGACCTCGAAGCAGACCTCGGTGACGCTGAGGTCGCCGCAACGCAGCAGCGCCATCGCGCGCTCGATGCGCCGCGTCATCAGGTAGCTGTACGGCGACTCGCCGTAGGCGAGCCGGAACTGGCGGCTGAGGTGACCGGCCGACATGTCCACGCCGCGGGCCAGCGCCTCGACGTCCAGCGGCTGCGCGTACTCCCGGTCGATCCGGTCGCGAACGCGGCGTAGCCGCGCGAGGTCGCGCAGGTGCTGTGCTTCGGCGGGTCTGCTGGCCATCGGCATGATCGTGTCACGTCGCACCGGCGTGCTCAAGCCGTTGATGCGATGCACCGGGAAAACTCCCACTCTGCTAATTTGCAACCCTTGCCCATCCATCGCCAAGGGGACGCCATGCTTCGCCGCCACCTCATCGCCGCACTCGCGCTGGCCAGCAGCCTGCTGGCGCTGCCTGCCTTCGCCGAACAGGACAAGCCCACGCCGACGGCGAAGGAAATCCTCGCCAAATCCACACCAGCCGAGTGGCGTACGCCGGACCCGCAGAACCTGCTGCTCATGCAGCTGCCGACCGGGCGCGTGGTGATCGAACTGGCGCCGGACTTCACTCCGCGGCACGCGGCGAACATCCGCACCCTGGTGCGCAGCCACTACTTCGACGGGCTGGCGATCATCCGCGTGCAGGACAACTTCGTCACCCAGTGGGGCGACCCCAACGACGACGAGAATGGCGACAAGAGCAGGATCCGCTCGCTGGGCAAGGCCAGCAAGACGCTGCCGCCGGAGTTCACCCGCGCGATCGATCCGAAGCTGCCGTGGACGGCGCTGCCGGATGGCGACGTCTACGCGCCCGAAGTCGGTTTCAGCGAGGGCTTTCCGGTGGGGCGCGACCCGGCCAGCGGGCAGGAGTGGGTGGCGCACTGCTACGGCACGGTCGGCGTGGCCCGCGACGTGGCGCCGGAGACCGGCAGCGGCAGCTCGCTGTACGCGGTGATCGGTCAGGCGCGCCGACTGGACCACAACCTCGCCGTGGCCGGCCGCGTGCTGGAGGGCATGCCGCTGCTGTCCGGGCTGCCGCGCGGGCCCGAGCCGATGGGCTTCTACACGAAACCGCAGCAGCGCGTCACCATCGCATCGGTGCGACTGGCAGCCGACATGCCGGCGAAAGACCGCCCGGCGATCCAGGTGCTGCGCACCGACAGCGCCAGCTTCGCCGCGCTGGTCGAGGCGAAACGCAACGGCCACAACGCGTTCTATCCCAAGGCCGCCGGCAAAGTCGACCTGTGCAGCATCGACGTGCCGGTGCGCGAGGCGAAGCCGGCACCCTGACGCCGCCACGAACATTTTGTTCACCCGCGTCGGTTACCTTGCCTTTCTTGCCGATGCCGGAATCCGTGACATGCCGTTGAACGACACCCTGGCTTTCCTGCGCGCCTGGCTGCGCGATCCACGCGGCATCGGCGCAGTGACGCCGTCCGGTGCCGCACTGGCGCGACTGATGACCAGCCACGCCAGTGCGTTGGGCGGGCCGGTGATCGAATTGGGGCCGGGCACCGGCGTACTGACCCGCGCCCTGCTGGCGCGCGGCGTGCCGCTGCACCGGCTGGCCCTGATCGAGGCCGACCCGCACTTCGCCGACGCGCTGAGCCGGCGCTACCCGGAGGCGACCATCCTGCGCATGGACGCCGCCCGGCTCGGCGATACCGAGTCGCTGTTCGGCGACGAACGCGCCTGCGCCGTGGTCAGCGGCCTGCCGCTGCTGTCGATGCCCCCGGCCCAGGTCACCGCCATCGTGCAGGGTGCGTTCGAACGCCAGCTGCGCAGCGGCGGCATGTTCTACCAGTTCACCTACGGCCCGCGCTGTCCGCTGCCGCCGGCCCTGCTCGCGCGGCTGAACCTGCAGGCCCGCCGGGTCGGCAGTGCCCTGCTCAACCTGCCGCCGGCGGCGGTCTACTGCATCAGCCGGCGAGCGGAGATCCAGGTCGCAGCCTGATCCGCGCCTGGTAACCGGGACGCGTCGAACCGGGTTCGCCTGTCGACTGCGCGTGAACGAGGTCCGAAAACACCGGCCATCACCACATAACCTTTGCATGTCTCCGGTTATCACTGGGGCCGGTGCCCCGGCACGTCCAGACGACGTGCGGGCCAACCGCCGCAGGAGTGACGGATGAAACGCAGCCGGAAAGTACTCAGCTGGATCGCGGGCATCGTGCTGGCGTTGGTCGTGGTGATGCTGATCGTGGTCGCCACGTTCGACTGGAACCGCATGAAGCCGTTCATCGGCGACAAGGTCAGCCAGGCGATCGGTCGGCCGTTCGCGATCAACGGCGAGCTGACCGTGGACTGGCAGCGCGATCGCAACAGCCGCTGGCCCGGCTCATGGTTGCCGTGGCCCGAGTTCACCGCGCGCGATATCAGCATCGCCAACCCGGACTGGGCCACGCAGCCGCAGTTCGCCCACCTCGACGCGCTGCGCTTCCGGCTGTCGCCGCTGCCGCTGCTGGCGCACCGCATCGACGTGCCCACGCTGCAGCTGGTGCATCCCACGGCGGACCTCGAGCGCGACAAATCGGGACGTGCCAGCTGGGATTTCGCGCTGCCGGAAAACACGGCGCCTTCCGCCTGGAAGCTGCAGCTGGGCACGATCGGTTTCGACCAGGGGCTACTCACGCTCGACGACGCGGCGAGCCGCGTGAAGCTCAAGCTGGTGGTGGAGCCGCTGCAGGCGGCGATCCCGTACGACCAGATCGTGGCCCAGCAATCCAGCGCCGCGCGCGAGGAGGCCGGTAAGACGCTGGGTGCCGCGGCGAAGAAAACCCTGGCCAGCGGCGATGTCGGGTCGAAACCGGACAAGACCAGATCATCCATCACTTACCAGTTCGGCTGGACCGCCGAAGGCAGTTACCAGGGCAGTCCGCTCAAGGGCAAAGGCCGAACCGGCGCCGTGCTGGCATTGCAGGACACGACCACGCCGTTCCCGCTGCAGGCCGACGTGCGCATCGGCGACAGCCGCATCGCCCTGGTCGGCACGCTGACCGATCCGCTGCACTTGGGTGCGCTGGACGTACGCCTGTGGCTGTCCGGCTCCAGCATGGCCAGGCTGTATCCGATCACCGGCATCACCCTGCCCGACACCCCGCCGTACGCGACCGAAGGCCACCTGAAGGCCGAACTCCACCGCAGCGGCAGCCACTACAGCTACCAGGACTTCCGCGGTCGCGTCGGCGGCAGCGACCTGGCCGGCAACCTGATGTTCGTCACCGGCGGCAAGCGCCCCAAGTTGAGCGGCGACGTGCACTCGAAGCTGCTGCAATTCGCCGACCTGGCCCCGCTGATCGGCGCCGATTCCAACACCGAGAAACAGCAGCGCGGCGACGCGACACCGCAGCCCGCCGACAAACTGCTGCCGGTCGAGCCGTTCCGTACCGACCGCTGGCAGGCGATGGATGCGGACGTGACTTTCACCGGCACGCGCATCGTGCGCGGCGAGGCGCTGCCGATCGACTCGCTCGCCACCCACCTGGTCCTCAACAACGGCGCCCTTTACCTGGACCCGCTGAGCTTCGGGCTGGCCGGCGGCACCGTGCGCAGCAACATCACCCTCGACGGCAGCCGCGCGCCGATGCGCGGCGTGCTGGCACTCAACGCACGCCATCTCAAGCTCAAGCAGCTGTTCCCGACCTTCGAGCCGATGCGCACCAGCTTCGGCGAGATCAACGGCGACGCCGCGCTCGATGCGCAAGGCAACTCCATCGCCGCCCTGCTCGGCAGCGCGAACGGCGAGCTGAAGCTGCTGATGAACGACGGCGCGATCAGCAAGACCCTGCTGGAAACTGCCGGCCTCAACGTCGGCAACATCGTCATCGGCAAGCTGTTCGGTGACAAGACCGTGCAGATCAACTGCGCCGCCACCGACATGGCCGCCAGCAACGGCCTGTTCGACATGCGCCTGTTCGTGTTCGACACCGACGACGCCGTGATCGACGTCACCGGCACGGTGGACCTCGCCAACGAGAAACTCGACCTGGACGTGAAACCGCACACCAAGGGTTTCCGCGTGTTCTCGCTGCGCTCGCCGCTGTACGTCCGCGGCACGCTGAAGAACCCGAACGTCGGCGTGCAGGCCGGTCCGCTGCTGGCGCGTGGCGCCGGCGCCGTCGCGCTGGGCGTGGTCGCCGCCCCGGCCGCCGCCCTGCTCGCCCTGGTCGCGCCCAGCCACGGCGACGCCGGCGACAACACCTGCCGCGCCGTGCTGCAGCAGCTGCGCAGCTCCGGCAAGATGATGCCGGCAGGCAAGGGTAAATCCAGATGACCCCGTAGGAGCGCACCCTGTGCACGATAGCTCTGCGGAACATTCCGGCCAGAAGCCATCGCGCACAGGGTGCGCTCCTGCATGCAAGGTGGCTGGCGCCCGGGGGCGCTAGAATGTCACGCCACCCTCCCCTGCGATGTCCCCATGCAACCCGTCAACCAGGCCCGTCTGCAGATTCATTTCTGCGTGTTGCTGTGGGGCTTCACCGCGATTCTCGGCAAGCTGATCACGCTGCCCGCGCTGCCGCTGGTGTGGTGGCGCATGCTGCTGGTGGTGGCAGCGCTGTTGCTGATGCCGCGGGTCTGGCGCGGCTTGCGCGCGATGCCGGCGCGGCTGATCTGGGCGTATGCCGGCATCGGCGTGCTGGTGTCGCTGCACTGGCTGAGCTTCTATGCGGCGATCAAGCTGTCGAACGCCTCGGTCGGCGCCACCTGCATCGCGCTGGGGCCGGTGTTCCTGGCTTTCATCGAACCGTGGATCGCCAAGCGCAGGTTCGATCCGCGCGAGCTGCTGATCGGCGTGGCGGTGGTTCCGGGCGTGGTGATGGTGGTGGGCGGCGTGCCGCACGACATGCGCCTGGGCATCGCGGTGGGCGTGCTGTCGGCGCTGTTCGTAGCGTTCTTCGGCTCGCTCAACAAGCGCCTGGTCGAGCATGGCGACCCGCTCACGGTGACCTTCATCGAACTGGGCACCGGCACGGTCTTCCTCACCCTGCTTGCGCCGTTCATCCCGCACGCCGGCCCGGCGTTCATGCTGCCGGGCACGCACGATGCGCTGTTGCTGCTGGCGCTGTCGTTCGGCTGCACCCTGCTGCCGTTCGCGCTGGCGCTGGTGGCGCTGCGCCACATGAGCGCGTTCGGCACGCAGATGGTGACCAACCTGGAGCCGGTCTACGCGATCATGCTGGCGATCGTGCTGCTGGGCGAGCAGCATGAGCTGGACGGCTGGTTCTACGCCGGCGTGGCAGTGATCCTGGCCGCCGTGTTCATGCACCCGCTGCTGAACCGGCGGGCACGCAGCGCCAGGCAGCCCGAGTTGCTCGGCACCGCCGAAAGCCACAGCATGGTCGACTGAGCCATCGTCACCGGCATTCTCGAGGAGCGGCCCATGACCGACAAGCAGCAGCACTGGGAAACGGTCTACCGGACCAAGGCGCCGGATGCGGTCAGCTGGTACCGCCCGCACCTGGATACCTCACTGGCGTTGATCGAGCGCGCCGCGCCCGAGCGCAACACCGCCGTGGTCGATGTGGGCGGCGGCGCATCTACCCTGGTCGACGACCTGCTTGCACGCGGCTACCGCGACCTCAGCGTGCTCGACATTTCCGCGGCGGCCTTGAACGTCGCCCGTGAACGCCTGGGCGAAGCGGCGGACAAGGTGACCTGGCTGGCGGCCGACCTGCTCGACGCGCCGCTGCCGCAGGCCCGCTACGAGCTGTGGCACGACCGCGCCGTGTTCCACTTCCTGACCGAGGCGGAACAGCGCGCGTGCTACCTGCGGCAGCTGACCCGTGCGCTGAAGCCGGGCGGCCACGCGGTACTGGCCACGTTCGGCCCGCAGGGCCCGCTGAAGTGCAGCGGACTGGACACGGTCCGCTACGATGCTGGGGAACTTGCCCGCGTACTCGGCGACGGCTTCGCGCTGGTCGACAGCACGCTGGAATTCCACGCAACCCCGTTCGGCACCACCCAGCCGTTCCTTTACGCCCTGTTCCGACGGACGTCCGCCGACACCACGGGAGACATGCGCTGATGGCAAATTGCGACACATGCTGCGGAGCCGCGGCCACGCAACTGGCACTGCGCCAGCGTGGCGTGTTGAAGACCGTGCTCGTCATCAACGCCGCCGCCTTCGTGGTCATGGTCGTGGCCGCCATGCAGGCACGCTCATCGGCGCTGCTGTCGGACAGCTTCGACTACCTGGGCGATGCGCTGACCTATCTCGTCAGCCTGTGGGCCGTCGGCCGCAGCATGCACGCCAAGACGCAGGTCGCGCGCATCAAGGGCGGCCTGATCGTGACGGCCGGGCTGCTCGTATTGGTGCAGCTGGGCTGGCGCGCATGGCACCCGGCCGAACCGCTATTTGCGTGGATGGGCGCGTTCAGCCTGCTGGGCCTGCTCGCCAATGGCCTGTGCCTGCTGCTCCTGTACCGGCACCGCGGCGACGATCTCAACATGTCGTCGGTCTGGATCTGCTCGCGCAACGACGTGGCCGCGAACCTGTCGGTGCTGCTCGCCGCCGCCGGCGTGTGGGCGTTCGACGCCGCGTGGCCCGACCGACTCGTCGCCCTCGGGCTGGCGGTGCTGTTGCTGCGCTCCGGGTTTGGCGTTCTGCGCGACGCCGCACGCAGCGCCCGCTGAAACACGCTCAGGCCATCGACCACCCGCTCGGGTGGCCGATGGCCGCTTCAGCCGGCTGACGCCAATCGGCGCGCCTTGCCGGCACCGCCCCCGTGCACCCATCGGTACAGCGCCGGCAGTACCAGCAGGGTCAGCAACGTCGAGGAGAGGATGCCGCCGATCACCACCGTGGCCAGCGGGCGTTGCACCTCGGCGCCGGTACCCACGTTCAGCGCCATCGGCACGAAGCCCAGGGAGGCCACCAGCGCGGTCATCAGCACTGCTCGCAGGCGGG
>Ga0207690_10001983_pt1 | contig 12532 bp, 8 predicted proteins | sample KBSC23metaG_FD_184315 | JGI IMG/M metagenome (GOLD analysis project Ga0207690, IMG submission 184315) | Corn rhizosphere microbial communities from Kellogg Biological Station, Michigan, USA - KBS C2-3 metaG (SPAdes) (version 2) | ecosystem: Host-associated > Plants > Roots > Rhizosphere > Soil ...
CAGCGCAATAGGCAACCCCTCCCAAAATGATGGCAGCAAAAATATATTACATTGTTTAAATACCGCCGTTTTGCTGTCGCCGCTAACTACGCCTTTAAATTCATAATTATCGCCCAGCAGCGTTTTAAATTTCAGGTTATACTCATCCTCTGCCGGCCCTTTACCTGCCATAATAAATTTAAAATCGAGGCCCTTTTCTTTCAATTCGGCTAAAGCCTCATAAATATAAGCTATCCCTTTGTCCAGGTGTATCCGTCCTAAAAAAAGCAGGGTAGGTAGCTCATCATCACCAATCATCCGGGTAAAATTTTCGGCATCGGTAAGATCAATAGCGTTGGGCAGTTCTATCGCATTACGGCTTTTAAACGCGGTTATAACATGGCTCCTCTCTGTAGCGCTAAGGCATATTATTGGATGTTTGCCTGTTAAAGCACAACGTATCATCAACTTTATCCACCCCGGTATATGCTCTTTTAGTAAATACTCGCCTCCGTGCAGGTGTACCACCATGCGCTTACGCATTATTTTGGCCATAATTATCATAGGCGCATCCCTTATTACCGATCGTTTATCAACCGGGAAGTTAAAGTGTATCAAATGGCTGGTGGTACACATCAGCTTAAACCATTTGAAGTACATTTTTAGCAACCGCCTAAACCAATGCCAGTCTCTTTTTACGTCATCTTTTTTACCTACTTCAAAATGGATGTATTCATGTTCGGTATTCAGCTTGATAATAAAATTAGTAACGGCAGATACTCCGCTTACATTGGTATTAACATTTAGGGATGGAGAAGTGATAAGGATCTTCATTGGAGCCTAAACTAATATTTTCGGTCCGAAAAAAAAACTTATTTAATTAAACGCACCTATAGTTTTTAACATTTGGCTATTTTTTAACAATAAGGCAAAGTTTAGGGCTTACTAATATAACTATACCTACTTTTATTTAATTTTTTGGGCGTAGAGTTTACTTTAAGCAACAAAAAATTAAAGCCAGGCACGCATTTAATAACATCAAGTAAAGTAATTGTATATGTATCAAACATTTAAAAGGCATTATTTTATAATAGCTTGTATATTTTTATGTTCATGTAATACGTACAAAAAAATACCTTATTTTCAGGATCTTCAATTAAAAGGCTCGGTTAAAGAAGCTGTTGATAACGCGACCCCGGTTACCATACAACCCCATGATATTTTAGGAATATTTGTAACCGCGGCCAACCCCTTATCGGCAGCGCCATACAATAACAACCTGGCCCGTATGAATGGTAACGCGTCGGACAATACGCCCGATAACCCCTTAAATCCTATTATTGGCTACCTGGTTGATAACGATGGAACGATCATTTTCCCCAGCCTTGGAAAGCTAAAAGTATCGGGCCTTACTACCGCCGCGCTTCGCGACCAGTTAACCAGGCAGCTATCGCCGGCATTTTTAAAAGATGCTACCGTAAGTGTACGCATCATCAACTTTAAAATATCGGTATTGGGCGATGTACAACGGCCAAACGTGTACCCCGTACAGAACGAACGCATAACCATACTGGAGGCCCTGTCATTAGCCGGCGACCTGAATATTACCGCTAAGCGCAAAAATGTTTTACTGATACGGGAGCAGGATGGCAAAAGGGAATACGTCAACATCGATCTTACCTCGAAAGCGCTGTTCACTTCGCCTTATTATTATTTAAAAAGTAACGATCAGATATATGTTGACCCCGACAGGGCGAAATACGGTTTAGTTGATGTAGGTGCCAGGAATCTCACCATCATTATTTCGGCCCTATCGGTTGTAGCCATTGTATTTTCTACATTACACAGATAGCATATTATGCATTCTAATGAAAAAAATAGTTATCCAATGGTCAGGTCGTTTAATCAGGACGACTCATTTAAGCCAAAGGAAACCTTAAATAAATACTTATATCATTGGCCGCTTTTTTTGCTGGCCCTGCTTTTTTCGTTTGCCGTAGCTATTGTTTATTTAAAACTGGCAAAACCTGTTTATGATGTAAAGGCCGAGCTGTTAATTAAAGAGGATAACACCGTTACCAATAACTCCAGGGCGGCATCGGTTTTACAGGAGCTTGATGTATCTGAAACCGATAAGCTGGTAGATAATGAAATAGAGGTTATTAAATCGCGTAACCTCATATCGCAGGTGGTTAACGATCTGCAGTTATGGGCTACTTATCAATCAAATAAAAGAATAGCGAAAGAGAATTTATATGGCAAAAGCCCTGTAAAGATCACCTTACTCACATCCAACGAAAAAATGGATGGCAAAAATTTCGTCATTTTTATAAAGGATACCACTACGTTTTACCTGACCGAAAAAAAGGGCGTAGCCAATAAAGAATACAAATTTGGCCAAACCATATACAGCGATTTTGGTACCTGGAAACTGAGCATAACGCCTAACGTTTACGAGTATTTCGATAATTCGATCATGATGTCGCTGCGTGATATCAATTCGGTTGTTGACGATTACCAGAACCAGATCAACGTGGCTTTGGTAAATAAAAAATCGCCTACCATTGGCCTATCTATTCAGGAACAGATACGCGAGCGCGGCAAGGACATTTTAAACCACCTGATAACGGTTTATAACAGCGCTACCCTTGCCGATAAAAACCGCATCACACAAAGCACATTAAGATTTATTGATAGCCGCGCAGCAGCGGTTAGACAGGAACTGGATAGCGTAGAACGGCGATCTGAACAATTCAGGAGCTCGCGTGGTATCACCGATATTTCATCAGCATCAAGGGTATACCTGGAAGACCAGCAGGACAATATTCGCAGGCTGAACGAAGCCCGGGTTAAGCTGCAGGTGATTGGCACCATCGAAAACTATGTAAACTCGAACGCGCCCAATAAAAGCGTGCCTGCAACCTTTGGTATTGACGATCCGGGTTTGAATGGCCTGGTTGAAAAGCTAACTATGTTAGAGCTGGAGCGCGATGGCATGCTGGCCAATACGCCCGAAAACAACCCGATATTTGATAACGTCAACAGCCAGATAGAAGCCGCTAAAATGGCGATAAGGGTAAAAGTAGCCAACATTAAAGCCGGGTTGTTTAGCACTATCGAGCAATTACAGGGTTATAAATCACACTTCGATGCATCGATAAGAAATATCCCGACACAGGAACGTGAGTTTATAGATATCCAACGCCAGCAAAATTTATTAGATAATCTGTATAATTACCTGCTCAAAAACCGTGAGCAAATATCATTAAGTTACGCCTCCACCATTGCCGATGCCCGTATAATTGATAGCGCGTACGCCGGCCCTTTGAAGTGGCCCAATAAAATGATAATTTTCGGCCTGGCGCTAATTGCCGGTCTGGTACTGCCCATACTGCTTTTATTGTTCAGAAAGGTTTTTAACGATTGTATTGAAAGCCGCAAAGAAATTGAAACCGCAACCGGAGCCCCCATTATTGCCGAGGTAAGCGCTGTATATGCCCGTAACCAGATCATTATTAACGACCAGAGCGATATTGCGGTAGAAGAGCAGTTCAGGTTTTTACGTACCAAAACGCTGCTGCAGCATGGCACCGGCGAAAAAGGCAGGGTAACACTTATCTCATCAACCGTGGCACGCGAGGGTAAAGCGTTTATCGGGTCTAATTTGGGGATGTCATTCGCGGTATCGGGCCGTAAGGTTATTATAATCGATCTCGATCTGCGCAGGCAAAGGATAGCTAAAATATTTAACCTGCCCCAGTTAACGGTTGGTTTAAGCGATCACTTAAAACAAGAAGCAGCCTTAAAAGAGATAGTACAGGTTACAGACGCGCACCCCGATCTGCATGTGATATCTAACGGCCAGGTAACGCATTACCCAACCGAACTGATAGAGCACCTCGATTTTGAAAACCTGATCAGGATGCTGCGTTCTAATTATGATGATATTATCATTATTTCTCCTCCGCTCAAGTTGGTTGCCGATGCCATTATTTTATCGGGATTGAGTGGTGTGTGTTTATATGTTGTGCGCCATAATTATAGTAAGAGAGCTTTTCTGCCGTTCATCGACAGGGTATATCAAAGTAACGATCTCACTAAAATGAATATCGTATTCAATGGTATCAGGGAGCAGCCGGCCGGTTATGATTATGGAAGAGGCTATTACCCTAAAATAAAGCAGAGGTTTGACCTGCTGAAACTGATAAGAGACTTTTTAAGAAGGTTTTAATATTTTGTTTATCAGATTATGGGCAGGTAGCATTTTATTTACCGGTACATTAAATTTTTGTTTAATTGAAAGCTAAATAAGATAACACATTGAAAGGCGCGATTTTAGGTGTAATACCTTATTTAACATTCCTGCTGTTTTTTATATACCTTTTCAGGGCCAAAAACGCGTCAAGGGCCTATGTGCTTTTTTGTTTGTACTTCTTCCCGGTTATCTACTCGCCCGATCATACTTACAATGTATTCCAGGCGATCAGCTATTTCTACTTCTTCTATTCCTTTCGCAGCGATAAACCCGTATTCAGTAAGTATAGCCACCCCTTAGTATGGTATGTATTGTTGTGTTTGTTCTTGGGTGCCTTATTGTCGGAGTTTATGGCCCATGCTTTTATCGGGCTAATAAGTTTTCTGCCCATCATCATTTACATTCATGTTTTATTGTTTGAATGTTTGGAAGAAGACAGCTTTATATTCAAGGTAATAGATGTTCTAAAGCTCAATCTCGCCATAGCCATCGGCTTCTTGTTTTTACAGGTAGGCCTGGGGCTGAATTTCACCCTCTTTGTTTCCGAAAACCCAAACATTACATTCGAGGCCATAAGGTACCCCGGTATTTTCCAGGATCCTCAAAAATTTGCGCAATTCTTATCGGCGCTTAGCTTTATTACTTTGATCGATTCACCCTCGTCGCCCAGGTTTACAAAGTACAAATATGTGCTATTGGTGTTGAGCATTATTTCGTTGTTTTTAACCGGTGGCCGGGCTGCCCTGCTCGGTTTAGCTGCAGGGATAGTTTTTGTGGCGTTGTTTAGCAGCAATAAAGTGCGCATAGCCACATTGGCCGGCGGTGTTGTAGTGTTTGTTGTCGCTTTAGCCTTTAGCGATTATTTGGCTATATTTAATCGCGGCGAATCATTAAAAGATTCGTACGATACCCGGAACGCCATATGGCAGGTGGCTTTACAGGTATTTGGCAAGCACCCGGTGTTAGGTATCGGCATAAGTAATTACGCCAGTTATATGGAGGCGTATGCGAAAGATCAATACTGGCTGGTTGATGGCGAAAAAGTATATTTCGATCATCCCGAAAGCGGCTACCTCAAGTACCTGGCCGAGTTTGGCATTTTAGGCATGGCAGGCGTTTTTACTTTTTTATTCGCGGCCATTTATAAAGGTTTGAAAACATTTTTTAACAAGGTGAAAGACTTTAACATCATATATCTTATATCGGCTATCATTACATGGATGCTTGGCTTTTACTCGGTATATTCATTTGGCGATACCCGTATTTTGATACTGGTAAGCACCCTTATCTGCCTGTTAATTGCCTGGTCAAAAAGGTACGATAAGGGTTTTATTGTGATAGATTGATATGGCAGGTAAAGGGGTTTTAAAAAACAGCATCTGGGGTTTAGCCTCGCAATTTGGCCAGCAGGGTTTGCTCATTGTATTCTTTGTTATTGTTGCCCGGGTGTTCCCTAAAGGCGATCTGAGCAATTATTACATTGCCAATAACCTGTACCAAATGATGGTATCCTTTTCGGCCCTGGGCCTGGGCCAGTGGTTCATTCGTCAATTGCCCGATGAGCCCGATCAGAAATCCTTTGTAAACAAGTTCCTTAAAATACAGATATGCTCGGGCATATTTTTCTATGTTGTAAATGTTGCTGTTACCTGGCTTATGTATGATGATCCGATGATACATATATTAAGCCTCCTCATCGGCCTCAATATTATATTCGACAATGTTATCTATACCATCCGCAACTTAAACATAGCGCAGTTTGAGCAGAACAAAACTTTTAAAGTACTCACTATCGATTCGGCCCTTAGGGTTATTTTAGCCTGCCTTGTTTTTGTATATCCCTATAACATCATCGAAATGTCGGTTGTGCTGGTGCTTATCCGCATATTTACATTAAACCTGTTTTTGCGTATTTCCACATCAAAGTTAGCCACGTTCAAGTCTATCGTTTTCAGCAATGTACCGGTAAGTTATATTAAAGACCTGCTGCTATCAAACTGGCCGTTCATAATCGTGGGCAGTGTATCGGTTATTTACTGGCGCATTGGCAACGTGCTTATCTCCAAGTTTTTGGATAAGGTGAACGTTAATACCTATGAGCTATCCTTCAGGTTTTTTTCGATAGCCGAGTTAATCCCTGTAATAGCTTCGGCAAGCATATTCGCGGAATTACTGCGGGTATATCGCGAAGATGGCATGGAAGCTTTTAACAAGCTTTATAAATTCTTTTTTAAACTTTTTTTGCTGTACGGCTTTGGCGCATTTACTTTTTTATACTCATTTGCCGGCCCTATAGTGAAACTCGCGTTCGGTAATAAATTTCCGGAAGTGGCTTATAATACGCAGGAGATGTTTTTAACAATGCTGGTATTCCCCACAGCCATTTTACAGGCAAATATTTTTATCATACTAAAAATGGAACGAAGGGATATGTGGCTAAACGTTATCAGTTTGTTTGTAAACGTAGGGTTGGCATTCACCGGGTTTATGTTTTACAAAACCTTATCCGTTGTCAATTTATCCATTTTTATATCGTTCATTGTTTTTCACCTTTTGCAGGATTACATATTGGTAAAAAACAAAGTAGCCACCCCTTTAGAGATCACTTATGGGTACATCGCGCTGATAGTTGGTTTCGCGGCATACATATTGCTTGGCAAAGTTGTCAATTTGTATCTGTTGTTTATCTTGTTTTGGGCCGTAGTGCTCCCGGCAGTGGTAATTACTGACAAGAGGATACTCAATTTTATAAAAGCGAAAACCGGCCATGTAACTTCCCCGGAAGGATAATAAATTTGATAAAATGTTAACCGTAAACTATATAACAAGGCCCTGGTTTTTCGATATTTCGGTCGAGTTTATCCGCGAGTTTAAAAAACTGGTTAACCTGAATGTCATCATCATTATCAGTCCTGAAAACGCGGGATACCTGGGCATCAGCAAAACCGATGCGCAAACATACCTTGACAAAACCCTCAAGCTGGAAGACGTACTTAAAGGTGATATGCGCGACCGCCTGAACCCATATTTTGAAGGTGCCAACGTGCTTTGCAAATTTGAGCAGCATAAAGAAAGCAGTTATAAAAATGCCCTCGGCTGGTTAAAACTGCTTAATAAATATCCGTTATTGAAAGCCGATCTGAATATTGTTGAAACCCTGAGCCTTGCCGATTGGTACTTGTTGTTCAAACTAAAGCGTAAAAACATTTACTACATCATTCACGATCCGCAACCGCATACCGGCGAAAGCAGGGGACGAGTAGAGGTGATCAATAAATTGTACTTCCCTTATATTCATAAATTCATCACTTATTCCGAATTTTCTGCGGGACTGTTCAGGCAATATTACCCGGCTTATGCCGATAAAGTGATCAGTTTTAAAATGCCGGTTTTCACCAGCCAGAAGGTAGAGGCAACAACCAAGCCTAAATCAGGCAATAAAAAGATCGTCTTTTTCGGGCGTATATCGCCATACAAGGGTGTCGAGCTTTTTTATGATGCGGCAGCTCAGATCAGCAAAACTAATCTCGATGTTAATTTTGTAGTTGCCGGCAAAGCGCAAGACGATTATCGCCCTGCATTCCTGGGCAATAATCCATATCCTAATATACAGATCAGGAATCACTTTATCGATCTGGAAGAGTTATCCGAAATAATGAGCGATGCCGACCTCTGTGTATTGCCTTATTTTGATGCCACCCAAAGCGGGGTAATAATGACCTGCTATGCCTTTAACCTGCCCGTATTAGTTTCTGATTGCCCCGGTTTGTTAGAGTATTGCTTTGATACAGATGCCTTTTCTTTTAAAAATAAAGACATGGATAGCCTGGTCCGAAAGATGGAGAATTTAATTGCCGACGATACGTTGTTGCATAAAAACAGGCAACAAATTGCCGGCTACGCGGCTCAAAACGTGTCGTTAATAAATAGCAATTTGCTATTATCCGACCTGTCTGGCGCCGAAATAACGTAACTTAATAACCGCTCTCCCGTATACAACGGCTCATAGTTTAAAGCCGGGAGAATATGAAACGCTGTATGCTGATAATTAATTTGCTCATTATGATACTTGCTTCTGCTTGCCAGAAGGTGGATATAATAAGCGTTTCGCCTACCAGCACTACAGATTTTTCTCATAAAGCGGTTTTCTCTACTCAAAGCTATAATGCCGACAGCACCCTGCTAACGGTTTATCCCACAGAAAGCACAGATCTATTAATAAACCCTGGTAAAGGCTTTGTACAGTATTGGGATTTTGACGCTACCTATGCCGACCAGGTAAGTACAGGTTACAGCAGGTATGATTGGTCGGATATAGAACCATCGGCCGGTGTTTTTAACTGGAGTTTGATAGATAGCGAAATACAAAAGTTTAAGGCCGCAGGCAAAAAATTCGCCTTCGGTATTATGTGCGCCAATACTGCCCGCTCTATGAATACGCCCGATAAAGGGAAATACGTTACACCTAAATGGGTTTTTCAGGGAGGCGCAAAAAGCAGAACCATCCAAACCACTTATTGGGAAACAAATCAACTGTTTACACAGGTTATCCCCGTTTGGACAGACCCTGTATTTTTATCAAAACTCAATCAGTTCATTGCCATTTTAGGGCAGCGATATAACGGCAACAGCGATATCGCTTTTATCGATATCCGCTCATACGGTAACTGGGGTGAGCAACATACTTACGAGATTGGCGGGGTTGCACTTACAGCCAATCAGCTACTAACCCAGCATTTGCAGGTGTATAAAAAAGCTTTCCCCAACACACAGCTAATAACACCCTGGGGAACGACAGATTATAATGGCGACTACGACTGGGCGGTGCAAAATGGCATCGGAATGCGTAGTGATGGTATCTTCAAATATTCTAACGGCAGCGAATGTACGAGAGCCGCTGGCAAAGCACCTTCCATTTTTGAGTATACCGCAAACTATGCCTGGATAACTTCGGAAGGGTTATGGAGCCCCGATACATTAAATAAATATATTGAAATAGGTAAACCGAGTTATATCCAGTTTGATAACGGAATGTATGCTGCCAATAAAGAGCTGTATACCAGGATCGCTAATAGGGTTGGTTATCATTTTGTGTTAAAAAGCGCGACCATACCTGTAGCAATAAAAAACAACACATCATATACCATACAAACCCAGGTTTTAAATAAAGGAGTAACCCGCATATATCAATCATGCTATGCCGCCATCGCCTTGCTTGATGCTTCGGGCAATGTGGTGCAAAAACAATGGCTGGATGGTATTACGCCATCGCTTTGGCTTTCAGATACCAATGTTGGCCAGCAAAGCGTCGTTACCTTTGCCGGGGTGGCACCGGGTAATTATACAGTAGCAATTGGCTTGTTTGTAAACAAAAACGATAATAATCCAACGTATAAATTGGCCAATATCAATAAAGCGGCCAATAACTGGTTTGTGTTAAATACCGGTGTCGCGGTAAACTAATCTCTGCTAATTGTAATAAGTTAGTTTCAAGGTTTCCATTATTCAGTAAATAGATTTATTTTGGGATGATGAGAATATGCCATGTTATTGCCAATTTATATGCCGGTGGCGCCCAAACGTTTTTGGTGCTGTTGGCGATAGAGCAAAAAAAAGCGGGGCATGAAGTATCCATTGTTCAGATAGATAAATTTAATCACTCGCAATTCGAGATCTTCCTGGTATCGCAATTAAAAGAATATCAAATTCCCCTATTCACATTAGAAAGAAAAGCGGGCAAAAACTTCAGTATCATAAAAAGTTTTATCCTTTTGGATAAGGTGATGAAGTTGTGTAATCCTGATATTATAAATACCCACCTCCAGTTTACTCATTTAATTGTGGGCATTTACTTAAAGCTGATTAAGTTGGGAACTGTAAAAGCAAAGTATATTGCCACCATCCATAATGCACCCGAGGTGTGGAACAAACAAACCATGCTTGTTAATAAGCATACGGCATCCATCTACTGTTCACAGGCGTCGCTGCAAACAAGCGTGGTTAGAGATTGCCCTAAAGCTGTTATTTTAAACGGTATAAAGACCCCGGTGGTAGATGACAGTGCAGATAAGATCATAGCTGAATATTGTGCCGACCCTGCGCATAAACTGATATTAATGGTAGGCAAGTTATCATATCAAAAAAACTATCCTTTGGCGGTAGCTATAGCTAAGCATTACGAACAGAAAAATGTATCCTTCCTGGTTTGCGGTATTTTGGAAGAAACTACCGAACGCGATCTGGCTTCATTTAAAACCGTAAGTAATATGCATTACATCGGTATAAAGGTGCCTGCCGAAATATATTCGTTAATGGACCGGTGCGATTGCTTCTTGAACACATCGCATTATGAAGGTTTACCCATTACCGTGCTCGAAGCTTTTTTTATCGGAACGCCTTGTGTGCTTTCGCCAATTTTACCGCATAATGAAATAGGCCTTGAAATGCCGGATTGCTATATCCCCGACTCGTTTTTAAAGAATGATTTTATTGAGAAAATTGATGAAGCGTTAAATCTTGATAAAGCAAAAAAAGAGATCAGATCGCTACGGGAGCCTGTACTCAAAAAATACAGTATAAGTCAAACCGCGGCCAGCTATGTTGAATTTTACAAGAGTATATTAATACACGGTTAATTTATATTACCTTGCAGTTGTGATATCCTTTTTTGTTTTTACTATTAATTAAGCAATAGCATTGTTTCCAAAACAAAGTATAGTGGAGCGTAATTACTCAACATCCCGGTTTATTGAATACGATGTATATAAAGGCAGCCTGGATGGTATTGATTTAAATGTTGGCAAAAAAACGCTCATCAATACCATTAACCAATATTCGTATTGTATGGCCGAAAAATATCCGGAGTTTAAAAATGCCTTGACAAACAGCGACATATTATTGCCCGATGGTATAGGTATAGTGCTCGCTATACGCATGATAAGCGGCGATAAATTGCATAAAATAGCCGGTACCGATATACATTTCCATTTGCTGGACCTGTTGAATGATACAGGCGGAAGCTGTTTTTACTTAGGCTCGTCAGACAGTACGCTTAAAAAGATTTCCGCCCGCATAAACAAACAATACCCCAATATAAAGTTTGGTTCTTATTCGCCTCCATACAAACCCCAGTTCTCGCCATCAGATAATGCAGCGATGATAAATGCTGTAAATACTTTTAAACCTGATGTGCTTTTTGTTGGGATGACGGCACCCAAACAAGAAACATGGGCCTATGAACACTACACCGATGTCGACTCAAAAATAATATGCTCTATTGGCGCCGTGTTTGATTTTTTTGCCGGTACGGTTAAACGTCCTTCCAAATTTTGGATCAAACTGGGATTAGAGTGGTTTATCCGTTTGGTGAAGGAACCCAAACGCATGTCGAGACGGTATTTATATTATGGGCCGATATTTGTAATATTAATGGTCAAACAAAAGCTTTACAAATAAGCAAGTGTTAAATTTAATATCTGTAGAATAAGTTTTTTATCTCAAAAATTAAATAATTTTAGACCAAACTATACTTTAAGCGATAGATGATAACACGATATAATAACGCGTATAGAATTTTTATTTCCTTCTGCGATTTATTTGCGTTAAGCATAGTCCACTTGACCCTGATCTATCTTTATAAAAGCTATGTAATAGCCAAACCCGATTTTTACGTCGTGTCTTACATATACCAGATCATGGTTTGGTTAATATGCTCTTATTTGACGGGCGTATACGTAAACAACGATTTTACAGATTTTACACGAAATTTTAAACGGTCGGGAAGTGCGTTTTTAATGTTTCTTTCATTGGTGCTGCTGTTTAATTTTTTGTTTCCTTATTATAACAGGCAGTTTGTAATATTTAGTGCAACGGGGTTTATTACTTATTTATTTCTAAGCAGAGCCCTGATAGTTGGTATAAACTTTTTTGTTTATATGGACGATCACGCTAAAAAAAAGATCGTAATTATTGGGTACAATGAGTTATCGGATACCATAGTTCAGCATTTTGCACAGCAACGAAAAACAGTTATTGTTAAAGGGTATTTTGATTACAAAAAAAATGAAAATGATACAGGCGGCCTCCCCTTTTTGGGGAAAGTTGAGGAATGTTTTTCATACGCTATTGAAAATGGAGTAACTGAAATATACTGTACCCTGTCTCCCGAAAAAGATATTGAAATATATAAGTTGTCCGAAAATGCGGAGCGTAATTTTATCCGTTTTAAGTTTGTGCCCGATCTGCGTTTATTTGTCAACCGCGAAATAAAGCTGGATTATATCCAGGATATCCCGGTAC
>Ga0207690_10001990_pt1 | contig 12519 bp, 12 predicted proteins | sample KBSC23metaG_FD_184315 | JGI IMG/M metagenome (GOLD analysis project Ga0207690, IMG submission 184315) | Corn rhizosphere microbial communities from Kellogg Biological Station, Michigan, USA - KBS C2-3 metaG (SPAdes) (version 2) | ecosystem: Host-associated > Plants > Roots > Rhizosphere > Soil ...
TCAAGGCCTATGGCAGTTGGTGCCACGCACTGGAGTCCAGTTGGGTCATCTCCACGCCCCAGTCGGCGGTTCGGATCCGCGACAACCTGCTTCAAGCCATGGATGGAGACGACGGCTTGCTCGTTGCCCGCCTCTCGGGTGAGGCCGCATGGTATGGCCTTGACGAGACCATCAGCTCCTGGCTCAAGACGCAGCTCGAAAGCGCTGCGGCATAACCGACCTGGCGCCAGGGATGGCGCCGTCACCAACAAATGGGATGAAACGGATGCGCAAGCCTCTACGCACACTCGCCGATATCCGCCTCGGCTATAGCTTCAGAACGAAGATCGAAAACGATGCGCAGGGTAACGTTCGAGTTCTGCAGATTAGCGATATCAGAAACACGACCACCCTTGATCCCTATGCGTTGCCACTGCTGCGTTGGACCGTCACCAGCCGGCCGCCCCTCTTGCAGCGTGGCGACGTGGTCATGCCCGCACGCGGCGATCATTACGAAGCACTGGTCATAGAAAGTGATGAACCCATGGTGGCATCCGGCCAGTTGCTCGTGATCGAGCCCAGATCGGCAGCGGTGCACCCTGGTTACCTGTGCTGGTTTCTCAATCAGCCCGAGTCGAGGACATACATGCTCAAGAATCGCGCCGGCAGCAGCATCCCCTCGCTGAGCCGAGCAGCCCTTGGCGATCTTCAGGTCACGATGCCTTCCCTGGAAACACAGCAGAAAATTCTCGATTTGGCGCAACTGTGGCGGCGGGAACAGAGCCTGAGCCAGCAACTGCTTGCCAACCGCCAGAAGATGCTCGACGGCATCTACAGCAAACTTTTGGAGTCGTAACGAACATGGCCAATGTAGATCAGAAGGAAATCAACACTGCTGTCTGGGCAGCCTGCGACACCTTCCGCGGCACCGTCGATCCCAGCATCTACAAGGACTACGTCCTGACCATGCTGTTCCTCAAATACGTCTCCGACGTCTGGCAGGATCACTACGACGGCTACAAGGCCGAATACGGGGATCACCCCGACCTCATTGAGGAAATGCTCAAGAACGAGCGTTTCGTCCTGCCGCCCAAAGCCAACTTCTACGCGCTCCATGAGCAGCGGCATGGGCCCGGCAATGGCGAACGCATCGACAAGGCACTGCATGCCATCGAAGAGGCCAACATCGGCAAGCTGCGCGACGTGTTCCAGGACATCAGCTTCAACTCCACCAAGCTCGGCGACGAGCAGCAGAAGAACGACATCCTGCGCCACCTGCTGGAGGACTTCGCCAAACCGGAACTCAACCTGCGCCCGAGTCGTGTGGGTACGCTCGACATCATCGGTAACGCCTACGAGTTCCTGATCAAGAACTTCGCCTCCAGCAGCGGCAAGAAAGCGGGCGAGTTCTATACGCCGCCGGAAGTCTCCGCCCTGATGGCACAGCTGATGGATCCGCACGAGGGAGACGAGATCAGCGACCCCACCTGCGGCTCCGGTTCGCTGCTACTCAAGGTCGGCCGGCTGATTCGTGAGCGCTCGGGCTCACGCAAGTACGCGCTGTACGGACAGGAAGCCATCGGCAGCACCTGGGCGCTGGCCAAGATGAACATGTTCCTGCACGGTGAAGACAACCATCGCATCGAGTGGGGCGACACCATTCGCAATCCCAAACTGCTCGATGGCGAAACCACGCGGGATCCGTTCTCGGCCATCACAGGGAAATCGAAATCCTCGTCCGCGCAACAAACAAAGCCGGTCGGCCTCAAGCACTTCGACATCGTCGTCGCCAATCCACCATTCTCGCTGGAAAAGTGGGGGCATGAAGGCGCGGATGCCGACCCGTACAGTCGCTTCCGCCGCGGCGTGCCGCCACGTACCAAGGGCGATTACGCCTTCATCCTGCACATGATCGAAACCATGAAGCCGCGCACCGGCCGCATGGCCGTGGTGGTACCGCACGGTGTGCTGTTCCGTGGAGCGGCCGAGGGGCGGCTGCGCAAGCAGCTGATCGAGGAGAACCTGCTCGACATCGTGATCGGCCTGCCCGAGAAGCTGTTCTACGGCACCGGCATCCCCGCCGCGATCCTGGTATTCCGCAAGAAGAAGGCGGATGACAAGGTGCTGTTCATCGACGCCAGCCGCGACTACGAGGACGGCAAGAACCAGAACTTCCTGCGCGACGCCGACCTGAAACGCATTCTGGATACCGCCAAGGCGCGCACCAACGTCGACAAGTACGCCTACCTGGCCAGCCCCGCCGAAATCGCCGAGAACGACTACAACCTCAACATTCCACGCTACGTCGACACCTTCGAGGAAGAGGAGGAGATCGACCTGATGGCCGTGCGCAAGGAGCGTCTGGAGCTGAAGGCCGAGCTGGCCAAGCTGGAGGAGCAGATGGCGCATTACCTCAAGGAGCTTGGCTATGAGTAAGAAAGAGCGCACGCCATCGACTTCAGCGGGCGGCGAGCTTGCCGCCTTCGAAAGCCAGGTCGTCCGCCGCACCTGGCATGAGGGCGAATGGTGGTTTGCCATCGTCGATGTGGTGGCGGCCTTGACCGATTCCGTTCGGCCAGAGGGCTATCTCAAGGATTCACGCAAGCGGGACGCAGGTTTAGCCGAAGGGTGGGGGCAAATTGCCTCCCCCCTTCGGCTGGCCACGCCTGGCGGCGTGCAATTGCCCACGTACATCGGCAAGGACAGGCCATGAGTGCGCGCGACCCGTCCCATCCGGTGCCACCCGGCGATGCCGGCGCCGCCCAAGGCCAACACGGCGAGCTGGTGCTCTATCCCACGGAGGATGGCAGCGCCCGCTTCTACCTGCGCGCCGAGCACGGCACAGTCTGGCTGACCCAGCTCGAGCTGGCCGAACTGTTTCAGACCACCAAGCAGAACATCAGCCTGCACATCAAGAATGTTCTGTCAGAGGGCGAGCTGGCCACCGGTTCAGTTATCAAGGATGACTTGACAACTGCCGCCGACGGAAAGCGTTATCGAACAAAGCTCTACAACCTCGACATGATCCTGGCCGTGGGCTATCGGGTGAAATCCCCGCGCGGCACGCAGTTCCGCCAGTGGGCCACCACCCACCTCAAGGAATACCTGGTCAAGGGCTTCGTCATGGACGACGAGCGCCTGAAGGATCCGGCCGGCTGGGATTATTTCGACGAGCTGCTGGAACGCATCCGCGAGATCCGCACCTCGGAGAAGCGCTTCTACCAGAAGGTCCGCGACCTGCTCGCGCTGTCGGTGGACTACGGCGATGCCCCCGCCGCCGCCGGCCAGTTCTTCGCCGTGGTGCAGAACAAGATGCTGTTTGCCGTCACCCGGCAGACCGCAGCGGAGATCGTGCTGCAGCGGGCCGACCCCAACCAGCCCAATATGGCGCTCACCAGTTGGAAGGCCGGCCGTGTGCGCAAGACCGACGTGATCGTGGCCAAGAACTACCTCGCCACGGCGGAGGTGGAGGAGCTCAACCGGATCGCCGCGATGTTCCTCGACTATGCGGAGGATCGCGCCAGGAAGCGGCAGGACATTCGCATGGCCGATTGGCGCCAGTACGTGGATAACTTCATCGCCTTCAACGAGCGGCCGCTGTTGCAAGGGGCAGGCAAGATCAGCCACGACCGCATGCAGCAGGTGGCGCATGAGCGTTATGCGGAGTTCGATGCGAAGCGGCGGCAAGCCGAGGCGTTGGCGGCGGATGCGGAAGACATCAAGGAGCTTGAGGCGGTGGAGAAGCGTGGCCGCGAGGGAGGCAAAGATGCTTCCTGAAGGTTGGACTAAGGAACGAGTAAAAGACCGTGGCGAAGTACAAGCTGGACGTCAACGTGCGCCCTCCTTTTTAGATGGAGAGATGACGAAGTACCTGCGTGTTGCCAACGTCTTTGATGGATACATCGACACGACAGATGTTTTGGAGATGCCATTTACGCCAGAGGAGCGGAGTCGCTATCTACTTAGCGCGGGTGACCTACTGCTCAACGAGGGGCAGAGCCTGGCCCTTGTTGGTCGTCCGGCGCTGTACTTGGGCAGCCCAGCTGATTGCTGCTTTCAGAATACGTTGATCAGATTCCGGCCGGGCTCCAACACGTGCTCGCATTTCGCTTTGCAAAAGTTCCGCCTCTGTTTGTACGACGGAACTTTCAAGACGATTGCAACGCAGACAACTTCGATAGCGCATTTGGGCGTTTCCAGATTCGCAAATTTGAAATTAGCTTGGCCACCCTTGGTTGAGCAGCGACGAATAGTGGAAATTCTTGCGGCATGGGACGAAGCCATCGGTACAACGCATCGCTTACTCGCCAACAGTCGCCAACAAAAGCTTTCGGTTCTCAACAAGACATTGCGAATTCCAGCAGCGATTACCGAAGTCGCCGACAGGGATCGAAGCGGTACCCACCCTCCATCGGTACGTGCTGGCATTCCGAGGTTGCCCCAGACGCCCTCAGGTTGGCAGCGAGTTCACTTGGGCAAGCACCTGAGGGAAGTCCGTCGTCCCGTGACGCTTGAGCCACAGTGTGATTACACGCTTGTCACCGTGAAGCGATCACGTGGTGGTGTACATCGACGTGAGGTGTTGCGCGGCAGCGAAGTGAAGACCCACACGCAGTTCATCGTCAAAGCAGGCGACTTCCTGATGTCAAAGCGCCAGATCGTGCACGGCGCCTGCGGTATCGTTCCGCCGGAACTGGATGGTGCCGTGGTCTCGAATGAGTACGCGGTTCTGAATTCTGACGGTGGCATTGATTTGAATTTCCTGCGCTACCTCTCGGAATCCATCTACTTCCAGCAGACCTGCTTCCATTCGAGCATCGGCGTACACGTCGAGAAGATGATCTTCAAGACTGAGCGCTGGTTGGCGTGGCCATTCAACATTCCACCGCTGTCCGAGCAGCGCCGAATCGTTGAAGTTCTGGATGCTGCTACCGCCGAAGTGGCTGCCATGGAGCGACAGCTCGGCGCGTTGAAGCTGGAGAAGGAATCGTTGATGCAGCAACTCCTTACCGGGAAACGCCGCGTGCATCTGACTGAAGCCGCAGCGGAAACCACCGCATGAACGACAGCGCCCCCGACACCCGCGAGCAATACAGCGCCCACCTGCCGGCATTGCACCTGCTCACGAATTTGGGCTGGCGCTACCTGACCGTGGCCCAGTGCCTGGCGCTGCGTGGCGGCACGCGCGAGGTGCTGCTGAAGCCACGCCTGATCGAGGTGCTGCAAAGCCGCCGCTTCGACTACCGGGGCGAGCGCTACCCGCTGTCGCCCAGCGCGATCGACCAGATCGTGCGCGAGCTTTCGGCGCTGTCGATGGCCGAAGGCTTGCTGGCGGCCAATGAGCGGCTCTACAACAAGCTGGCATTGGGCATCACCGTGACCGAGTTCATGCCCGACGGCAGGAAGCACCAGCCGACCATCCCCATCATCGACTGGACCGATCCGGCCGCGAATTTGTGGGACGTGACCGAGGAGTGCGAGCTGCTGTCCGCGCAGGGCACGCATCACCGCACGCCGGATATCGTGGCTTACGTCAACGGTCTGCCGCTGGTGGTGATCGAGGCGAAGCGGCCGGAGTCGGGCCACGTCGGCAAGGCGATGGTCACCGAGGGCATCAGCCAGCACCTGCGCAACCAGCGTCAGGACGAGATCCCGCAGTTGTTTGCCTATGCCCAGCTGCTGCTGTCGATCAGCCAGACCGATGGCCGCTATGGCACCACACACACGGCGACCAAGTTCTGGGCACGCTGGCGCGAGGAGGAGTTCGACGAGAAGCAGCTGGTCGCGATCAAGAACCGCACCGTGCCCCTTGATACGCAGTACGCGTTGTTCGACGGCAAGCCGGCGAAGTTGCGCAGCTACTTCGAGGCCCTGTGGTCGCAGCCAATGCTGCCCACCGATCAGGACCGCCTGCTGGCGGGCTTGCTCACGCCTGCCCGGTTGCTGCAATTTCTGCGGGGTTTCGTGTTGTTCGACCGCAAGGTCGGCAAGCTGGTGGCGCGCTACCAGCAGTTCTTCGGTATCCGCGCCCTGCTCTCCCGAATCGCATTGAAGCGCCCCGACGGCGGTCGCGAAGGCGGCGTGCTGTGGCATACCACCGGCTCGGGCAAGAGCTTCACCATGGTGTTCCTGACCAAGGCGCTGCTGCTCACCAAGCCGCTGCAGGACTGTCGCGTAGTGGTGGTGACCGATCGCATCGACCTGGAGACCCAGCTGGCGCGCAACTTCATCAGCGGCGGCGCGTTCGGTTCGGCGATCGCCACCCGCAAGGAGGGCGAGGGCAGCAAGGTGACATCCGGGAGGGATTTGGCCAAGCGCATTGGTCATGGCACGGAGCGCATCACCTTTTCTCTGGTGCAGAAGTTCAACACCGCCTCCAAGCTGCCGGAGTGCCGCAATGATTCACCTGACCTGATCGTGCTGGTGGATGAGGGCCATCGCAGCCATGGCGGCGAAACCCATGAGCGCATGCGCAAGGCGTTGCCGAAGGCGGCCTATATCGCTTTCACGGGTACGCCGCTGCTGAAGAACGAAAAGACGGCAAACAAGTTTGGCCCCATCGTTCATGCCTACTCGATGCAGCGCGCGGTGGAGGACGAAACGGTGGCGCCTCTGCTGTACGAGGAGCGCGTGCCCGAGCTGGATATCAACGAGGAGGCGGTCAACCGCTGGTTCGACAAGATCACCGCGGGCTTGTCGTCCGCGCAAAGTTCCGACCTCAAGAAGAAGTTCGCCGGCAAGCGAGCCGTCTACGGCGCGGCCAACCGCATCGAGCTGATCGCCTGGGATATCGCTACCCACTTCAACGAGAACATCAAGCAGCTGGATATCGGCCTCAAAGGCCAGGTCGCCACCGACAGCAAGCTCGACGCGATCCGCTACAAGCGCGCGCTGGATGACACCGGCCTGGTGACCAGCGCCGTGGTGATCTCCGCCCCGGACACGCGTGAAGGCAATAGCGAGATCGACGAAGACGCGATGCCGGAAGTGCAGAAGTGGTGGAAGCAGAACATTGTCGACAAGAAGCTCGATACGGAGGAACACGAGAAACAGGTGCTGCAGGACTTCGCCAGCGACGGCTCGCCCGACCTGCTGATCGTGGTCGACAAGCTGCTCACCGGCTTCGACGAACCGCGCAACACCGTGCTGTATATCGACAAGCCGCTGAAAGGCCACAACCTGATTCAGGCCGTGGCCCGCGTCAATCGCCTGCACGATGCCAAGCGCTACGGCGTGCTGGTGGATTACCGCGGCATTCTCAAGGAACTGGATATCGCGGTACGCGCGTATCAGGAGCTGGAAGAACGCACGCAGGGTGGCTTCGATCTGGCCGATCTTGATGGCCTGTATCAGGCGTTCAGCACCGAGTACAAGCGGCTGCCGGCGTTGCACGACCGCCTCTGGTCTTTCTTCAAGAACATAGCCAATCGCAAGGACACCGAGCACTACCGGCAAATCCTGAAGCCGCATTTCGTCAAGGGAGTCGATGGCGAGGAATTCGATGAGCGCCAGAAGCTGCGTGACGATTTCTCGGCGGCACTGACCGAGTTTGGCCTGTGCTTGCAGACGGCGCTTTCGTCCCGCAGCTTCTTCGAGGATCAAAGCTTTTCCGAGGAGCTGATCCGCCGCTACAAGGACGACCTGCGCTTCTTCTCCAGCCTGCGCCAGATTGCCCGCGTGGATGCGATGGAGACGGTCGACTACAGCGTCTACGAAGAGCAGATCCGCAAGCTGGTGGACAAGCAGGTGATCGGCCGGGAGGTACGCGACCCGAAAGGCGTGTACCTGGTGCACGAGCTGGGCAAGGTCGAGGATCCGCAGGAATGGTCCGAAGAGAAGACGCGCAACGAAACCGACCTGATCAAGACGCGCGTGCGCAAGACCATCGAACAGGAACTGGCTGAGGATCCCTACGCCCAGAAGGTCTTTGGGCAGTTGCTGCGGCAGGCCATCGCCGAGGCAGAGGCGATGTTCGATCACCCGCTGAAGCAGTACGCGTTGTTCAAGGAGTTTGAACAGAAGATCGAGGCGCGCGAGACGCCGGGCTTGCCTTCAGTCCTTGGTCAGAACCGACATGCCGCAGCGTATTACGGCACGCTAAGGCTGGTGCTGGGCGACGCGACCTTTGCCGCGATGGAAGATTCGACACGCCAGCAATATGTCGAACTGGCGCTGGCCATCGACGCAATCGTCCATCATGCGATTGCCGAGAATTCACTCAGTCCGCAGAACATCGAGGTGGCCGTGCGCAAGGCGCTGCTGCCAAACCTGTTTGCGTTGATTGGCCTGGACCAGGCCAAGGCCGTGATCGATCAGATCATCCAGATCGTGCGCGTGGGGCTGAGTCGTGCATGAGTAAGCCTGTCGTGCCAGAAACCGGCTGGAGCTTCCACTATGGCTCGGAGGTTGTCCACTTCACCGTGCGCCGCCAGACCCAACGCCGGAACAACAGCATCACCATCCATGTCGAGCCCGAGGGCACCGTGGTGGTGGATGCTCCTGTCGATGCATCGCGTGCCGCCATCCTCGCCGCCGTACGCAAACGAAGCCGGTGGATTCAGGGGCATCTGAGCGGGTTCCTTCGCCGTCGTGCTCACATAGTCCCGCGAGAGTATGTGAGCGGCGAGTCCGTCATGTACCTCGGTCGGCGCTACCGGCTCAAAGTCATTCCGGTTGATGCTGCTGAAAAGGGCGTGAAATTGCGTGGTGGTCATCTGGAAGTTCGGTCGGCCGGTTCGGGGCCACAGGCGATCCGCGATGCGATGGAAAGGTGGTTCAGGGCACGAGCCAGGATGGTCTTTGCAGAACGGATGGAGTCCATGTTGTCGGAACTCCGCTGGAGGCGGTCGTTGCCACCCACGCGGCTTCAAGCCATGAAAATCCAATGGGGCAGCTGTTCACCCACCGGGCGATTGACGCTCAATCCCTGGCTGGTGAAGGCCCCGCGGGACTGCATCGACTACGTCATCCTCCATGAACTCTGTCACCTCAAGGAGCACAACCACGGCCCGCGGTTCTTCAAGCTCCTGGACAAGCACATGCCGCCGTGGCGTGAGAGAAAAACGCGCCTGGACGAACTCGCCGAGATCATTCTCAACGTGTAGGGAAAGTTCTACCCGTCCCATCTTTCAACCATCGCCCAGATCTAGATCCACAGGCATCAATAACGTTGATTCTCGTCGTTCACTCGTGCAGCGTCGCCCGCGGCACATCCTCCGAGCCTTCCTCGCGGTCCCGGTACAGCGCGGTGCGCACCAGCAGCATCAGGGTGATCGGGGTGGTCAGGGTGAGGAACACGCCGATCAGGATCTCGTAGAAGATCGGGCGGCCGTGCAGTACCGAGAAGCAGGTGATCGAGCCGGCCAGCATGAAGAACGTGCCCAGGGTGGTGCCGAGGGTGGGTGCGTGCACGCGCTGGTAGAAGTTTTTCAGGCGCAGCAGGCCGAGCGAGCCGATGAAGGCGAGCGACGCGCCCAGCAGCACGAAGATCGCCACCAGGATCGCGGCCCACGGCGGCAGGGCGTCGAGATGGTTCATTCGATCACCTCGCCGCGCATCAGGAATTTCGACAGCGCGAAGGTGCCGGCGAAGCCGAGCAGCGCGATGATCAGGCCGGCTTCGACGTAGAGCAGGCTGCCGCTGCGGATGCCGATGGTGAGCAGCAGGATCATCGCGTTGACGTACAGCGCGTCCAGCGCCAGCACCCGATCCTGCGCGCGCGGGCCGCGCACCATGCGGATGATCGAGAAGCTCATGCCGAGCAGCAGCAGGATCTGCGCCAGCACGATGGCAATGCCGAGCAGGCTGTGGCTCATTGGAAGATCTCCAGCAGGGGGCGTTCGTAGCGTTGCTTGATCGAGTCGATCCAGGCTTGTTCGTTGACCAGGTCGAGCACGTGGATCAGCAGGATGTTCGCCCGGGAGTCGTAGCTCACCCAGATCGTGCCCGGCGTGGAGGTGATGATGCAGGCCAGCACGGCGAGGCCGTGATGGTCGGTGAGGGTCAGCGGAATCGCCACGAAGCCGGAGTGCGGCCGGATCTCGCGGCGCAGGATCAGCCGCGCCACGGCCAGGTTCGAGCGCACGATGTCGACGATGACCCGCAGCAGCAGCCGACCCAGCAGCGGGTAGTTGCGCACGTGCGCCTTGGGCGGCCGCAGCAACCCGAACACCCTCGCCAGCGCGATGCCCAGCAGCGCGCCGAGCCCGATCGTGCCGGGCGCGATGCTCTGGTTGAGCAGCAGCCAGATCAGCATGAGCAGCAAGGACAGCAGCGGATACGGCAGCCAGCGTCGGATCATGGCGCCACCTCCGCGACCGGCAGCACGCCGTGGATGTAGCCGGCCGACGCATGGATCTGGCGGGCGGCGTCGCCCAGATAGCGCAGCGGCCCCTCGACCACCACGGTCAGCAGCAGGCATAGCCCCAGCAGGATCAGGATCGAGCCGATTTCGCTGAGGCGCACCTGCGCGAACGGGCGCTCGGGCTCGGCCCAGAAGATCTGGATGCCGGCGCGGCACAGCGCGATCACGGTGCTGAGGCCGGCCACGATGATCAGGGTGAACAGCACCCGCGCGCCGAGCCGCGGCGCGGCGTCGAGCATCGGTGCCAGCAGGGCGAACTTGGCGAGGAAGCCGGACAGCGGCGGCAGTCCGGCCAGCAGGATGGCGCAGGCGAAGAAGCTAAGTCCGAGCATCGCCACCGGTGCCGAGATCACCACGCGGCTCTCGTCCTCCGCAGCGAACAGGGCATCGCTCTTCGAATCGTCGCCGCCCGGATCGTACGGCTCCAGGTTCAAGGTGTCGTCGGTCTCCTCGTCGCCATCGGACGCCAGCAGTCCAGCGACCAGGAAGAACGCGGCGATGCCCAGCGTGGAGATCACCAGATAAGCCAGCGCACCGGCGGTCACCGCCGGTTGATGCAGGCCGACCGCGCCGAGCAGGGTGCCGGCGGAGATCACCACGTTGTAACCGGCCAGCTTGCCGAGGTCGCGCGCGCCGAGCATGCCGACGATGCCGGTGGCCACGGTGGCCACGCCACCCCACAGCATCCAGTCGCTGCCGAAGTGACGCGATGCCGTTCCCGCGCTGTCGCCGAACAGCAACAGGCTCAGCCGCAGCAGCACGTAGATACCGACCTTGGTCATCAACGCGAACATCGCCGCCACCGCGGGTGTTGAAGCCGCATAGGTGCGCGGCAGCCAGAAGCCCAGCGGCCACATCGCGGTCTTGATCAGGAACGCCACGCCGAGCAGCGCCGCGCCCGCATGCAGCAGCGCGCGGGTGCGCTCCGGCACGATCGGGATCAGCTCGGCCAGCGCCGCCATGTTCAAGGTGCCGGTGACACCGAAGATCAGGCTCACGCCGAGCAGGAACAGCATCGAGGCGGTCAGGTTCACCGCGATGTAATGCAGCCCCGCGCTGACCCGCCGCGCGCCCGAACCCTGTAACGCCAGGCCGTAGGACGCCGCCAGCAGCACCTCGAAAAACACGAACAGGTTGAACAGGTCGCCGGTGAGGAACGCACCGTTCAAACCCATCAGCAGGAACTGCAGCAGCGGCTGGAAATGCCCGCCGCGATGCCGCCACGGTGCCAGCGCATACGGCAGGATCGCCAGCGCCAGCACCGCGGTGAGCAGCACCATCAATGCCGACAGGCGATCGAGCACCAGCACGATGCCGAAGCGCGCCGGCCAGTCGCCGATGCGGTAGACCGCGGTCATCGTCGCCTCGCTGCCCTGCTGCGAAGCGGCCAGCAGCAGGGCGACGGCCACGCCCACCAGCGCGATGCACGAGGCGATGCTCAGCAGCACCACGGTGCGTCGCCGGCGTTCGCCGATCAGCAGTTGCAGCGCCGCGACCAGCAGCGGCAGCACGATCGGCGCGATGATCAGATGGTTGCTCACGGCGTGCCGTCCTCGCCGTCGACGTGGTCGTTGCCGGTCAGGCCGCGCGACGCCAGCAGCACCACCAGGAACAACGCGGTGGTCGCAAAGCCGATCACGATCGCGGTCAGCACCAGCGCCTGCGGCAGCGGGTCGGTGTATTGCCCGATGTCGCCGGCTACCTCGTGCAGTACCGGGTCGGCCCCGGTGCGCAGGCCGCCGATGGAGAAGATGAAAAGATTCACCGCATACGAAATCAGGGTCAGCCCGATGATCACCTGGAAGGTGCGCGGGCGCAGCAGCAGCCACACGCCCGAGGCGACCAGCACACCGATGGCGGCAGCAAGCACCAGTTCCATCAGCCCGGCCCTCCCGTCTCGGCGGCCATGTTTTCGGCTGGCTGGCGCGGACGCCGCAGTGACTGGTGCGCCAGCGCTATCAGCATCAGCACGGTGGCGCCGACCACCACGCTGAACACGCCGAGGTCGAACAGCACCGCCGACGCCAGCGGCAGGCGCCCGAGCAAGGGCAGCTCGGCGTACTGGAAATGCGAGGTGAGAAACGGACGGCCAAACAGCAGCGAGCCGAGCCCGGTACCCACCGCCAGCAGCAGGCCCAGCCCGATCCAGCGCACCGGCAGCACGCGCAGTTTCGACT
>Ga0207690_10001991_pt1 | contig 12513 bp, 7 predicted proteins | sample KBSC23metaG_FD_184315 | JGI IMG/M metagenome (GOLD analysis project Ga0207690, IMG submission 184315) | Corn rhizosphere microbial communities from Kellogg Biological Station, Michigan, USA - KBS C2-3 metaG (SPAdes) (version 2) | ecosystem: Host-associated > Plants > Roots > Rhizosphere > Soil ...
AGGAAGATCACGTTCGCACCGCGGAACCGCAACCGCGCCAAGGCGTACGCCGCCGGGATCGAGCTGAGCAGCATGAACAGCGTCGCCAGCACGGCGTAGAGCGCCGAGTTCGCGAACCAGTGCGCCAGGGGGACCTTGGCGAAGGCGTCCAGGTAGTTCTGCGCGGTGAACGGGTCGGGCCAGATCGACGCGGTCAGGGTCTGATTGACGGTCATCAGCGAGGTGAGCACCACGAAGACGACGGGCGCCACGAACAGCACCAGCAGTACGGCGAGCAGGGTGTGCTCGGCGACCCAGGCGACGATGCGACCGCTGGGGCGCCGGAATCGAGCAGTGGATGCGGTACCCGGCAGCTCGCGGGGAACGACGGTGGTCACGACGGCGCCCCGCTTCTTCTCTCATCGGTCACGACTGGGCCTCCTCGGGCGTGAAGGCGTTGACCCGCCGCAGCAGGAGCGCCAGGAAGACGGCGGCGACCACGAACAGCAGCACGGCGAGCGCCGAGGCGTAGCCGAGCTGGAAGTTGCTGAACCCGCGCACGTAGATCCACTGGGTGTAGGTGAGCAGCGAGTCGTCCGGGTAACCGGCCACCGCGCCTGCCGCATCGCCGACCGACGCCTTGCCCGAGGCGACGGCCGAGGCGACCGCGGCCTCGGTGAAGTACTGAAGCGCCGCGATGACGCCGGTGACGCCCGCGAACACGAGCACCGGGATGATGTTGGGGAAGGTCACGTAGCGCCCGCGCTGGATCGCGTTGGCGCCGTCGAGCTCGGCCGCCTCGTACTGCTCGCGCGGCACGTCGAGCAGCGCCGCCAGGAAGATGATCATCACGTCGCCCATCACCCAGACGCCGAGCAGGACGAGCGACGGCTTGGCCAGACTCGGGTCGCTGAACCAGAGGGGCCCCTGGACGCCCACGGCCTTGAGGATCGTGTTGATCGGGCCCGTTCCCGGGTTGAAGAGGAACACGAACGCGACCACCGAGGCCACTGGAGGCACGAGCGCGGGCAGGTAGAACACGGTGCGCCAGAATCCGGATGCCTGGCGCGCTCGCACGAGCAGCCCGGCGACGCCCAGCGAGGTCAGCAGTCTCACCGGCACCAGGATCACAACGAACCACAGGGTGTTGCCGGCCGCCGTCCAGACCTTCGGGTCCTCGGTGAAGAGGTACTGGTAGTTGCGCAGCCCGATCCACTCCGGATCGGAGAGCAGGTTGTACCGCGTGAAGCTGTAGAACACGGATGCCACCAGCGGGTACCCGAAGAACAGCCCGAGCCCCAGCAGGGCCGGCGTCAGCATCGCAAGGGCGGTGAGCAGACGCCGGCGCTGCGAGCGCCGCAGGCCCGGGCGGACCGGAGCCACAAGGGTTCCGGCCCGCCCGGTGCGAGATGCGAGGGTGGTCACTACGGACCGCTGACCAGTGCCAGCGAGTTGTTGACGTCCTTGTCGACGCCCGCGAGCCCGGCGGCGAGGTCGCCGCCCTTCCCCTGCTGGTACTTCAGCCAGTAGTCCTCCAGCGACTGCTGATAGCCGGCGCCCACTGGGCTCGGCGGCGTGGTCGTCGACTTCGGGTTGGCCATGATGTCGAGGAAGGTGCCGAACTGGGCTCCCAGGTCGAGCTTGGGCGAGGCAAGGGCGCCGGAGGTGGTGGGCGCGTTCTTGAGGCCGTTCGCCAGCTTGACCACGGCGTCCGTGTTCGTCGTCAGGTATTTCAACAGCGCCCAGGCAAGCTCGGGGTTCTTCGAACCCTTCGAGATGCCGCCGATGTTGCCGGTGATGTAGCCGCCGCCCTGCAGATCGCCGTGGTCGGCCGCGGTGGGGAACGGCGCCGTGCCGTAGTCGAGATCCGGCGTCTGATCGGCGATGAACGCGGTGCGGTACTCGCCGTCGAGGTTCATGGCGACCTGGCCGGTCTGGAACGCGTTGTCGGCCGAGAACTCCTGGCCGAGCCCCGCGGTGAACGCCTGCAGCTTGTCGTAGCCGATCTTGTCGACGAAAGCCTTCTGCCAGCTCATGATCTCGTTCCAGGCCTGGTCACCGCCGATCGCCGACGTGCCGTCCGGCTTCAGCCACTGCGCGCCGGTTGACGGTCCCCAGTGCGCTGCCGAGTTCTCGTAGAAGCCCATCAGCGGGTCGAAGCCGAGCTGCTTGATCGAGCCGTCGGCGTTGTAGGTGGTGAGCTTCAGCGCCATCGTCTCGAGCTCGTCGAGGCTCTTCGGCGGGGCGCTGAAGCCGGCGTCGGCCAGCTCCTTCTTGTTGTAGTACAGGCCGTACACGTCGGCGAGCACCGGCATCGCGCAACGCTTCTTCTTGTACTCGGTGTAGCTGCGCACCGTGTCGCTGAACTGGCTGAGGTCGACCTTGTCGCGCGCGATGTACGGGTCGAGGTCGCGGAACGCGCCGCTGCTGCAGAAGCTGCCGACGATGTCCGTCGAGTACGAGATGCCGACGTCGACGTTGTTGCCCGCCGAGATGGCCTTCTGCAGCTTGTCGTCGTCCTGGCCGGAGTGCACGGTGACCTTCACGCCCGGATTGGCCTTCTCGAAGTCGTCGACGACCGACTGGATGACCTTGGCCTCGCGGTCGCTGAAGAAGTGCCAGAGCGACACGGTCCCTTCGAGCTTGGTCGGAGCCGGCCCGACGGTGGTGTTCGATCCGCCGCCGCTGCAGGCGGCGAGCAGGGTGGTGGCGGCCAGTGCCGCGGTGGCGACGGCGATCCGCCGTCGGATGGTGCGATTCACAGGGGTGTCCTCTCGGTCGATCAGGGCGTGCGAATGTCGGCGACCAGACGATCGTGGATGCGGCCGACCAGCATCCTGCGAGCTCCGCCGAGAACGGACGGGCCCGTGATTCCGCTCGCGCGCACCGTGGGGTGCCAGCGCGAGGTGTGTTCGAGGCGGCGGGAGTGGATGCCGGCCAGCCGCTCGGCGACGAGCTCGGCAAGCCGCGCCCCGCCCGCGCTGCCGGTGGGGCCGCCGAGGACCACGAGTTCGGGGTCGAGGACGGCCAGCACCGGGATCACGCCCAGGACGACGCGATCGGCCAGCGCGTTCACTGCGGCATCATCGAGGTTCGCGAGCAGTGGCGCCACGGCGTCGCCGCCGAGCAGATCGGTCAGGTCTTCGGCTCCCGGAACCAGCCCCTCGGCCGCGCGCGGCACGGGCAGGTAGCCGATCTCGCCCGCCCCTCCTGCCGCTCCGCGATGGAGGGTGCCGCCGAGGTCGACGGCCAGGCCCAGGCCGTCGCCCAGCCAGAGCAGGGCGAAGCTGGCGGCATCCCGTCCCGCTCCGACGGCGCGCTCGGCGATCGCGGCGAGGTTCACGTCGTTGTCGAGGGCCACCTCGAGGTGCAGGGCGTCTTCGATCCGGCGACGGGCACCGAGCTCGGGCCAGCCGGGCAGCGTGTCGGTGAACGACAGCGAATCGCCGTCGGCCGAGATCGCGGCTTGGACGCCGACCCAGACGATCGCGACGGTGCTCGGATCGACCTCGGCGGCGCTGCACGCCGCATCGATCGCCGCGCGCACATCGCCCTCGGGTGTGCGGTCGCGGTCCGCGGTGGCGAACTCGACGATCGGGTGATCGTGATCGAGCGCGTCGACCACGGTGGCAGCGATCCGGCGGTCACGGATGTCGATGGCGACGCCGCGCAGACGATCCGCTCGCACGCCGTAGCTGATCGCGTTCGGTCCCCTGCCTCCGGATACCTCGCCGACCGGCTCGATGAGCCCGGCGCGTTCGAGGCGGGCGACCATCTGGGCTGCTGTCGGCTTTGAGAGGCCGCTCAACTCGCCGAGCCGATTGCGGGTGAGCGAGCCGTGCTCGAGCAGCAGGCCGAGCGCCGCGCGGTCGTTGTGCTCGCGCAGCCACGAGGGGGTGCCGGGGGCCACGTCGGTCATCGGGTTCCTCTCGGGTCTGCGTCGGTGCAGGTCGTTCCGGGTGCGCGTGCCGCCGGTGCGATCGTCGGTGTCGTGTGCGGGGCCGGCACCGATCCGGTCGAGCGGGTCTGGCGCCGCCTGGCCGGATCGGTTGCCGAGGAATGTATCAATAAAGTTTCTTTATGGATAGAGGGGACGGACAATCTCTGCGACCTCGATCTTCAGGTCGTCGCGATTCGAGTCGTCGATTCGTGCGAAAACGTCGGAGAACCGCCGTCACCGCCGTCGCGGATGCACGAATCCTGCACGACCCCTGCATTTGGCGGCGCAGAGCCGCGTGCTCGGCGAGACTGATCCGGTGACCTCCGACACGACTCCCGCGCGCCCAGGCCCGACCACCGAGTTGCCGACGGCCGAAGAGACCGTCTCCCTGGTGCGCCACTGGCTCGCCGCCAGCGCCGACGTCAAGCCCGACCCGAGCGCCGAGCGACTGGCCGGTGTGCTCAAAGACCCGCGCGGGCTCGAGTTCACGCTCGGCTTCGTCGACAAGGTGGTCCGCCCCGAAGACCTGCGGGTGGCCGGTAGGAACCTCGAACAGCTCGCGCACCGCATCCCGCGGTTCCTGCCCTGGTACCTGCGCGCGGCCATCGCGGTGGGAGGCGGCTTCGCCCGGATCCTGCCGTGGCCGATCATCCCGATCTCGCGCTGGGTGCTGCGCCGCATGGTCGCGCACCTCGTCGTCGATGCCGACCCGAAGACGCTGGGGAAGACCCTGCAGAGACTGCGCACCCGCGGCATCCGGCTCAATGTCAACCTGCTCGGCGAGGCCGTGCTCGGAGACCGCGAGGCACGCAGCCGACTCGGCGGCACCCAGCAGTTGCTGGCGCGGGATGACGTCGACTACGTGTCGGTCAAGGTGTCGTCTGTCGTCAGTCAGCTGTCGATGTGGGGCTTCGACGAGACCGTGACGCGCGTGGTGGAGCGGCTGACGCCCCTGTACGAACAGGCCGCGGCATCGCGCAGCACCAAGTTCATCAACCTCGACATGGAGGAGTACCGCGATCTCGACCTCACGATCGCGGTCTTCACGGCACTGCTCGAGCAGCCGGCCCTGGCGCGCCTCGAGGCGGGGATCGTGCTGCAGGCCTATCTGCCCGATTCGGTCGCGGCCCTCGACCGCCTGATGGCGTGGGCCCGGCACCGGGTCGCCGAGGGCGGCGCGGGCATCAAGGTCCGCATCGTCAAGGGCGCCAACCTCGCCATGGAGAACGTCGACGCGAAGGTGCACGGCTGGCCGCTGGCCACCTGGTCGACCAAACAGGACACCGACACCAACTACAAGCGCCTGCTGACCCGGGCATTCACACCGCAGAACACGGATGCCGTGCGCATCGGCGTGGCCGGGCACAACCTGTTCGATCTGGCGTTCGCCTGGCTGCTCGCGCAGAAGCGCGGCGTGCAGCACCGGGTCGAGGTCGAGATGCTGCTCGGCATGGCGACGGCGCAGGCCGACGCGGTGCGCAAGGAGACCGGCGGCTTGCTGCTGTACACGCCGGTGGTGCAGCCGGGCGAGTTCGACTCGGCGATCAGCTACCTGGTGCGCCGGCTGGAGGAGAACGCCTCGAGCGAGAACTTCATGTCGGGCGTGTTCGAACTGGACGACCCGGCGATCTTCGCGCGCGAGGCCGACCGCTTCGCCGCATCCCTGGCCGCGCTCGACGACCGGGTGCCCGAGCCGCGCCGGGTGCAGAATCGGCTCCACCCCGGGCTGCCGACCGCACGGCTCGCCTTCGAGAACGAGCCGGACACCGATCCGGCCATCGCGGTCAATCGCGAGTGGGGCCGGGCGATCCTGGAGCGGAGCACGCACACGAAGCTGGGCAACGACGCTCTGGCCGCTGCGACGGTCAACGACCGGGATGTGCTGCTGCGTCGCGTTCGCGAGACGGCCGAGGCGGGAACCGACTGGGGCCGCACCACGGGGGTCGCCCGCGCCGAACTGCTCGATCGGGTCGGCGAGGTGCTCTCGGTGTTCCGTGGGCGACTGATCGAGGTGATGGCCGCCGAGACCGGCAAGACCATCGCCGAAGCGGATGTCGAGGTCAGCGAGGCCGTGGACTTCGCCCACTACTACGCCGCCCGCGCGCGCGAGCTCGACAGCATCGAGGGTGCGCGGTTCGTGCCCGAGGCGCTCACGCTGGTCGTGCCGCCGTGGAACTTCCCGGTCTCCATCCCGGCGGGCGGCGTGCTCTCGGCCCTCGCGTCCGGGAGCGCGGTGCTCCTCAAGCCCGCGCCGCAGGCTCGCCGCAGCGGCGCGGTGCTGGCCGAGGCGATCTGGGAGGGGGGCATCCCGCGCGAGGTATTCGGTCTCGTGGATGTCGCCGAGAACGAGCTCGGGCAGGCGCTGGTGACCGCACCCGAGATCGGCCGCGTGGTGCTGACCGGCAGCTACGAGACGGCCGCGCTGTTCCGCTCATGGAACCCGCAGCTGCCGCTGCTCGCCGAGACCAGTGGCAAGAACTCGATCATCGTCACGCCGAGCGCCGACCTCGACCTCGCGGTGAGCGACGTGGTGAAGAGCGCATTCGGCAACGCCGGGCAGAAGTGCTCCGCCGCCTCGCTGGTGATCCTGGTCGGGTCGGTCGCCAAGTCGGAGCGGTTCCGGCGCCAGCTCGCCGACGCCACCAACACCCTGGCGGTCGGCTACCCGAGCGACCCGGCGACGCAGATGGGTCCGGTGGTCGAGAAGGTGCGCGGCAAGCTGGCTCGCGGGCTCGGCACCCTCGCCGAAGGCGAGAGCTGGCTGGTCAAGCCCCGCCAGCTCGACGACAGCGAGCGGCTGTGGTCGCCCGGGGTGCGCGATGGCGTGGCGCCAGGCAGCGAGTTCCATTTGACCGAGTACTTCGGTCCGGTGCTCGGGATCATGGAGGCCGAGACCCTCGGCGAGGCCTTCGATCTGCAGAACGCGGTCGAGTACGGCCTCACGGCCGGCATCCACTCGCTCGATCCGGATGAGGTCACCGGGTGGCTGTCGCGGGTGCAGGCCGGCAATCTCTACGTCAACCGGCCGATCACCGGCGCGATCGTGCGCCGGCAGCCCTTCGGCGGGTGGAAGCGCTCGGCGGTCGGACCGGGCGCGAAGGCGGGCGGGCCGAACACACTGTTCGTGCTCGGCTCGTGGCAGCCGGTGCCCGCACCCGAGAGCGGCGAACTGCACCTCGAGGGCGTGAACGCGCGCGTCACCGCGGTGATCGAGGCCTCGCAGCCCGCCCTCGACTACCTCGAGTACGAGACGGTCCGCCGCGGCGTGCTCGCGGACGCCGACGCCTGGGAGCACGAGTTCTCGGTCGCCCGCGACGTGTCAGACCTCGGCGTCGAGCGGAACGTATTCCGCTACCGCCCGACCGCCGCGACGATCCGGCTGGCCGAGGGCGGCTCGCTCGCCGAGTTCGTGCGCGTGCTGGCGGCGGGAGTGCTGGCGCGGGCGTCACTGGCCGTGAGCTCGGCGGTTCCCGTGCCCGCGGGGTTGCTGCCGCTGATCGAGGCAGCCGACCTGGGCGGCGAACTGCTGCTCGGCATCCAGTCGCTGACGATCGAATCGGATGCCGCGTTCGCGGCCCGCGCGCGCACCGAACTGCCCAGCCGCGTCCGCCTGATCGCGGCGCCGGAGTCGACGGCCGCTGCCGACTTGGCCGCGGCACTCGACGGCAGCCCGGATGTCGCAATCTGGTCGGGCCCGGTGACCAGCGCGGGACGGATCGAGCTGCTGCCCTTCCTGCACGAGCAGGCCGTGTCGATCACGGCGCACCGCTTCGGCAACCCCGACCGCGGGATGATCGGGCTCAGCCTCTGATCCGCGAAAGTACGCGTTTGTGCCTCCTTTCGTGGCCCAGAGCTTGCCGATCTCGTACTTTCGGGAGAGGGCGACGTTACGACCCGCTCGGCGCGTGCGCCTCGAGGAACTCGTAGACCTCGGTCAGATCGACGCCCGTGAACGTGCCGGCCGGCATCGCGGCCAGCAGTGATGATTCGAGTCGCGCGCTCGGCCACGCCTTGTCGGCCCAGCGTTGGGCGAGGTCGCTCGGAGGCTGCCGGCAGCAGGACGGGTCGGGGCAGTGCGAGACCATCCGCCGTGTCGTGTCGCGCCCCCGGAACCACTTGGCGTGGGCGAATGGCGTGCCGACGCTCACCGAGAACACCCCGTTCGCGGTGGTCTGGATGCTCGAGGTGCACCACGAGGTGCCGGCCGGCTTGTCGGTGTACTGGTGGTACGGGCTGAAGCGGTCCTCCACGTCGAAGACCTGTCGAGCGCTCCACTTGCGGCAGACGAACTGACCCTCGACGGCGCCGAGCGCATCGGTGGGGAAGGCGACGCCGTCGTTCTCGTAGGCCTTCGACAGTGCGCCGCTCTCGTGCACCTTGAGGAAGTGCACCGGCAGCCCGAGATGCTGCGTCGCCAGGTTGGTGAAGCGGTGGGCGGCGGTTTCGTACGACACGGCGAACGCGTCGCGCAGGTCTTCGACCGACAGCTCGCGCGCCACTTTGGCGGCCGTCAGGAACTCGACCGCGCTCACCTCGGGCAGCATCAGGGCGCCGGCCAGATAGTTCGTCTCGATCCGCTGCCGCAGGAACTCGGCGAAGTCCTGCGGCTCGGGGCGGCCGAGCACATGGGCCGCGAGCGCCTGCAGCAGCTCGGAGCGCGGGTCGCTGCCGCTCTGCCGAACCGGCAGGTAGATCCGTCCGTTGGCCTGATCGGTCACGCTGCGGGTGGTGCTGGGCAGGTCGGCCACGTAGTGCAGCGTGAATCCGAGGTGGGCGGCGAGATCGGATGCCGTGCGCTGCGACAGCGGGCCGCCCCGGTGCCCGACCGCAGCCAGCAGCTCGCGCGCGGTCTTCTCCAGCTCGGGAAAGTAGTTGCCGCGCTTGCGCTGCTCGGCGCGCAGCTCGGTGTTCGCCCGCCGCGCCTCCTCGGGGGTGGCCGCGCGCTCGCGGTGCAGTCGCTCGAGTTCATCGTGCAACCCGAGGATCGTCTCGATGGCCTCGTCACTGAGGGTCTTGCGCACCGGAAGGGGCGGCAGCGGCAGGCTGGCGTAGAGCGGCCCGCGTTGAGCGCGCTCCAGCGCGATCTCGAGGGCGGCGCGCTTCGACGGCGGCTCGGCGCTCAGCAGTTCGTCGAGCGTGACGCCGAGCGCTCGCGACAGCTTCTGCAGTTCGACCAGCTTCAGCTCGCGCTTGCCGTTCTCGATCACCGACACCTGCGACGGCGCGCGGCCGATCGCGGTGGCCAGGGCGTCGAGGGTGAGGCCGCGGTCCACCCTGAGCTGCCGGATGCGGCGGCCGATCGTGAGGGAGTCGAGCACCTCATCATCGTCGGGGGTTTCGCGGGGCTTCTGTGCCATGCATCCCAGGATGCCACGCCGATTCTTCGAGAAAACAGAAAGGTTGCCATATTTCTGGGCACCAATCTCGCGAAGACCCGTTGTGCTGGCCGCACTGTGGAGGCAGACCAACCGAAGGAGCACCCCATGACCGGCATTCCGATGCACCCCGGAGACCAGACGCAGACCGCGGCCGAACTCGAGGCCGAGTGGGCAGCCGACCCGCGCTGGAGCGGCGTGCGCCGCGACTACACGGCCGACGACGTCATCGCGCTGCGCGGTCCGGTGCGCGAAGACGCCACGCTCGCGCGGCGGGGTGCCGAGAAGCTGTGGCAGCTGATCCAGAACAACGCGGAGCACCCCGATCAATGGATCGCCGCGCTCGGCGCCATCACCGGCAACCAGGCCGTGCAGCAGGTGCGAGCCGGACTGCAGGCGATCTACCTCAGCGGGTGGCAGGTCGCGGCCGACGGCAACCTCAGCGGGCAGACCTACCCCGACCAGAGCCTGTATCCGGCCAACTCGGTGCCGGCGGTGGTGCGACGGATCAACAACGCGCTGCTGCGAGCCGGGCAGATCGAGTTCGCCGAACAGTACGACGGCGGGGTGGTTTCGACACGCTCGACCACCGAGACCGACTGGATGGCTCCGATCGTCGCAGACGCCGAAGCCGGCTTCGGCGGCCCGCTCAACGCCTACGAGCTCATGCTCTCGATGATCGAGGCCGGCGCCGCCGGGGTCCACTGGGAGGACCAGCTCGCCAGCGAGAAGAAATGCGGGCATATGGGCGGCAAGGTGCTGGTGCCGACCGGCCAGCACATCCGCACCCTGAATGCCGCCCGGCTCGCCGCCGACGTCGCCGGCGTGCCCAGCATCATCGTGGCGCGCACCGACTCGCTCGCGGCGACGCTGCTCACCAGCGATCATGACGAGCGCGACCGCGAGTTCCTGACCGGGACCCGCACCGCCGAGGGCTTCTACGAGGTGCAGAACGGGATCGGGCCGGTCCTGGCGCGCGGGCATGCCTATGCCCCCTACGCCGACCTGCTGTGGGTGGAGTCGGCGGAGCCCGACCTCGAGCTGGCGCGCACCTTCGCCGACAGCATCCATTCCGAGTTCCCCGACCAGAAGCTGGCGTACAACTGCTCGCCCAGCTTCAACTGGAAGCGCCACCTGGATGACGCGCAGATCGCGAGCTTCCAGCGCGAACTGAGCGCCATGGGCTACGCGTTCCAGTTCATCACGCTCGCCGGATTCCACTCCCTCAACCACGGGATGTTCGAACTCGCCTCCGGCTACCGCGACCGCCAGATGAGCGCGTACGTGGAGCTGCAGGAGGCCGAGTTCGCGGCGGAGAGCCGCGGCTACACCGCGACCAAGCACCAGCGGGAGGTGGGCACCGGCTACTTCGATCGGATCGCCACCGCCCTCAACCCCGACAGCGCGACCCTCGCGCTCGTGGGCTCGACCGAGTCCGCGCAGTTCCACTAAGACCTTCGACTCGACAGGAGACGATCATGAACACCACAGACCGCATGCAGGTCCTGGCCGAGCCCGGTGAGGGCTCCGACCGCATCCTGACCCCCGAGGCGCTCGCCTTCCTCACCCGGCTGCACGATCAGTTCGCCGGCCGACGCCACGACCGCCTCGACGCCCGGATGCAGCGCCGCGCGGCAATCGACAACGGGCGCGATCTGCGCTTCCTCGACGAGACCCGCGGCATCCGCGAGGACGCGAGCTGGCGCGTCGCCGGCCCAGGCCCGGGCCTCGAGGACCGCCGCGTCGAGATCACCGGACCGACCGATCCGAAGATGGCGATCAACGCGCTGAACTCGGGCGCGAAGGTCTGGCTGGCCGATCAGGAGGACGCGACCAGCCCGACCTGGGCCAACGTGATCGGCGGGCAGGTGACCCTGTTCGACGCGATCCGGGGGCAGCTCGAGTTCACCAGCCCCGAGGGCAAGGAGTACCGGGTCGCCGATCCCGAGCACACCCCGACGATCGTGATGCGCCCCCGCGGCTGGCACCTGGTCGAGAAGCACCTGCGCTACATCGACCCGGCAGGCATCGCGTCGCCGGCATCCGGGTCGCTCGTCGACTTCGGGCTGTACTTCTTCCACAACGCGAAGGAGCTGATCGCGCGCGGCAGCGGTCCCTACTTCTACCTGGCCAAGACCGAGAACCACCTCGAGGCCCGGCTCTGGGATGACGTGTTCACCTTCTCGGAGAACGCTCTCGGCATCCCGCATGGCACGATCCGCGCGACGGTGCTGATCGAGACGATCCCGGCCGCCTTCGAGATGGACGAGATCCTCTACGAGTTGCGCGATCACGCCGCGGGCCTGAACGCCGGCCGGTGGGACTACATCTTCTCGATCATCAAGAACTTCCGTGGCCGCGGGGCGAGCTTCGTGCTGCCGGACCGCTCGAAGATCACAATGACGGTTCCGTTCATGCGGGCCTATACCGAGCTGCTCGTGCAGACCTGCCACAAGCGCGGCGCGCACGCGATCGGCGGCATGAGCGCGTTCATCCCGAATCGGCGCAACCCAGCCGTGACGGAGCGCGCGCTCGCGCAGGTCGCGGCCGACAAGCGCCGCGAGGCGGGCGACGGATTCGACGGCACCTGGGTGGCGCATCCCGATCTCATCGAGACGGCCCGCGCCGAGTTCGACGCCGTGCTCGGCGACCGCCCGAACCAGGTGGACCGCCAGCGCCCCGAGGTGCACGTCGAGGCGAGCGATCTGCTCGATCTGCGCATCGACGGCGAGGTCACCGACGAGGGCGTGCGCGCCAACGTCTCGATCGCGGTCCGCTACCTCGAGAGCTGGTTGCGCGGTGTCGGTGCCGCGGCGATCGACGACCTGATGGAAGACGCCGCCACTGCCGAGATCAGCCGCTCGCAGCTGTGGCAGTGGATGCACCAGGGCATCGTCACACGCGAGAGCACGCCGATCACACGCGAGCTGGTCGAGCGTCTGCTCGACGAGACGCTGGCCGGCGCAACGCGGAGCCCCGGCGACAAGTTCGACGAGGCCGCCGAGGTGTTCCGCCTGGTGACCCTGGGCGACGAATACCCGACGTTCTTGACGATCCCGGCGTACGCCCGGTACCTGGTCGACGAAACCGCGTCGACCGCGACCGGTCCGGTGCGGACCCTGGTGGGCGCGGCCGCCTGAGCACGGGGGTCAGGCGCTGCGGCACGGACGGCCGCCCCGAGGTTCAGGCGGGGCGGCCGTTCCATGCGTCCCCCTCAGT
>Ga0207690_10001994_pt1 | contig 12504 bp, 8 predicted proteins | sample KBSC23metaG_FD_184315 | JGI IMG/M metagenome (GOLD analysis project Ga0207690, IMG submission 184315) | Corn rhizosphere microbial communities from Kellogg Biological Station, Michigan, USA - KBS C2-3 metaG (SPAdes) (version 2) | ecosystem: Host-associated > Plants > Roots > Rhizosphere > Soil ...
CGAGTTGTACAACTTCCCGTCGCTCAAGGCCGAACTGGAAGCGCAGGGCGTGGTATTTCGCAGCCGCTGCGACACGGAAGTGCTGCTGCGTGCCTGGCAGCAGTGGGGTGAGGCTTGCCTGACGCGTCTGGTTGGCATGTTTGCGTTCGCGGTGTGGGACGTGCGAACGCAGCGCGTCTATCTGGCCCGTGATCACCTTGGCATCAAGCCGCTGTATTACGGCTTCACCCGCTCCGGCGACCTGGTGTTCGCTTCCGAACTCAAGGGACTGCTGGCGCATCCCGGCGTGGAACGTCGGCTCGATCCGCAGGCGCTGGAAGATTATCTCGCACTCGGCTACGTGCCGGATCCGCGTAGCATCTATCGCGGAATCTTCAAACTGCCGCCCGGCCATTGGTTGAGTTGGCGCGCCGGCGAACCCGAGCCGGTTCCCCGGCAGTACTGGGACGTGCCGTTCAAGCTTGCCGCCGACATGACGGCGGATGAGGCCGCGGCGCAGCTCCACGGCTTGCTGGACAGCGCCGTGGCAGGGCAGATGATGGCGGACGTGCCGCTCGGCGCGTTTCTTTCCGGCGGCGTGGATTCCAGCGCCGTGGTGGCCAGCATGAGTCGGGCGTCGCACCAACCGGTGCGTACCTGCTCGATCGGTTTCGACCACGGCGGTTTCGACGAGACCGTCTATGCGCGGCGCGTGGCCGAGCGGCTGCATACGCAGCATTTTGAGCGGCGGGTCAGTGCCGATGATTACGATCTGCTCGACACGCTGGCGACGGTTTATGACGAACCGTTTTCCGACAGCTCGGCGCTGCCGACGTACCGCGTGTGCGAGTTGGCACGCACCCAGGTGACCGTGGCGCTGTCCGGCGATGGTGGCGACGAAGATTTCGCCGGCTACCGGCGCTACCGCCTGCATGCGTGGGAAAGCGGGCTGCGTGCGCGCTTGCCGCTGGCGTTGAGAAAGCCGCTGTTTGGCTTGTTGGGCAGCATCTATCCCAAGGCGGACTGGGCGCCGCGCCCGCTGCGCGCCAAGACCACGTTGCAGGCCCTCGCCGGCGACGATGTGGAAGCCTATTTTCATACCGTCAGCACCACCCCGGCAGCGCTGCGCCAGCAGCTGTACAGCGCGAGCTTCAAGCGCGAGCTTCAGGGGTACAGCGCGCTCGCCGTGTTCCGCGCCCACGCCGGACGCGCGCCCACCGATCATCCGCTGCTGCTGGCCCAGTACCTGGACTTCAAGACCTGGCTTCCCGGCGACATCCTGACCAAGGTGGACCGGGCCAGCATGGCGCACAGCCTGGAGGTCCGCGTACCGCTGCTCGATCACCGACTGGTCGAGTGGGCGTCCTCGTTGCCGCCCGGGTTGAAGCTGAGAGGAAGTACCGGCAAATACATCCTCAAGAAAACTCTCGAACCGGATTTGCCGCACGACGTGCTGTACCGGACCAAGATGGGTTTCAGGGTGCCCTTGGCGGCATGGTTGCGTGGCCCACTCGCCCGGCGCGCTCGGGACGCATTGCTTACCGGAGCCATTGCCGAATGCGGGTATTTCGAGCCGGCCATGCTCGATCGGCTGGTGCGGCAACATGCGGCTGGCCGGCGCGATCACAGCGCGACGCTGTGGAGCCTGCTGATGCTGGACGCCTTTCTGCGCCGCATGCAGCAGCCCGCTGCCGCGGCACCCGCCGGGCCGGCGCGCCGGGTCGTGGCCGCCGGGACACAGCCATGAACGTACCAGTCAACGGCGTTGCCGGTGGCGTCATGCCGTCAGCGGAAGACGCATTCGACGCGGCGCGGCGGAGCGCCGGCACCGGCGTTGAGGCGGGTGGCGAACGCGGGATTCGCCTGCTGGTCGTCAGCAGCCTGTATCCGAATGCCACCCAACCGCGGCACGGCGTGTTCGTCGAGGAACGGTTGCGCCATCTGGTGGATTCCGGACGGATTACCGCGACCGTCGTGGCGCCGGTGCCATGGTTTCCGTTCCGGCATCCGCGCTTCGGGGCCTACTCGGCATTTGCCAGGGTGCCTGTGCATGAGCAGCGCCATGGCATCCAGATCAGCCATCCGCGCTATCCGGCCATTCCGAAGCTGGGCATGAGCATCGCGCCATGGCTGATGTATCGCGCCCTTCTGCCGGTCCTGCGGAAATGGATGGCCGACGGGACCGACTTCGATCTGATCGATGCCCATTACTTTTATCCGGATGGCGTGGCGGCGGCACGGCTTGGCGCGGCCCTGGGCAAACCGGTGGTGATCACCGCGCGCGGTACCGACGTGACGTGGATCCCGCGCTATCGTCGACCCAGAGCGCAGATCCAGTGGGCAGCAGAGCGCGCCGCTGCCGTCGTGGCCGTATCGCAGGCGCTGAAGGACAAAGTTGCCGCCTTGGGCGTGGACCCCGGGAAGGTCACGGTTCTGCGCAATGGCGTTGACCTTGATCGGTTCGAGCCACGGGACCGCACGGTGATCCGTGCCAAATGGGGTCTCACGGGTCCGGTGTGGTTGACGGTGGGCCATCTGGTCGCACTCAAGGGCGTGCACATTGCCATCGCGGCGCTGGCCCGCGTGCCGGATGCGACGCTGTTGATCGTCGGCGAGGGACCGGAGCAGGGCAAGCTGCGCGGCCTGGTGGAACAGCTCGGTCTCCACGCGCGCGTGCGAATGCTCGGCGCCATCCCCCACGCGCAGCTGTGCGATTACTACAACGCGGCGGACGCGCTGGTGCACGCGTCGAGCCGTGAAGGCATGCCCAACGTCGTGCTGGAATCGCTGGCCTGTGGTACGCCGGTGGTGGCCGCGCCGTTTGCCGGGATCAGTGAATTGCTGGATGCGCCTGAGGCGGGGGAGATCGCCGCACAGCGCAGTGCCGAAGCCATTGCCGCCGCCTGGCTGCGGTTGCGGGACCGGGCACCGGCGCGTGCCGCCACCCGCGGCGTGGCGGAGCGGCTGGGGTGGCAGCCGGTCGTGGAAGCGCAGCACGCGCTTTATATGCGGGTACGGTTGGCCGCTGCAGGTGGCGCGACACCCGGAGCAGAGCCATGAACGACATCCTGAGCGTTGCGCGGCGACAAGCTCGGCCGGGGACGTCGGCTGAGCGGCCGTTGCGTATCCTGCACGTGCTCGACCATTCGCTGCCCTTGCACAGCGGGTATACATTCCGGACGCTCGCCATCCTCGGAGCGCAGCGTGCGTTGGGGTGGGAAACGGTGCAATTGACCGGCCCCAAGCAGGGCAGCAGCCAGCAGCGTGAGGAACATGTCGGCGACTGGATGTTTTACCGCACCCCGCCGGCGTCCGGCTTCCTGGCGAGGTTGCCGCTGTTCCAGTATCGCTGCCTGATGCGCGCATTGCAGACCCGGCTTGCCGAAGTGGTGGACAGCGTGCAGCCGGACATTCTTCATGCGCACTCCCCGGTGCTGGACGCGTTCCCCGCGCTCGCGGTGGGCCGGGCCCTCGGCATCCCGGTGGTGTATGAAGTCCGCGCGTTCTGGGAAGACGCCGCCGTCGATCTCGGTACAGCGCGAGAGGGAGGGGCGCGATATCGGTTGACGCGCGCGCTGGAAACCCGAGCCCTGCAACGGGCAGACGCCGTGACCACGATCTGCGACGGCTTGCGCAGCGACATGCTGGAGCGCGGCATTTCCGCAGACAAGATCACCGTCATTCCCAACGCCGTGGATATTTCCCAATTTCGATTCACGGCCGCCGCCGATGCGCAGTTGCTGGAGAAATATGGACTCACGCGCGGGAACACGCTGGGGTTCGCCGGCTCGTTCTACGCCTATGAGGGGCTGGATGTGTTGCTCCGGGCCATGCCGCTGGTGCTGCGCGCGGTGCCTAAGGCGCGCCTGCTGTTGCTGGGCGGTGGACCGCAGGACGCCGATCTGCGGGCGCTGGTCACCCGTCTCGGTCTCGAGCGCGTGGTGCATTTCGTCGGTCGGGTACCGCACGGCGAAGTCGCTCGGTACTACAGCGCGATGGACGTCATGGTCTATCCGCGGATCTCGCGACGGTTGACGGAATTGGTGACGCCGTTGAAGCCGCTCGAGGCGATGGCCATGGGCAAGCTGGTGGCCGCTTCGGATGTCGGTGGCCATCGCGAGCTGATTCGCGACGGCCACAATGGCCATCTTTTTTCCGCAGGATCGGCTGAGGCCCTCGCGCAGTGTTTGATCGAGCTGCTGAAGACTCCCGCGAGCTGGGACAGGGTGATAGCCCATGGGCGGGAGTTCGTCGAGCGCGAACGCACCTGGTCGGCGAGCGTGGCACGCTACCGCGGCGTCTATGGCGACGTGCTCGAGCGTCACGGTCGCAGCGCAGGAGCGGCGCGTGACCGCTGACATGCCCGCCGTGGTACTGGGCGCCGGAGCCAATGGCTTGGGCGTGGCACGCAGCCTGGCGCACGCGCGTGTCCCGGTCTGGCTGCTGGATGCAGACATGCGCCGCGCGGAAATGCATACCCGCGCGGCGAAGCCGTTGCAGATACGTGCGACGCACGGTGAAACGCTGGTCGACGACCTTGTGCGTCTGGGTACGACGCAATTTTCCGGTATGCGCCCGGTCTTGTTCCTGACCCAGGAGGAAAGTGTCAAGACCGTTTCGCATCATCGCGATCGCCTGTCGGCTCTGTACCGATTCAGCCTGCCGCCCATGGAGGTTGTGGACACGTTGCTGCACAAGGAAGGGTTCCAGCGTCGAGCCGAACAACTCGGCAGTCCCATTCCGCCGCTGATGCACATCCGCGTGCTTGCGGATCTGCCCGCACTCGGAGAGCTGCATTATCCGGTGGTGGTCAAGCCCGGCGAGCGGGATGCGGCCTATGCACGGCAGTTCAAAAAGGCTTATCGCGCCGGCAGTGCGGCGGAAGCGGCAGCGTTGATTCGCCGCATCCTGCTGGTGATGGCCGACGTCGTGGTGCAGGAGTGGATCGAAGGGCCCGATTCGAATATTTATTTCTGTCTGCAATACGTTGATCAATACGGGCAGGCTGCCGGGTCTTTTGCCGGACGCAAAATCCGTTCCTGGCCACCGCAGGTGGGCGGTACGGCCAGCTGCGTAGCCGCCCCCGAAGTGCATGCGGAACTTTCCGCCATGACCACCCGGTTTTTCCAGGCCGCAGGCGTGGTCGGCATGGCCAGCATGGAGTACAAGCGTGACACGCGCAGCGGCGAGTTCCGCATGGTGGAGCCAACGATCGGGCGTACCGATTACCAGGAAGAAGTGGCAACCCTGAACGGCGTCAACCTGCCGTACGCGGCCTGGTGTTCGGAGCTGGGTCTGCCGCTTCCGTCGCCTGCCGCAACAAGACGACCCGTCGTATGGCGGGTGCGCTCCGAGGACGTGCAGTCCGCAGCTGCCCAAGGCCAGCGCATCACCCAGGGCTATCCGCCCGATGGCCAGGTGGCCGATGCCATGTGTCGGTGGCGTGATCCCATGCCGTGCCTGGTGCAAGCCTTGCAGCATATCCGTCGCGCGCTGCTCAGCCTGACTTCGAAGAGGATGCCGGGATCGCCGGTGGCCGGGAGCAAGTCATGAACGTGGTCGCGAGATTTCTGTCCAGACAATGGACGCGCCCTGTCGTGGATGCGCAGGGTGGATTGCAAGCTGCCGCCGAATGGCTGGCGCGCGCCCAGGACGTCACCGGTTGCGGCGGCGTCAGCGCCTATTACGACGCAGCGAAGCGGCAATGGGCTGGCGCCTATCCGGAAACCACCGGTTACATCATTCCGACCTTCTTGCGCTACGCGGAGTTTTCCGGCCAACGTGAATACCGGGAGCGTGCCATCCGCATGGCCGAGTGGGAAACCGCCATCCAGCTTCCCGAAGGGGGCGTGCGCGCCGGCACCATGGACGCGACGCGGATCGTGCCGACCATCTTCAATACCGGACAGGTGTTGTTTGGCTGGCTGTCCGCGTGGCAACAGACGCAAGACGCGCGCTTGCGTGACGCGGCGATGCGTGCGGCCGATTGGCTGGTGGCCGCCCAGGACCCCGATGGCGCATGGCGTCGCTACGCTTCACCGTTTGCCGCCCAGGGCACGAATACCTACAACACGCGCGTGGCGTTTGCGCTGGCCAAGGCCAGCCAGGTCTTGCAGGAGCCGCGTTATCTGGAGGCGGCGGTGCGCAACGTGCAGTGGGCACTTACCCAGATGCAGCCCAATGGATGGTTGCAGAACAACGATCTGGAAGACAACGAACGGCCGCTCACGCATACCATCGCCTACGCGACGCGCGGCATTCTGGAAGTTGGATCGATCGCTGCCGACAGTGCCTTGATCGAGGCTGCGGCGCGCGTGGCGCAAGCCGTTGCGCGCACCCAGCGCCGCGATGGGGCCTTGCCCGGGCGGCTGGATTCCACCTGGCAGGCGGCGAGCCGCTGGACCTGTGTGACCGGCAATGCGCAAATGGCCATCATCTGGTGCCGCCTGGCGGCGGAAACCGGCGAGCACGCCTGGAAGGCGGCAGTGGAGCGCGCCAATCGTTTCAATCTGTCCATCCAGAAGGTGACGGCGACCGACGCGGCAGTACGCGGCGGCATGCCGGGTTCGTATCCGCGGTCGGGCGACTACATGAGAAACCGTTATCCAAACTGGGCCGCCAAGTTCTTCATGGACGCGCTCATGTTGCAACTGCAGGCGGGCTAGCGCATGCGTGACATCGCCCTCGCCCTGTTCATCTTCGGAACGCTTCCCTGCATTCTGATGCGGCCATACATCGGCCTGCTCGTGTGGTCGTGGCTCGGCTACATGAACCCGCATCGGTTGTGCTACGGCTTTGCGATCAGCTTTCCCTGGGTGTATCTGGTTGCGGTCGTCACTGTTGCCAGCCTGTTGTTCAGCAAGGAAAGCAAGAAGATTCCGTGGTCGGCGGTCAGCGTGTTGCTGCTGATGTTCCTGCTGTGGACAGGACTGACCACTTTCTATGCGATGGTGCCGGATTCGGCATGGATCAAGTGGCAGGAGTTCGCCAAGGTCATGGTCATGGTGTTTGTCACCTTGATCCTGGTCAACAACCGCGAGCGTCTGCATTGGCTCGTCTGGATGATTGTGGTTTCACTGGGGTTTTATGGTGTCAAGGGCGGCGTGTTCACGCTGGTCCAGGGGGGCGCCAACCACGTGCTTGGACCTCCGGGAAGTTTCATTGCCGACAACAATGCCCTGGCGCTCGCGCTGTGCATGACGCTGCCACTCATGCGTTATTTGCAGCTGCATTCGTCCTTGAAATTCGTACGTGTCGGCCTGGGCTTCAGCATGCTGTTCACCGGCATCGCGATATTGGGCACGTACTCGCGCGGCGGCTTGATCGGTTTGGCCATCGTCGCGGGCGCCTTGTTCCTGAAGAGCCGCGGACGGCTGGCCGTGGTGCTTGTCATCGTGCTGGTGGGCTTTGCCGGTTCGCACTTCATGCCCGCACAGTGGACCGCCCGCATGGGGACTTTGCATAACGCGCAGCAGACGGATTCGGGGGAAACACGAATACAGTCATGGCAGTTCTCGGCGAACGTCGCGTTGCACCGGCCATTGGTGGGCGGTGGCTTCAACATGTATCAAAGTACCCCGGCGTGGGAACGCTACGGTCCGGAAGATGCGGTCCCGCGCGCGGTACACAGCATCTATTTCCGGGTTCTGGGTGAACAAGGGTTCCTGGGGTTGGCATTGTTCGCCACGCTGTTGTTCGCGAGTTGGAAAAACTGCAGCCGGGTGCGAAAACGCTCTCGCGATATTCCCGACATGCGCTGGGCCTTTGATATGGCTTCCATGCTGCAAGTCTCCCTGGTGGCGTTCATGGCGGCGGGGACGTTCCTGCCCATGAGTTACTTTGACTTGAGTTTCCAGCTGATGGCGCTTTCCGCGGTGCTGGCGGATTTTTGCATGCGACAGATCCAGAGCCGCCAGTTGCTCGAGCCGCGCACACCCAAGGAGCTGACCTCGCGCGCCGGCCAATTACCCGATCCGACGAGGGGTTGATGACATGGGGCGCGCCGTCCTGGTGGTTGCGTTTCACTTCCCGCCGGCCGCGATGGGCAGCGGACACCTGCGCACGCTCGGTTTTGCGCGCTGTCTTCCAGAATTTGGATGGGATCCCATTGTGTTGTCGGCGCGGGCATTTGCTTATCCGCGTACCACGCCCGTCGCCGCTGGCGTCATTCCGGAAGGTTGCGAGGTACACCGCGCGTTGGCGTTTGATGCCCGTCGCCATTTCGGAATAGGCGGGAAATATCCCGGGTTTCTCGCGCAGCCCGATCGCTGGATCTCGTGGTGGCCCGCGGCGGTCTCGCAGGGGTTGCGCCTGATCCGCCGTCACCAGGTGCGTGCGATCTGGTCTACTTATCCCATCATGACCGCGCATTGTATTGCGCGGACCTTGAGCGGCATCACGAAACTACCGTGGATCGCGGACTTCCGTGACCCGGTGACCAGCTCGGTTGAAGCGCAAAACCCCTTTTCGGTTGCCTCGCAGCAGCGCTGGGAGCGACGTGTGCTGCGCGACGCGAAGCGAACCGTGTTTACTACGCCCGGCGCCATGCGCGACTATGCCGAACGTTATCCCGAGGCCGGTCGTGGCGGGCGTCTGTCGGTCATTGCCAATGGCTATGACGAAACGGTCCTCGTCGACCTTCCACGCGTTCCGCCGCCAATGGATGGACGGCCTTTGATGCTGTTGCACAGCGGCTTGCTGTATCCCGAGGGCCGCGATCCGGTGCCCTTTTTTAACGCACTTGCCAAGCTGAAGACTGCCGGGCTTGTGGGGCCCGCACTGCTCAAGGTGGTTTTGCGAGCGAGTGGCTGGGAGGGCCGCTACCAGCGGGACATTGACAGCCTCGGGATTGCCGACATCGTGTCCCTGGCGCCACCTGTTGGTAACCGCGAGGCGCTGGTCGAGCAGGCCACTGCGGATGGATTGCTGCTGTTCCAGGGCAGCAAGTTCGACCGGCAGATACCCGCCAAGGTGTATGAGTACCTGCACATCGGGCGGCCAGTCTTCGCACTCGTGGGGCCGGATGGGGATACGGCATCGGTTTTGCGAGATGTCGGTGGCGCAGCCATTGCGCCAACGGAAGACGTTGCTGCCATCGCGCAGCACTTGTCCGAATTTGTCCTCGCGCTGCGTGAAGGACAGGCGCCACGGACGCGCCCGGAGGTCGTTTCCCGATATTCAAGGCGCGGGGGGGCAGCTTTACTGGCAGGGTTGCTGGATCAGGTTTGCACCTGACTCCTTGGCGAAGGTGGTCTTGCCGACAATCGCCGACGCGGCAACAAGCCCGATGCACGTATCGAACCCGGAATCATCCGATGTCGGAACCGAAGGATAAAAGCATGAGCTGGAACCCTGACGAGCATTACAAGAGCAGCGCGGTTGCGGCCGACTACGACAGGAACAGGTTCTCGAGTATCCCGGGACAGGTATTCAACTTTCTGGAAAAGCGGCTCGTCGTGAAGTGTTTCTCCGTGCTGCCTGAAGGTGGCACGGTCGCCGATGCACCGTGCGGGACGGGGCGACTCGCGGAAGCATTGTTGGATGCCGGGTATCGGGTGCACGGCTTCGACATTTCCCAGGCCATGCTGGGAGTGGCACAGCAACGCCTGGCGTCGCATGGGGGAAACTTCACCTGTGAAGTGGCCGATTTGAAGGAACGCCCGCCGAGCGGGCCCATCTGTGATGGTGCGTTGTGCGCACGGGTACTGATGCATTTTCCGCTTGAGCAGCAAGTGCAGTTCCTGGCCGGAGTGGCCGGGCTCAGCCATTCAGTCGTGGTCATCAACCAAAGTCTCGATTCGGGTTATCAACGGTTTCGGCGGAGGCTGAAACGATGGATGGGTAATCAGGCATCAGCCAGGTTCCCGATAACCGACGAAAACATAAGGCGCCTGCTGAAAGGAGCGGGCCTGCGTGAAGTGCGGCGCTATCGACTGCTCCCGTTCATAAGCGAAGCTGTGTATATCGTTGCGGAGAAGGTCGACGTTCCGGGTCGCGGATAATCAGCGGCGCGATAAAAGTGGAGTAGTACGGTGCGCAACGTCGATTTCGATGATGCCACGGAATGATGACTCCGGGCGGTGGCCGGCACGTTCGGTCTTGTTGCGATCCACGCTTGACTAGAGTTGAGGTCGAGGCCTTGTGACCAATAAGAGCCAACAACAGGGAAACGGCGTGCGCAGGGCGCTCTCGCTGTCTTTCGCCCAGCAGTTCGTCGCCTTGGTCTTCAGCTTTGGATCGGTCACGATCATAAGCCGGCTCCTCACGCCTTCGGAAGTCGGTGTATTTTCGATCGCCGCCGGCCTGGTCGCCCTGATTCACATGCTCCGCGACTTCGGGGTCAGTGAATACGTGGTGCAGGCACCGGTTCTTGACGAGTCGCTGGTGCGCACCGTCTTCACGATGAACCTCGTCATTGCGTGGTGTCTTGGCGGGCTCATCGTCGCGACCAGCGGCGCGGTCGGGACGTTCTACGCCGATATCGGTGTGACGCGGGTGTTGCGGGTTCTGGGCGTCGTGTTCTTTCTGCTGCCGTTCGGCACCACGGCAATGGCTTTGTTGAAACGCGACATGGAGTTCGGGAAGCTGACCAAGATACGCATCGGCGAATCCGTCGTGCGCAGTTGTACCGCTGTCGTCCTTGCGTATGCCGGGTTTTCCTACATGAGCATGGCATGGTCGGCGTTGGCGGGTATTGTGGTAATGATCGTCGGGTGCACGGTTTGGGGCTGGCAATACCGCGTAAAGGGAGTGAGTTTCAGCCATTGGAAAAGCGTGCTGCACTTTGGCTCCAACCGGACGGTTTCGGACCTGGCAAGCCAGCTGGGTGACCAGTCCGCCAATCTGGTGATCGGCAAGATGCTGGGCATGGCGGATGCCGGGCTGTTTTCGCGGGGATACGGTGTGGTCAACATGTACCGCACCAACGTGCTTGGCGCGATCGGAGCGGTTGCCTTTCCCGCGTTCGCGCGCGAGCACCGTGAGCACGCCACGGCGCCGGAGCTGTTCCTGAAGGCGTTGGTTTACACGACCGGGATCAGTTGGCCGTTTTTTGCATGCGGCGTCATTCTCGCTTATCCGATCATCAACATCCTGTTCGGCGACCAATGGGATGCGGCGGTTCCGCTGATGCGTTGGCTGTGTTTCGCCGCATTGATCGGGACACTGATGTTCCAGTGCAACCGGTTCCTGGTTGCGCTGGGGCGGGTAAGGGCGGTGACCCGCGTGGAAGTTCAGTATCAAACCGCCAGGGTCGGCATTACCGTCGGCGCAGCCTTTTATGGCGTCACGGCGGTCGCGGCTTCACAGGTTCTTGTCTATATCATTGCTACCGTGCTGTATTACCGTGAAATGCGGACTTACGACGCGCTGGCAGTTCGCAAGTGCGCCAAGGCACTCCTCCCGAGCGTCGTGGTCACGCTGGGTGCCTGTGTCGTACCGGCAGCGGTGGTTCTTTGGCCTGGCCTCGTGGCGCGACACATGCTTTTGGCGTTTGCATTGGCTCTGGTCGGAGGCGGTGCAGGGTGGTTGCTCGCCCTCGTGGTCGCACGCCATCCCTTGCTGGACGAGCTCAAGCATGTCGTTTCCCGTGTTTTCTCGCGTTACCGCCTGTTGCGTGGCTAGGCCGTGATCGGGCAGGGCGTCGCTGGAATACTCAACGCGCGGTTCATCTGCACCAGTTGCCGCGCGTCGGGGAATTGGATCGCGGTGACGAGGCCTCTGCTGAGGCAGAACTCGAGCATTCAGCGGCTGCGATGCGCGCGCTGTCAGGAGCAGATCGTGGCCAAGGTGAGTCAAAGGGATGACTTACGCAACGATGCCCGCGCGGAGGCACGCCGTGAGTACGAAACCCTGTGCACACTCCAGCATGTGTTTCCCCAGGACGAACACTTTGGAACCTTGGTGCCGCTGGGCTACTTGGAGTCCTCGGGGCGCGGGATCATGATCACGCGCCATTTCTGCGGCGACGATTTGGCCCATCACCTGCGATCCCTGGGTGAGCCTGGTGCGCAGGAGGCATGCCATGGAGCGGGGGTTTGGTTGCGCAAGCTGCACGAGAGCGGTGATCCGGACGCAAAGATGCGCATGCTGGGTGTGGCGGACAAGCTCGGCTATCTGGCGGTCACCTACGGTGCGGTCTTGCGTCGTGACCGCGAAACGTTGACCGCGTACCGATGTCTGGAACAAGCGGGTTCGCGTATCGACGCAAGGGAGTTCCGCGCCGTGCGCCAGCATGGCGATTTCAAACCACAGAACATGCTGTGTGATGGCACCCGATACATTGGGCTGGACATACATTGGCAGAGTGTCGGATCGGCAGTCTATGACCTTGCACCGTTCCTGAACCATCTCTGGCTTGTCAGCCGTACGCTTGGATGTTTGCTGACAAATCGCCATTACCGCCAGCGGGAGTCGATGTTCCTTGCCGGGTATGGGTATGGGAATGACGCGCAGGCCTTGCACTGGGCGCAGCTGTATTTCGCGCTGTGCTACCTGGGCGCCTATCGCCAGAAGGGGCGCCTGGCG
>Ga0207690_10002001_pt1 | contig 12490 bp, 10 predicted proteins | sample KBSC23metaG_FD_184315 | JGI IMG/M metagenome (GOLD analysis project Ga0207690, IMG submission 184315) | Corn rhizosphere microbial communities from Kellogg Biological Station, Michigan, USA - KBS C2-3 metaG (SPAdes) (version 2) | ecosystem: Host-associated > Plants > Roots > Rhizosphere > Soil ...
GCAGCGCCTCGAGCGCGAGCACCGAGTCGCGCAGCCAGCAGTAGCGGTAGTCCCAGTTGCGCACGCCGCCCAGCTCCTCCGGCAGGGAGGTCGTCGGCGATGCGATCAGCGCGCCGGTCGTCTCGGAGGTCATCGCCTTGAGCGCGATGTCGCGCGCACGTCGCCGACGGGTGCCAACAGCCACCGCCCATGCCGCTCGTCGCCCAACAGCGCCGTGAAGCATGACGCCGAGTCGAACCGCGGCAGGCACAGCCAGTCGACCGACCCGTCGCGTCCGACCAGCGCTGCCGCCTGCATGTCGCCGATCAGCCCGTAGTCCTCAAGGAGCATCCGGCGTCCTCGCGAATGGGAGGGGCGACATGCAGCTAGCTTCGCCCGCGCGGCTCGTCCCTGAAACGCCCTGGCAGCGACGCTTCGTCACCCACTTCGCGTGACGGGCGCGTACAGCTCCGCTCGCCAACGCGGCCTGCCGGCCGCTGCGCCTACCGTCTCCGCGCGCACGTCGTCCCAACGCACCGTAAAACCGACCGTCAGTTCTTTCTGTCGTGCCAGCAGCAGGCGGAACCCCTCCTTATCGAGGGTGTGGCTCCCTGCCTTCGTCGCATAGGCAGCCGGCTCAGCCGGCTCTAAGGTCACGACAACGCTTCGCCGCCGCTCCCGGCGACGGCGAAATGACGTGAGGAGAGAGAATGGGCAGCTCGGACGTCTCGGCTTCGCGAAGCCTGCATCACAACGTCCTGGGAACAGGCAACATCGTCTTTCTCGTGCTCGCCGCGGCGGGCCCCATGGCAGCCACCGTGAGCTTCGTGCCGTTGTCGATCGGCCTCGGCAGCGGCGTTGGAGCGCCCGGTGCGTACCTCGCCGCGGGGATCGTGCTGCTGCTGTTTGCGATCGGCTACGTCGCGATGAGCCGGCACGTCACCAACGCCGGCGCCTTCTACACGTATGCCGCCAAGGGGCTCGGCAAGCCGATCGGCGCCGCCACGTCGACGATCGCTCTGCTGGCGTACAACGCCGTGGTGATCGGGGTCGTCGGCTTCTTCGGCGCCTTCACGCATGACACCGCCGCCTCGCTGCTGCACATCGACCTGCCCTGGGAGGTCTGGTCCGCGGTGGGCTTTGCGATCGTCGCGGCCCTGTCCCTGTTCAAGATCGAGTTCAGCGCCCGGGTCCTCGGGGTCGCGCTCGTGCTCGAGGTGCTCGTGCTGCTCGTGATGGACGTGGCCATCCTCGGCGACCGAGGGCCCGACGCCTTCACCCTGCACTCGTTCGCACCGGGCACGGTGTTCGCCGGCGCCAGCGGCGTGAGCTTGATGTACGCGTTCGCGTCGTACATCGGGTTCGAGGCGACCGCGATCTACGGCGAGGAGGCGCGCGAGCCGCACCGCACCGTCCCGCGCGCCACGTACCTCGCGCTCGCCATCATCACGGCGTTCTACGCGCTCACGTGCTGGGCGCTCGTCGCCGGCTTCGGGGCGAGCGACGTGGTCGCGGCGGCGGGCGAGGACCCGGCGGGGTTCGTGTTCACCGCCAACGCGCAGTACGTCGGCGGGTTCACCAACGACCTGCTGCTGATCCTCATCTGCACCAGCATGTTCGCGGTGCTGCTGGCGTTCCACAACGCCAGCGCGCGCTACATCTTCGCGCTCGCCCGCGACGGGGTCCTGCCCTCGCGGCTGGGTCGTACGCACCCCCGACACGGCTCGCCGTACATCGCGAGCATGGTGCAGCTCTCGCTGACCGCCGTCGCGGTGATCGCGTGCGCGATCGGCGGACTCGATCCGCTGCTCGGCATCGGCGCGGCGTTCGCGGGGCTCGGCACGCTGGCGATCATCGTGCTCCAGGGCATCGCGAGCTTCTCGGTGGTCGGCTTCTTCCGATCGCGGCCGGACCGCCAGCTCTGGAAGACGACCGTTGCGCCTCTGCTCGGCGGGCTCGGCCTGACCGCGGCGACGGTGCAGGTGGTGAAGAACTACTCGTCCCTCACCGGCGTCACCTCGCCGGTCATCAACCACCTCTGGTGGTCGGTCCCGGCAGCCGCGGTGGTGGGCCTGTTGCTCGCCGCGCGCCTTCGCGCCACCCGGCCGGAGGTCTACGCCCGCTTCGGCGAGGCGAACTTCGAACCGGACCCGGACGAGCCCGTGTCGCTGGATGTCGGACCGCGGGGCGACGAGGAGGTCGCCCTCTCGATCCGTTAGGCGGGCGGGAGATCCTCATCGGGGCAGTGGGAGTGGAAAGCATGGACAGGTCCTACGCGCGCGGGTCGACGACGGTCGAGCGCCTGACGCAGACGATCGGCGACAGCTTCGAGCAGACCGTCAGCCGCTTCGGCGATCGCGAGGCGCTGGTCTCTCCTCACCAGGAGCAGCGCTTCACCTACGCCGAGCTCAACGACGCGGTCGATCGCCTGGCCGCCGCGTTCCTGCGGCTCGGGCTGGAGCCGGGCGAGCGGGTCGGGATCTGGGCGCTCAACTGCTTCGAGTGGGTGATCACGCAGTTTGCGACTGCAAAGGCCGGATTGATCCTCGTCACCATCAATCCGGCCTACCGCGCCTCCGAGTGCGAGTACGTGCTGAACCAGTCCGGCTGCAGGATGCTGATCTCGGCGCGGTCGTTCAAGACGTCGAACTACGTCGCCATGGTGGAGTCGGTCCGGACGCGCCTCCCGAACCTCGAGCACGTCGTGTTCCTCGACTCCCCGGAGTGGGACGCGCTGATGGTCGATGACCAGGACGGCAGGCGCAGGCTGGCGGAGCGGATGGCGCTGCTCGAGCCCGACGATGCGATCAACATCCAATACACGAGCGGCACGACCGGCTTTCCCAAGGGGGCGACGCTCACCCACGACAACATCCTCAACAACGGATACTTCGTCGGCGAGGGCTGTGGTTACAGCGAGCGCGACCGCGTCTGCATCCCTGTTCCGCTGTATCACTGCTTCGGCATGGTCATGGGCGTCCTGGCGTGCGTGACGCACGGCGCGACGATGGTCCTGCCGAGCGCCACGTTCGAGCCGCAGGCCGTGCTGCAGGCCGTGCAGGACGAGCGCTGCACGAGCCTGTACGGCGTGCCGACGATGTTCATCGCCGAGCTCGCCCAGCCCGACTTCGGGCGCTATGACCTGACCTCGCTGCGGACCGGGATCATGGCTGGTGCCCCGTGCCCGATCGAGGTGATGAAGCGGGTGATCGCCGACATGCACGTCGACGAGGTGACGATCGCGTACGGGATGACCGAGACCTCCCCGGTCTCGACCCAGACCGCGCTGGACGACCCCGTGGAGCTGCGCGTCTCAACGGTCGGCACGGTGCATCCGCACGTCGAGGTCAAGATCGTCGATCCCGTCAGCGGCCGCTGCGTGCCGCGAGGCGCCACCGGCGAGCTGCTGACGCGTGGCTACTCGGTCATGCTCGGCTACTGGGACGACCCGGGTCGCACGGCGGAGGTGATCGACCAGGCGCGCTGGATGCACAGCGGCGACCTCGCGACGATGGACGCCGACGGCTACATCCGCATCGTCGGACGCAGCAAGGACATGGTGATCCGCGGCGGCGAGAACGTCTACCCGCGCGAGATCGAGGAGTTCCTCCACACCCATCCGGACGTCGTCGAGACGGCCGTCGTAGGCGTGCCCGACGTGAGATTCGGCGAGGAGCTGATGGCGTGGATCCGCACCCGCGACGGCGCGTCGCTGTCCGAGGACGCGGTGCGCGACTTCTGCCGCGGGCGGATCGCCCACTACAAGGTCCCACGCTACGTGAAGCTCGTCGACGAGTTCCCGATGACGAGCAGCGGGAAGGTCCAGAAGTTCAAGTTGCGCGAGATGGCCATCACCGAACTCGAGCTCGAGCCGGAATCGCCGCCGCATGTCGACCGCGACGTGGCCCTGTCCAGTTCCCAAGCGCTTGATGGCGGGCACTGAGCCCGGCACGCGCCAGACAATGGAGTGACGATGTCCGATACCCCTGTCCTCACCGAGCGCCGCGAGAGCGTCCTGCTGATCACCCTCAACCGGCCCGACGCGCGCAACGCGGTCAACCTCGCGATGGCGGAGGGGATCGCGGCGGCGCTGGACCAGCTCGACGGCGACCAGGAGCTGAGCGTCGGCGTGCTCACGGGCGCCGGCAAGGGCTTCAGCGCAGGCATGGACCTGCGCGCGTTCGTCTCGGGCGAGCGCCCATGGGTCGACGGCCGCGGCTTCGCCGGGATCGTGCAGCGGCCGGCTCGCAAGCCGCTGATCGCGGCGGTCGAGGGCTTCGCGATGGCGGGCGGCCTCGAGATCGCGCTGGCGTGCGACGTGATCGTCGCCGCGCGCGGCGCCCGGCTCGGGATCCCCGAGGTCAAGCGCGCGATCCTCGCCGCCGCCGGAGCGTTGCGCAAGATGCCCGAGCGCATGCCGCTCGGGGTGGCGGCCGAGATGGCGCTGACGGGCGATCCGATCACCGCCGAGCGGGCGTACGAGCTGGGGCTCGTGAACCGCCTCGCCGATCCCGGCCAGGCCGTCGAAGCGGCGCTCGAGCTGGCGGGCGTCATGTCGAAGAACGGACCGCTCGCGATGGCCGCGACGAAGGAGATCCTCGGGCGGCAGGCCGACTGGACGCTGAGCGAGTTCTGGGAGAAGCAGGACGCGATCGCCGCGCCGGTCATGTCGTCCGACGACGCGCGCGAGGGGGCGCTCGCCTTCACCGAGAAGCGCGAGCCCCAGTGGACGGGACGCTGATGCCCAAGACCGTCATCCTGTCCGCCGCCCGGACGCCGATCGGCAAGCTCGGCGGGGCGCTCTCGAGCCTCGACGCGACCGAGCTGGGGGCGATGGCGATCCGCGGAGCGCTGGAGCGCGCCGAGCTCCGCCCGGCAGACGTAGAGCATCTCGTGATGGGCCAGGTCATCCAGGCGGGTCAGGGGCAGATCCCCTCCCGCCAGGCGCAGACCAAGGCCGGCATCCCGAAGGAGGTCCCGTCCGAGACGATCAACAAGGTCTGCGCGTCGGGCACCCGCGCCGCCGGGATGCTCGACGCGGCGATCCGCGCGGGCGACATCGAGGTCGGCGTGGCCGGCGGTATGGAGTCGATGTCGAACGCCCCGTACCTGCTCAAGCAGGTGCGCTTCGGGCTGCGCATGGGCGAGGGGACGGCGCTCGACGCGCTGGTCCACGACGGGCTCACGAACCCGTTCTCCGGCAAGCACATGGCCCACGAGGCCAGCGAGGTGGCCAAGGAGCTCGAGCTCACGCGTCCGGACATGGACCGGTGGGCGCTGCGCTCGCATCGCCTCGCCGTCCGGGCGACCGACGAGGGCTGGCTGCCGGAGGAGATCGTCCCGGTCACGATTGACGGCAAGGGTGGCGAGACTGTGGTCGTCGTCGACGAGGGCCCGCGCCGCGACACCGACATCGAGGCGCTCGCGAAGCTGCCGTCGCTGTTCGTCGAGGATGGGTCCCACACCGCCGGCAACTCGCCGGGCGTCAACGACGGCGCCGCCGCCATGGTGCTCGCCAGCGACGAGTGGGCGAGGCGCAATGGCCGGCATCCGGTCGCCACGATCGTCGCCCAGGCGCAGGTGGCCGACGACTTTCCGTACCTGGCGCGGACGCCCGCGCAGGCGGCGCAGAAGGCGCTCGCCAAGGCAGGGCTGCGTCCTGAGGACGTGGACCTGTGGGAGATCAACGAGGCGTTCGCATCGGTGACGCTGAACTCGATGCGGATGCTGGGGATCGACGAGGGCAAGGTCAACGTCAACGGCGGCGCCATCGCCCTCGGTCATCCGATCGGCTGCTCGGGCGCGCGCATCATCGGCACGTTGATCCACGAGCTCCGTCGCCGCGGCGGCGGCCTCGGCTGCGCGGCGATCTGCTCCGGCACCGGCCAGGGCGACGCGGTCCTGGTGGAGGTGAACGACAGTTAAACCGTCTGCCTCCAAGGCGTCACCGGCAGCCGAACGTGCGCGTGGATCCACTCTTTCCATGGGATTGGCTCTGGTAAAGTCCACGGGTGGAGAGTCCTTGATGTCCGCGGTCGTTCAGTTGGGCTCCGAGTTCGTGACGTCGCGAACGCCTGCGGAGGTCGTCCGCGCGGCGGTGGAGGTGAGCCGGCAGGCGCTGGGCACCGACGTCGCGTTCGCCGCGCTGCCGGAAGGCGGCGGCTGTCACATCTCGATCTCGAGCGGGATCCGGGATCCGCGCTTTCACGAGGTGCGCGTGCAGCCCGCGCGGGGGATCGGGGGCAAGGTGCTGCTCGAGCGACGCACCCTGCGGGTCGCCGACTATCCCAACGACCCCGACATCACGCACGACTACGTCGCCGTCGTCGCGAACGAGGGGCTGCAGAGCGTCGCGTGCGTGGAGATCCTCGGCCCCGACGGGTTGCAGGCGCTGCTGTACACGGGCGACCGCGGCCGCGGGGTGTACGGCGACGTGGCGATGGCGTGCCTGGAGGGCGTCGCGCGGCATGCGCACGTCTGCCTGCACGAGATCGCGTGCCGCGAGCGCGAAGCCGAGCTGGCGCGCATCCGCGAGCGCCAGGCGCTCGCCGCCAAGCTGCACGACTCCGTCGCCCAGGCGCTCTTCGCGATCGGGGCGACCGCTCAGTACTCGCAGAACGACCCCGACCCCGACGCGCTGCTGGCGGCGATGCGCGAGATCGAGTCGGCGTCGGCCGGCGCGCGCCGCGAGCTCCGCGAGGCGCTTCACCGCCTCGCCGACTCCGACGACGGGATCGCGTTCGACGCTCGTCTCGACGGCGAGCTGCGGCTGTTCGAGCGGATCGCCGGCTGCAAGGTCCGCGTCGTGCGGCGCGGCGTGCCCAGGCCGCTTCCGGACACGGTCCAGCAACTGCTCATCGACGCCGCCATCGAGGGGCTTCGCAACGCGGTCAAGTACGCGGCCGCGCGGCTGGCCTGCGTCGACCTCGTCTATGAGCCGGCCGGGGTGTGCCTGGCGATCGAGACCGAGCACGCCGGACGCGATCGGCCGGCGGCCGCGGGCGCCGGGACCGGGGCCGGCCTCGACCTGTTGCGCAAGCGCGCGAGCGTGCTCGGCGGTGAGCTGACGCTCACGACCAGCGAGAACGGGCTCAGGGTGCTGCGGCTCGAGCTGCCGCTCAGCGTGCTGGACATCGCAGACCCCGGATGAAGGCGCTGATCGTCGACGATCACCCGCTGGCGCGTCGCGGCCTGTCGACGATCCTGCGCGAGGGCCTGCGGTCGGTCGAGATCGTCGAGGCGGACTCGAGTGCGGCCGCGCTCGTCAGCGCGCATGAGCACCGCCCCGAGCTCGTGTTGATGGACATGCACATGCCGGAGTCGCTCACCGGTCCGGAGCTGTGCGCCCAGCTCCGGGCGATCCTGCCATTGGCTCCGATCATCGTCGTGACGGCGTTCGATCGCTCTGGTCAGATCCGCGACTGCCTGCGCGCGGGCGCCAACGCCTGCCTGCTGAAGGACACCTCGGAGGTCGACCTGGTCGGGTCCGTGCGCGCCGTGATGGAGGGCTCGACGGTCATCGACCAGCGGATCGCCCAAGAGCTGGCGGCCGAGTTCGCACGCGGCGGGAACGACGGCTCGTACCGGCTCACGAGCCGCGAGCGCGAGGTCCTCGCCCTGCTCGCCGACGGCCTCTCGAATCGCCAGATCGCCAGCCGCCTGGTCATCTCCGAGACGACCACGAAGGGCCACGTGAGCGCGCTGCTGGCGAAGCTCGACGTCTCGTCGCGGCTGGAGGCCGTCGCGAAGGCGTCGAAGGCAGGCCTGGTGTAGCGAAACGGATCCAGTACTTAAGGACTGCTCGCGCAACTGCTTTTGACGTCTAGTCACTGAATATGGCTCGTTCTAGCATCGATCGCCGACGAGCTTTGCGACACGAATCGGAGGGTTTCACACATGGGTCTGAGCCTCGACCGGACGAGCGGCGTCCATCCTCTGGACGCTCTTTCAGCAGAGGAGATCACCTCTGCCGTGCGGGTACTGCGGGAGGAGCAGAGCCTGTCTGAGCGCCACCGGTTCGTGTCGGTGACCCTGCGCGAGCCCGCCAAGGAGGCGGTGCTCGCACATTGCGACGGAGACGCACCGCAGCGGGAGGCTGACATCGTCGTCCACGATCGCGTCGACAACAAGACCTACGAGGCCGTCGTGTCGATCAGTGACAGCTGCGTGCGGTCCTGGACGCACATCCCCGGCGTGCAGCCCTACGTGATGCTCGACGAGTTCGAGGAGGCCGAGCGCGTCGTCCGCGACAGCCCGCTGTTCCAAGACGCGCTCCGCAAGCGCGGCATCACCGAGTTCCAGGACGTGTGCATCGACCCCTGGTCGGCCGGCAGCTGGGGAGCCGACGACCGTGACCGGCGAATCGTCCGCGCGCTGGCCTGGATGAAGCTCGCCGGCTCCAACGACAACCTCTACGCGCATCCGATCGACAACCTCGTCGCGATCGTCGACCTCAACAAGATGGAGGTCACGGACGTCGAGGACTACGGCATGGTGCCCGTCCCGCGGGCGCCCGCCAGCTACATGCCCGAGGCGATCGGCCCGCTGCGCGACGATCTGCGCGCACTCGAGATCCACCAGCCGGACGGCCCGAGCTTCGAGCTCGACGGGACCGAGGTCCGCTGGCAGAAGTGGCGGTTCCGGGTGGGCTTCACGCAGCGCGAAGGGCTCGTGCTGCACACCGTCAGCTACCGCGACGGCGACGAGGAGCGGCAGATCCTCTACCGCGCCTCGCTGTCGTCGATGGTCGTTCCCTACGGCGACCCGAGCCCGACGCAGCACCGCAAGAACGCGTTCGATCAAGGGGAGTACGGGCTCGGATATCTCGCCAACTCGCTCACGCTCGGGTGCGACTGCCTCGGCGAGATCCGCTATCTCGACGCCACGCTCTGCGACAGCAACGGGAACCCGTACGTGATCCCGAATGCCGTCTGCCTCCACGAGGAGGACGACGGGCTCCTCTGGAAGCACATCGACTTCCGCACGGAGCACGCCGAGGTGCGGCGCTCCCGGCGCCTCGTCGTCTCGTTCATCACCACGGTCGCCAACTACGAGTACGCCTTCTACTGGCGCTTCTACCAGGACGGCACGATCGAGCACGACATCAAGCTGACCGGGATCATGACCACCGGGGCCGTGGCGCCCGGAGAAAATTCACCGTACGGGCAGCTGCTCAACGACGAGGGGCTGTACTCCCCGATCCACCAGCATTTCTTCAATTACCGCCTCGACCTCGACATCGACGGGCAGGAGAACGCCGTCTACGAGGTCAACACCGAGGCGCCGCCGCGCGGCGGCGACAATCCCCACGGCAATGCGTTTCGCGCGGTGTCGACGCTGCTGAAGAGCGAGAAGGCGGCTCGCCGCGCCGCCAACCCGGCGTCCAACCGCTACTGGAAGATCGCCAACCCCAAGCGCCTCAACCGCGTCGGCGAGGCGGTCGCGTACCGCCTCATCCCCCAGTCGGGCACGCTGCCGTACTGGACGGACGACTCGGACATCGGGCGGCGCGGTGGCTTCGCCGGCAAGCACCTCTGGATCACTCCCAACGACCCCGCCGAGCTGTTCGCCGGCGGCGACTATCCGAACCAGAATCCCGGCCCCGACGGCCTTCCGGTGTGGACTGAGCAGGATCGCGACCTGGTCGACCGGGACGTGGTCCTCTGGCACTCGTTCGGCTCGCATCACGTACCGCGGCTCGAGGACTGGCCGGTCATGCCGGTGCAGCATTCCGGCTTCAAGCTCGAGCCCTGCGGCTTCTTCAACGAGAACCCGGCGCTCGACGTGCCCGCGCCCGAGCCCGGCTGCGCGACGCACGGATCCGCGGTCTCGGAGGACTGATGGCGCGGGGCGTGAGCCTGCGCGCAAACCCATGCAGCTCGTAGGAGGAGGAGACGCAGTGGCAACAGCACAAGACGTCGGCGCTCGCATCGACTTTGGCGCCAACTACCGGATGACCATCGACGGGGAGCTCACGACGACCCCGGGCACGCTGCCCGCGTACAACCCCGCCACAAAGGCGGTCATCGCGCAGGTCCCGGAGGCGACGCGCGAGCAGCTCGACCGCGCGGTCGACGCGGCGAGCCGCGCGTATCGGACCTGGTCCGGCGCGCCCGAGGACCAGCGCCGGCAGGCGGTGCTGGCGATGGCCGACCTGCTGGAGCGGTACGCCGAGGACTTCATGACCCTCCTGACCCGCGAGCAGGGCAAGCCCCGGGCCGGGTCCGAGTGGGAGGTCATGGGCTCGGTCGTCTGGCTGCGTGAGATCGCCGGCCAGGTGCTGCCCGAGGAGGTGCTCCTCGACGATGACGAGCGCCGCGTCGTGACCCGCCACACGCCGCTCGGCGTCGTCGGCGCGATCACACCCTGGAACTTCCCGATCCTGCTCGCGATCTGGAAGATCGCGCCCGCGCTGGTGACGGGCAACACGATGGTCCTCAAGCCCTCGCCGTTCACGCCGCTGTGCACGCTGAAGCTGGGCGAGCTCTTCAACGAGGTGCTCCCGCCGGGCGTGCTGAACGTCCTCAGCGGCTCGGACGATCTCGGCAAGTGGATCACCACGCACCCGAAAATCGCGAAGGTCGCGTTCACCGGGCACACCGACACCGGCAAGCACGTCATGCAGTCGGCGGCCGGCAACCTGAAGCGGCTGACGCTCGAGCTCGGCGGCAACGACCCTGCGATCGTGCTCCCGGACGTTGACCCGGCCGACGTCGCGCCGAAGCTGTTCTGGTGCGCCTTCCAGAACAACGCGCAGTTCTGCAACTCCGCGAAGCGGGTCTACATCCACGACGCGATCTACGACCAGGTGCGCGACGCAATGGTCGACTACGCGAAGACGGTCGTCACCGGGGACGGATCCGAGCCGGGCACCGACCTCGGCCCGATCCAGAACGAGCCGCAGTACGAGAAGGTCAAGGAGTACTTCGCCGACTGCCACGCCAACGGGCACCGCTTCGCGCTCGGCGGGGAGATCGACGAGAGTGCGGAGGGCTGGTTCGTGCCCGTCGCGATCGTCGACGACCCGCCGGAGGACTCGCGGATCGTGCGCGAGGAGCCGTTCGGCCCGATCCTCCCGCTGCTGCGCTGGAGCGACGAGGAGGACGTGATCGAGCGCGCCAACGACACGCCGTACGGACTCGGCGGGTCGGTGTGGGGCGCCGACCTCGAGGCCGCCCAGCGGATCGCGCGGCGCATCGACGCCGGGACCGTGTGGATCAATGAGGCGCACCAATACTCGCCGCATCAGGCGTTCGGCGGCCACAAGCAGTCCGGGCTCGGCTGCGAGAACGGGATCGACGGCCTGGCCGAGTACACCAACTGGCAGACGATCACGCTGCTCAAGGGGTGACGCGCTCGTCCCTCTGGCGCTCCGCGGCACGGCGGGCCGGCGCTTCGCCGGCCCGCTCCGCAGGCGGCCGTCGGGACCACGGCGCAGAGGGAGCGGCGTGCTCGGACCGGTGATCCTCACCGCCGTGGGCTACCTGCTCGCCGCGGCCCACGGACGGCGCTGCGACCGCAGGAGCCGGCGCTGGCCGCTCAGGCGAAGCGCCTGCTTCCTCGGCGGGCTGGCGCTGCTCGTCGTCGACGTCGGCGCGGTCGGTGCGGCCGGGGACACGCGTGTGTCGATGCACACGCTCGAGCACATGGTCATGTGGGTCGCCGTGGCGCCGTTGATCGCCGCCGGCGCGCCGATGCGGCTGGTGCTCTTCGGGCTGCCGAGCGCGCGCCCGGCAGTGCGCGCGCTCCTCCGCTCGCGGCTGCTGAGACTCGTCTCCACGCCGGTGGGATCCGTCTCGCAGTTCTCGCTGGTGCTGGTGGTCGCGCACATCCCCGCGGTCTACGCGTTCACGCTGCGCAACGAATACGCCCACGAGTTGGAGCACGTCGTGTTCCTGACGTCGGCGCTCCTCTACTGGGCGCCGCTGCTGGGAGTCGATCCGGTGCCGCATCGCGCCGGGCCGCGAGGGCAGCGCTGCTGCGCGGTAGCGTGCGCGACGGTGATGGGAACGCTTGCCGTGTGGCTCGCGGTCGCTTCCCCGGCCTGGTATGCGCATGCCGCGGGCACGGCCGGCCGCTCCGGCTTCGCCGACCTGCAGCTCGCGGCCGTCATCATGGCGCTGGGATGCCTGCCGGGCATCGCCCTGCAGGCGCTTGCGCTGATGGCGCGCCGCCGGCCGTTGCGAGCGTAGCCTGCCGGCCTGGCGCGCCGCGCGAGACTCGCGTGTGCCGTCCCGCGCTGCAAGAAGCTGCCAAGTACGTGCCCAAGGACGACGAAAGCCCTGCATGTGCAGGGCTTTCGCAAAACGTCCGGGGCAGCCGCGGCTACTTGATGAACAGCACCTCGCTGTACTTCGGCAGCGGCCACAGGTCGTCGGCGACGATCTTCTCCAGCTGGTCGGCGATCTCGCGGACGCGGTCCAGTAGCGCGAGACGAAGCCGTCGCGTCCCAGCTCGCGCGCGACGGCGTCGATCGTGCCGGTCACGCGCTCGTCGTCGCCCGGCAGGAAGC
>Ga0207690_10002003_pt1 | contig 12479 bp, 9 predicted proteins | sample KBSC23metaG_FD_184315 | JGI IMG/M metagenome (GOLD analysis project Ga0207690, IMG submission 184315) | Corn rhizosphere microbial communities from Kellogg Biological Station, Michigan, USA - KBS C2-3 metaG (SPAdes) (version 2) | ecosystem: Host-associated > Plants > Roots > Rhizosphere > Soil ...
GCCGGCTCACTCCCGGGAAGATGTTGTGCGGCGTGGGCCGGAAGTTGACGACGATCTGCGCTTCATGCGCTGCCAGCCGCTTGCCGGTGCGCAGGTAGAACGGCACGCCTGCCCAACGCCAGTTCTGCACCTCGGTGCGCAATGCCACGAAGGTTTCGCAGCGGCTGTCGGCCGGCACGTCCTGCTCCTGCAGGAAGCCCACGGCTGGCTGGCCTGCCGCGGTTCCTGAGCGGTACTGGCCCCGAACGACGTCGCGCGCGACGCTGTCGTCATTGAAGGGCTTCAGCGAGCGAAGCACCTTCAGTTTCTCGTCCCGGATGGCGTCGGCATCGTTGCTGGATGGCGGCTCCATGGCCACCATCGTGAGCAATTGCAGCGCGTGGTTCTGGATCATGTCGCGCAGCGCGCCGGTGCGGTGATAGAACTCGCCGCGGGTACTGACGCCCAGGCCTTCAGCCAGGGTGATCTGGATGTTGGCGATGCTTTCGCGGCGCCACAGCGGCTCGAACAGCGCGTTGCCGAAGCGCAGCGCCATGAGGTTCTGCACCGAAGGCTTGCCGAGGTAGTGGTCGATGCGGAAAGCCTGGGTTTCGCTGAACACCGAGCGCACCACGCGGTTGATTTCCTGCGCGCTGGCCAGGTCGTGGCCGAGCGGTTTTTCGAGCACGACCCGGATGTGCGGGGCATTGAGGCCGGCGGCGCCCAGCTGCTGGCAGATCATCGGGAACAGGTGAGGGCTCGTCGCGAGGTACAGCACCACCGTGTCGCTGGTGCTGCGGTGCTGGAGCCATGACTTCAACCGTTCGTAGTCGGCTGGCTGGGACAGATCCATGCGCCGGTAGTGCAGCAGCTCAGCGAAGCGGGCGAATTCGTCGTCACTGGGCCGCTTGGCCCCCTCGACTTCCTGGAAGCGGGCTTTCAGCCAGGCGCGGTATTGGGCGTCGGACAGCTCTTCGCGGGCCACCGACAGGATGCGGCCGCCGGGCGGCAACTTGCCATGGCGAAAGGCCTGAAACAGCGCGGGCATCAGCTTGCGCCACGTCAAGTCACCGGTACCGCCGAAGAAGACAAGGTCGAAAGACATCAATACAGTCGGGTGTTGCGGATGCAAGGCATGGTGCCGAAGTATCCTGGGGGCGTCAACGCGCACTGCGCTCTAATACGGCCCTCCGGTGGAACCATTCGAAATGAACCAACTCGACCAACTCAAGCAGTTCACGACCGTCGTCGCCGACACCGGCAACTTCAAGGAACTCGCCGCGTTCGCGCCGCGGGATGCCACCACCAATCCGTCCCTGATCCTGAAGGCCGTGCAGCAACCCGACTATGCGCCGCTGCTGTCCGAGACGGTGGCCGCCCACAAGGGCGCGCGGCTCGATGCGTTGGTCGACGAGGTGCTGGTTCGCTTCGGTCTCGAGATCCTCAAGGTGGTGCCGGGGCGGGTGTCCACCGAGGTCGACGCTCGCCTGAGCTTCGACACCGCCGCCACCGTGGCACGCGCACGCCGCATCATCGCACTGTACGAAGCGCGCGGCATCACCCGTGATCGCGTGCTGATCAAGATCGCCTCCACGTGGGAGGGCATCCAGGCAGCGCGCATCCTCGAACACGACGGTATCCATTGCAACCTGACCCTGCTCTTCTCGTTCTGCCAGGCCGTGGCCTGTGGCGAAGCCGGCGTTCGCCTCATCTCGCCGTTCGTGGGCCGCATCTACGACTGGTACAAGAAGTCCGCCGGCGCCGGGTGGGACGAGGCCGCCCATGCGGGCGCGAACGACCCGGGCGTCCGATCGGTCAGCCAGATCTACACGTACTACAAGAAGTTCGACATCGACACCGAGGTCATGGGTGCGAGCTTCCGCAACCTTGGACAGATCCAGGCGCTTGCCGGCTGTGACTTGCTGACCATCAGCCCGGACCTCCTCGCGCAGCTGAAGGCCACCGAAGCGCCCTTGGCGCGCGTGCTGGACCCGAATGCGGCCAAGAACGCTCCGCTGCACGCCATCGTCCACAACGAGGCGAGCTTCCGCCTGGCACTCAATGACGACGCCATGGCCACCGAGAAGCTGGCCGAGGGCATTCGCGCCTTCGCGGCCGATGCAGGCAAGCTCGACAAGATGATCGAAGGGCTCGCCCGATGAGCATGCGCTGCGACCGAACCGAAGCCTGGGCCGCGCTTGCCGGGCACTTCGAGGCCCATGGCCGCGATTTCGACATCCGCGAGGCCTTCGCGCGCGACCCGGGCCGCTTCGATGCCCTCGGGTTCGAGGCCCCTGGCTTGTATGCCGACCTGTCGAAGAACCGCATCGACACCGCCACGCTGCATTTCCTGCTGGACCTGGCCCGCGAATGCGGAGTCGAGGCCCGGCGTGACGCCATGCTGCGCGGCGACGCCATCAACAACACGGAAGGCCGCGCGGTGCTGCACACGGCGCTGCGGGCGCCGCGCGGCAAAGGGCCCTTCAGCAATGAAGTGCACCATGTGCTCGATGCGATGCTGACCTACGCCGAGCAGGTGCGTGACACTGCCACGAGCGGCATCCGGCATGTGGTCAACATCGGCATCGGCGGCAGCGACCTCGGCCCGCAAATGGTCATCCCGGCGCTCGATGCCTTTGTTCACCCAGGCCTCACGTTCCATTTCGTGTCCAATGTCGATGGCCACGACATCACGCCGGTGCTGCACAAGCTCAAGGCGTCCGAAACGCTGTTCGTGATCGCCAGCAAGACGTTCACCACCCAGGAAACCATGGCCAACGCGAAGGTCGCGAAAGCCTGGTTCGAAGCGCAAGGCGGCACCGACATCGCCAGGCACTTCGTGGCCACCACCACCCACGTCGAGGCGGCCAAGGCGTTCGGCATCACCACCACCTTCGGGTTCTGGGACTGGGTGGGCGGGCGCTACTCCATGTGGTCGGCCATCGGGCTGCCCATCGCCATTGCCATCGGCGGTGACCACTTCCGCGAGCTGCTGGCAGGTGCGCATGCGATGGACCGCCATTTCGCCCAGACGCCGGCCCCCGAGAACTTGCCGATCGTGCTTGGGCTGCTCGATGTCTGGTATCGCAATTTCCACGGGTTCGGCAGCCGCAGCGTCGCGCCGTACCACCAGGGCCTGCGCCGATTGCCGGCCTACCTGCAGCAGCTCGAAATGGAGAGCAACGGCAAATCGGTGGACCGCAACGGCGACCCGCTTCCGTTCGACACGAGCCCGGTCGTGTGGGGGGAACCCGGCACCAACGGCCAGCATGCGTATTTCCAGATGCTGCACCAGGGCACCGACGTCATTCCGGTCGAATTCATCCTGGTCAAACATCCCACGCACGGGTTCACCGACCTGCAGGCCAAGCTCGTGGCCAATGGCCTGGCGCAGAGCCAGGCGCTGATGCTGGGCAAGACAGCGGCCGAGGCGCTGAACGATAAGGCGCCTACCGCCTCGCCTGAACTCGATCGTGGGGTGCTGTCGCGCCATCGCCGCTTCGAAGGCAACCGGCCGAGCACCACGCTGGTGGTCGACCAGCTGAACCCTCATTCGCTCGGTGCGTTGATTGCGCTTTACGAGCATCGTGTCTTCGTGAGTGGGGCCATCTGGGACATCAACAGCTTCGACCAGTGGGGCGTGGAGCTCGGCAAGGCCTTGTGCAATGACTTGCTGCCTCGGCTCGCCTCGGGCGACACGCAAGGGCTGGACAGCTCCACGGCGGGTTTGCTCAAACGCCTGCGGGTGGCCTGATCGCGTTCAGTGGCGCCGCCATGAAGTTTTCTCGCCGTGCCGAATCCATTGCACCGTTCTTCGCAATGGAGTTCGGCAAGCGGGCGGCCGCGTTGGAGGCGCAAGGGCAGCACGTCGTCAAGCTCAGCCTGGGCGAGCCCGATTTCGGTGCGCCGCCTGCCGTGCTGCAGGCGCTTGAGCAGGTCGCGCGCAGCGGGCCCCTGCCCTATACGCCGGCGCTGGGCATTCCGGCGCTTCGGGCCGCGATTGCAGCGTTCTACCAGTCAGCCCATGGTGTGCATGTCGATGCATCACGGGTGATCGTCACGGCAGGCGCATCGGCGGCCCTGTTGCTCGTGACCGCGGCGCTGGTCGATCCCGGGGACGAGGTGATCGTGGGCGACCCGTCCTATCCCTGCAACCGGCGCTTTCTCGACAGCTTCGGCGCGGAAGTGCGGCTCGTGCCCACCGGCGCGGCCACCCGTTTCCAGCTGGACCTCGCGGCCGTCCAATCCCATTGGACGGATCGGACGCGGGGCCTCATGGTGGCCACCCCCTCCAACCCCACGGGGACATCGGTGCCGCCGGATGAGTTGGCAGCCTTGTGCGCCTGGGTGCGCGGCCGGGGTGCCTGGCGCATCGTCGACGAAATCTACCTGGGCCTGAGCGATGCGGATCTACAGGGCAGGCCCGCGCGCAGCGTGTTGACGTTCGATCCTGAAGCGGTGGTCATCAACAGCTTTTCGAAGTACTTCGGCATGACCGGCTGGCGACTGGGCTGGTGCATCGTGCCCGAGGCAATGGTGCCCGTGATGGAGCGCCTTGCGCAGAACTACTACATCTGCCCGTCCGCGCCTGCCCAGCAGGCGGCGCTGGCCTGCTTCACGCCCGAGTCGCTCGCCGTTTGCGAGGCACGGCGTACCGAATTCAGGGTTCGCCGCAAGCTCGTGATGGACGGCCTGGCCTACATGGGGCTGCCTGTGCCTGCGCCGCCCGATGGCGCGTTCTATGTGTACTTCGATGTGAGCGGCTTCGGCCTCGATTCCATGCGGTTTTGCGAGCGTGCGCTGGAGGAGGCGCACGTCGCATTGACCCCGGGTGGCGATTTTGGCCGCTCCGGTGCGGATGCCCACGTGCGGCTGTCGTATGCAGCCTCGCGCACTGAACTGGCGGAGGGGATCGAGCGCCTCGGGCGCTTCGTGGCGCACTTGAGGGCCGCAGTGTCCGCCTGACGGTGGCCGACGCCGAAGGTGAACAGGCGCTGCGCTTCAGGCCCGCAGGCGGCTGTTCCGGGGCACGCTGGCGAGCAGGAACTCCATCTGGTCGGCGAGGATGCGCCGGCCGCGAAGGATCATGTCCTCATGCAGGCTCGGCACGTAGGGAAGGTACATCAAGGACATGTGCACCTCCTCGGGCAGGCGGTTCCCTTTGCGGCCGTTGCAGGGGCGGCACGCGGTGATGCAGTTCATCCAGGTGTCATGGCCGCCGCGCGAGGTGGGCACGATGTGTTCCCGTGTCAGATGGTCACTGTGAAAATGCCCGCCGCAGTAGGCGCACACATGCCGGTCCCGGGAAAAGAGCTTGGGGTTGGACAAGGCCGGGGACTGGCGCCAGGCCCGGCTCGGGATGGTCCCGCGCACCGCGATGATGGGATGCACCTCGATGCGCGATTGCACGCCGGTGCAGCGCTGCGTGCCGCCACGCAGCACATAGAAGGCATCGCCGAGCGTCCATGCCACACCGTCGGTGGCGTAAATGACCGCCGCGTCCTTGGCCGAGATCCACGATTGTGGCCGGCCTGATACGTCGAGTTGCAGCACTTCCACAGGATGACTCTCCTTGGACAGAGAGTAAACCAAACCGGCGGAATTGCTCAAATTGCAGGCGAGTTGTCGGCGGTTTGCTCACGGATCGATCGGATTCATCCTCATGTCGCGGCGTTCAGGCAACGTCGTGGCACGATGGACGGCTTCAATGCCCAGGGTTAACCCCCGGAATGCGGCGAGGTTTTCAGGGAACGATGCGGTCAGCCATCCAAGCGTGCGCACCGGGCCAAAAAAAATATGGCAGCCCGGTGCACAACGGGCTCGATTTTCTGCAAAATAGAACGATCGTTCGTTTCATTCCATGCTTGCCGTGACCGAACAGACTTCCGAGCCTTCCCGCGCTTCGCGGGGCCTGCCAAAGCCTTTGCAAAAGGGCCAGCAGACGCGTGCCGCCATTCTGGATGCCGCGCTGAACCTGGCCTCCCAGATGGGGCTCGAAGGCTTGTCGATCGGTGCGCTGGCCGATGTGACGCACATGAGCAAATCGGGGGTGTTCGCCCACTTCGGCTCTCGCGAGGAGTTGCAGATTGCCGTGATCCGCGAGTACCACGTGAAGTTCGAGGAAGAAGTTTTTCATCCGGCCATGCAGGCCGCTCGCGGTTTGCCGCGCCTGCGGGCGTTGTTTGAGCGCTGGGTCAAGCGTGTGTCGGTCGAGGTGGACTCGGGATGCATCTACATCAGCGGTGCCGTGGAGTTCGACGATCGCCCCGGCCCGGTGCGCGACGCGCTGGTCGAGATGGTGGCGGCCTGGCAAGCGGCACTTGGCAAGGCCATCGCCCTGGCCGTGTCCGAAGGCCATCTGGGCAAGGACACCGACCCCCAGCAGATGCTCTTCGAGTTGCATGGCCTGATCCTCGCGCTGCACCATGATGCCCGTTTCCTGCGCATTGCCGGCACACTCGACCGCGCGCGCGCGTCGTTCGAAAGGGTGGTGAGTCACTACGCCACGCCTGCCGGCCTGGCTCTCGCCGATTCACTGTCCCAAGCTGAGCGCATCAGGCGCAGCTGAAGTAGTCCCTCGCTCGATTCTGCCCAAGGAGCTCATGATGGCCCAGTACACCCCGCCTTTGCGTGACATGCAGTTCGTGATGCATGAAGTGCTCAAGGTCACCGATGAACTGAAGGCCTTGCCGCCGTTCGCCGACATCGATGCCGACACCATCAACGCGGTGATCGAAGAGGGCGGAAAGTTCGCATCCCAGGTGATCTTCCCGCTCAACAAGAGCGGCGACCAGGAGGGTTGCACGCTGGACAAGGCGACCCATGAAGTTTCCCCTCCGAAGGGCTTCAAGGAGGCCTACAAGACCTATGTGGAAGGCGGCTGGCCTTCGCTCAGCTGTGATCCGGCCCACGGTGGCCAAGGCCTGCCGCACCTGCTGAACCAGTGCCTGTATGAAATGATGAATTCCGCGAACCAGGCCTGGACGATGTACCCGGGCTTGTCGCACGGGGCCTACGAGGCCTTGCATGCCCACGGCACGGACGAGCAGAAGAAGACCTACCTGCCCAAGCTCACAAGCGGTGAGTGGACCGGCACCATGTGCCTGACCGAACCGCATTGCGGCACCGATCTCGGCCTGCTGCGCACGAAGGCCGAGCCGCAGGCCGATGGAACGTACAAGATCACGGGGGCGAAAATCTTCATCTCCGCCGGTGAGCATGACCTGACCGAGAACATCGTCCACCTGGTGCTGGCCCGCCTGCCCGATGCCCCGCCCGGCTCCAAAGGCATCTCGCTGTTCGTGGTGCCGAAGTTCAATGTGAATGCCGACGGCGGCCTCGGCGCTCGCAACCCCATCTTCTGCACAGGCCTCGAGCACAAGATGGGCATCCACGGCAATGCCACCGCCCAGCTGACCCTTGACGGCGCCGTGGGCACGCTCGTCGGTGAGCCGCACAAGGGCTTGCAAGCCATGTTCGTGATGATGAACGCGGCTCGCCTGGGGGTGGGCATGCAGTCCCTCGGCCTGACGGAGGTGGCCTATCAGAACGCGGTTGCGTATGCGAAGGACCGCCTGCAGATGCGGGCACTGTCAGGCCCCAAGGCCCCGGACAAGCCAGCCGATCCCATCATCGTGCATCCCGACGTGCGCAAGATGCTGCTGACGGCCAGAGCCTATGCCGAAGGCGGACGCGCGCTGGGCCTGTGGACCACGCTGCAGCTCGACAAGGAGCTTTCGTCCGACGATGCCGACGTGCGCAAGGAGGCCGGCGACATGGTGGCGCTGGTCACGCCGGTCATCAAGGCGTTCCTCACCGACAACGGATGGATCGCCACATCGCATTGCCTGCAGGTGTTCGGCGGTCATGGCTACATCGCCGAATGGGGCATGGAGCAGTATGTGCGCGACGCCCGCATCAACATGATCTACGAGGGCACGAACACCGTGCAGTCGCTGGACCTGCTGGGCCGCAAGGTCCTGGCCGACAACGGTGCCAAGCTGCGCAAGTTCGGCAAGATGGTGGAGGAATTCATCGAGGAAGAGGGCACGAACGAAGCCATGCAGGAGTTCGTGAACCCGCTGGCCGACCTGGGCGGCAAGGTCGTCAAGCTGACCACGGAGCTGGGGATGAAGGCCTTTGGCAACCAGGACGAGGTGGGCGCGGCAGCGGTCGACTACCTGCGGGTCGTCGGGCACCTGATGTTCGCGTACTTCTGGGCCCGCATGGCCCGGGTCGCTCTCGATCGGCAAGGCGGCGGTGATCCCTTCTATCAGGCCAAACTGGCGACGGCCCGGTTCTACTTCGCCAAGCTGCTGCCCGAAACCGCGGCCCTGATCCGCACCGCTCGAGCAGGTCTGCCGACCTTGGCGGGGATGGACGAATCTTGGTTTTGACTTGCTCCCTGAGGGACGACGCATGAAACGCATGCTATGCGGCCTCGCCACTGCGGCCGTTTCGTTCGCTTCGCTCGCGCAATCCACGCCCGTCGGTTTGTGGAAGACGCTGGACAACGAGACAAAAAGGGAGCGTTCGCAAGTGCGCATCACCGAGAGCGGTGGTGTGTTCACGGCACGGCTCGAAAAGTTGTCTGACATGCCAGAACCCGAAAAGCTTTTCTGCAGCAAGTGCGTTGACGACCGCAAGGACAAGCCGCTGCTCGGCCTCGAGTTGATCCGCGGGGTGAGGAGAAGCGGGGAGGTCGACAGTCCCCTGTGGGATGGTGGCACCCTTCTTGACCCGGCCAACGGCAAGACCTACAAGGTGCGTTTGACACCCATCGAAGACGGCAGGCAACTTCAAGTGCGCGGCTACGTCGGTGCACCGGAGTTCGGTCGCACGCAGATCTGGATTCGCGTCGAGTGACCGCGCGGCTCCGAACCCGAACAAACCTCCAGGAGAAAACATGAGTCGATTCAATGTCCGCAAGGTGGCCGTGCTCGGCGCCGGGGTGATGGGGGCCCAGATCGCTGCCCATCTGGTCAATGTGAAAGTGCCGGTCGTGCTGTTCGACCTGCCAGCCAAGGATGGCCCGAAAAACGGTATCGTCGCCAAGGCGGTCGAGGGCTTGAAGAAGCTCAAGCCCGCACCCCTGGGCGTGCCTGAGGACGCGGCGCTGATCCAGCAGGCGAACTACGAGGAGCACAGCGAACTGCTCCGCGAATGCGACCTCATCATCGAGGCCATCGCCGAACGCATGGACTGGAAGCTCGACCTGTACACAAAGATCGCGCCTTTCCTGTCGCCGAACGCCATCATCGCGAGCAACACCTCGGGTTTGTCGATCACGACATTGGCCGATGCGTTGCCCCAGTCCATCCAGCCGCGCTTTTGTGGCATCCACTTCTTCAATCCGCCGCGCTACATGGCGCTCCTGGAGCTCATCCCCACGCCTGCCACGCAGCCGGAGATCCTGGACCAGCTCGAGACCTTCGTCACGACCTCGCTCGGCAAGAGCGTCGTGCGCGCCAAGGACACGCCGAATTTCATCGCCAATCGCGTCGGCATCGCCGGCATCCTGGGCACGATCAAGGAAGCCGAGAACCACGGCCTCACCTATGACGTGGTCGACGACCTGACGGGCAAGAAGCTCGGCCGCGCCAGTTCTGGCACGTTCCGCACGGCCGACGTGGTGGGCCTCGACACCATGTCGCACGTCATCAAGACGCTGCAGGACAACCTGGCCGATGATCCGTTCTTTCCGAGCTATGCCACGCCTTCGTCACTGGCTGCGCTCATCGCCAAGGGCGCGCTCGGCCAGAAGACGGGCGAGGGGTTTTACAAGAAGGTCGGCAAGGACATCTTGCGCTTTGATCCGGCCACTGGCCAGTACGTTGCCGGCGGCAAGCAGGCCGACGAGATCGTCGGGCGCATCCTGAAGAAGGCGCCGGCCGAGCGGTTGAAGCTGCTTCGTGAATCGACGAACCCGCAGGCGCAGTTCGTGTGGGCCGTCCTTCGCAACAGTTTCCACTATGCCGCTGTTCACCTGGCCGAGATCGCCGACACGGCGCGCGACATCGATCTGGCCACACGCTGGGGGTTCGGTGCATTGCAAGGCCCGTTCGAACTGTGGCAGCAAGCCGGCTGGAAGCAGGTCGCCGAATGGGTCCAGGCCGACATTGACGCCGGCAAGGCCTTGAGCAAGGCGCCGTTGCCTGCCTGGGTGTTCGACGGCCGCGATGGCGTGCACACCGCCGAAGGCTCGTGGAGTCCCTCGAAGCAAGCGTATGTGCCGCGCAGCAAGCTGCCTGTGTATCAGCGCCAGCACTTCCCCGAGGACGTGTTCGGCGCGGGCGCCGTGGACCCGCTGAAGTCGGGCACCGAAGAGTTCAGGAACGATGATGTGCGCGTGTGGACGCTCGACGGAGCGGTGCTGATCGCGAGCATCACCGCCAAACTGCACCTGATCAGCCCCGCCGTGACCGACGGGCTGCTGAAGGCCGTGGACATCGCCGAGGCGAAGTACCAGGGCCTGGTGATCTGGTCGCCGGATGACGTGTTTTCCGCCGGTGCCAACCTCGAATCCCTGATGCCCGTCTTCATGAAGAGCGGTGCCAAGGGCATTGCGCCGGAGGAAAAGAAGCTGCAGGACGCCATGCTGCGCATCCGCTATGCCACGGTGCCGGTGGTGTCGGCGATCCGCGGCATCGCCCTTGGCGGAGGGTGCGAGCTGGCCGTGCACTCGGCTCGCCGCGTGGCTGCGATGGAAAGCTACATGGGCCTCGTGGAAGTGGGTGTGGGCCTCATCCCGGGCGGCGGCGGCCTGACCTACATCGCCCGGCGGGCAGCCGAGCTGGCTGCGAACGGCGCCAACGCAGATCTGTTCACCTTCCTGCGCGAACCCTTCACCTCGGCCGCCACGGCACGGGTGGGCACCAGCGCGATCGAGAACCGCCGGATCGGCTACCTGGTGGACGGCGACGTGATCGTCCCGCACAAGGATGAACTGCTCCATGTGGCCCTGCAACAGGCCAGGTGTCTTTTCGAGAGCGGTTATCGCCCGCCGCTGCCAGCCAAGTTCCCTGTTGCCGGCCGCTCGGCCATCGCAACCATCAAGGGAACGTTGGCCAACATGCGTGACGGCGGCTTCATCAGTGCGCACGATTTCCACATCGGCACCCTCATCGCCGATGTGGTGTGCGGCGGGGATGTGGAGGCCGGTTCACTGGTGGACGAGAACTACCTCATGGGCCTGGAGCGCCAGCACTTCTGCAGCCTGTTGGAGCACCCCAAGACCCAAGAGCGCATCATGGGCATGCTGTCCACCGGCAAGCCCGTGCGCAACTGAACGGAGCATGAACATGAGCAAACAAGTGCAAGACGCCTACATCGTTGCCGCCACGCGCACGCCCATCGGCCGTTCAAGCCGGGGCTATTTCAAGAACACGCGTCCCGACACCCTGCTCGTGGCCGCCATCCAGGGCGCGCTCAAGCAAGTGCCCGGCCTCGATACCGCATCGATCGAAGACGCGATCATCGGTTGCGCCATGCCGGAAGGCGAGCAGGGCATGAACATCGCCCGCATCGGCGTCCTTCTGGCCGGACTGCCGAATTCGGTGGGTGGCATCACCGTGAACCGATTCTGCGCATCCGGCATCTCTGCCGTGCAGCAGGCCGCCGATCGCATCCGGGTCGGCGAGGCCGACGTGATGATCGCCGGCGGCGTGGAAAGCATGAGCATGGTGCCGATGGGCGGAAACAAGCCGTCGTTCAGCCCGGAAGTGTTTTCCCGCGATGAGAACATCGGCATCGCCTACGGCATGGGCCTGACGGCCGAGAACGTGGCGAAGCAGTGGAAGGTGACGCGGGAGGCGCAAGATGCCTTTGCGCTGCAATCGCACCAGCGTGCGCTTGCAGCCATCGCCGCTGGCGAGTTCAAGGACGAGATCACCCCGGTCGATGTCGTCGAGCGCTTCCCTGACCTTGCCACCGGAGGCATCACCACGAAGACCCGCACGGTCGACATCGACGAAGGCCCCCGGCCCGATACATCGCTCGATGGCCTGGCCAAGCTGCGCCCCGTGTTCGCGGCCAAGGGAAGCGTCACGGCAGGCAACAGTTCACAGACGTCCGACGGCGCCGGCTGCCTGATCCTCGCGAGCGAAAAGGCGATCAAGCAACATGGGCTGACGCCATTGGCCCGTTTCGTCAGCTTCGCATCGAAAGGGGTGCCGGCAGAGATCATGGGCATTGGCCCGATCGAAGCCATTCCCGCTGCATTGCGCTATGCCGGCTTGTCGAAGGACCAACTGGACTGGATCGAGTTGAACGAAGCATTCGCTGCGCAATCGCTGGCCGTGCTGAACACCCTCGGACTCGATCAGGCCAAGGTCAACCGCATGGGCGGCGCCATCGCGCTCGGCCATCCGCTGGGTGCCACCGGTGCCATCCGTGCAGCCACGGTCGTGCATGCCTTGCGTCGGCACAACCTCAAGTACGGCATGGTCACCATGTGTGTCGGCACCGGGCAGGGGGCTGCAGGCATCTTCGAGCGCGTCTGA
>Ga0207690_10002004_pt1 | contig 12472 bp, 12 predicted proteins | sample KBSC23metaG_FD_184315 | JGI IMG/M metagenome (GOLD analysis project Ga0207690, IMG submission 184315) | Corn rhizosphere microbial communities from Kellogg Biological Station, Michigan, USA - KBS C2-3 metaG (SPAdes) (version 2) | ecosystem: Host-associated > Plants > Roots > Rhizosphere > Soil ...
CTTTCGTTACGCTCATGTGTCATGGCGAAGCCGCGCACCATCGGCAACATGATCGCGCCGCCGCGATTTCTCGCGTTTCTCGCCGCGCTGATCGTTGCCTTTCCAATCGCTTCGCATGCTTTCGATCGCTGGGCATTGGGAGCAATGGCCGCTTTCGATGTCGCGGCGATCCTGTTCCTGCTGTCGTGCCTGCCACTTCTCGGAACGCGCGAGGCCGAGGCGATCCGCGAGCATGCCGAGCAGAACGACGCCAACCGCCATGTCCTTCTAGCGATCACCGGCATTGTCATGGCGGTGCTGCTAACGGCGATCGCCGCCGAAGCGGTGGGACACAACCCGCAGCCGTTCACTAAGGCGCTGATCATCGGCACGCTCGCGCTCGCCTGGCTGTTCAGCAACACGATCTACGCGCTGCACTATGCGCATCTCGCTTACATGATGCCCGAAGATGGCTGCTGCGGTTTCGAATTTCCCGGGACCAGGCAGCCCGACTATTGGGACTTCGTCTATTTTGCTTTCACCTGCGGCATGGCTTTCGCGACCTCCGATGTTGCAATCAGCAACCAGCATGTCCGCCGGGTGGTCACCGTCCATTGCCTCGCCGCCTTCGTCTTCAACATCGGCGTGCTTGCCTTCACAATCAACGTGCTGGGCAGCGGCGCTTAGGCGGTCGCTTCCAGCGCTGGGTGGTCGAGCTTTCGCGTGCGCGCGGCGATTAGGCAGCCGGCAACGATCAATCCAGCTCCAATGAGCGTGAAGAGCGACACTCGTTCGCCGAACCGCAGCCAGCCGAGCAGCATCGCCCAAAGAAACGAAGTATATTCGGTCGTCGAAAGATAGGCCGCTCCCGCCCGGGCATAGCCCCAACCGAGCAACATCAGCGACCCGATCGCCAGCAGGGCTGCCAGGATCAGCTCAACCCAGTGCCCGGTGGGCAGCGGCGCACCAATAGCGGGCGCGGAGATCAGCAGCACCGCCCCGATCACCAGATTCTGGAAGAAGGCGATCTCAATCGGGCCGGCGTGTTGCGCCTGGCGGCGCATGACGATGATGTTGAACGCGTAGATGAGCGCCGAGCCAAGGATCGCAATGCTGCCGAACAGGGCGTCGGTTCCCAAATCAGCCTGCGCCTGACCGAAGAAAATCATAACGACTCCGACGAACGCAGCGATCGATCCGCCGACGGTGCGCTTGCCGATGGGTTCTTTGAGGATGACGGCCGCGAGGACCAATGCGATCAGCGGGGCGATAAAGGTCAACGCCACCGCCTGGGCCATCGGCACGCGAGCCAGGCCCCAGAAGAACAGGACCGCCATCGGCACCATCATCGTCCCGCGCAAGAGGTGGAGGCGCAGTGCCGTTCCCTTCGGCCAGGCATTGCGCGTCACGAGAAACGGCACGGCCGCCAGTGCGATTCCGATCAAGGAGCGCCACAGCAAAGTCGGGAAGGTGCCAATTGCCAGGGTCAGCCCCTTCATGACCATGTCCATGATCGAAAAGAGCGCAATTCCGGCGACTGCGGCGGCATAAGCCGAGGCCGGGCTGTGCTGAGCGGCGCGGTTCACATGCCGCGCTTAGCGGCGATTAATTGCCGACGTCGATAGAAACAGCAGGCGCCGCTGGCGACGAGTCAATCAGTATCGGCGACTGGGACGGCTCGAGCCCCCTGGCGACGGCTCCGCCGAGAATCAGAATGAGCAGCAGCTTGGTCACGCGCCGAGGCTGCGCGCATAAGGTTAAGGAAGACTAACCATGGCCCGGGTCGACGATCCCCAGATGGCCGGCGCGGCTACTCAGCCGCGTCGAGCGTCTGTGCGCGCGCTTCAGCCGCATCAATCTCCGCCGCCTTTGCCTCGACCAACTTGACGATATGCTCGATCATCTCGGCGTCCTGCACATGATGGTCGGTGACGCCCGACAGAAAAACCATGTGCTTGCCGTTGCCGCCGCCGGTGATCCCGATGTCGGTCTCGCGCGCTTCGCCCGGGCCGTTGACGACGCAGCCGAGGACGCTGAGCGACATCGGAGTCTTGATGTGCTGCAGGCGCTGTTCAAGCGCCTCGACGGTGCGGATCACGTCGAAGCCCTGGCGCGCGCAGCTTGGGCAGGAGACGATACGGACACCGCGGCTGCGGATGCCGAGCGCCTTGAGTATCTCGTAGCCGACGCGGACTTCTTCTTCCGGCTCGGCCGACAGCGAGACGCGGATCGTATCGCCAATCCCGCCCCAGAGCAGGTTGCCCATGCCGATCGCCGATTTGACCGTGCCGCCGATCAGCCCGCCGGCCTCGGTGATACCGAGGTGCAGCGGGCAATCCACTTCGCTTGCAAGCTGCATGTAGGCTGCGACTGCCAGGAACACGTCGCTGGCTTTGACGGCGACCTTGTAGTCGCGGAAGCCATGGTCCTCGAGGATGCGGATATGGTCGAGCGCACTTTCGACCAGCGCCTCGGGGCAGGGCTCGCCGTATTTCTCGAGCAGGTCCTTCTCGAGGCTGCCGGCATTTACTCCGATGCGGATCGCGCAGCCGTTGGCGCGGGCGGCGGCGATCACTTCCTTCACGCGCTCTTCCGAGCCGATGTTACCCGGATTGATCCGCAGGCAGGCCGCGCCCGCGTCGGCCGCCTCGAGGGCGCGTTTGTAGTGGAAATGGATGTCGGCGACGATCGGCACGTCCGCCGCGCGGACGATCTCCTTCAGCGCGGCGGTAGCATTTGCGGTCGGGCAGGAGACGCGGATGATGTCCGCGCCCGCCTCCTCGCAGCGGCGGATCTGGTCGATCGTCGCTTTGGCATCCTCGGTCGGCGTGTTGGTCATGGTCTGGACGCTGATCGGCGCGTCTCCGCCCACCGGAACGGAGCCGACCATGATCTGCCGCGACTTGCGCCGCTCGATATCGCGCCAGGGACGGATAGACATGGGGCGCATATAGGGGTTCGGAGGCTGCGGGCAAAGCACCGAACCGGACAGATTCGCTCCGACTATGCCGTTGTGTTAACGGGGTTAACGGACTCGCTTGGGGGCGGCCTATGGGCAAGCATGCCCAACTGTCGGCAGACGAGCGCGAGCCGCATGCGGCTGACGCGGAGCGCCGCCACATCCCTCGGTTGCGCACCCGGTTCTATGCGTTCCTCAGCTACAGCCACAAGGACAAGGAACTTGCCGACTGGCTGCACCGCGAGCTCGAGAAGTTCCGCGTACCTCATTCGCTTGCGGGAAAGCTGACGGTCAACGGCGTCGTCCCGCGGCGGCTGACGCCGATCTTTCGCGATCAGCACGACCTGTCCGCAGGCGGTGATCTCGCCGAAGAGATCAAGGCCGCGCTCGCGGCGTCCCAGTTCCTCGTCGTCCTGTGCTCGCCGACCGCTGCCAAGTCGCGCTGGACCAACGACGAGGTCGAGTCGTTCAAGCGCACGAGACCGGAAGGATGCGTGCTGGCGGCCGTCGCGGCGGGCGAACCATTCGCCAGCGATATCCCGGGCCGGGAAGAGGAAGAATGCTTCCCGCCAGCACTGCGCTACAAATACGACCGGCGCGGTCATCAGACGCCCAAGCGCGCAGAACCGCTCGCCGCCGATTTCCGCGACGTCGGAGAAGGGAGGAGGCTCGCCTTCCTCAAGTTGGTGGCCGGCATGCTGGGTGTCGGGCTCGACGAACTGGTCCAGCGGGACACCACCCGCCGCCATCGGCAGATGGCATGGCTCGCCGCCGCGTCACTCGGCGGCATGGCCGTAACCAGCACCCTGGCTATTTCGGCGATTCAGGCGCGCGACGCGGCAACCGATCAACGGCGCGAGGCGGAGAGCCTGATCGGCTTCATGCTGGGCGATCTCAAAGACAAGCTGGAGCCCATCGGCCGCCTCGACGTGCTCGACGCCGTGGGCGCGAAAGCGCTCGCTTATTACGAGAAGCAGGACAAGTCGAAGCTCAGCGATGCGAGCCTCGCCCAGCGCTCCAAGGCGCTGACGTTGATGGGGCAGATTGCCACGGATCGCGGTGAACTCGACAACGGGTTGCGGCTTTACAAGGAGGCCTTCGCCAGCACCGCCGAGCTGCTGCGGCGTCAGCCCGATGATCCGCAGCGGACCTTTGATCACGCGCAGAACGTCTTTTACGTCGGCGACATCGCGCGGCACCGCAAGGACACACGCACCGCCGAGTGGGCGATGCACGAATATAAACGCCTCGCCACACAGCTCATCCAGACCGACCCGACCAACCCGAAATGGCAGATGGAAGGAATCTACGCCGATACGAATCTCGGCACCCTGCTGGTCGACAAGGGAAGTTATTCCGAGGCCGCGGCGGTCTTCGAAAACTCGCTGGCCGATCGCGAAAAGCTCGCCGCCGGCGCGCCTGACAACGTCGAGTACAAGCGGGCGCTAATCTCCTCCCTCGCGTGGCTTGGCGAGGCACGCGAGAAGGAAGGCAGATTGCAGGACGGACTGGCGGCGAGGGAGCGCGAGATCAGGCTACTTCAGCCGTACATCGACGATCCCAAGAGCGACACGCATTTCCGCCGCGACGCGATCGTCGCCTACCGCGCGGCCGGTCGCCTCAACGCCATCCGAGGGAATTTCGCGAAGGGTATTGAGGAACTTCGCGCCGGCGTGAAGGTCGGCGAGACGCTTCTGGAGGGCGAGCCGCAGAACACCGACTGGGCAGCGATGACGGCGTGGGCGAAATTCGAGCAGGCGCGGTTCGAGCTGGCGCAGCATAACGTCGACGCGGCTGCAGCCCTGACATCGTCCTTCTGCGATGCGGCCGATCGACTGTTTGCCCGCGATTCCACCGTCGTGGACTGGCGCCTGGACCTCCGCGGCGCCTGCCTCGAAATGCGAGTGCGCCTCGCGCTCGCGCGCGGCTCTCTCGCCGAGGCGCAGGATTACAACGACCGGATGATCAATCTGGCGAACGACGAACTCGCCCGGGCCCCCTCGAACGACGCGCGAATCACGCTGGCGGACGCGCAGACATTGCGCGGACTGATCAGCCGCGCGAACGGATCGGCGGCCGAAGCAATGGCTGCATTCCAGAGCGCCGCCGCCGCCTGGCCAACGACCGAGCCGGACCGGCCGTCGCTCCTCGCTCGCAAGGCCATCATCTTTAGCGGCCTTCGGCGCCGCGATTCCGTGGAGGCGCTGACGTCGAAGCTCGACCGGCTGGGCTATCGCGATCCGATTTACCTGCGCGACCGTGCGCTCGCGGGGTCCTGATGATGGCTCGGTTCGCCTGACACGAGAGAAGCAAGCGAGGAGGCAGATATGGCGACGACGATCGATCCCGGGCAGAGCGCCCGCAACCAGCAAGAGCCGCAACTCACCAACAAGAAATACAAGGTGGATATCTACGCCGACGACAGTAGCGGAACCTTGGATTTCTACCTGACGCCCGGGAACACGGAAACGCTTGATCACATGCGCGGCAAGCGCCTGGACTTCCCCAATGGCACCGATTGGTATGAGATCGAGTACAAGCTTCACGACGACGACAGCAACGTGAAGGTGAAGTTCAAGCAGGCCGAGCCAATTTGCATTCAGCCGGGGACGGTTTGCCCCGCAAAAGGCAGCGGCAACGGGAGCAACGGCCAGATCTCCGTGGTCAATCCGAAGACCGACAAGAAGCTCACGATCCAAAACAAGAATCAGAACGCCGAGAAATTTTCCTACACTTTGTTCTTCACCGATTTGAACGACAATGACGTGGGCGAGATCGATCCGATCTACGACAATGGCGGAGGCGGCCATAACTGACGTTCACAGGAACCCCCTCTGAATCGGCTGCCGCTTCAGCCATTGGAGGGCGAGACCGGCAGCGGCGCGCGGAGCGGGCCGCCGCCCGTCCCCTTCGTCCTAGCGGTCGGTGTCACCGGTCACCGAGCCGAGGTTCTACCCGAGGACAGCGTACCTGTCCTTCGCGAGCGGGTGCGCGACGTGCTGCGGCAAATCGAGCAGGCAGGGTGCGACCTGCTCGAGAGGGAGCGGGACTGCTTTGCGGACCTGCCGCCAAAGCTCCGCTTCGTCTCGCCCATCGCCGACGGGGCCGACCAGATCGCTGCCGAAGTGGCGCTCGAGCTCGGCTGGGAGCTGCAGGCGATTCTGCCGTTCGAGCGCGGGCACTACCGTGCGAGTCTCGCCAATGACGCTGCTCGAGAGCGGCTCGACGCCTTGCTCAACCGTGCGACATGCCTGCTCGAACTTCCGGGCGATCCATCGCACGGGCTCGACGCTTACGTGATGACAGGCCGCGCCACCGTTGCGCATTGCGATGTGCTGATCGCAGTCTGGGACGGGCTTCCACCGCGCGGCCGCGGCGGCACTGGCGAGGTGGTGCAGCTGGCGCTGACGCGGGGCACGGCGATCATTCACGTTCCGCTTTCTCCCGGCGGCGACACCCGCATCCTGTGGAGCGCGTTCGATCCGACGGTGGTCACCGTCGCCGACGATCCCGGCGTCGCGCGTCCACTCGAGCGGGCTGACGTCGACGCCCTGCTCGCCGGGCTCCTGATGCCACCTCCGCACGAGCACGAGCAGGATTTCCTGAAGCGCTTCCTGCGCGAGCGGCTTCGGCGAATCCGGGTCCGCATCGAATATCCCCTGCTGCTGACCGCAGCCGGCGTGCGCCGTTTGCGCGCCCGCGATTTCACAACCGCGCACGCCGAAGCGCAGATTCGTGACGAATGGCGCCGCTTCCGGGCGGGCTGCGCCGACGCGCACAACATTTCCGCGCCTATCGACATGCTCGAGCAGACGTACAGCTGGGCCGACAGCCTCGCGACGCACTTCGCGCAGACCTACAGAAGCGGACACATCTTCAACTTCGTGCTCGGCGGAGTCGCGGTCTGCCTCGGCCTTGCAGCATTCATGGCACCGCATATGCGCTTCGAGGAAACGGCGACCGAATTGCTGATCACGGTGGCGATCATTTTGAACGCGATCATCGGCAAGCGCCAGGAATGGCATCGCCGCTGGCTCGACTATCGCCAGCTCGCCGAGCGGCTGCGGCCGATGCGCAGCCTCAAGCTCCTGGGGATTGCCGCGCCCGATCCGCCGGGCACCGAGACCAACCCCGTGCCGAAACGCTGGATCGACTGGTATGCGAGCGGAATCTGGCGCGCAATGGGCTGCCCGTCGGGCACGATCGACCGCGTGTGCGCGGCGCGGCTGGGTGAGGCGATCGCCGATCATGAGGTCGGGCCCCAAGTGGGCTATCACGAGCGCAACGCGAGGCAGATCAAGCTGCTCGACCATCGGCTGGAGCAGATCGGCTTCATGCTGTTTGTGGCGACATTGCTCGTCACGGTCGCGACGCTCGCCGGTCTCGTGATCAACAGCGATTTTGTGAACCGCTACGGCAATTGGTTCACGCTCGTGTCGGCGGGATTCCCGGCACTCGGCACAGCGGTGTTCGGAATCCGCTTCCAGGGCGATTTCGGCGGGGACGCTGTGCGCTCGATGGCGACGGCCAATACGCTCCAGCAGATTGAGAGCGAGTTGCGCAAGGATGTGACCCTGTCGCGCGCCGCCGATCTTGCCGAGCAGGCCGCGCGAATCATGCTGTCCGATCTGGACGAGTGGCGACTGATCAACCAGCAGCGCGACCTATCGGTCGGCTAATCCTTCTCCCCCCAGCGCCACCGCCATCCGCCCCTGGTGGTCTTTGCCGCGATCGTTGAGAATAGCACCGTCAGCGCAATCATGATCGCGACGAATACCAACGGTTTATTGACGAACACGACGCCCGCCGTGGCCGCCAGGATGACCAAGCCGATCGTCATCGCCCAACCCTGCCAGCTGATCGGCGGGCCCGAGCCATAGCCGTAACGCTTGGGCGCGAACCACTCAGGACCGTCGCTCATCTCAATCCTCCCGTAGCTCCAACTTAACCGGTTCAGCCGTTGGCGTAGCTTTCGAGAAAGCCACATCGGCGGCAGCGCCAGGTCTGAATTTCGAACTTGGGCCGCTTCCCGAGCTTGACGCCGACCCACATGCTTTTCTCTGGCGCGCCTTCGACCCATGTTGCGACGGTGCGCCCGCCACTTTGGTTCACGTCGAGAACGAAGCCTTCGGACATCGATCCCTGGCATTTGGGGCAATTATTCGATCGCATCTCGATCTTTCCCTTCTCTGGGCGGGCGCCCGCGCTTCCGCGGCTCCGGATCCTTCAACTTCACGCCGCGCGCACTCAGTGCCTCGCGAAGCAGGCATTCGACCTGGGCGTTGACGCTGCGTAAATCGGCCGAGGCGCAGCGCTCGACCGCCGCCCACAAAGCGGGGTCGACGCGGAGCGGGTAGGCCTTGCGCTCGCCCGACATGATCGCGCTACTGGTAGAGTGTGCCGGTGTTGACGACGGGCTGGGTGTCGCGCTCGCCGCAGAGCACGACCATCAGGTTCGAAACCATGGCCGCGCGCCGCTCATCGTCGAGGTCCACGACCTTCTTCTCGGACAGCGACGCAAGCGCCATCTCGACCATTCCAACCGCGCCATCCACGAGGGTGCGGCGCGCCGCAACGATCGCCTGCGCCTGTTGGCGGCGGAGCATCACACCAGCGATTTCTGTCGCGTACGCCAGGTGCGTGAAGCCGCATTCGTCGATCGTGATTCCGGCAACCGCAAGGCGTGCCTGGAGCTCGGTACGGAGCTCGGCACCGACCTGGTCGTGGTTGCCGCGGAGCGTGACCTCCTGATGCTCGAAATCGTCGTACGGGTAACGCGAGCCGATGGTCCGGATCGCCGCTTCCACCTGGACGCGAACGAACTGCTTGTAATCGTCGACGTCGAACAGTGCCTGCGCCGTATCGACAACGCGCCACATGATCTGCGCCGCCATTTCGATCGGATTGCCGCGCAGATCGTTGACCTTGATCTTGTCGGAGATGAAGTTGTTGGCGCGGACGGAGACTTTCTTCTTGCCCATCCAGGGCCAGGTCCAACGCAGGCCGGTCGAGCGGTCGGTGCCGCGATATTCGCCGAACAACGTGATCGCCACCGCCTGGTTAGGCTGCAGCATGTAAAAGCCCGGCGTCACGAGGATGAAGATGAGCGTCGCGATCGCGATGATGATGAGCCCCGTCGCCTCCGGCTCTGGTACGGTCGCTAGTCGACTGATTCCGTAAACTTCGGCGAGAATCGCGAGCAGCAGGACGAACAGCATCAGATAGCCGCTGTACGTGGATGCCGGCCGTTCGCCGGTTGCCGTCAGTGCGATGACTTTGTCGTTGGCCACCTTCGCCTCCCTGTAAATATGATATCATAATAATATGATATGCGAGCTGTCGTCAACTGGCATGGCGCGGACGGCGCAGCTAAGGCTCCCGTCATGACGAAATGGCGGTTGGTTATTCACGGAGGAGCGGGGTCGATGCGCCCCAGCCAACTCGATCCCGAGCAGGAGCGCTGCGCCCGCAACGGCCTCGAAGCCGCGCTGGCCGCGGGTTCGGCTATCCTGGAGAAACGCGGAAGCGCGCTCGATGCGGTCGAAGCAGCGGTACGGGTGTTGGAAGAGGACCCCTGTTTCAACGCCGGTCGCGGAAGCGTTCTGACGGCGACCGGCTGCATCGAGCTCGACGCCGCCATCATGGACGGACGAACTCGCCGCGCCGGCGCGGTTTCCGGGCTTAGGACCACGCGGGCGCCAGTCAGCCTGGCACGACGGTTACTGGAGCAAGGGCCGCACGTGTTCCTGTCCGGTCATGGCGCCGACGACTTCGCTCGCGACCACGGCTTCGAACAGGTCGACAACAGCTGGTTCGAAATGCCTGAGCGCCGCCGGCAGTTAGACGAGTTGCTCGCTGCCGACGGGTTTGATGACGAGGTGAAGTACGGCACCGTCGGCGCCGTCGCGGTCGACGTAGAGGGTCACGTTGCGGTCGCGACCTCGACCGGCGGCCTCACCGCCAAGCGTTGGGGCCGTGTCGGCGATTCGCCGCTGATCGGCGCCGGCACCTATGCCGACGAGCGCTCGGCCGCGGTGTCAGCGACTGGATCCGGCGAATTCTTCATCCGCGCCGTTGCCGCCCACCAGCTGGCCGAGCGCATGCGACTCGCCGGTCAATCGCTTCAGGAAGCTTTGGACGCCGTGCTTGCCGACATTGAAACCCTCGGCGGCAAGGGGGGGTTGATTGCCGTCGCACCCAACGGCGATGCGGCATGGGGCTTCACGACGCCCGCCATGTACCGCGGCATGGCCGATGCGACCGGGCGGACGGTTCGCATCTATTCGGATGAAGAGGATCGATAGGGCAGGTCGCGTCGCAGCCATTCGACCTCCGCGGCTACGCCTTCGCGTTCCGCTTTCAGGAATTCAGCGACGGCATCCCGGAAACTGCCGTTCGGAATGAAGTGCGCGCTCTTGGTGATCACCGGCTCATAGCCTCGTGCAACTTTGTGCTCGCCCTGCGCGCCGGCCTGGACGCACTTGAGGCCATTCTCGATCGCCCACTCGACCGCCTGATAATAGCAAAGCTCGAAATGGAGGAACGGCACTTCCTCGGTGCAGCCCCAATAGCGGCCATAAAGCGTATTCGCGCCGACGAAGTTGAGCGCTCCAGCGATGGGCTGCCCGTCGCGGCAGGCGAGGAACAGCAGCACCGAGTCGCCCATCCGCTCGCCGACCAAATCGAAGAACTCGCGTGTGAGATATGGGTGGCCCCACTTCCGCGATCCCGTGTCCTGATAGAAGGCCCACATGGCATCCCAGTCGTCCGAGCCGATTTCGGATCCGCGAAGCGTGAGGAAGTCCAGCCCCTGGCGCGCTGCGGTGCGTTCCTTGCGGAGGGTCTTGCGTTTGCGGCTACTCAGCGTCGCGAGGAAATCGTCGAAGCACGCGTAGCCGCGATTGAACCAATGGTACTGCACGCCGTGCCGGATCAGCCAGCCGCGCCGCTCGCATTCCTCGGCTCCGCTCCCGTCGATGAAGGTGATGTGGGCCGAGGACATATCGTTCTGGACGGTCACCGCTTCGATCGCGGTCAGCAGATAATGCGGACGGTGGCCGAGGAGCCGCGGCCCCGGCACAGGCGTGAACGGCACAGCCACCTGCAGCTTGGGATAATATTCGCCGCCGGCGCGCTCCCACGCCTCGGCCCAGCCATGGTCGAATACATATTCGCCCTGACTGTGGGTCTTCAGATAGGCTGGCGCTGCGGCGATCAGATGTTCGGCATCATCCTCAACCAGGATCGGAGCGGGCGTCCAGCCGGTGCCTGGGCCAACGCTACCCGAATCTTCGAGCGCCGACAGGAAGGCATGGCTGGTGAAAGGATCGCTCCCCGGCAGCCGGTCCCAAGCGGCCGCATTTAGCCCGGCGACGCCCGAAGCGATCTTGGCGATGATTTCGGTTTCGCGGTCCGCCATAGCCGCTCAAGTGGGTAGCGGCCGCGAGATGAACTAGGCCTTCACCGCAACGATTGCGTCGACCTCGACCGCTACTCCGAGCGGCAAAACCGCGACTCCGACCGCGCTCCGTGCATGGCGGCCCGCGTCACCGAACACTTCCTGCATCAGCTCGGAGGCGCCGTTGGCGACCTTGGGCTGGTCTGTGAAGGCTGGTGCGCTGTTCACGAAGACGCCGAGTTTCACGATCCGCTCGACCCGGTCGAGTGAGCCGAGCGCCGCCTTCATTTGCGCGAGCAGCATGATGCCGCAGCGTCGCGCGGCGGCGATCCCGCCGTCGAGGTCGACGTCCTCGCCCAGACGCCCCTTCATCAGACTGCCATCCTCTGCGAAGCTGATCTGGCCGGAGATATGGAGCAGCCCGTTCTGCTCCACAGCGGGAACGTAGGCGGCCACCGGCGCGGCCGGTTGCGGGAGAATGATTCCGAGTTCGGAGAGGCGCTGGTCGATGCTCATGGGCCGCCCCAAGCACCGCAGCCGCGGCGAATCAACCCTCGCGGTGAACCGCGAAGCCACCCCAGCTCTGGTTCACCGGCATCAGTTCGATCGTGTTGATGTTGAGATGCGGCGGCAGGTTCGCGAGCCACCAGAACAGATCCGCGTGGTCCTCCGCGGTCATCGGATTCGCACCGGCGTAGAGCTTGTCCGAGGCTTGCTGATCGCCGCCGGTGCGCACCAGCGTGAATTCCGTCTCCGCCATCCCCGGCTCAACCGAGGTGACGCGGACGCCGGTGCCTTCAAGGTCGCAGCGCAGATCGAGCGAGAACTGACGGACGAAGGCCTTGGTCCCAGCGTACACCGCACCCCCCTTGTAGGGATAGGTCGCGGCGACGGACGAAATGTTGATGATCTGCCCTCTGCGCTCGATGAGCTTTGGCAGGACAGCGCGGGTCAGGACAACGAGGCCGGTGACGTTGGTGTCGATCACCGTCGCCAGCCGCTCCCATTCCGTGTCGGGGAGCGGAGTGGTCGGTGGCGCGAGACCGGCGTTGTTGAGCAACAGATCGATGTCGCCCCACGGCGCGTCGAGCTGCGCGAGGCTCTCCACCGCCGCCTGGTCGCGCATATCGATCTCG
>Ga0207690_10002010_pt1 | contig 12457 bp, 12 predicted proteins | sample KBSC23metaG_FD_184315 | JGI IMG/M metagenome (GOLD analysis project Ga0207690, IMG submission 184315) | Corn rhizosphere microbial communities from Kellogg Biological Station, Michigan, USA - KBS C2-3 metaG (SPAdes) (version 2) | ecosystem: Host-associated > Plants > Roots > Rhizosphere > Soil ...
GCTTGCTTGAGCGCCGTGGCCGATTGAATGCGCGCAATCCAGTTCTGCGCGTGTTCACGCAGGCCGTGGCGCTCAAGCAAGCCCACCACCGCCAGCGGCAGCAGGATGATCAGCGGCAACGTCCGCGTCTTGATGATGCCCGTCCCGATCGCCGTCAGGATTTGGTCGATGGACATCGATGCCGCAAAACCGGTGGCGATGGCGGCCACAGCCACCACCAGCATCGGATTGAATCGCAGGATGAATCCCGCGATGATGACGACCACCCCGATCAGCGGCCATAGATTCACTGCCGTACCCATGTGGTGCTTCCCCCCAAGTTAATAAAAGGCCCCGTTGGAAGGACGGGGCCATGGCTCAGGCGCCGGCGCGGACAGCGATGCCTTCGCTGCCAAGCCGTTCCCGAATGCGTCGCGCGAACGCCAGCGCATGCGCGCCGTCGCCGTGCAGACAAACCGTTTCCGCGCGGATCGGAACCCACGTGCCGTCGATGGCCTTCACGCGCTGTTCGCGCACCATCGTGAGCGTCTGGTCCAATGCGGCGTTTTCATCGTCGATCAGCGCGCCGGGCGTGCCGCGTTTGACGAGCGAGCCGTCCGCGTTGTAGCCGCGATCGGCAAACACTTCTTCCTTGGCTTGCAGGCCGAGTTCACGCGCGGCCTTGACCAACTCGCCACCGGCAAGACCGAACACCACGAGCGACGGATCGAAATCGCGGATGGCGCGCACGATGGCCATGGCCAGCGGCCGGTCACGCGAGGCCTGGTTGTACAGCGCGCCGTGCGCTTTCACGTGGGCGAGCTTGCCGCCCTGCGCACGCACGATGGCCGACAGCCCGCCGATCTGGAACAGCACGCCGGCGTAGATTTCTTCCGGCGGCAAATGCATCTCGGTGCGGCCAAAGTTTTCGCGATCGGGAAAGCTCGGATGCGCGCCGATCGACACACCCTGGCGCAGCGCCCACGCGGTGGTCTGGCGCATCGTGTTGACGTCGCCGGCATGCCAGCCGCACGCGATGTTGGCTGAGCTCACCAGCGCGAGCAGCGCCTCGTCGGTATCGCAGCCCTCGCCGAGGTCGGCGTTCAGATCAATCGTCGTCATGATGTTGTGTTCCGGTGCATCAGGCATTGAGCCGCGTCTTTGCGGTGCGGTGCGCGCTCGAGAGAATGCCCTGGCGCTGCCAATCCAGCGCGGTTTCGATTTGCTGCAGATAGCGTGCCACGTCGGCGCGGGCGGCCTCGGCCTGCTCCAGCGTCACGCGCTCGAAGCGCACGCGAGACCCGAGCGGCGTCTGCGCCAGGCGCCACTGGTCGGCCAGGATGACAGTGCCGATCTTCGGGTAGCCGCCGGTGGTCTGCGCGTCGGCCATCAGCACAATCGGCTGGCCCGACGGCGGCACCTGGATCACGCCCGGCACCACGCCGTGCGAGAGCAGATCGCCGCTGCGCTGCTTCTTGCGGGCAAGTTCCGGCCCTTGCAGGCGGAAACCCATGCGGTTGCTGTTGGGCGTGAGCGTCCAATCCGATTCCCAGAACGCGGCTTGCGATTCTGCGAGGAAATCGTCGTACTCGGGGCCGGGCAATACGCGCATGACGGGGGTGTCGTTTTGCGCGCGGTCGAACGTCCAGCGTGCAGCCTTCACGCCCACGGCGTCACCGCTGATATCGGGCGCGTGCGCCGTGTCTGCGGGCAGCACGGCAAGCTTGTCGCCGTCCTTCAGCGGACGCCCTTCGAAGCCGCCGAAGCCAGCCTTCAGGTCGGTGCTGCGCGAGCCCATCGTCTCCGGCACATCAATGCCGCCGGCCACACATAGATAGGCGCGCACGCCGCCCTGCGCCACGCGCAAGGTCAGCGTCTGGCCACGCTGTACGGGGATGGCGCGCCAGGCATGCACCGATGCGCCGTCGAGCGTCGCACGGCAATCGGCGCCCGTGAGCGCGATCAGGCCATTGGTCTGGAAGCGCAGCGTGGCGTTGCCCAGCGTGAATTCAATGCCCGCCGCATCGCTACGGTTGCCGACCAGCCGGTTGCCCACATACAGCGACAGCGGATCGAGCGCGCCCGAGGTGCACACGCCAAAGCGGCGATACCCAGTGCGGCCCAGGTCTTGCACGGACGCGAGCACACCGGCCCGCACGATCTCAATCATGGGTTGGGGTTTTGCACTCATGCGCGCACCTTCGAGGCAACGAAGCGGATGCGATCTCCAGGCGCCAGCAGCGTAGGGGGATTGCGCTGCGGCATGAAGAGCGCCGCGTCTGTACGGCCAAGCAGTTGCCAGCCGCCGGGGGATGCGGCCGGGTAGATACCGGTCTGCTCACCGCCAATGCCGACGGAGCCGGCCGGCACCGCCATGCGTGGTTCTGCGCGGCGCGGCGTGGCGAGCGATTTGTCGAGCCCACCCATATAGGCAAAGCCCGGCTGGAAGCCCAGGAAGTAGACGATGTATTCGGGTGCGGTATGGCGGCGCACGACTTCGGCTGGCGTCAGGCCGGTGTGCTTGGCGACTTCGCGCAGATCAGGGCCTTCGTCACCGCCATAGGCAACTTCGATGTCGACGAGCTTGCCGTCGGCCACCAGAGCCTGGCTTTCTTCCCAGGCTTCGCGCAGCTGGGTTTCCAACCGCTGCGCATCGGCCAATGGGCCGAACACGAGCGTGAGGTTGTTCATACCGGGCACCACGTCGATCACGCCCGCCCAGTTGGACGCGCGCGAGGCCATGGCCCAGATGCGCTGCTGGCAAGTCAAGGTCGCCGGCGGCGGCACTTCGCACAACAGCGCCAGTTCGCCCAGCCGGTGAATCGTGCACTGCAACTTAACCCCCCGTCTCGTGTACGCCGTTGAGGGGGAGATCCCTGCAAAACGACGCGCGATTGAAAACGAAAGCGATACGTTAATAAAACGTTGATAAATTCTATATAAGAAGTAACCCTTAGTTCGCTAGACCAGATCGACGCCCGGTCGGGCCGGGCTGTCCTCATGATAGGCGCCGGACACGCACCGCGTGGCGGGCATGTTATGCCAAAGTCATATGAAAGGATGAAGACGCCCGCAGAACACGGGCGCCGATAGGCAGCACGACGGTCAGGCCGCCGGCTCTTCGCGCGTGATGTGCAGACCCAGAAGCAGCGCAGCGACGGCGCAGACAGCCATCATGCCCAGTAGCGGCAGCGCGCTCTGGCCGATGGCGGCGACCACGGTGCCGGTCACCATGCCGAGGCCGAATTGCATCGCACCCATCAACGCAGAGCCCGTGCCCGCGCGGGCGCCCTGCCCGGCCATCGCCAGCGCGCCCGTGTTGGGGGAGATGCAGCCGATCGACGCGATATAGCAGAACAGCGCGGCCAGCACGAGCGGCAGCGGCGTAAAACCAGCCGCGGCGGCAGCGGCCGCCAGCACGCTGGTGATGGCCGGCACCCACAGCGCCCGCCGCAACACGCGCGCCGGCGAGTACTTGCGCACCAGCCGCACATTCACGCGCGAGGCGGCGATCATCCCCGCCGCGTTGCCGCCGAACACCCAGGCGTAGTGCGACGGCGTCAGCCCATAACCATCAATCAGCACGAACGACGACACGGTGATGTACGCAAACATGCCTGACAGGAACACCGCCCCGCACCACATATAGGCGGCGTAGTGGTGATCGCGCAGCAGTTCCCAGTAGTCGCGCAGCACATGGCTGACCGCGAGCTTGCGCGCCTGCTCAGGCGCCAACGATTCGCGCATCAGGTAATGCACCGCCACCAGCGACACCACCCCGAACGCCGTCAGCAACGCAAAGATGACGCGCCACGACGCGAACTGCAGCACCGCCCCGCCGATCATCGGGGCAAGAATGGGTGCCACGCCCATCACCAGCATCAGCGTGGAATATGCCTGCGCGGCGCCGGCCGGGTCCATGCGATCACGCACCGCCGCGCGCGCGATCACCATGCCCGCGCAGCCGCCAAACCCCTGCACGCCGCGCAACACCGCCAGCATCGTCGCGTCCTTGGCGAAAGCGCAGCCGATGGAAGCGACCACGTACATCGCCAGGCCGATATAGAGCGGCGGCTTGCGGCCAAAGCGGTCGCTGGCCGGGCCGTAGATGAGCTGCCCAATCGCGAGGCTGATCAGGAACACCGTGAGCGTGAGCCCCGCCGCTGCCGACGATGTATTCAACTCGCGCGCAATGGTGGGCAGGCTCGGCAGATACATGTCGACCGACAGCGGGCCGATGGCCGTGAGCGCACCAAGCAGCAGAAGCCAGCCGGGGATTGGGCCTGGCATGCGGGATCGTGCAGGAGCGGGAGCAGTCATGAGGAGGAAAACGAGACGCAGCAGCGGACGCGGCATCCGTGCCGGGGCAAACCGCGAACTGTAGCGCAAAGTGACACGCCTCGCCTGCGCACAGATCAAGTGCACGTCATGACGGGCCTCGCTCGCACGCCCCACGCAAGGGCCATGCGTGCCACCTGCATACCTCGGCAAGACAAGTTTGCACCGGCAAATCGGCATGATCAGCCCGGCACGGGATTTGCACTCTGCCACCCCTCGTACGAGGCAGGCGTGAACCCGCCGAAATCGGCGTCCGCAGGGGCACCGAAAGATATAATCAACGACTAATGTTCACCATCAAGTCACGGTGATGATTGCTGCGATGCGTCGGCGCGAATCTGCGTCGGCATCGGCTGTTGTGAAGTGTTGTCAACGCCCATAAGAGACCGCCTCCGCAGCGCGATGTGCTTGCGGTGAGCGGCACGGAAACCACGAGCCCATCTGTTGTGACACCACTCCCGACACAACTCAACCCACGCCTGTCATTGGCAGGCATGACCAAGCGCTACCCGAGCGTGGTCGCCAACGACGGCGTGAGCCTCACCGTCGCGCCGGGCGAGATCCACGCCGTGCTGGGCGAAAACGGCGCCGGCAAGTCGACGCTGATGAAGATCATCTTCGGCGCGGTGCAGCCCGACGCCGGCGAGATGCTGCTCGACGGCCAGCGCGTCGAGATCGCCAACCCGCACCAGGCGCGCGCGCTGGGCATCGCCATGGTGTTCCAGCATTTCTCACTGTTCGATACGTTGACGGTGGCTGAGAACATCCTGCTCGGCCTGCCCTCTGGCACCGATCTGCACGACGTGGCCGAACAGGTGCGCACCACCGGCGACAAGTACGGCCTGCCGCTGGAGCCGCATCGCCATGTGCATACGCTCTCCGTGGGCGAGCGCCAGCGCGTGGAGATCGTGCGCGCGCTGCTCACCAAGCCGCGCTTGTTGATCCTCGACGAGCCGACCTCGGTGTTGACGCCGCAGGCCGTCGAGAAGCTCTTCGTGACGCTGCGCCAGCTCGCCGCCGAAGGCACCAGCATCCTCTACATCAGCCACAAGCTCGACGAGATCCAAGCGCTGTGCCACACCGCCACGGTGATGCGCATGGGCAAGGTCACGGGCGTATGCGACCCGCGCCAGGAAACGGCGGCGTCGCTCTCGCGCATGATGATTGGCGGCGAACCTCCGCGCGAACTGCGTCCGCAGACCACGCCGGGCGAGGTGCGCATGGAAGTCGCCGGCCTGTCGCTGCCCAAGTCGCACGCCTTTGCGACCGAGCTGCGCGATATCGCCCTGCAATTGCGCAGCGGCGAGATCGTTGGCATTGCGGGCGTGTCGGGCAACGGGCAGCAGGAACTGCTGGCTGCGCTGTCTGGCGAAGACACGCGTGCAGCAGCGCAAACCATCAGCATCGGCGACGAGCCAGTCGCCAAGCTCGACCCGCGTGCGCGCCGCAAACGCGGGCTGTCGTTCGTGCCGGAAGAACGCCTGGGGCGCGGCGCGGTGCCGTCGCTGTCGCTGGCGGCCAATACGCTGCTCACGCATCAGCGCGCGCCGCAGGTACGCAGCGGGCTGATCGACAAGAAGGCTGCTGCCAAGCTGGCGTCTTCGATCATCCAACGCTTTGGCGTGAAGGCTGGCGGCCCGGACGCGCTCGCCAAGAGCCTGTCCGGCGGCAACCTGCAGAAATTCATCGTCGGCCGCGAAATCGAATGCGCGCCGCGCGTGCTGATCGTCGCGCAACCCACCTGGGGCGTCGACGTGGGCGCCGCCGCGCAGATCCACAACGAAATCCTCGCGCTCAAGGCCGGGGGCTGCGCCATCCTGATCGTGTCGGAAGAACTCGACGAACTCTTTGCGCTGTGCGATCGCCTGCATGTGATCGCCAACGGGCGCCTCTCCCCCTCCACCCCCACGCACGCCACCGACCGCGAACAGATCGGCCTGTGGATGAGCGGCATGTGGGATAAGTCGAACGTGGAGGTGGCCCATGGCTGACGTCATGCATGGGAGCCGCCTGGCGCTGCCGGTCTCGCTGGAACTGCGCGCGATTCCGTCGCGCACCATGGCCTACGCCTCGCCGCTGATCGCGCTGGTGCTGACGATGGTGTTCGGCCTGTTGCTGTTCGCGCTGTTGGGCAAAGACCCGGTGGCCGGTCTGCGCGTGTTCCTGATCGAACCACTGGCGAGCAAGCGTGCGATTGGCGAGGTGCTGCTCAAGACCGTACCGCTGGTGCTGTGCGCACTGGGGTTGTCGGTGTGCTACCGCGCCAACGTGTGGAACATCGGCGCGGAAGGGCAGCTCATCGTCGGTGGCATTTTTGCGGCGGCCACGATCATTTACTTCGATACGCCCACACCCGCCATTCCGGGCGGCTTTGCGCTTGTGCTGGCCATCATCGCAGGCTTGATCGGCGGTGCGCTGTGGGCAGCGATCACCGCCCTGCTGCGCGATCGGTTTCATGCCAACGAGATCCTCGTCTCGCTGATGCTCACGTACATCGCGCAGTTGCTGCTGCTGTATGTGGTGAACGGCCCGCTCAAGGACCCGAACGGCATGAACTTCCCGCAGTCGATGGTGTTCGATAGCGCGTTCGTGCTGCCCACGCTGGTGGCCGGTACACGGCTGCACGTCGGCTTCCTGTTTATGCTGGTGATGACGGCGGTGATGACGCTGTTCGTGTTCCGCAGCTTCGCGGGCTATCGCCTGCAGGTGGGTGGGCTGGCACCGCAGGCGGCGCGGTATGCGGGCTTTTCGTCGCGCAAGGCGCTGTGGACTGCGTTGTTGATCTCTGGCGGGTTGGCGGGCATTGCCGGTGCGTTCGAGGTAACGGGCCCGATCGGGCAGTTGCTGCCGTCCATCTCCCCCGGCTACGGCTTTGCCGCCATCGTGGTGGCCTTTGTCGGCCGCTTGCATCCGGTGGGCACGGTGCTTGGGGCGATCGTGATGTCGCTGTTCTATATCGGTGGAGAACTCGCGCAATCGCGCCTGGGCCTGCCGTCGGCCATTACCGGGGTGTTCCAGGGCATGCTGCTGTTCTTCCTGCTGGCCTGCGACACGCTCATCGAATACCGCCTGCGCTGGCGCGCGCACCACTGATATGGAAAGTCTCGCTCCCCTGATCGCCGCGTCGATCAACGCCGGCACACCGCTGCTGCTGGCCGCATTGGGCTTGCTCATGAACGAGCGCTCCGGCGTCCTCAACCTCGGCGCCGAGGGCATGATGCTGGTGGCCGCCGTGGCCGGCTTCATGGTCGGCTACCAGACGCAGATTCCGCTGCTCGGCTTTGCTGCCGGTGCGATTGCCGGCATGGTGATGGCCGCGTTGTTTGCGTGGCTGGCGCTGGTGCTCGTCACCAACCAAGTCGCCACGGGCCTCGCGCTGTCGATCTTCGGCACCGGCTTGTCGGCCTTCATGGGCCAGCGCTTTGTCGGCATGTCGCTGCCGGCGCAGGCACATGGCATTCCGGGGCTGGAGTCGATCCCGTTTGTCGGCCCTGCCCTGTTTGCGCACCATTGGATGGTCTATTTCAGCCTGTTGCTGTGCGGCGCGATTGCGTGGTTCCTGTTCAAGACGCGTGCGGGGCTGACGCTGCGCGCGATTGGTGAATCACCGGAATCGGCCCACGCGCTAGGCTATCCGGTGCGCACCATCCGCTTTGGCGCCCTGCTGTTTGGTGGCGCGTGCTGCGGGCTGGCGGGTGCGTATCTGTCGCTGGTCTACACGCCGATGTGGGTCGAGAACATGGTCGCCGGCCGCGGCTGGATTGCCCTGGCACTGACCACCTTTGCCACCTGGCGCCCGCTGCGCATCCTGTTCGGCGCGCTGCTGTTCGGCAGCGTGACGATCCTGCAGTTCTACTTGCAAGGGATGGGCGTGTCGGTGCCGTCGCAGATTCTGTCGATGGCGCCGTTTGCCGCGACGATCGTCGTGCTGGCCATCATCTCGCGCAACCCGGACTGGATCCGCCTGAACATGCCGGCCTCGCTTGGTAAGCCGTTCCGCCCGGGTTCTGCCTAAGCTTTTGCATCTGCTTTTTTTCTTTGCATCAACAGTCAACGAGCCACACAACAGGAGAAATCGATGAACGTTACGCGCAGGATCACGCTGGCCGCTCTGGCCGCGGGCGCTGCCCTGACCCTCTGGGGTTGCGGCAAGTCCAATGACAACGCAGCCAGCACCGCCGCGCCGGCCGCATCGTCGGCCCCCGCCGCTGCCGCACCGGCACCGGCCAACGAGCCGCTGAAGATCGCGTTCGTCTACGTCGGCCCGGTGGGCGACGCAGGCTGGACGTACGCCCACGACGCCGGCCGCAAGGAAGTCGAAGCCAAGTTCGGCGACAAGGTGAAAACCAGCTTCGTCGAGAACGTGCCCGAGAGCGCAGCCGACGCCGAGCGCGTGTTCCGCGACCTAGCCACCCAAGGTAACAAGGTCATCTTCGGCACCAGCTTCGGTTTCATGGAATCGATGCTCAAGGTCGCCAAGGAATTCCCGGACGTGAAGTTCGAACACGCCACGGGCTTCAAAACAGCCGACAACCTCGGCCAATACGACGTGCGCACGTATGAAGGCGCGTACCTGGCAGGCGTGGTGGCCGGCAAGATGAGCAAGTCGGGCAAGCTGGGCGTGGTGGGTTCGGTGCCCATCCCCGAGGTGATCCGCAATATCGATTCGTTCACGCTAGGCGCGCGCAGCGTCAACCCGAAGGCCACCACCCGCGTGGTGTGGGTCAACAAGTGGTTCGATCCGGGCAAGGAACGTGAAGCTGCTACCACGCTGATCGGCCAGGGCGTTGACGTGCTGATGCAGAACACCGACTCCGCCGCTGTCGTTCAAACCGCGCAGGAAAAAGGCGTCTACGCACTCGGCTGGGACAGCGACATGACCAAGTTCGGAGAGAAGGCCCACCTGGCCGCGTCGATGAACAAGTGGGGCGTGTACTACAACAAGGTCGTCGGAGACGTACTCGACAACAAGTGGAAGCCTGAAACCCAATGGTGGGGCCTGAAGGAAGGCGCTATCGATCTGGGCGCCTACAACGCCGTGGTGCCGGAAGACGTGAAGACGCTGGTCGAGACCCGCAAGAAGGGCATCGTCGACGGTTCGGCCCCGATCTGGAAAGGCCCGCTCAAGGACAACACCGGCAAGGAAGTCCTGCCCGCCGACAAGGTCGCCGACGACGGCTTCCTGCACGGCATCAAGTTCTACGTCGAAGGCGTGGAAGGCAAGATTCCGGGCTGAGTTTCACCTGCTTCGGCCAGAAGCCGGCACCTCGCGAGAGGGCCGGCTTTTTTCATGGGCGCTCGAATCTTGAAAACCGGCCCGTTTCCCCAAGCTGATAGCATGGTCCGTCGGCCAATCCAACGCATGTGACGCCGGCTTTTCATCAAGGAGCCCACGATGTTCGGACGACTCTTCCGCCTGTGGAGCGTAGTGCGCAACGACGTGCGCCTGCTGTGGTTTGCGCTGCGCCATCCAGACAAGCCCTGGTGGCTCGCGCCTGCCGCACTATTGCTGATTGGCTATGTGGTCTCGCCAATCGATCTCATTCCGGACGTGATTCCGGTGATCGGCTGGGTGGACGACATCGTGCTGGTGCCGTTCGCGCTGCACATGCTGTTGCGCGCCTTGCCCGAACGCGTGCGTGAGGATGCACGCTTTGCCGCCGCCCGGCGACGGGTGTCGCCAACCGGGCCGAATGGGCGGTAACTCCCTTCCCTTATTTACGGCAAGAGGATCGTCGAACCGGTCGTCTTGCGCGCCTCCAGATCGCGGTGCGCCTGCGCCGCGTCCAGCAGTTCGTAGCGCTGGTGGATCTCGATCTTCACCTTGCCACTGCCCACCACGTCAAACAAGTCCGCTGCCATCGGCTCCAGCAAATCGCGCCGCGCGGTGTATGTCATCAGCGTCGGGCGTGTGAGCTTGAGCGAGCCCTTGCCGCTCAGGATGCTGATGTCGAACGGCGGCACTGGGCCTGATGCGTTGCCGTAGCTGACCATCATGCCGCGCGAGGCGAGGCAGTCCAGCGAGCCTGAAAACGTGTCCTTACCGATGCCGTCGTAGACGACCGGCACGCCCTTGCCGTCGGTGATGTCGCGCACGCGCTCGGTGAAGTTTTCGCGCGTGTAGACGATGGTATGGTCGCAGCCGTGCGCGCGGGCGAGTTCCGCCTTGGCATCGCTGCCCACCGTGCCGATCACCGTAGCGCCAAGCGCCTTCAGCCACTGGCACGCGATCAGGCCGACGCCGCCGGCCGCTGCGTGGAACAGCACCGTATCGCCCGGCTGCACGCGGTAGCTGTCGCGGATGAGGTATTGCGCGGTCATGCCTTGCAGCATCATCGCCGCGCCGGTTTCGAAGTCGATGGCATCCGGCAGACGGACCAGAATATCGGCCGGCATGGTGCGCATCGCTGCGTAAGCGCCGGTCGGGCGGCCGGCATAGGCCACGCGGTCGCCAGGTTTGACGTGCGTCACGCCCTGGCCCACCGCTTCCACCACGCCCGACGCTTCCATGCCGATACCGGCCGGCAGCGGCTGCGGATACAGCCCCGTGCGGAAGTACACGTCGATGTAGTTCAGGCCAATGGCGTGCTGCTTGACGGTGACCTCGCCGGGGCCGGGCGCGGGCACGTCAACGTCGACGTACTGCATCACTTCCGGGCCGCCGGTTTCAAAGATGCGGATGGCTTTCGCTTGTGTCATGCGTGAATCTCCTTCGGGTCGGGCTCCACCCGTTTCAAGGCGGACATCACCAAGTCGGCGGTCGCCAGGTTGGTGGCGCAGGGAATATTGTGAACGTCGCACGCGCGGACCAGCGCGTTGATGTCGGGTTCGTGCGGCTGCGGCGTCATCGGGTCGCGCAGGAAGATGACGGCGTCGACGCGGCCTTCAGCAAGCTGCGCGCCAATCTGCAGGTCGCCGCCCCAGGGGCCGGACAACATGCGTTGCACGGTCAGGCCGACTTCCTTCTCCAGCCGCCCCCCCGTGGTGCCGGTGGCCAGCAAATCGCATTGCGACAGGAAGGCCTGATGCGTTTGTGCGAAGGCGACCATGTCGTCTTTCTTGTGATCGTGCGCGATCAGGGCGACGCGGCGGCGTTTCTGTACCGCGCTATCGGGCGTGATGGTGGTCATGGTGGTTGGCTTAGAAGGTGCCAGGGAAAGCGCCGCCATCCAGCAGGATGTTCTGCGCGTTGAGGTAACCGGCGTGCTGGCTGCACAGGAAGGCGCACACGGCGCCAAATTCCGCCGGTTGACCGAACCGCCGCGCCGGATTGCCCTGGCGCTTGCGGTCAAAATTCTCTTCGGCGCTGATACCTGCGGCTTTGGCGCCGGCCTCCAGCGTCTTGGTCAGGCGGTCGGTCTCGAACTGGCCGGGCAGCAGGTTGTTGACGGTCACGCCATGCTTGGCGACCTCGCGCGCGAGGCCGGCCACAAAACCGGTCAAGCCCGAGCGTGCGCCATTGGACAAACCCAGCACGTCGATCGGCGCCTTCACCGCTCCGCTGGTGATATTGATGATGCGGCCCCAGCGGCGCTCGATCATCTTGTCGACGGTGGCTTTGATGAGGTCGATGGGCGTGAGCATGTTGGCGTTGAGTGCGGCCATCCACGCGTCGCGATCCCAGTCGCGGAAGTTGCCCGGCGGCGGGCCGCCCGCGTTGTTGACGAGGATGTCAGGCGAGCCGCCCAGGCGCTCGCACGCGAGCAGCGCCTCGGCGCGGCCTTCCGGCGTGGTGATGTCGGTGGCGACGGCTTCCACGCGCACGCCATGTGCGTTGCGGATGCGCTCGGCCGCGGCCAGTAGCGCTTCAGCGCCGCGCGCAACGATCACCACGTCCACGCCCTCGGCCGCCAGCGCGTCGGCGCAGGCGAAGCCCAATCCCTTGCTCGCGCCGCACACCAGCGCGCGCTTGCCCTTCAAGCCCAGATCCATCCTGTCTGACTCCTCGTGGTTATTTCGATTGACCGCCACGGCGCGAGAGCAGCGCCATACCGGCCAGCACCAGCGCACTGCCGGCGATCTGCCACAGGGTGATCGGCTCGCCCAGCAGCCACCAGCCCAGCAGCAGCGTCGACACCGGCCCGATCATCCCCGCCTGCGATGCCACCGGCGCACCCACGCGCGCCACCGCCATCATCGT